>Ga0137388_10002914_pt1 | contig 10899 bp, 13 predicted proteins | sample 15con2h14AmetaG_FD_104644 | JGI IMG/M metagenome (GOLD analysis project Ga0137388, IMG submission 104644) | Vadose zone soil microbial communities from Angelo Coast Range Reserve, California, USA - 15con2h1.4A metaG | ecosystem: Environmental > Terrestrial > Soil > Vadose zone > Saprolite...
CAGCGTAGCGCCGCGGCGCGACCGAATACCACGATATCCAGAAGCGAGTTGCACCCAAGCCGGTTCGCTCCATGAACGGAGACGCAGGCGGCCTCTCCTGCGGCCATTAGGCCGGGCACCGTCGCGTCAGGATTGCCGTTGGATGGTCGGATTGCCTCCCCGTGATAATTTGCGGGGATGCCGCCCATACAATAGTGGGCGGTCGGCAGAACGGGAATCGGCTGCCGCGTCACATCGACGCCGGAGAAAACGCGTGCCGATTCCGAGATACCAGGCAACCGTTCGTGCAGCATCGTTGGATCCAGGTGATCGAGATGCAGGTAGATGTGATCTTTTTTCGGACCGACGCCTCGCCCTTCACGAATTTCTACCGTCATGGCGCGAGAGACGACGTCACGTGACGCGAGGTCACGCGCGCTGGGCGCGTAACGCTCCATAAAGCGTTCGCCTTCGGAATTGACCAGGAAGCCGCCTTCTCCGCGCGCACCTTCCGTGATGAGGCAGCCCGCCCCATAAATGCCGGTCGGATGAAACTGCATGAACTCCATGTCTTGCAACGGTAGGCCGGCGCGCAGGACCAAACCGCCTCCGTCGCCGGTGCAGGTGTGCGCAGACGTGCAAGAAAAGTAGATTCTGCCGTAACCGCCCGTCGCCAGGATAACGGTCTGAGCGCGGAAGCGATGCAGCGTTCCATCCATCAGCGACCACGCCACGACGCCGCGGCACTCGCCCTCTACCATGATGAGGTCGAGCACAAAATACTCGATGAAAAACTCGGCACCGACCCGCAGGGCTTGCCCATAGAGCGTGTGAATCAAAGCGTGTCCCGTTCTATCCGCCGCTGCGCAAGCTCGGGGGACCGGATTTTTGCCGAAGTCGCTCATGTGACCACCGAACGGCCGCTGATAGATCTTTCCATCGTCGGTGCGGGAGAAGGGCATCCCCGCATGTTCGAGTTCGATGACGGTGGGGACGGCCTGTCGGCACATATATTCGATGGCGTCTTGGTCGCCGAGCCAGTCGGACCCTTTGACCGTGTCGTACATATGCCATTGCCAACTGTCTTCGCCGATGTTGCCGAGACTTGCTGCGATACCGCCCTGGGCCGCGACCGTATGGCTGCGTGTCGGAAACACCTTTGTGATGCAGGCGGTCGTTAAGCCAGCTTCGACGGCTCCCTGGGTGGCACGCAAACCGGCTCCGCCGGCTCCGACGACGACCACATCAAACGTATGGTCGGTGAACTCGTATGGGCGTGTCGAACTCATGTTGTTCCTTGACGGCTATGGATCGTTCGTTCCCCAATGTTGCGAGTGCCGCCCGAACCGGTGCCCAGACAAAGTGCCGCGTCGACCATGGCCTAGACCACGGCTGGGTTCTGGCTCATGCCCAGGTAGTCATTCGAACACCAGATCGTCACCTCACGCGGGCCGCCCTTCGAGTGGCAGATCGCGGTGGGAGTTTCGGCGGCAATTCTCTCAAGGTCGATAAACATCCGGTATCGGCTCTCCTCCTTTAAGCGCAAGGTGGCGCCTTCAAAAAGCACATCCAAATTGGAGGCGATATCATTTTCCGACCCGACCTGACCCGAGTTACCGGGGACTCGATCGATGCCTCTGGAGACAGCGGTCGAAGGGTCGCGTTTGGCCTTCTCAACGAGTTCGCGTTTTTTGGTTGCGACATTCGACAATCCCGCCGTCATCGTTGAGTTCGGGCCTCGCCGGAAGCTCGGATCTGAACGGTTCGTCGTCTCGGAGACGAGACTAGACCAAAATATGATCGTTAGGTATACATCTATGGAAGATCGCTACTGATGTTCAATACATCACATTTAACGAGAGTAGCTTTGAAGATCCTCGGCAAATACAAAGGCAAGCTCGGCGAGATCGCGATCTGGGAAAGCGAACAGACGGGCGACCGCTACTATCGCCAAGGCGGGGTTTTCCAGAGCCAAAGCTCGGCGTCCGGGGAGAGTCGCTTCCCATACGTCAAGATGATGGAAGCGTTCTTAAGCGACGCAAACAGTGTCTTGCTTCTCGGATGTGGCGGAGGCAACCTCGCGACGATGCTGGCGCGCCAAGGCAAGAGCGTGACCGTCATCGACCACAACCCAGTCAGCTTCGACCTCGCCAAGCGCTTCTTCGGGTTGCCGAAGGAAATATCCTGCTTTGTCGCAGATTTTAAGGAATATCTCTTGGCGGAGACGCGTAGTTTCGACGGCATAGCGATCGACCTCGGCGGGCCCGGATTTTGCTTCGAGGAGCAGTTCGATCCGGCAACGTGTCATTCGGTCACGGCACGGCTGAAACCCAGCGGCCGCGCAATACTGAATATGCTTGTCGCGACCGATTTCGACGCGGCGCCTGACATGATCGGCAGCGACCTGTCCGAAGGTCACATGACTTCATGGATATTCGACCATCCGGGTCGTCTAAACCGAAATGTCCTCATCGCGTGCCTGCCTAGGCTACGTCGGGCCGCTAATAGGCATTACATGGCGAAGTTTTCCAAAGCTGTCGGCTGTGGCTGGACGTTGCGACGTCCACGTCGGCCTTCGTGCGACAGTAAATCTTTCGTCGTCGACATAGCGTGCATGTCCTAGTCTGCGCTCAGGGAGAAACGAAATGTTGGAACAAGGCACACGCAACCCGGAATTCGGGGCAGACAAATTCGGATTCAGAGATCTCAAAGGATTGAACTGGAATTTCCTCGAACCCGAACTGTACGAATGCGCCCTCAAGGACGGTGAAGCTCAAGTCACATCCGGTGGCGCGTTGTGCGCCGAAACCGGCGTGCACACCGGCCGCAGCCCAAAAGACAAATATATCGTCTGTGACGACCAGACGGAGCAGACCATCTGGTGGGAAAACAACGGCAAGATGACCCCCGTGCAATTTGCGCGACTGTACCAGGACTTCATTGCTCATTCCGCCGGCAAGACCTTGTATGCCCAGGATCTACGCGCCGGCGCCGATCCGGAATTCGGAATGCGTACGCGCGTCTTCACTGCGCTTGCCTGGCACTCGCTTTTCATCCGCACTCTGTTGCTCAGACCTAACCGCAGCGAACTTTCGACATTCCTTCCGGAACTCACGATCTACTGCTGCCCGACCTTCAAGGCGGATCCCAAGCGCCATGGCGTTCGCAGCGATACGGTGATCGCGATCGATTTTTCGCGAAAGATCGTCTTGATAGGGGGAAGTTCGTATGCCGGCGAGATCAAGAAGGCCGTTTTTACGACGTTGAATTACTTTCTTCCCGCACGAAACGTTATGCCGATGCATTGTTCTGCAAATGTCGGCCCGCAGGATGATGCGGCCATCTTCTTCGGTTTGTCGGGAACCGGGAAAACAACTCTGTCCGCTGATCCGGGGCGCACGCTGATCGGTGACGACGAACACGGTTGGGGCTCCAAGGGCATCTTCAATTTCGAGGGCGGCTGTTATGCAAAGGCAATCAAGCTGAGTGCTGAAGCCGAGCCGGCCATATATGCGACCACTCAGCGCTTCGGAACGGTCCTGGAGAACGTTGCCTTCGATCCGATGACGCGCGTCTGCGATTTCGATGATGGCTCGAAGACGGAGAATACCCGCGCTGCATATCCGATGCATTTCATTCCCAACGCTTCGAAAACCGGTCGCGCCGGGCACCCGAAGAACCTCGTCATGCTTACTGCTGACGCCTTCGGCGTGATGCCTCCGATTGCCAAGCTGACCGCGGCGGAAGCCATGTTTCACTTCCTGTCGGGGTACACCGCCAAGGTTGCTGGAACGGAAAAGGGCGTCGTTGAATCCGAAGCCAATTTTTCAACCTGTTTCGGCGCCCCGTTCATGCCCCGCCATCCCTCGGTCTATGGCGATCTGCTGCGCTCGCTCATCGCGAAGCACAACGTAAACTGCTGGCTGGTGAACACTGGTTGGACCGGCGGAAAATACGGGGTCGGACAGAGGATGCCCATCAAGGTGACCCGTACCCTGCTGACGGCGGCGCTCGACGGTACTCTGAGCGACGGCGAATTCTACATCGACAAGCATTTCGGCTTTCAGGTGCCCGCATCGGTCAAGGGCGTCGACAGCCATATCTTGAAGCCACGGGAGACATGGAGCGACAAGGAGGCGTACGACGCCGCTGCGAGCAAGCTTGTGCAGATGTTTCAGGACAATTTTGCGAAGTTCAAAAGCGTCGTCCAGGCGGACGTCATAGCAGTCGCAATGTCCGCGTAGGCTCGAAAGGCACGCCAAACATCGTAGCCGATCGGTACTCGGATTCGTTGTCCGATCGCCATCAAACCAGAACAAGTCGGACGTCCGTGAACGATTCACAATTGCCCTTGCGTGTTTGGCCCGCAGTTGCTCGCGCGGTAATCCGGAAGGTGCCCCACGTGCGGTCGGGGAAAGTTCTTCCGGAGCTATCTGCGTCAGGTCGAAAACTGTTCCACCTGTGGCGAGCACTTCGGCAAAATCCACGCTGACGACGAACCAGCGTGGCTAACGATTATCATTGTCGGCCATTTGGTAGTGCCGTCGGCATTGTATGCCGAGACAAGCTTTCGTTGGCCGCTTTTGGTGAGCATAACAATATGGCCCCTGACGGCGTTGGCGTTGACATTGGCTATTTTGCCGCGTGCGAAGGCGGTCTTCATCGCGGCGATCTGGGCGATGAAGGCTCCCGGTCTCGAATGAGGCGGCCAGAAGCATAATGCTCGTCCTGTCGTGGTTCCGTGGAGAGAAATGTAGTGCAGCGTATTCGGGCATCGCGTCCCCCGAACATCTCGTTTGAACGCCTACTTCGTAGCATGGTCCGGAAGCGCGTCGCGGCTTAAACACGCAAGCTCTAAGGTCTGCCCGACATGGCCGAGAACAAGGACGCGAGGCAAAGGAGTTTCTTAAGTTCTTTTCCGCTCCTAACTCCGGCCAATCTTCTTTTTTCTGTTTCGAGTTCATATTGGTCATCGAAGCTCGGTCCGCCTCGCTACTCTCGGACAGCATCGTCTTCCTCGCAGGAGCGTGCGTGAGCGTTCTGATGTCGTCCAAGCTGAATTGGGGCATCCCGGGCCGAGAGGCATTTGCCCGATTCGCCGGAACGATGATTCTCATTCCGACCTGCTTTCTGTTTTGGATGATCGCGGCGAACTATTACGGGGCCGAGATTCCCTCCGCGATGCCGCTTTCCGCGACCGGTGCGGTGCTCCGGCTGACCAACATCGCCTGTCTTGTCATGCCGTCGCGCATCTTGCGGGGTCGCTCTCGGACATTCGCAATCACGCGATCATGAACACAGTCGTCATTCTAGCCGCATTCTTGACCTGGGCATCAGGAACGATGTGCCCGGATGTGCTACCGGCCTCGGGATTCTATATGTGAACGCGGGTGCGGCCGAGCATATTTGGCTCGCTGCGCGGCAGCCGTCGCCCCTTGATGCTTGATCTGCTCGATCCGGCCTATTCTTCGGCTCGCGGAACAAGCTTCCCCTGCGATGCCTTGTGATGATACTGCAACGCGATCAAAAGACTTTTCAGGCCTCGCAGCGGCCAAAGCGTCACAATCAGGATCAAGGGGATCCACAGCACCGCGTGGACCCAGTACGGCGGCTGATACTTGACCTCCGTCACCAGCGCGGCTCCGACGACGATGGCGCCGGCGATCATGATAACGAATATGGCAGGCCCGTCGCCGGCATCGGCAAAGCTGAAATCGAGACCGCACGTGCCGCAGTTCGATTTCAAGCTCAAGAATCCCGCAAACAACTTTCCCTTCCCGCAGCGCGGACAGCGGCACAGAAGGCCAGCGACGTATGGCGACGGCGCCGTTACCGGGTTCTGCTTCTCGGAGATTTCCATTTCTAGCCTTCTGCGCTCCGATTGGGTGGCGCCTGACCAAGCCAATCGGGCTTGCTAATGCAAGCCAATTTCCGCGAAACGTATGGAACTCGCGGCTCCCGGCACGTCGACCGCCGTCGCCTCGACGCGCGCCGTCTGCTGACGGTTGGGATAGTCGTCAAGATTGGCTGCTACCGTTAGGCAGAAAAGCGTCCGACCGTCTTGTCCGCCCAACTGACACGCGACCGCATGTCGGCCCGGTACGTGAACGCGATGTGTGATACGCCCGCCCTGTTGCACACGGACAAAAAGCGACTGTCGGGCGGCGGCCGCCCAGACGGCGCCTTCGGCGTCCTCGCAGATGCCGAGCGGGCTCATCCCCTCGAAGTTTGCGAAGACCTTTCGATGCAGCAATGCTCCGTCGCTGTCGATCTTGAACCCGAGAAGCCGATTCCCGAGCGTTTCCGCAACCAGTAGGTCATGCGAAGCTGTGATTGCCAATCCGTTCGGATGCGCGATGTTGTCGGCAACCGATCGGACATTGCCATCCGGCGTTGCCAGAAGAACCCGAGCCGACGCGAAGCCGTCGGGTCCGGAGGCATCCGCATCGAAAGACGTCACATAGGCGTTTCCATCCCGAGCGACGGCCAGGTCCCGTAGATATCCTGATGCGACTTCGGTCAAGTCGGCGTGGATCGTCGGCTTCTCGGCGCCAAATCTCAGGATCAGCCGCTGGGTCATCGAGGCGACCAATGAATCCCCGTCAGGCAAAAAGCCCAGACCGAACGGTCGACTTGGTACGTCGGCGACGATCGTAATCTTGCCGTCCAGGTCGATGCGGAAGACCTTTCCCCCGCGCACGTCGGATACCCATAGGGCACCCAGATACCATCTGGGCGCCTCAAGGCGCCAGAAGCCGCTTGCGAGTACACTTGTCTTCAGCGTTTTCATCATCTTCGATCGGGAAATCCATTTTTCCGACAGCCGAGACGTTCATCGCGCCCGTTCCAAGATCCGCTGCGGAGAAGGCTTGGGCTGCTTTATGGTCTTCATCTTCGGTTTCGTGACATGTTCCCTGAGACGTACGCCTCGACCGCCGGCCGTGCTGGGAACACCCGGATTGATCAACTCGATCCCCGCGTTCTCCAATGCAGAAACCAGCTTCATCAGAGAGTCGACGTTCCCACGGACGACACCGTCGCTCGCTTCCATGCGCTGAATGGTAGGCACGGAAAGATCCGCCAGATCTGCCGTTTGCCGCTGATCTATGTTCAGGAGCGCACGGGCGGCCCTGAGTTGGTTGGCCGTAATCATGAAATGGCGGCCTCTGGTGAGATTCGCGTCGAATATATCTACACCGTACGAATTACCGTTTCAAGCATCAATCTAGATGCAAAATATATCAGCGCCCAGTACGCGCCGTTTGAAACGGATTGAGGCCGGAGACTTGAATCGAATTTTTATTGAAGAATACGGAAACATTATCAGCAATACCCGAAATAGTTGGCACTCCACAAATTACATGATAAGAGATGTTTAATGCATGTGTTCTGATGCTCTGATCTTGGGATAGTTGCCTGCCGTACGGCTGTCGCATCTCGGCAAGAGATTGACCATCGTCGATATTAACCCGATGAGTTTCGTGCTCGCGCACAGGTATTTCGATCTGCCGGACGAATTGCCCTGCATCGTCTCCGACTTTCGAAAATTCGTGTTCGATGACCGCGCATACTACGACGGCATTGCGATCGACGTCGGTGGACCGGGATTCCGTTTCACGGAGGAGTTTGATGCGGAGACCTGCGACGCCATCCGCGCCCGTCTGGCACCAGGCGGCCGGATCGTGATGAACGTGATGGTGGCAAACGATATTGATCCGACACCTGACCGGATCGCGGCCAGGCTCGCCGGTGAGGAACTGCGGGCATGGATCGTCGATGAGCAATTCATCGAGGATCGCAATGCCGTCATCGCCTGCATCCCAGAGAAGACGTTGGGTTCACGGACAGCGCTCGATCGCGTGATGCACCATAACCATGAACGCTGGGCGATCCGCCGAGGAAGATTGCGAAGCCGCGATCTCGCCCATGGATTGCGCTAATGTCGCAGCTTCCGGCAGGCCGACGCGAGACCTGGATCACCGGCATCGGGCTCGTCTCCTCCCTGGGGGACGGGTTGGAAGCGAATTGGGACGCTCTCTGCAGCGGCCGCGTAAACATCGATCTGGAAAAATATGCGCCGTGGATGATTCACCCTTTGGCCCCAGTTAATCTTGACAGCCAGATTCCGAAAAAGAGCGACCAGCGCCAGATGGAAGCATGGCAGCGCATCGGTACCTACGCAGCGGGACTCGCGCTGGATTCCGCGGGCATCAAGGACGACAAGGAAATCCTGGCACTGACCGACATGATCGTCGCTGCGGGCGGCGGCGAGCGCGACCTCGATGTCGATGCCGCGATTTTGACCGCGCGTGCGGACGCCAGGTCGGGGGCTCTCAACGAGCGGCTGATGAACGATCTGCGCCCTACCCTGTTCCTCGCGCAGCTATCCAATCTGCTCGCCGGCAACATATCGATCGTCCACGGCGTGTCCGGATCGTCACGGACCTTTATGGGCGAGGAAGCCGCCGGCGTGGACGCCGTCCGGATTGCGTGGGCGAAAATCGCCTCCGGACAGAGCGAGGTTGCCTTGGTCGGCGCCGCGCACAACGGCGAGCGCAAGGAAATGCTGATGCTCTACGAATGCGGCGGCTTCAATCTCAAGAAGGACTTCGCATCGGTCTGGTCGCGTAACGGCGGTGGCTTTGCTTTGGGATCGGGTGGCGTGTTTCTGGTTTTTGAGTCGAGACCTCATGCGGAGCGCCGAGGCGCTAAGCCTTTTGCAAGGCTCGTCAACGTCGTCTCCGGTCATTCCTCCCGAGCCGCCCCGGGCGGAGTTGAAAGTAATCTGGGAGGTCTCTGGGCGTCCCTAGGGGTCACCGAGAATGCAACCGCGATCTACACGGCAGCGACAGGCGCCGCGGTTGCCACCGGGGAAGAGGCAGCCTTCCTGTCGGCACACGGGGATGTCCCCGTCCGCGCGGTCGGCACGTCCTTCGGACATCTCAGCGAAGCGCAATTCCCGTTAGCATTGGCCCTTGCTTCGTTGAGCGTATCCCGCGGTGCGTTGGTCCCTCCAAACGATACATCCGGCCGAGAAACGGAGATCGACGTGATGCCGGCCCAGATAGTGGCCGTCAGCGTCGGCCATTGGCGCGGCGAAGGAATGGCCCTCATAGAGGCCGTCTCATGACGACGCTCCTTGAAACCGGCTTGGCATCCACAAAGCTGCGTAGCGCGAAGACGACGATGCGTGACGGCCACAATCGTCCTATCGTCGTCGTTACCGGCATGGGCGTGATCACTTCGCTTGGTGAGGGCAAGACTGAAAATTGGGCGAAACTCACCGCCGGAGAGTCTGGAATAGGCACCATCCGGCGCTTCTCCACCCATGGACTGAAGACGCGCATTGCCGGCACCATCGACTTTGTCGAGGTGAAGCCGTTCTCCTCAACAACGCTGGCCGAGCGTCTGGCAGATATCGTCATCGAAGAGGCTGTCGGCCAATCGGGAATTGGACGAAAGGGCGATTTTCCGGGCCCGTTGTTTCTCGGTCTGGCACCGGTCGAAGTCGAGTGGCCGCAACGCGAAGAAATCGCACGGGCCTCCGGCGAAGCGGGCTGCATAGATTACGACATCCTGCTGCGCACCAGCGGCGGCGGGCGCTTCACGCAGGTCCATGCCCGCTATATGTTCGGCTCGGTTGCGGACCACCTCTGCGAGACCTTCGGCACAAAGGGATCGCCCATCTCGGTATCGACGGCCTGCGCGTCGGGCGCAACAGCGATCCAACTCGGGGTCGAGGCAATTCGGCGCGAAGAAACCGACGCCGCGCTATGCGTCGCGACCGACGGATCCGTCAATGCCGAGGCCATGGTGCGATTTTCCCTCCTGTCGGCGCTATCTACTCACAACGACGACCCGCGCAGCGCGTCGAAGCCCTTTTCGAAGAACCGGCAAGGATTCGTAATGGCTGAAGGTGCCGGCGCGTTAGTGCTGGAGAGCCTGGAAGCCGCGCAATCACGCGGGGCGGAAATCCTGGGCGTGATCGTCGGCTGCGGCGAAATAGCGGACACTTTCCATCGTACCCGTCCCAAACCGGACGGGGTTCCGATCGCCGATTGCATCCGCAACGCTCTCGCCGATGCAAGCATGACCTTCGATCAGATCGACTACATCAACGCTCACGGAACCAGTACGCCAGAGAACGACAAGATGGAATATCTCGGCGCCGCCGCCGTTTTTGGCGATCATGCCCGCAAGATTCCGGTCTCATCCAACAAGTCGATGATCGGACACACTCTCTCCGCTGCCGGCATCATAGAAGCGGTGTTCACCCTTTTGACGCTGGAACACCAGCGCATTCCACCCACCATCAACTACGATGTTCCGGATCCGGCAATCCCGTTTGACGTCGTGCCTAACACGGCAAGGGATGCGCGGGTCGCTACCGGAATGTCGAACTCGTTCGGCTTCGGCGGCCAAAATGTATCGCTCATCATACGACGTGAGCCGGGGTAGACATCTGGGAGACTAGGCAAATATTGAGCGTGCGATCCTACACATTCGGCGGTGGGGGCTCGAAGAATGCTGATGGGAGTTTGAGAAGCTTGGCAGCGTATTGCGCGGACTACCGCAAGAACGAGCGAGGTCATCCATGGCAATTCCGACAATTGAAAAACGCGAGGAATACGTCGGCTACGCCGAGCATTGCGTGAAGTTAGCGAGACAAACAAATGATCGGGAATCGCGTAGCATTCTGCGCGAGATGGCAGCGGAATGGCTAAGACTGGTAGACGCGGCCGACCATTAATCAAAAACAACCCTTAGTCATAAATCCTGACTGTCTAAGCTTTATCGGCCTCCATCCCCAGAAACCTGAAAGCCGCCCCGGCGGCTAAACCGGGACGGTCAGAGAGTTATAATGAAAGTGGTTGCGGGGATAGGATTTGAACCTATGACCTTCAGGTTATGAGGCAAAAG
>Ga0137388_10002925_pt1 | contig 10888 bp, 9 predicted proteins | sample 15con2h14AmetaG_FD_104644 | JGI IMG/M metagenome (GOLD analysis project Ga0137388, IMG submission 104644) | Vadose zone soil microbial communities from Angelo Coast Range Reserve, California, USA - 15con2h1.4A metaG | ecosystem: Environmental > Terrestrial > Soil > Vadose zone > Saprolite...
AGGTACGGAAAACCGTCCTTCACCAGAAGGCGGCCCTTCAGGCTTCCCTCGCCCGAGACGCCGCGCCCCTGCCCCGCGGTGAGCAGCTCCTCCATCTCGCGCTTGTTGAGCGGATCCGCGGGCGGCGGGAGCTTGCTCGCGCGCGGCTGGACCTTACCGGGGGAAATCGACGCGAATTCGGGAAACACGACCTTGTTCGCCGCCGCACCCTTGGCACTGGCGGAAGCGGCCGGTTTTTTCTCCGCTTTGGCGGACTTGCTGTGCTTTGGCGCTGGGGCAGATCCCACCCGCGCTCTTCTCGCCACCTTGGAAGCTGCCCTTACCATTCGTTTTGTGGGCTTCGCTACCCGGCTGGAAGCTTTAGCCTTTTTCTTCGAGGGCTTTCTCATGGCAGGTTTGATCTTCTTGACCCCTGCCTTGGTCTTGGCCATCAACTCTCCCGGATCTAGTTGCTTCTAATTGCCACACGAGCGAGTGTCAATTTAAGTCTGGCACCCGAAGAAAACCGACTCTCGCAAAAAGGCCATGCCTGCGCTGCGTTCCATGTTGGCTGTCGAAGAAGCGTTAGAGCGAATCCTCGCCGCCGCGGCGCCGCTGCCCGCAGAACCCACACCGATCGCGGACGCGGTCGGTCGGGCGACGGCCGACGACTTGATTGCCCAGCGAACGGTTCCACCCTGGGACAACTCGGCGATGGATGGGTACGCGGTGCGAAGCGCGGATGTGGCAAAGGCTCCCGTCCGACTTCGGGTGATCGAGACGATCTACGCCGGCCAGCTGCCTACCCGGGCGCTGGCGCCGGGCGAGTGCAGCCAGATCATGACCGGAGCGCCGATGCCCCGCGGCGCGGATGCGGTGGTGATGCAGGAGCGGACCGAAAAGCGAAGCGAGACCGAAGTCGAGATTCTCGAGCCCGTCGGCGCGCAGTCGTTCGTGCGCGCCCGGGGGGAGGACGTGAGGGAAGGTGAGACACTGCTCTCCCGGGGAAGCGCGATCGGGGTCGCGGAGGCGGCACTGCTCTGGTCGCAGGGTTTCACCCAGGTGAACGTCCCGCGAGGGCCGCGGCTGGCGATTCTTGCCACCGGGGATGAGCTGTCCACCGCGGAGGCGGCTGCCTCCGGGAAAATCATCGATTCGGGCTCGCCGGCGCTGGCGCTCGCGGCAACGCGAAGCGGGGCAATTGCAACCCGCCTCGGCATCGCCAAAGACAGCGCCGAGTCCCTCGCGCGCGCGCTTTCCACCGCCGCATCCGGCTTTGACGCCGTGCTGACCATCGGGGGAGTGTCTGCCGGGGTCCACGACCTCGTCCGGGAGGCGCTCGCCGAGGCCGGGGCGACGATGGATTTCTGGAAAGTCGCGATCAAACCGGGAAAACCCCTGGCCTTCGGACGTCGGGGAGCAACCCTGTTTTTTGGCCTGCCGGGAAATCCGACATCATCCTTGGTGTCGTTCGAGCTGTTCGTCCGTCCGGCACTCCGCCGGATGCTGGGGCACGCCCAGGTGCTCACCCCCAGGATGGAGGGCCGAACCGAGGTGGAGATTCGAAAACCGGCGGGCCTGACCCATTTCATCCGGGCCGTGGCCCATTGGCGCGACGGCGACCTCTGGGCCAAACCACTGGAAACGCAGAGCTCGGGCGCAATCCGCTCCATGGTCGGAGCGACCCATCTCATCGTGGTGCCGTCAAACACTACCCAGGTGGTCGCCGGTGGCGCGGTCGCACTGCATCCGCTGAGTTGGAGAGAATAATAGTTGGTAACGGCGCGCCCACCTTGGCATCCAATGTCCATTGACCCAGGACGGACGATGACTCAACGTACGTTCGAGAGTTGAGGAGAAGATGTCCAAAGATGGCACTCCAAAAGTAGTCGCCGCGAAGAAGCCCGGCCGTTTCCTGGTCCGGTATTCCGAAGCGGATTTGCCCACCGCGCGCGGGGCGTTCCACGCGATCGTTTTTCGCGACCGGCGGGATGGCGCCGAACACATCGCCCTGGTGGTCGGGCAGGTCGAAGGCGGAGAAGCGGTTCCGGTACGGATCCATTCGGAGTGCCTCACCGGCGAGGTCTTCGGCAGCCTGAAGTGCGATTGCCGGCAGCAGCTTGAACGGGCGATGGAGATCATGTCCCAGAGCCAGCGCGGGGTGATCCTGTACCTGCGTCAGGAAGGCCGTGGCATCGGCCTGGGCAATAAGATCAAGGCCTACGCGCTGCAGGCCAAGGGGATGGATACCTACGAGGCCAACCGCGAGCTCGGCTTTCCAGACGATCTGCGCAGGTACGATGTGGCGGCGGAGATGCTGCGAATGCTGGGCGTTCTGTCCGTGGATCTGGTGACGAACAATCCACTCAAGATCGCCGGTCTGGTAGACGAGGGCATCCCGGTCCATCGGCGGATTCCCGCCCGCACCAACCCCAATCCGCACAACGCGGACTACCTCAAGACCAAGCGCGAGCATTCCGGCCACCTGATCGAGATCGTTCAAGGCGACGACGAGTCGAAAGCGAGCTGAAGGGTCGCGCGCTCGCGCTTTAGCGCGGCGCGGAAAACCGCGCGGCCACCGCCAGTTGCACCGCGCGCCGAAGGCCCGCGTAGGGAAGCGTCGCGAGGGCTTTTTCAACGCCGAGCCAGGAAGAGTCATCGTGCTCCGCCGGGTTGAGCTTCACCGCTGCCCCGTCTTTCCATGACGCGGCAAAGGCCGTTTCCTGAACCACGCGGGGCGGCAGATCGTCGCCCCAGGCGAAGGAGTGACGATAGCCGAGCGGAATTGCTTCGAGGCGCTGGCCGGTCTCCTCGAAAACCTCCCGCGCCGCCGCATCCGAAGCGGATTCGCCCGGCTCAATTCTCCCCGTGATGATTTGCCAGAACGCCCCCCGGGAAGGCACCCGGTGGAGGAGCAGGATGCGGGGACCTGCTTGCTCGAGCTTCACCACCGCGGCGGAAATGGTCTGAAGAGCTGGGGCTGCCATCTCGATCTCGCCCCCGAACACCTCGGCGAAGCTTCGCGCCAGCTCGAGCTCGACCGCGCCAACGTCCACCGCGCGCCCCAGCTCGCGCTGCATCGAGGTCACCCCGGCTTCCTCGATCCCGCAAGGGACGATGAGCTCGAAGTGGGGCAGGTGGGTGTTCACGTTGAGGGCAAAGCCGTGGCTCGTCTGCCATCGGCTGAGATGGACCCCGATTGCGGCGATCTTCTCCGGCCGACCCGAACGGCCCGCGGGGACCCAAACCCCCGGCCATTGGGCAATCCGTTGGCCGTCGATACCGAGCTGCTTGAGCGCCCGGATGATCGATTCTTCCAGCTCGCGAACGTAACGGCGCACGTCATGCCGCTCGGGCGGAAGACGGAAAATGGGGTAGCCGACCACCTGACCCGGTCCGTGATAGGTGACATCGCCGCCCCGATTCGTCTCGAAAACCTCGACGCCCTCGGCGGCAAGCCGCGCCGCGGAGGCGACGATGTTCTTCCGCTTCCCGCCGCGGCCAAGCGTCAGGACCGGCGGATGCTCCAGCAGCAGGAGCGAATCAGGAATGAGGTCTTTGGCGCGCGCGTCTCCGAAGAGCTTCTGCAGCCGAAGCCCGTCGTCGTACTCCACTTTTCCGAGTTGCCAAACTGCAAGGCGGTGCATCTTCTTCGACCTGGCCGTCTTTGCCTCAACCGCTTCTTTTGCGCCGGCGGGATTTCTTCGTCGGCCCACGAGATCGCCTCGCCCCTCCCGCCGGCGTCCACGCGCCGCGGGGCACCCGATCGACTAACGCCTTGAGCTCATGACCGCCATGTCCCGACTTGAACGCTTCCCCCGCAAGGCAGCTCACCAGCTCGGAAGAGACCGCCGCCCCCTTTTCCTGAAGAAGGTGCCTGGCGATTTGCGACAAGTCTTCGGCATCGGGGGCGGCGAGCGCCACCGCGCTTTGGGCCAGGCGCAGCAAGGCGCGGGGAATCTTCTCCGCCGTGGCGCGGGCGAGCTCATCGGTGGTGTAGAGCGCAACGCGGCGATCGCCATCGCGAAGCTGCAGCGCGATGGAGGGGGCCACACCGCGCACGGCCAGAACGCAGGGGAAGGAATGGGAGCCCACCAGGGCGGAAAGACGGTCGAACGCCTCGGCCGAGAGCCGCTCGCATCCATCGAGCAGCAACGCCTCGGCGGCACCCACCTCGGCGCCATCGACGTTCTCTACGTATCTGCCCAAGCCCTTTGCGTGGAGGCTGCGCAGGCAGGTCGTCTTGCCCGAGCCTTCCGCACCGACGAGCAGCACCCGGCGGATCCCTTCGCGCACCGCGGCCTGGAGCGACGAAACCGCCTCCGCCTGCCGGCGCGAAAGAGGAGGCGCAGGTGGCGCGCCGCTTGCGACCGGAGCGATCGAGGCTGGCCGGCGCGAAAAAGAAGGCGCAGACGACGCGCCGCCTGCCACCGGAGCGATCGAGGCTGGCCGGCGCGGGCCCCCGAGCAGGGAGATGGACTCGCCCGCGCACGCGGAGCAGATGAAGGCGCCCGCCGGACCGGCGACGAGTTGCCCGACCTCGCCCCGAGGCCTGCAGCAAAACGAGCACCAGGCGGGCGCATCAGGGTCCGACAGCGAAGGAGCGCGCTCTGCGAATTCCGGATCCGCCGCGCGCGAGCGCCGTTCACCGCCCGGCGAAACCTCCCGCGTCATTCCCGATACCTCGTCTCGATCAGATGCTGTTTCGGGCGGGGGCGCTTCGCTCGGCGCCGGATCGCCCTTCAAGCGCGCGACGTGCCGGAGCATCTGCTGGGCGCGGGGATCGTTGCCTGCCTTGAGGAACGCGTCCGCCGCCGCTTTGAGGATTTCTGCCGCCGAAGCCTTGTCGCCCCGGATCTCCGCCGCCTGAGCCGCCCGGAGGTACTCGCGAACATCGCTCGCCATTCGCGCACAAGTTTACGACTTCTTGATGTGGGTCAGTAACTCCTGGCGCTGCTCCGCGATATTCCAGGGCTCGTCGGCGTAGATGTCTTCGAAGAGCGTCTCCGGCGCCGGGGGAGGCAGCTTCTCCGCCTCGCCGATCGCCGCGTTGACCTCGGCGAGGAGCGAATCCTTTAGCTCCTGATCGCGGCGCTCGTTCCACTGGTTGGACGCGAGCAGCTTTCGCCGCAGCCTATCCAGCGGATCGCGGGCCTTCCACTCGTCGACCTCGCGCGAGTCGCGGTAGCGCGTGGGGTCGTCGGAGGAAGAATGCGCGCCGATGCGATACGTCTCCGCCTCGATCAGCGTCGGTCCACCGCGACCACGGGCCCGCTCCACCGCTTCGGCCGCCGCGGCATGAACCGCCTCTACATCGTTTCCATCGACCTTGACGCCCGGGAAGCCGTACGCCTTCGCCTTGATGGCGAAGCTCTCGCTCGCGGTCTGCCGCGAAGAGGGTACTGAAATCGACCAGTGGTTGTTCTGGCAGACGAACACCACCGGCGCTTTGGAAACTCCGGCGAAGTTCATCGCCACGTGGAAATCCGCGGATGACGTGGCCCCGTCGCCCATGTAGGCCATCACCACGGTGTCCTCGCCCTTGAGCTTTGCCGCCCAGGCCGCCCCGACAGCTTGCGGCAGCTGGGTGCCGATGCAGGAGGACCAGCTGACGTGATTGACCGAGCGGGCCGCCTGATGGGAGGGCATCTGTCGGCCCTTGGTGATGTCCCCTCTGTTCCCAAACACCTGAGCGATGTACGGAACCAGTGGGAAGCCGCGCAGGAGCATTGCCGAGCCTTCTCTGAGGGCGGGGAAGATCCAATCGGTCGGACGAAGAGCATAGGCGCTGCCGATGCAGGCCGCCTCCTGACCGGTGCAGGCGCCATAGAAACCGACGCGGCCCTGCCGCTGGAGCGTCATCATCCGCTCGTCCAGCGTTCGAATGAGGAGCATCGCGCGGTAGATCTCGATCAGCTGAGCGGAGGACAGGCCTCGCTTTTCTTCGACCCGAGCGCTCGGGGTTGGAGCGGCCGACGGAGCCTGAATCATCGAAGCTCCAGCATGAGAAGCTCGGGACGCTCGAGCAGATCGATCAGCGCGTAGGTGAACTCGGCGCCGATCGCCCCGTCGATGTTGCGGTGATCGAAGGACAGGGACAGGTACATCATCTCGCGAATCACAATCTGGTCGTTCACCACCACCGGCCGCTTGCGGATCCGGTGGACGCCGAGGATCGCGACCTCCGGGTGGTTGATGATCGGCGTCGCCAATAGACCCGACTTCTCCCCCAGCGAGGTGATGGTGAACGTTCCACCGGAGAGCTCATCGATTTTGAGCTTCTTTTCGCGGGCAGCGGTTCCCAGCCTGGCGATTTCGGTCGCCAATTCCTGAAGCGACAACCGGTCCACATCCTTCACCACCGGGACAGTCAGGCCTTCCTCGGTCGCCGCGGCGATTCCGAAATTGTACGCGCCGCGGACGATCAGCTCCTGCGTCGCCTCGTCGAAATTCGCATTCAGCGTGGGAAACTCCTTCATCGCCGCCACCAGGGCTTTGCAGATGAACGGGAGGTAGGAGATTTTGGCTCCCCTTCCGGAAGCGACGATCGCCTCGTTCAAACGTTGGCGGACCGCGACCAGCGCCGAGGCATCCATCTCCTCGACGAAGGTGTAGTGCGGCGCGGTGAACTTCGACCGGACCATCTTCTCCGCCACGCGCCGGCGCAGCCCCTTGAGCGGAATTCGCTGATCGGCGCGAGATGCGGTCAGGGCCGCCGGGGGTGCACCCCGTGCCGCCAGGGGAGTGGCTCCCGCCCCCTGCCCCATCGCGACCATTACGTCCGCTTTGGTCACCCGGCCCTGGGGGCCGCTTCCCGGAATCTGGTCGATCTGCAGGCCGTGCTCGCGGGCCATGCGGCGGGTCACCGGGGTCGCCAACACCCGGCCGCTCTGCGGCCCACCGTTGGACGCGCTGGGGGCGGCGATCGGTTTCTGCTCCACTGCGGCGGCCGCCGGCCTGCTCTCCGCCGAAGGCGCGATCGAGGGACTGCCCGCCTGAAGCTCGAGCGTCACCAGGGTTTGATGCACCTTGGCGATGTCTCCTTCGCTACCGTGCGTCTGGATCACCCTGCCCTTTTTCGGGCTGGGGATGGTCACCGTCGCCTTGTCGGTCATTACTTCCACCAGGGGCTGGTCCTCGGCGACGTTCTCGCCCGCCTTCACCAGCCACTTGACGATCTCGCCCTCCACCACGCCCTCGCCAATGTCGGGAAGCTTGAACTCGTAGGTCGTCATCGAGCCCTCCTTTACCTCGTCTCCGTCGTCCCTTTCAGGGGACGAATTGCGCCGTCTCGCGGATGCCGCTCAGGATTCGCGGTGCGAGCGGCAGGTACTCGTTCTCCAGCGCGTACGGGAACGGGGTGTCCCAGCCGGTGATTCGCTTGATCGGCGCCTCCAGATGGACGAAGCAACGCTCCTGGATCAGCGCGGCGATTTCCGCCCCCAGGCCGCACGTCCGGGCCGCTTCGTGTACCACCGCCACCCGACCGATTTTCTTCGAACTTTGAACAATCTGCTCGATGTCCAGGGGCCACAGCGTTCGCAGGTCGATCACTTCGCAGCTGATTCCCTCTTGCGCCGCGGTTTCCGCGGCGGCGGCTGCCTCGTGGACCATCGCGCCCCAGGAGATGACGCAGACGTCCGTCCCTTCCCGAAGCACGCTCGCCTTGCCCAGCTCGACCTCGTAGTCCTCTTCGGGGACCTCGCCCTTGGCCGCGCGGTAGATGCGCTTCGGCTCGAGGAACAGGATCGGATCCTGCTGGCGCATCGATGCGAGCAAGAGGCCTTTGGCGTCGTACGGATTCGACGGCGAAACGACCTTGAGGCCGGCGGTGTGGATGAACAGCGCCTCCGGGCTTTGCGAGTGATAGTGGCCGCCCTTGATTCCGCCGCCGTACGGCGTCCGGACCACGATCGGGCAGGCGTACTGTCCGCCCGATCGGTAACGGTATTTCGCCACCTCATTCACCAGCTGATCGAAAGCAGGAAAAATGAAGTCCGCGAATTGTATTTCGGGGATCGGGCGAAGGCCGTAGAGCGCCATTCCGGCCGCGGCGCCGATAATCCCTCCCTCCGCGAGCGGGGTGTCGATCACCCGCTCCGGACCGAACTCTTCGTAGAGCCCCGCGGTGGCGCGAAAGACCCCGCCGAATTTTCCGACGTCCTCGCCCAGAACGACGACGCGCGGATCTCGCCGCATCTCAAGCCTGAGCGCATCGTTGACTGCCTGCACAAGGTTCAGCGTCGGCATGGCTGGATTAGGTGGGTCGCTCGCGCTCCATCAGGCCCTTCATGAAGAATTCCGCGGCCCGGTAGCTGGACCGGACCAGGGGACCTGACGCCACGTACAGGAATCCGAAGGACTCCGCCATGGTCTTGTATTCGGAAAACTGCGCCGGGGTGACAAAGCGTTCGACTTTCAGGTGGTACGGCGACGGTTGGAGGTATTGGCCGATGGTGACGACGTCGACCCCAACCCCGCGCAGGTCCGAGAAGGTCTGGTTCAGCTCGGCGTCGGTCTCGCCCAATCCGACCATGATCGAGCTCTTGGTGTAGGGACGCGACGGCCGGCTCTTGAGATACTCGAGGACGGAGAGCGACTGTCGGTAGGTGGCGCGCCGGTCGCGTACCAGCCCGGTCAATCGCTCGACGGTCTCGATGTTGTGGGCAATGACGTCGGGCCGGGCCAGCGCGACGGTGTCGAGATCGCGCCGCACGCCCTGAAAGTCGGGAATCAGCACCTCCACCTTCGTCTTCGGGCTGCGGCGGCGAAGCGCCCGGATCGCGGAGGCGAAGTGGCCCGCGCCCCCGTCGGGGAGATCGTCCCGGTTGACCGAGGTCACGACCAGGTACTCGAGGCCGAGCTCACTGGCGGCCTGGGCCAGATGCTCCGGCTCCTGGGGATCCAGAGGAGGTGGAGCGCCCACTTTGACGTGGCAGAATCGGCACGCCCGGGTGCAGACCTCGCCCATCAGCATCACCGTGGCGGTGCCCCCGCCCCAGCATTCCGCGATATTCGGGCAACGGGCCTCCTCGCAAACCGTCGCCAGGCCGGTCCGCCGGATGATCGCCTTGACCCGCTCGTAACCTTGGCCGTGGGGCAGGCGCACTTTGAGCCAGTCGGGCTTCCTTGTGGTCTCGCCTACCTGAGGCTGTGCGAATCGATCGGGGGTGGCCATGGGCTTTAGATTACCTATCAGCCGTTCATAAGCCCGAGCAAGCAGGCGCGCAATTCCGGCCTACTTCAACAGCGACACCCGCGGGCACGCCATCTACGACGCGGTCGGGCGAGGGGAGCGGCTAAGAGACGCTCCGCAGCTCATCGCAGCCGCGAACGGTTCGCACTCGTTCTGGATGGGCATCGCTGGCTGCGGATCGGACTAAATGTGGATCGGATGCCCGAGCGTCAGCTCGGCCCCTTCGTGGATGATCTCCGAAAGGGTGGGATGGGCATGGATCGTCCGGGCGAGCTCCTCGGTGGTGGTCTCGAGCTTGAGCCCGACGCAGGCCTCGGCGAGAAGCTCGGTCGCGTGTGGTCCGATGAGGTGGATGCCGAGGACCTCGTCGTACTTCTTGTCGGAGACGAACTTCACCATCCCCATGTTCTCGCCGGAGATGGTGGCCTTGTGGATCGCGGTGAAGGGGAAGATCCCGGTCTTGACGTCGTAGCCGCGCTCTTTGGCCTTCTTTTCGGTCAGGCCGACCGAGGCCACTTCCGGGTAGCAGTAGGTCGCCGAAGGAACGCGGTCGTGATTGATCGCCGGCGGATTCTTTCCCGCAATGTGCTCCACGGCGACGATTCCCTCCGCGGAGGCGAGGTGGGCCAGCATTGCCGTGGGGACGACGTCGCCGATGGCGTAGACGTTGGGCTCCGCGGTCCGCATCATCTCGTCCACTTGGATGAATCCCCGCTCGAGCTTGACCTTGCTGTTCTCCAGCCCGATCTCCTGGGTGACCGGAGACCGCCCGATCGCCGAGAGGACCATCTCCGCCTCGAGCGTCTTGAGCTCGCCGCCCACCTTGACGGTCACCTTGACCCCGTTGGCGGTCGTCTCCACCTTCTCCACGCCCCCGTCGAGAACGAAGTTGATCTTCCGGCGCCGGAACCACTTCTCCAGCTCCTTGGAGACGTCCTCGTCCTCGATCGGCAACAGGTGCGGCAGAAGCTCGACGATCGTGGTCTCGCTGCCCACGTGGTTGAAGATCGAGGCAAATTCGCATCCCACCGCGCCCGCTCCGAGGACGATCAAGCTGGCGGGGATTTTCTGGAGCTCGAGGATCGAATCTGAAGTGAGCACCCGCTTGTGGTCCACCGGGACCATGGGCAGCGACTTGGGCACGGACCCGGTAGCGATGATGGTGTTCTTCGCATCGTAGGTCTGTTTGCCCCCTTCGCCGGCGACCTCCACCTTGCCCTTGGCGGAGATCCGGCCGTGCCCTTTGAGCACGGTGACCTTGTTCTTCTTCATCAAGAATTCGATCCCGGCCACGCCCTTGGCGACGACCTTTTCCTTGTGCTTCTGGGCCTGGCCCCAATTGACCGCCGGGTTTTTGAGGTCGATGCCGAACTCGGCCGCCGCGTTGATGTGGGTCAAAAGCTCGGCCGTCCAGAGAAGCGACTTGGTCGGGATGCAACCGCGCAGAAGGCAAGTGCCGCCGAGGCGCTTGTCCCTCTCGACCATCGCCGTCTTCAGGCCCAGCTGCCCGGCTCGAATGGCGGCCACATAACCGCCCGGTCCTGAACCCAGGATGACCACGTCGAATGCGTCCGCCACAGAAGCCTCCAGTTTGGTAAGCGTGGGCGCTGATAACCCCCGCCTTCAAAGGGATCAAGGAGTTTGCGGATGCGTCGTCCACGCATCGACGAGGATGTCCAAAAGAAGTTCGGGCTCAGGCGCTTCCCCAATCGC
>Ga0137388_10002932_pt1 | contig 10877 bp, 12 predicted proteins | sample 15con2h14AmetaG_FD_104644 | JGI IMG/M metagenome (GOLD analysis project Ga0137388, IMG submission 104644) | Vadose zone soil microbial communities from Angelo Coast Range Reserve, California, USA - 15con2h1.4A metaG | ecosystem: Environmental > Terrestrial > Soil > Vadose zone > Saprolite...
GCGACCGTTGCCGATGCCGTCGCCGGCGGCGCCGCCGCCCGTCACGATGGCGACCTTCCCGGTCAATCCCCAGCTATCCGGTACGTCGAAGCGCGTCGGTGCGTCGGGCATGTCTTTCCTCAATCTGGAGTCGCGCCTCGGCCGGCGGGGCGATTCTTGTCTTGCTCGCCGGCCTGCAGCGCGCACCACGTGCGGGCCTCGAGCTCGGCCCGGTGGTGCGGATTCTATCACCGCCGCCGGACCGGCTCAGCCGAGCGGCACCCTCAGCACGCTGATCGAGTGTGCGGGGAACTCGTGCTCGAATCGGTGCCCCCGCGCCGAGAGCCTGGTCTCCCGCACGTCGACCGCCCGAGGCGTCTCGAACGAATTGGTCGCGTCGACGTCGAGACCGTTGACCTCGGACAGGAGCGCGTCGTCCTTGATCGCCGCGTCACCAAGCTCGATCGCCGCGCGGTGAGCACGATCGCGATCGCGGTTGACCACCGTGATCGTGAGCCGAGTGCCCTCGACGTCACAGGTGGCGCTGGCGTCGAGCAGCGCGAATGGCCCGAGGTCGGCGACATGGTGAACACGCCCCACGCCGCTTTCCTCCTGACGGGGCGGAAGCTCGCGGGTCGGGCTCTCCACGGCGACGTCGAGCGCGACCTCTCGGGTGTGTTCGGCGTAGAGGCGCAGCGGGTGATAGATCGTCTGCAAGAACAGCCCCTCGCGTCGGGTGAAGATCGGAGCGATCGCGTTCACGAGCTGGGCCAGATTCGCGATCCGCACCGTGCGGCAGTTCCGGATGAAGCCGTTCAGGTAGGTCGCGATGGCGAGGGCATCGGAGAGGTTGTAGCGCTCCTCGACGCCGCCGATGCGGTCCTCGAGGCTCCGCGTGCGGTACCACACGTTCCACTCGTCGAAGGCGATCGTGATCGGACGCTCGATCCGCTGGACGTGCCGTACGCGCTCGATGAGCGCGGCGCAGATCCGCACGGCCCGCTCGGCCTGGTGCGACTGGAACACCGTCGCGTAGTGGTCGTGATGGCCCGTGTATCCGTGGCAGATCTTCACGCGCATCGTGCTGCCGCTCTCGCAGCCGGTCCTCGGCGCGCTCGCGATCTTCGCGTTTCGCTCGGCGTGGAACGATTTCCTCTGGCCGCTGATCGCCGTCCTGAGCGCGCTCCCACTGCTGATCGTGTTCCTGGTGGCCAACCGCCGGATCGTCGAGGGCGTGCGGGTCAGCGCCCTCAAGGGCTAGCGCCCGGCACTTTCGTCGGGGACCGTCGGCGTCCACGGCCCCGCTACGACGATCGCCTCGTCCTCGCCGGGCCAGGGGGGCATCGTGACCCCGAGCACCCGCAGCGCGCCGTCGCCAAGCGCGCGGAACTGGAAGTGCACCCCCTGCGGGATCGTGAGACACACGCCCGTCTCCAGGGCGACCACTTCCTCGCGCCGACCCTGCCGGCGCCACATCTCGCCTCGGCCCTCCAGCACGTACCAGATCTCCTCGACCGTTCGATGGGTCACCGCCGCGGACACCTGGCCAGCGCCGAGCTCGAACTCGGCCACGCCACCGCCGGCGAGGCCGAGGAGGACTCGGACATCCGAGCCGTCCGGCGCGACGGCGGTGCGACCGGAGGGACGACGCGTCGTCGCGAACGGGGTCGTCATGGAGCCCGCACCAGAGCGAGTGGTGCCGCGAGTCGGATCCGCATAGCGCCGGCTCAGTGTAGCCTGCGTCGGCACTACAGACCGCATGCGACGAGGCTTCGGGCCCGAGGGGAAGTGTCGTTTCGCGATCATGCCGACGCACCGCAATATTTGACCCGCGCGGACCCAGAACCTATGGTGGACCTATCGCAATTTTGTGCGAGGGAGGCCCATCATGGCCGATGTGAATCCATCGACGACGACACCCGTCGCCACGAGGTGCGGGCGCTGCCAGGCGGCGCTGAGCGAGAGCGACCGGGTCACCGCGGGTGACCGCGTGTTCTGCCGCACCTGCTACGACATCCTCAAGCTCCAGCTCCGAACCGGCGTGGCGGCCATGTCGCAGGACGTCAACTATCCGATCGCGGCGATCGGCGCCATTCTGGGCGGCATCGTCGGGGTGCTCGCGTGGTGGGGCCTCACCGTGCTCACCAAGATCGGCTTTGGCCTGGTCGCGGTGGTCATCGGCCTGCTCGTCGGCCACGGCACCCTCCGCTTCGCCGGCGGCAAGCGGAGCGTCGGGCTCCAGGTGCTGGCGGTCGCGGTCGGCGCGCTGTCCTTTCTCGTGGCCGTCTACCTCGTCAACATGACGTTCATCAACGAGTCGCTCGCTCAGCGCGGCGAGGCGTGGCGCGTGAACTTTCCGCCAGCGGGCCTCACGATGTTCTACAAGGTCATCGCGGTGAACTTCGGGATCATGAAGCTCGTCTTCCTCGGGATCATCATGTACGAGGCCTGGTTCATCCCGCGTCCGATCAAGCTCCCGTCGGCGTGACCGACGGGGGCGCGGCCGAGCGCCGGTCCCGCGAGATCGAAAACTTGCGGGCGGTGTACCAGAGCCTCCAGCAGCCGAAGGCTCAGGGCGAAAGTCGGGCCTCGTACGGAGGCAAGGCAGCGGCAGGCGTCGCTGGGGCCGGCCTGCTCTTCGTCCTGGGCAAGGCCAAGTTCTTCGGCCTCCTCGCCAGCGTGGTGAAGTTCAAGACCCTCGCGACCATGCTGCTCTCGATCGGCGCCTACGCGATCGAGTGGGGCTGGCTCTTCGCCGTCGGGTTCGTGCTGCTGATATTCGTCCATGAGATGGGGCACGCCGTCGCCATGCGGCTCGAAGGCATTCCAGCCGGGGCACCGGTGTTCATTCCCTTCGTCGGCGCCTTCATCGCGATGCGGGGCCAGCCGCGCAACGCGGCCGTCGAGGCGAGGGTGGCGATGGCCGGCCCGGTGGCCGGCTCGCTCGCGGCATGGGCGACGCTCTGGGCCGGGTTCGAGCTGGAGCAGCCGCTTCTTCAGGCGCTGGGCCACAGCGCGGTCCTGATCAATCTCTTCAACCTGGTGCCCGTGCCGCCGCTCGACGGCGGCCGCATCGTGACCGCCTTCACGAAAACGCACTGGGTGATCGGCTACGCCATCGGCGTCGTCGCGCTGCTGATCACCCGATCGCCGCTTCTGCTCCTCGTCCTGGTGATCGGCCTCTGGTCGCTGGTGCAGCGCTGGCGGAACCCTGTGCCCGGCTACGACGCGCTGCCGCCGCGCCAGCGTGCGCTGATCGCGCTCGCCTACGCGGCCCTGGTCACGGGGCTCGTCGCCACGTTGGCCCAGTAGCGCCCATCCGAGTACACTGCCCTCTCGGGGGGAACGGGATGACCGAGATCGGCAGGAGCGAGATCGTCTGGCGGCCCACACGGGAGTACGCCGAGCGCACGCGCATCGCACGCTTCATGCGCTCCCTCGGCGTGAGCTCGCTGGAAGAGCTGCAGCGGCGGAGCATCGCCGAGCCGGACTGGTACTGGGACGCCGTCGTTCGCGATCTCGGTCTTCGCTTCACCCGTCCCTACACGCGCGTGCGCGACCTCTCGCGCGGCGTCCACTGGCCGCGCTGGTTCGAGGGCGGTCTCATGAACTTCGCCGACAACTGCGTCGACCGCAATATCGACGCCGGTCGCGGCGAGCAGCCGGCACTCATCTGGGAAGGGGACGACGGCCGGACCCGGACCCTGACCTATCGCGAGCTCGCGCGCGAGGTGAACCAGTTCGCCAACGCGCTGAAGCGGCTCGGCGTCGGCGAGGGCGACCGGGTCGGCGTATTCCTGCCGATGTCGCCCGAAGCGGCCATCGCGACCCTGGCGGTCGTGCGCATCGGCGCGATCTACACGCCGTGCTTTTCGGGCTACGGCGCCCAGGCCGTGGCCTCGCGGCTCCAGGACTGCGAGGCGAAGGCCCTCGTCACGGCCGACGGCTTCTACCGCCGCGGCCAGATCGTGAAGATGAAGGAGACCGCCGACGAGGCGGTGGCGGCGTCCTCCTCGATCGAGCACGTCGTCGTCTACAAGCGACTCGGGCGCGAGATTCCGTGGACCGCCGGGCGCGACCACTGGTGGCACGAGCTGATCGGGCGAGAGTCCGAGGAGTGCCCGGCGCTGCCTGTCGAGTTCGACCGTCCGTGCCTCATCATCTACACGTCGGGGACGACGGGCCGGCCGAAGGGCGCGGTGCTCACGCAGGGCGGCTTTCTGCTCAAGTGCGCCCACGACTTCGGTTACCTGATGGACGTGGGCCCGGGCGACCGGCTCTTCTGGCTGACCGACCTCGGCTGGCTGATGGGCCCGATGCTCATCACCGCCGGGCTCGTCCACGGTGGCACGGCCGTGCTCTTCGAGGGCGTGCCCGACTATCCGAAGCCGGACCGCCTCTGGTCGCTCGTCGAGCGCCACAAGATCTCGGTCATGGGGCTCTCACCCACCGCGGTGCGCGCGCTCATGCCTCACGGCGCCGAGCACGTGCACGCTCATGAGCTGAGCTCGCTGCGCGTGCTCGGCTCGACGGGCGAGCCCTGGAACCCCGAGCCGTATCGCTGGCTCTTCGAGAACGCCGGCAAGGCGCGCGTGCCGATCATCAACTACACCGGCGGTACCGAGATCTCCGGCGGCATTCTCAGCTCCTTCCCGATCGCGCCGATCAAGCCGTGCTCGTTCACCGGGCCCATCCCGGGCATGGCCGCCGACTGCTTCGGCGACGACGGACGGCCCGTGCGGGGACAGGTCGGCGAGCTGGTCGTCACGGCCCCGTGGCCGGGGATGACGCAGGGCTTCTGGAAGGACCCGCAGCGTTACGAGGAGACGTACTGGTCGCGCTGGCCGGACGTGTGGGTCCACGGCGACTGGGCGTACGTCGACGAGGACGGCTTCTGGTTCATCCAGGGTCGCTCGGACGATACCCTGAAGATCGCCGGCAAGCGTCTCGGCCCCGCCGAGGTCGAGTCGGTGCTGGTCTCGCACGAGGCCGTCGCCGAGGCGGGTGTCGTCGGCGTCCCGCACGAGGTGAAAGGAGAGGCCATCGTCTGCTTCGTCGTCCTGAGGCCGGGGCAGCAGTCCTCGGAGCCCCTCCGCGTCGAGCTCTCCGAGCTGGTCGCGCGGCACATGGGCAAGGCCCTCAAGCCGGAGCGCGTGCTCTTCACCAAGGATCTGCCGAAGACCCGGAGCGCCAAGATCATGCGGCGCGTGATCCGGGCGACCTACCTCGGCAAGGAAGCGGGCGACCTCTCCTCGCTCGAGAACGCCACGGCCGTCAAGGCCATCACGGAGGCGTCATGATGAAGCGCCACCTGGGCATCGCCGCCGGCCTCGTGCTGCTCACCGCCGGCATCGCCCTCGCGCAGCAGCCGGCACAGCCGCCCGTCCGCGAGATCACCAAGATCGCGGGCGAGGTCTACCGGTTCCGGAACAACAACCACTACGCCGTCTTCGCCGTGACGCCGGCCGGCGCAATCGTCACCGATCCCATCGACGCCGGCGCCGCGCAGTGGCTCAAGAGCGAGATCAAGCAGCGCTTCAACCAGCCGGTCCGGTACGTGATCTACAGCCACGACCACGCGGATCACATCTCCGGCGGCCAGGTCTTCACCGACACCGCGATCGTCGTCGCCCACGACAACGCCAAGGCGGCCATCATCGCCGAGAAGCGGCCGACCGCCGTTCCGAACGTCACGTTCTCCGACGACATGATCATCGAGCTCGGCGGCACCCTCGTGCAGCTCTCGTACGTGGGCAAGAACCACTCCGACAACTCGATCGTCGTGCGCTTCCCCAAGGAGCGGATCCTCTTCGCCGTGGACTTCATCCCGGTCGAGACGCTCGCCTTCCGCGACTTCCCCGACGGCTACATCAACGACTGGGTCGAGTCGCTCAGGAAGGTGGAGGCGATGGACTTCGACGTGCTGGCCCCGGGCCACGGCCCGCTCGGCCGCAAGGCGCACGTCGCGATGTTCCGCGAGTATCTGGAGGACCTGCGGGGCGAGGTCCTCCGGTACGTCCGTGAAGGCAAGTCGCTCGACGAGACCAAGCAGCTCGTCAAGCTGACAAAGTACGAGAAGTGGGGCAACTATCAGCAGTGGCTCCCGCTGAACGTCGAGGGCATGTACCGGTACATGTCGGTGTACCGCCGGCCGAACTGATCGGGCACGGCAGTGCGAGCCGCAGGCCGTCGCGGGGCTGGGGCCCCGCCGGCCGAGGTGAGGAGTCCAAAGGAGCAAGAGACCGATGCTGAGCCCAGAAGACAACGAGCTGCTGACGCGGACGGGGCCGGCCACGGCGATGGGCGCGCTCATCCGCCAATACTGGATTCCGGTGGTGACCTCGAGCGAGCTCGTCGCCGGCGGCCGGGTGAAGCGCGTGAAGCTGCTCGGCGAGCGCCTCATCGCGTTTCGCGCGAAGAACGGCCGGCCCGGGCTCGTCGGCGAGTTCTGTCCGCACCGGCTCGCCTCGCTCTATTTCGGCAGGGTCGAGGACGCCGGGATGCGCTGCGTGTATCACGGCTGGAAGTTCGGGATGGACGGCCGTTGTCTCGAGATGCCGAACGAGCCGCCCGGATCCGGCTTCGCTTCGAAGATCCGCCACGTCGGCTACCCGTGCGAGGAGCGGGGCGGCATGATCTGGGCGTACATGGGACCGGCGAGCCCGCCGCCGCCGATGCCGCATCTCGAATGGACGCTCCTGCCCGAGGCGCACTCGTTCGCGTCCAAGCGCGTCCAGGAGTGCAACTGGTTCCAGGCGATGGAGGGCGGCATCGACTCGAGCCACATCTCGTTCCTGCACGCGCCGCTCGACCCGGGCGACGCCGAGGTCACGCGCGCGCTTGACCTGGCGAGCTTCGGCGTCGGCTCCGCGGTGCAGACGGCGGACCGCGCGCCGCGCTTCGAGGTGGTCGACACCGACTACGGCGTGCTGATCGGCGCCCAGCGCAACCGCCCCGACGGCAAGCACCTCTGGCGCGTCACCCAGTTCCTGATGCCCTTTTACACAATGCCGCCGACCGACCTCGACGAGAAGATCACCCAGTCGCACATCTGGGTGCCGATGGACGACGGCAACTGCATTAACTGGATGGTCACCTGGCATCCCGACCGGGCGCTCACGCGCGAGGAGATCGAGCTGAACGTCGCGGGCAAGGGCGCTCACGTCTGCGACTACCTGCCGCCGACCTCCGAGCCCTACGGCGACATCCGCACGTCTGCCAACCGTAGCAACGACTACGAGATGGACTGGGAAGCGCACCGGACGCGCATGTTCTGCGGCATCCCGGGTTTCGGCGTGCAGGACCAGGCGATCCAGGAGAGCCAGGGCGAGCTCGTCGACCGCGCGCTCGAGCATCTGGGCGCGAGCGACACGGCGATCATCCAGGTACGCCGGCGTCTCATGAACGCCGCACGAGCGCTGCGCGACCGCGGGACCCCCGCGCCGGGGCGGGATCCCCAGTCGTTTCACGTGCGCTCCGCATCGGTCGTGCTTCCGCCGGGGGCCAGCTGGGTCGAGGGCGCGCTGTCGCGCGTGATGGCCACGCCTGGCCGCCAGCTTACGCTCGCCTGAGCCGCGCGTGTCCGGTCGGATGGCGGGGCGCGCCGCGCTCGTCACGGGCGGCGGCGGTGGCATCGGCGAGGCAACGCTCGGCTCTGCGCCGAGGAGGGCGCCGCGGTCGCGGTCGTCGACACCGACGCCGCCGCGGCTCGGGGCGTTGCACACGCTCGTGAACGTCGCGGGCGTTCGCGTCTACACCCCGCTCGCCGAGGCCACTCCCGCGGACTGGGAGCTCATCCTGGGCGTCAACGTGCTGCGACCGCCTACTGCTGCAAGGCCGCACTGCCGGCGCTGCGCGCGACGGGCCGCGGCACGATCGTGAACGTCTCCGCGGTCTACGGCGTCATGGGACGGGCGGGCATGGGGCAGTACGACACGACCAAGGCCGCCGTACACGGGATCCGCGTGAACGTCGTGTGTCCGGGAGGGACGATCACGCCCTACCACATTCGCCGTGCCGCGAGCCAGGGCGTGTCCGAGGCCGAGATGCGGCGTCAGCGGTCGCAGGACAATTTGCTGGGTCGCTGGGCGGAGCCACGCGAGGGCAAGTCCATCCTCTGAAGGCGTTGCCGAGTTTCTCCGCCGTGGCGCCCGAGGAAGGGGTGGCGCGCCGGCTCCACACCGCGGTGGTATACTCCGCCCAGACGTCGTGGGGGGAGGATTCCTGAGAACCGGGTGCGGCCCGGGACCCCTCGAACCTGATCTGGGTAATTCCAGCGAAGGGAACACGGCGGAAGACGCGAGAGCGGCCGCACCCGTGAAGGGGACGCGGCCGTTTTGTTTATGAAGATCGTGGTCAACGGCAAGGACCTGGAAGTCGCCGACGGCCTGAGCGTGGACGGGCTCCTGGTTCACCTCGGTGTCAAGCGCCAGTACACGGCGGTGGCGGTGAACCGCGAGGTGACGCCCAAGAGCGCGTACGAGGCCACCGTGCTGCACGACGGCGACCGGGTCGAGATCGTCAGGCCGATGGGCGGCGGATAAAGTGGGGGAGGTCGAGCCATGAGCGACACGAATCTGGTCATCGGGGGCAAGGAATTCTCGTCGCGACTGATCGTCGGAACGGGAAAGTACGCGTCGATGGAGGTCATGAAGCAGGCGCACGAGGCCTCGGGGGCCCAGATCATCACGGTGGCGCTGCGCCGGGTCAGCCTGCCGTCGGGCGAATCGATCCTCGATCATCTGGACACCACGCGCTACACGCTCCTGCCGAACACGGCGGGCTGCTACACGGCGGACGAGGCCATCCGCACCTGCTATTTGGCCCGCGAAGCCGGATTGGGCGAGATGGTCAAGCTCGAGGTGATCGGCGACCCGCGAACTCTGTTCCCGGACGTCTTCGGCCTCCTCGAGGCCACCCGGACTCTCGCGCGTGAGGGCTTCACGGTGATGCCCTATACCAACGACGACCCGGTGATGGCGAAGAAGCTGGAAGACGCGGGCGCGGCTGTCGTCATGCCGCTGGGTGCTCCGATCGGATCCGGCCTGGGCATCCGGAACCCGTACAACATCAAGATCATCCTCGAGTCGGTCAGCGTGCCCGTCATCGTGGACGCGGGCGTGGGCACGGCCTCGGACGCCGCCATCGCCATGGAGCTCGGCTGCGAGGGCGTGCTGATGAATACCGCGATCTCGGGCGCGCAGGATCCGGTCGGCATGGCCCGCGCCATGCGGCTCGGCGTCGAGGGTGGCCGCCTCGCGTTTCGCGCCGGTCGAATCGGCAAGAAGCTCTACGCCACCGCGTCCTCGCCGCTCGAGGGCGTACCCGATTGGACGAGCTGAAGCTCTGTCTCGTCACTGACCGCACCCAGACGCACGGCCGGGACCTCACCGCGGTCGTGGGCGAGTGCCTCGCGGCGGGCCTCCCCGCCGTTCAGGTCCGCGAAAAGGACCTCGGGGCCGCCGACCTCGCCTTCGTGTGCCGGCGCCTTCGCGCCCTCACGCTCGACCGGCAGGCGCTGCTGATCGTCAACGACCGCGTCGACGTGGCGCTGGCGGTCGGCGCCGACGCCGTCCAGCGCACGTCGACCTCGCTCGCCATCCAGGACATCCGCGCGATCGCCGACAAGCGGCTCCGGATCGGCGTGTCCACCCACTCGCTCGAGGAGGCGGTCGAGGCCGAGCTGAAGGGCGCCGACTGGGTGGTTTTCGGCCCCGTCTACGACACCCCGTCCAAGCGGCCGTATGGGCCGCCGCAGGGGCTCGAGCGGCTGACGCGGGTCGCGGCGACCGTCCGCCTTCCCGTGATCGCGATCGGCGGCATCACGCCGGATCGCGTGCGCGAAGTGCTGCGGGCGGGCGCGCGCGGCGTGGCCGTCATCTCGGCCATCATCGCCGCCGAGTCTCCGGCCGACGCGACGCGCCGCTTTCTCGACGCGCTGGACCGCGGGGCGTGAAGGTCCTGGTCGTCGGCGGCGGGATCATCGGCTGCGCCGCCGCCTACGAGCTCGCCAAGGCCGGGTGCCAGGTCGCGATCTTCGAGCGAGCGACGCCGGGCGCTGAAGCCTCGAGTGCCGCCGCGGGCCTGCTAGCGCCCATCGACGATTCGACCGAGACGAACTTCGCGCGGCTCGCCCTCGCGAGCTGGCGGCTCTATCCGGACGTCGTCCGGGAGCTCCAGGAGCGCACCGGGATCGACGTCGAGTACGTCACGCGCGGGACCATCTATCCGACGTCCGCGGCCCAGAAGCGGCGTGACGTCGGGGCGTGGGCGGATATCGAGGAATTCGGCGTGAAGATGCTGGAAGACGAGGACGTCCACCGGCTCGAGCCGGCTCTTTCGCCACAGATCCGCCACGCGATTTTCGTCAAGGGCGACCACTGGCTGAACAATCAGAAGCTCGTTCTCGCGTACGCGCAGGCCGCGGCCGCCGCGGGCGTCGAGCTCAAAACGGGCTGCAATGTGTCGCGCCTCGTCGTCGAGGGAGGCAGGGCCCGTGGCCTCGTGACCGAGGGGGAGCGGGTCGAGGGTGACGCGATCCTCTTGGCCGCCGGCGCCTGGAGTGGAGAGCTGATGGCCGGGCTCGGCTTGCCGCTCCGCATCGAGCCGCGCCGTGGCCAGATGATCGCCCTCGCCCACCTACCTCCGGTGCTCACGCACTGCGTGCACGGCGAGGTCTACATGGCGCCGCGGCCGTCAGGGGAGCTCCTGATCGGTGCGACCGTCGAGCGCGCGGGTTTTCAGCGAGCCGTCACGGCCGAGGGCATCGCCGGCTTGCTTCGTGCGGCCATCGAGCTCGTGCCGTCGCTGCGCGAGCTGCCGATCGCCCGGACGTGGTGCGGGTTCCGGCCGTGGGCGCCGGACAGCCTGCCGGTGCTCGGTCCCTGGCCCGGCGTCGA
>Ga0137388_10002933_pt1 | contig 10877 bp, 9 predicted proteins | sample 15con2h14AmetaG_FD_104644 | JGI IMG/M metagenome (GOLD analysis project Ga0137388, IMG submission 104644) | Vadose zone soil microbial communities from Angelo Coast Range Reserve, California, USA - 15con2h1.4A metaG | ecosystem: Environmental > Terrestrial > Soil > Vadose zone > Saprolite...
ACTACTTCGACGGCCTGTGCGCGAAGTTCGGCCTCGACGGTTATCTGCTGACCGGTCAGCCGCCCTATGAGCTGATCGCGCGCGCGGAGGCCGCCACCCTGCTCGTCAACGTCGGCGGTCACCTGACCGCGCCCGAGCTCAAGCGCGGCCCGCGGGTGCGGATCTACCTCGACGACGATCCCGGCTACACGCAGCTGTGGCAGCAGGCGGGACTCCTCAACGAACGTCTCGCCGGCCACGACCATTACTTCACGTTTGGCGCCAACGTTGGCCGTCCGGGATGCTCGCTGCCCGTTGACGGTGTCCGGTGGCGGCCCATCCGTCCGCCTGCAGTGCTCGACGAATGGCCCGTCACCACCGCGGGGAGCGACGGGTTCAAAACCGTTGCCAGCTGGCGTGGCGGATATGGCCGCGTCGAGGCGAACGGACGTCTCTACGGCCAGAAAGCTCACGAATTCCGCCGAGTGGCGCAGCTTCCAGAGCTGACCGCTCAATCCTTCGAGATCGCCCTCGACATCGGCGACGCCGATCAGGCAGATGCCCAGATGATGCGCGATCACCACTGGCGCCTCGTCGACCCGGCACTCGTTGCCGGCTCACCTGATGACTTCCGCCGCTATGTGCAGGGAGCCGCGGCCGAGTTTTCCGTCACCCAGGGGATTTATGCGGAAACCAGGTGCGGATGGTTCAGCGACAGAACGACATGCTTCCTGGCCTCAGGCAAGCCGACACTCGTCCAGGACACCGGCTTCTCGGAGTCGCTGCCCACCGGCGAGGGCTTGCTGGCGTTCACAACGCTCGACGATGCGGTCGCCGGGGTTGCTGCGATCCAGCGCGACTACCAAGCGCATGCGGAATCTGCCCGAGCCATCGCAGAGGAGCATTTCGACTCTGACAAGGTGCTCGGTCGAATGCTGGACGAGGTCGGGCTGTGAGGATTCTGGTGGCCGGCATGGCGGCGCACATGCCTGGCCATGGTGGCGCCGACTGGGCGATTCAGCAGTACGTGCTCGGCCTGCGAAGGTTGGGCCACGACGTGGTCCTGTCCCTGGACGTCGAGGGACCGTTCGACGCCGTCTTGAACACTTCCGGGATGCTCGCACCGGGCTCTATCGCTCCGATTCCGATCCGTGTCTATCTCGACCTGGATCCAGCATTCAATCAGCTGTGGCACGAAGGCGGCATTGACAGGCGGTTCGAGGGGCACACGCATTTCGTGACTGTCGGGCTCGGGATCGGGCGTGCGGGCTGCGATGTGCCAACTGACGGCCGGGACTGGATCGGAACACTTCCACCAGTCGTGCTCGCGGAGTGGCACCCCGCGCACGACATGGAGCTCGATGCGATGACCACGGTGGCGAACTTCCGAGGCTACGGATCAATCAATCGCGGCGGCGTGCATTACGGGCAAAAGGTTCACTCCCTGCGGGAGTTGATGAACCTTCCACAGCGCGTGCCCGAGCGCTTTGTGCTGGCGATGCGGATCCATCCGGATGAATCCGCCGATCGGGCTGCCCTGGCTAAGCATGGCTGGGAGGTTACGGACCCCCACGTGGTCGCGTCGACGCCCGACGCATACCGCAAGTTCGTTCAGGGTTCGCGCGCAGAGATCGCGATCACCAAGAAGGGGTACGTGACCTCTGCCTGCGCCTGGTTCAGCGATCGCAGTGCCTGTTATCTGGCATCGGGACGACCGGTCGTCGCACAGGACACCGGATTCTCCAAATACGTACCGACCGGTGATGGCTTGTTCGCGTTTGCGGACGAGGATGGCGCGGTCGCAGCGATCGAAGAGATTCGCAGTGACTATGCGCGCCATTCTCGCGCGGCCAGGTCGATCGCCGAGGAGTATTTCGATTCAGACCGCGTGCTGGCACGACTGCTCGAGCGTGTGAGTGCATGATCCAGACCCAGCGCCGGCCCTACGCGTACGGGTCCAGCCACCGCCTGGATCTGCTCCATCTCCCGCTCGCGGACGGGAGATCGATCGAGGTCTTGCTCAAAGACCTGACGCTGAGTGGGCGCGTGGTCAAGCCTGATTTCCTGCATGATCCGCGACGCGAGATCCAGGCGTATCGCGTCCTCGAGCACGCAGGGCTCGGCACTCCCGTTTGCTACGACACAGGCGAGCACTGGCTGCTGCTGGAGAAAGTTCACGGAGTCGAACTCTGGCAGGTCGGCGAGCTGGAGACGTGGGTCGCGGCCGCGCAATGGCTGGCTCGATTGCACAGGCTCTTCGCGAGCCATCCACCGGCCGGCGACTCGCTGCTTCGCTACGACACGGCCTACTTCCGATTGTGGCCGGGCCGCGTCCTGCATCACCATCCCGCCCTGGCCCGGTGCATTGCCGGCTACGACAAGGTGATCGACATCCTGTCAGGCCAGCCCTCAACGTTCATCCACGGCGAGTTCTACGCCTCGAATGTCCTGGTGGCCGCGGACAGGTTCGCCCCGGTCGATTGGGAGATGGCGGGCACGGGTCCAGGCGTGCTCGACCTCGCCGCCCTGGTCACCGGTTGGGACGGTGAGCAGCGAGCGGCGATCATCGCGGGCTATGGCAACGTATCGCAACCGGCGCTCGATGCGGCGCAGCTGCACCTCGCACTGCAGTGGTTGGGATGGTCCGCGGACTGGATGCCACCGCCCGAGCACGCTCGGGACTGGCGGATGGAGGCGCTCGCGGCGGCGGAACGGCTTGGCTTATAAGACGTTGGTCATGGCGGCTGCCCTCGTGATCGCCGGCTGCGGTAGCTCGAACGTCGTGTCACGGCCTCCGGTTTTTGGATCCATCCAGCACGTCGTGATCGTCGTCAAAGAGAACCACAGCTTCGACAACTATTTCGCGTCACTTGAGAGCCTGTCTTTCTCCCTGCCGCACTGCAGCAGCCTGACCGTTCAGCAGGGCTGTCAGTACGACAGCTCCGACATACCGGCCTACTATCGCTACGCGCGCGCGTTCGCATATGCGGATCGCTACTTCACCGACGTGCGCGGACCGTCCTGGCCAAACGACATGATGATGACCGCGGGCCAGTCGCCCCTCGCCACAGATCCGCCGTCGCCGCTCAGTACATGGGTGTGCCCGACGACGTGCTACGACCTGCCGACGATCGGTGACCGGCTCGGCGATGCTGGCATCAGTTGGCGCAACTACGGCGAAGAGCTCTACGACCCGTTTCGGTCAATTCAGCGTTATGCGACCGACCACATTCACAACGTGGACGTCACGCAGGTGTTCGACGATCTCGCCTCCGGCCACCTGCCAGCCGTCGCATGGGTTCGACCGTCAGGTCCAGACAGCGAGCACCCCGGCTACAACATCCAGCGCGGAGAGAAGTGGAGCGTCAACGTGATCAACGCGATCATGCGAAGTCAGTTCTGGTCCTCGACCGCGATTCTCGTCACGTGGGACGACGCCGGCGACGTCGTGGATCACGTGACGCCGCCAGTGGTCGAGCGTTCGGCGAGTGGGAAGGCGTACCGGTATGGATTGCGCGTGCCTTTCCTCGTGTTGAGCCCCTACACGGAGGCGGGGATGGTTTCGCACCAGCTTCTGTCGCACGTGAGCATGCTGAAGTTCATCGAGGATCTGTTTCACGTCCAACCATTGACGGTCCGCGATCGCGATGCCAACGGGCTTTCCGCCTTCTTCGATTTTTCGCGGCCGGCACGCAGCCCGCTCGTCATCGAGCCGAGCCCATGAGCGATCGCAAGAAGGTCCTCATCGTGAACGCGGATGATTTCGGCCGAAGCACAGGTGTCAACCGTGGCGTCGCGGCCACGCACGAGCGCGGAATCGTGACGAGCGCGAGCCTCATGGTGCGCAGACCCGCGGCGGAACAGGCCGCGACGTACGCGAGACACCATCCGCGGTTGAGTGTGGGGCTCCATGTGGACCTCGGAGAGTGGATGTATCGCGACGGTCGGTGGGAGGCCCTCGATGAAGTTGCTGCGCCGCTGGAGGTCGAGATCCCCCGCCAACTTGCCAGGTTTCGAACTCTGGTGGGGCGGGACCCAACCCACCTCGACTCGCACCAGCACGTCCATCGGGATCAGCCCGTCGCGATGCTGCTGGATGGCCTCGCCAAAGAGCTCGGTGTTCCTCTTCGCGGCCGTGCAGTCGGTGTTCAGTATTGCGGGGATTTTTACGGCCAGACCGGAACCGGCGAAGCCCTCCCAGAAGCCATCAGTGTCGATGCGCTGATGGCGCTGATAGGTCGCTTGTCAAACGGAGTGACAGAGCTTGGTTGTCATCCTGGGGTTGGCACCGAGTTCGACTTGCCCTACGGCCACGAGCGCTCCGCTGAGGTCGACACGCTTTGTGATTCGCGGGTTTGGGCGGCCATAACCACATCTGACGTCCAGCTTTCGTCGTTTGCCGACGTGTACTAAATGGAGGTGCGCACGTGAGAGAACTCCTTCCACCGCAGTCCTTGATCGATCTGGTGGGTCGAGGTGACTTCGTTGCCATCGGGACCGAATTTCTCGGCCACTACACGTCGGTGGGAGCCCTTTATCCGGAGGCGCACGTCCTTGACATCGGTTGCGGCTGCGGGCGAATGGCGCTCCCGCTGTCGCGCTACCTGACAAGCGGACGCTATGACGGCTTCGACGTTGTTCCTGACGCCATAGCATGGTGTCGGGAGCACATCGCCCCGGAGTTTCCCAATTTTCACTTCGAGCGAGTCGACGCATACAACTCGTTTTACAATCCCGATGGATCGGTGCACGCCGAGAATTACCGATTCCCATATCCGGACCAGACTTTTGATTTCGCGTTCGCGTCCTCGCTCTTCACTCATCTGGTCTGGGCCGAAACCCGCAACTACCTGGCCGAGGCCAAGCGTGTGCTTCGCCATGGCGGTCGTGCGATGTTCACTTTCTTTCTGCTGACACCGGAGTCGGCGCGCCTCATCTCTGAAGGCCGCAGTAGAGTTCTGTTCCCTGTTAAGAGCGATCGCTGCTATCTGGCGAAGGCCGACGATCCGGCTGCAGTCGTCGCTTACGCCGATGACGAGGTGAGGGAACTATTTGCTGAGGCGGGATTGACGATTCGGGAAATACATCTGGGACGGTGGCCTGGCCGCACCAGTGGCCTCACAACGCAGGACATGATCGTGGCTGAACGTCCTTAGGTTTGGCCAATCGAAATTGCAGCCGGTGTTCGACCCGGAGACCAGCGCTACCCATCCGCAATCGAAACGGTGGCGCTCTGCTGGCGTTGAATCGCCGACATTGTTAGAACCGAGAGCGGTACCGTGACGACGAGTCCAATCCCAAGCATCGCGGCACCGAGTAGGTTGAACGCGACGAGTGCTACGAGGGTTGCCGCTAGTTGGCGAGTTGCGCCTCGGGCGACACATCGCGGAACCATCGGGGGATGTCCCGTACAGCAACGCCGGCGGCAAACGGTGCCAAACTGCGGCACCCAGCGGCACGCTGCGAATAAGAATCGCGATTTTTGAACGGGCTGCGCCGATGTGTAACCGCAAGGTTTAGGGTTCGAATCCCTACTCCGGAGCCAAAATCGAATTCAAATCTCACGGCGGTGGGGCGCCGGCGCGACCAGCTCGAAACCAAGATGCGCATGTTCCGTTACAGGCATATGCGTACGACGTTGCGGGCCTGGTTGGTTCTAGGTACTTCATGCGCCGTTCTCGGCGGCTGCTCTCCTGCGCCGCAGGTCAGCAAGTCCACTCCTACACCCGCCGCTTCCTCATCTCCAGCGGCGGCCTCCGCGACCGTTATCGGAGGCTGGAGCTCCGCAGGCGCCATGAGCACGGAGCGCTACGCGCCGTTGGTGGGCGTGTTGCTGCAAGGCGGGCGTGTGCTAGTGACGGGGCCTTCAAGCGATTACCTCGCAATGGGCAATGTTGACATCTACGACCCAGCCAGCGGCTGGTCGCCGGGTCCAAGGCTGCTGAGCCCCCGCGTTGGTGCAATTGCTGTGTCGCTACCCGGTGGGGGTGCTCTACTTGCAGGTGGGTTCCCAGAGATCGGTGGGCACGACGGCCCATGCCCCAACCCTATCGCGACCGCGACGATATACAACCCGTCATCCGGCACCTGGACCAATGCGCCCAACATGAGCACCGCCCGCGCCTACGCCACGGCGACGGCCTTGCCCGACGGGCGCATTCTGGTTGCCGGCGGCTACGACCGGCGTGTGATCATGCTCACCAACCCTTCGCGCGAAGGCGTGCAGCTGCTTCCCGTGGCGGGCAGCCTTTTCTTCAATCCCGCCTCCTCGACGTGGACCGCCGGCGCGGCTCTTGCCCAGGCACGGTTCGGCCATCTTGCCGTCGCGCTCAGAGGTGGACGTGTCCTGGTGGTGGGCGGTAGCGACCCGCTCCATTCCGAGCAAGTGCTCACCAGTGCGGAGCTTTACGACCCCGCCTCTGGACGCTGGACGACCGCGGGTTCCTTGGAGGCCGGGCGAAGCCAGTTCACACTTACCACCCTCATCGACGGTCGCGCACTACTTGCCGGTGGCATCGCGGCTGATGGATACACAGTGCTGCGTTCCACGCTTCTGTACGACCCGACAACGAACCAATGGTCGCCGGGTCCGGAGCTGGCGAGCGCTCGCAGCGGTCACGCGGCTGCGGTCCTCGCCGACGGCAAGGTACTAGTTACCGGCGGCGCCGATCAGGCCGGGCGGCTGGCCTCATCTGAGCTATTCGATCCGGCTGCCAACTCGTGGTCCGCCACCGGTGCGCTCGCGACGGCGCGCAGCAACCACCTCGCTATCTCTCTTTCCAACGGTCGGATCCTCGTGATAGGCGGAAGCGGATCGCGGGACGTGTTGGCAAGCACTGAGCTCTTCGATCCCTCGGCGAAGGGAGTGCCCGCCGCCCGGACGCCCGCCGGTCCGGGCCAGTGGAAGCTGGGCGCCATCAAGCCCATCCCCACCGACTCCTACATCGGATCTACACAGCTCCTGCCCGACGGCCGCGTGGTGGTGGTGCCCAAGAATGGCGATGCGGATTTCCAGGTCTACGACCCCAGATTGGACGCATGGACCACCACATTCAGCCGCAAGGCTCCGCCTTGCAACGCTTGCACGATCGGTTATTCGGGCCCGTACCCACCCTATTTCCTTGCCGCACCGCTAGGCACTGGCAAGATTCTCCTTCTCACAGTCGACCCGCAAAAGGTCAACGCGACCAAAGCTGAGGTCATCGAGCTGATAACTGGAATAGCGACGCCCGCCGCTTCGCCAGGCAAGATCGAGCGGTCGCGCCTGGAGGCGCTCCCCGACGGGAGGATCTGGCTGACCGCCCTACAGCAGGGGGACAGACACGCCAAGCTCTACGACCCGATCGCGGACAGCTGGACGGCCACTTCCGACGTACCTGCTGACCTGACCGGTACCAACAGCGATTTTCAGACCGTCACGGCCGTGCCAGGCCACCGAGTGCTTGTCACCGGCTCGAACAAGGCGATGGTTTACGACCCAGCCACGGGAGGCTGGGTCGATGCCGGCTCCTTCCCCGGTTGGTCATGGTTCTCGGCGACCGGGCTCACGTCGGGCGATGTTCTTTTCGCGGGCGGCACCGTGCAGGCGGGCACGACACCAGACGGCGCGCCGATCGAGGTTGTTAACACTCAGGTCATCCGCTGGGACCACACCACTGGCAAGCTCAGGTCCGCGGAAAGCATGCCAGTGGGGCTTTACTTCCACTCCGCCGCACTACTTGCAGATGGAAGGGTGCTGCTGGTCGGCGGATCCGGCGCGATTGGAGTGCACCAGAGCGCTGACCCGGTGACCACGGCCGAGATCTACGATCCGGTGGCGCGCTCGTGGTCGATCGCAGCACCGCTTCCAGTAGCAAGGTATCAAGCGATCGCGACCACTCTGACCGACGGACGGGTATTGCTCGTCGGCGGATATGGCATGGGGCTAGGCGCTTCGTATCCAGGCGAAGGTCAGCCATCGCTGCTGTTTACGCCTCAGGCTTAGGACTCACTCGGGGCGGTCCCCGACACCGAAACCCGTGCGCCCACGCGTTGCGCTAGATGCCGTCGGGTCGCGCCCCATCTGTACAGCAACGCCCGCGAAAACGGCGCGAAATGGCGACACGCAGCAGCACTCCGTGAATTCAGTCCGGTAGTTCCGAACGGGCCGCGCCGATCTGTTAACCGCAAGGTTTAGGGTTCGAATCCCTACTCCGGAGCCAATTTCGAATTCACATTTGTGCCGGCGTCGCGAGCAGGTTTGCGCCTCGCACCGTTCGCACACCGGTTGTGCACCGATTGAAGCGAGGCAACCACAACCTGCCGGTCAGGCCGGACCGATTATCAGTTGCGCTGCGGCTCTTGTTTCGGCCTGTAGCTCGGCGAGGGAGCGGCGTTGCCTGCCCTCCGAGTCGAAGTTGTCAGGCGACAGCCACGCCTCGAACGCGGCGCGCCGCTCAGGCCACTCGCCGTCGGTGATCGAGTACCACGCGCTGTCCCGGTTGCGACCCTTGACCACCATGTGCTGGCGAAACACGCCTTCGAAGGTGAAGCCAAACCGCTCGGCGGCGCGTCGCGAAGGCGCGTTCAACGCGTTGCACTTCCATTCCAGGCGCCTGTTCCCCAGATCGGCGAATGCGTGGCGCGACCACAGATAAATGGCTTCGGTCGCCTGGCGCGTGCGCTGCAGGCGCGGCGTGAACAACAGGTGACCGATCTCGATCACACCGTGTTCCGGCGCGATCCGCAGGTAGCTGCCGACACCGAGTGGTTCCCCCGAGGCCGGATCCACGATCGCGTAGAACAGCGGATCCGCCGATACGGCGTTGGCAGCAAGCCACGCGGTGAACGACCGCTCGCTGCCAAAAGGACCGTAGGGCAGGAATTCCCATAGATGATCTGCGCCGGCCAGCGCGGCATAGAGCCGACTCGCGTGGCGGCTCGCATCGAGTGGCTCGAGCGTGACGGACTTACCCTCTATCGCAGTCCGGTCGGGAAGCCGCGCGGGATGCCAATCGAGCTCGTGCATGGGCCAGTATTCTCCGGCCTGTGGACCACCCCGGTGCCGGCCGTGCTCGACCTCGAGAATCCAGCTCGCACGCTGGGTTGTCAGCCCTACTTACGATGCCGTGCTATCTGAGCGGCGGACGTCGATAACTCGGAATGAGTCGGCCGGTGGTTAGTTCCGGTGTGACATTGACCAACATGTCGCGGCCGTAACCGCTGCCGGAGTCAGTGCGGCAGGTCTGCTCATCAGCGAGGCCCGGTTCCTCATCGTCAGCTGCCCTTAGACCTCCGAGCCACACACAATCCGGCGCCTGTTCGGCACGCCCTCCGAACTCCGCGGACGCCGACGCTTCCTCAACCGCACACCACAACTCGGTAAGCCCGAGCTATGAGATGCTGTCGTTCGGTGCGCTACGGCTCGTGCCACAAACCTTGCCAGATTGGAACATTTAACCGCCCCATCGCCCGCTAGCTTCTTCGACACAATCCATGCAAAGTCCAATTACCCGGTACGGGCCTGCGATGGAAGCGGAGGCGTATGAGCGACGGTAAGGAGGACAACCTTGGCTGGATTTGATTTCGATCAGCGAATCAAGCGCCGCACGCTGTTTAAGGCGGCGGGTGCGCTAGGTCTGGCGGGGCTGGCGAGCCCGCTTGTGTCTGCGATCGAGGCGGCCGCCGGCACGAAGGCGAACACGCCGATCAAGACCGTTGTGGTCGACATGCAGGAGAACCGATCGTTCGACACCTATTACGGCTTTGCTTCGTTTGCGGGGCAATTCGGTGTTCCGCCCGGCTACTCGCAGCCCGACGGCTCAGGCGGGGTGGTAACTCCGTATCACTTCACGAGCCTATCTACGCCGGACATCGGACACTCGTGGGGTGCAACGCACTCTGAATGGGACAACGGCAAGATGGACGGCTTCTTCACAACGGATGGGATCAACTGCCTCGGCTATTACACGCAGCAGGACCTGCCCTTCTACTACAGCCTTCACGAGACGTCGACCTTATGCTCGAACTACTTTTGCTCTGTGCTCGGTCCGACCTGGCCGAATCGCTTTTACTGGGCGTCCGGTACGTCCGGCGGCATTACGACGAACGGCATCTGGGGTTACGGGGTCTTCGACTACCCGATGATCCTCGACCTGCTCGATGCAGCGGGCGTTACCTGGAAGGTCTACAACATCGGCCTCGACACGGTGCCGTTCGGCAACAGCGACAACGTATTCGTCTTCTGGAAGAACTTCGCTCACGACCAGAGGACGCTCGGCAGCAAGGGCGATTATTTGAACGACGCTCGGTTAGGACGCCTGCCGAACGTGTCTTTCGTAATCCCGAGCTTCGAGCGCGGATGGGACGAGCACCCGCCGGCAGATGTGTCCGTCGGGATGGGGATCCAGCAGGAGTTGATCACCGCGCTTCGACAGTCGCCGCAGTGGCCGAGCTCCGCGTACATCCTGACCTACGACGAGGCTGGAGGATACTTCGACCACGTCGCTCCGAAGCAGCTTGATGCGTTCGGGTTGGGCGTTCGTGTGCCCACGTGGGTCGTCTCACCGTGGGCGAAGCCAGGCCACCTCGAAGGAACCCTTTACGAGCACAGCTCGATCCTCAAGTTCATCGAATCGGTCTTCGGCTTGCCCACGCTCGCCTCGGTGAACCACGTGTTCGATGTCGCGACTCCGGTCGGGTCGAACTATCAGGCGGCGTCGATCGGCGCGACGGCTGGTCCACCCGCGCCGCAGCGAGACGGGCGGCGAGACATTGGCAATCTGATGGTGTGTTTCAGCTTCTCCTAGGTTCCTCCACCACGGCATCCAGAACATCGGCCGGGGCGACGATCTGACGCGCCCCGGCCGGCATCTGGCAGCGCTAATGCACGCGCCCCGGCCGGAATCTGGCAGCGCTAA
>Ga0137388_10002935_pt1 | contig 10874 bp, 9 predicted proteins | sample 15con2h14AmetaG_FD_104644 | JGI IMG/M metagenome (GOLD analysis project Ga0137388, IMG submission 104644) | Vadose zone soil microbial communities from Angelo Coast Range Reserve, California, USA - 15con2h1.4A metaG | ecosystem: Environmental > Terrestrial > Soil > Vadose zone > Saprolite...
ATGACCGCCTCGTCTGGATTTAGCCGCCGCCGCCCCTATATTAACTTTTGCGGCTCGCTTTTTACAGTCCGCATTAAATTCTGCATCTAATTCTTTCAATTTGCAAGTATTTATGCCGTTGCTAGATATCATCCACTATCCCGATCCGAGGCTGTACAGGAAGGCCACCCCTGTCTCGAAGGTTGACGAATCGGTTCGCACCCTGGTCAGAGACATGGCTGAAACCATGTACGCCGCACCCGGGGTGGGTCTGGCGGCAACGCAGGTCGACGTGCACAAGCGGGTGATCGTCATCGATGCCTCCGAGAGCAGAAATGAACTCTTGGTTTTGATCAACCCGGAAATCGTCAGTCGAGAAGGCGCCCAATATTGTGAGGAAGGCTGCCTGTCGGTTCCTGGAATCTACGAACCGGTTGAGCGCGCCGAGCGCGTCACCGTGCGCGCGCTTGATCTGGACGGAAGGCCTTTCACCCGCGTCGCAGACAAGCTCCTGGCGATTTGCATCCAGCACGAATTGGATCACCTCGAGGGCAAAGTATTCGTCGACTATCTGTCGCGCCTCAAGCAGCAGCGCATCAAGGCCAAGCTTCAAAAACAATTCCGCAAGACCGCCTGACGCGTTATTCGACAGCTGTCGGAGCGCTGCCTTTCGCGCAAGCCCTGAGCGGGTGCCGCTTCCGTGAATATCCTCTTCGCCGGCACTCCTGAATTCGCGGCACGGTGCCTTGAGGGGCTCTTCAAGTCCCGCCATCGTGTCGCCGGTGTAGTGACTCAGCCGGATCGACCTGTGGGGCGCGGTCTGGCGCTGGCGCCATCACCGGTGAAGAAGCTTGCGGCGGCGCGAGGCATTCAGGTAGTCCAGCCCGTGAGTCTGCGGGAGGCGCACTCGCAAGCGGAACTCAAAAGGTTCCGAGCCGACGTTATCGTGGTTGCCGCTTACGGATTGATTCTGCCGCAACCGGTGCTCGAGCTTTCCCGGTACGGGGCAGTCAATATTCACGCATCCCTGTTACCGCGATGGCGTGGTGCAACGCCCATTCAGCGGGCGCTGCTCGCCGGTGATCGAGAGACAGGGATATCGATTATGCAGATGGATTCGGGGCTCGACACAGGCCCGGTGCTGATGCAGGAAAAAATTCCGATCCTGGAAGACGATACCACGGGCACGCTGCGCGATCGGCTCGCAGAGCTCGGCGCGAAACTCATCGTGCAGGCTCTGGATGCGCTGGAAGCCGGCGGGGTCAGGGCGACACCCCAACCGGCCGAAGGGGTGACGTACGCAGCCAAACTCGGCAGGGGCGAAGCTCGCGTGGACTGGCGCGAGAGTGCGGTGAGCGTGAATCGCCGGGTTCGCGCATTCAATCCGTCACCGGGCGCGGATGCGCGCGTGCGCGGGGTGGATCTCAAGATCTGGCGTTGCGCTACCGCCGCGGGGCGGGGGGCGCCGGGTGAGGTCCTTCGCGCAAGTCCGCACGGCTTGTGCGTCGCCTGCGGGGAGGGCGTCCTGGTTGTGGCCGAGTTGCAGCGCTCGGGGGGAAAGCGACTGCCCGTCGCCGAATTTCTCAGAGGATTTCCGTTTTCCGAGGGCGAGCGTTTCGAAGTCCCGTAGCAAGGGCGGTAGCACGCACTACGCCTATAATGGAAAGTAACGCCCGTGACCTTGCGCAGCGCATCCTTGCCCACTGTTTTCGCCGGCCCTTCCCTCGCGCAGGCCTTTGTTGCCGCGGCCGAAGCGATCGGGCGCGTCTCCGGGGGGGAGAGCCTCAACGCTGCACTCGCCGACCTGAAAAGCCGTGCGCCGGAGCAGGCGCTTGCGGCGGCAGCACAGGACCTTTGCTATAACGCGCTGCGGAGCTACGGGGTGGTCGACGTGGCCTTGGAGCGACTGCTGCAGAAACCACTCACGGATTCGCCGGTGCGTGGGTTGCTGCTCACCGCGCTCGCGGAGCTCGCCGCGCGGCCGCACTCCGCGCACGCGGTCGTGCATCAGGCGGTGGAAGCGGCTGCTTTGCTCGGGCACTCGCGTGCTAAGGGGCTGGTCAACGCGGTGATGCGCAACTTTCAGCGCCGCATGCCCGAGCTGCTCTCGGAGATCGAGGCTACCGAGCTTGGCCGTTACCGCCATCCTCAATGGTGGATCGACGCGCTGCGCCTGGCCTATCCGCACCAATGGGAGTCCGTCCTTTTGGAGTCGAACCGACATCCGCCGATGGTTTTGCGGGTAAACCGGCGACGGCTCTCGGCGAAGGCGTATCTGGAGAAGCTGGACCGAGCTGGAATTCCCGCGCGATCGCTGGGACAGGATGCCGTGCTGCTCGAAAAGCCTTGTCGGGTCGAGCGCCTCCCGGGATTCACAGCAGGCGAGGTCTCGGTTCAGGATGCCGGCGCTCAGCGAGCAGCGCCGCTTCTGGACGTTCGCGACGGAATGCGGGTGCTCGATGCCTGCGCGGCACCCGGGGGCAAGACCGGACACCTGCTCGAGCTTGCGGACTGCGAGCTTCTCGCAGTGGACGTGGACGGCGCGCGGGCGCGGCGCATCGCCGAGAATCTCTCCAGGCTGAAGCTCTCCGCGAAAGTCATGGTCGGCGATTGCCGCAAGCCGGAGGATTTCTGGGGGGGGAGGCCTTTCGAACGCATTCTTCTGGATGCGCCTTGCTCGGCATCGGGCGTGGTGCGGCGCCATCCCGACATAAAATGGCTGCGTCGGAAGACCGATGCATCCGAGTTCGGCCGTACGCAGACGGAGCTGCTGGAAGCCTTATGGCGAGTACTCGCCCCGGAGGGTAAATTGTTGTACGCCACGTGCTCGGTGTTTCCCGAGGAGAACGGCGCTCAGGTGGATAATTTTCTTCTGCGGCACCCGGAAGCCGAAATGCTCCCGCTTCCGGGGCTCGCCGGAGGTGACGAAAAGGCCCTGCGCCTTTTCGAATGCCAGATCCTTCCGAGCGCCGATAGCGACGGTTTCTTCTACGCCTTGCTGAAAAAGACCAGCGCCTGAGCTCCAGAATGGTGAAAAACCTGCGTCAATTCGGTGCCGCGCTCGCGCTGGGCTTCGTTGCCTCAGCGCTCGCGCAGCCCATCCAGGTGAACAACGCGGGATTGGAAATAGCCGAGACGCGTTATTTTCTGAACGCGGATTTTCAACTTGATCTGACCGCTCCGCTCCTGGAGGCGCTGAACAATGGCGTGTCGCTCGGTTTCCTCGTGGAATTCCAGCTCACGCGGCCGCGATGGTACTGGTTCAACGAGAAAACCGCCTCCGAAAAGCTGGAGCTGCGGCTTTCCTATCTGCCCTTGGCGCAACAATACCGGCTGTCGAGCGGGACGCTGCATCAGAACTTCCTCACGCTCGCAGAGGCGCTGGAGGCACTCGGCAGGGTCCACGGTTGGCCGGTTCTGGCACAGGATCAGGTTGACAACGGCCGAGCGTACGTTGCCGCGGTGCGGTTGCGCCTTGATCCGGCCCAGCTACCCACGCCGTTCCGCGTGAGTGCCGTCACCAACCGCGAGTGGACGCTGGCGTCGGACTGGAAGCGATTTCCGTTCACGCCCCTCGCGCCGGTGCAGGAGGCGCGATGACCTACGTTCTCATCGCCAGCGCCGCGCTCGGCGGCATCCTGCTGTTCCTGCTCGCCGCCGCGACCGCCAACTCGCCGCTCTTCGCCGAGCACTATCCGCTGTTGCTCGGCTTGAACGCGGCGATCGCTCTGGCGCTCCTCGGGCTCGTGGTGTATCAGTTGGCGATCCTCGCGCGGCAACGCCGTGCCAGGGTGTTCGGCTCGCTCCTGACCTTCCGGGTGCTCGTCATGTTTGCCCTGGTGGGGGTGGTTCCCGGACTCCTCGTCTATACCGTGTCGCTGCAGTTTCTCGCGAAGAGCATTGAATCCTGGTTCGACGTGCGCGTCGAGCGCGCGCTGGAAGGGGGACTCAATCTCGGCCGGGCGGCGCTCGACGTCATGTTGAACGAACTGCTTCTCAAAGCCCATGTGATGGCGCTCGATCTCTCCGAGACCCCGAGGCGCGAGCAACCCACCGTGCTTGTTCGTTTGCGTGAGCAGGCCTACGTCGAAGAAGCGTTGCTCATGACAGAGGGAGGAAAGGTCCTGGCGAGGGCGAGCCGGGAAACCGGAAAGCCAGCGCCGCCCGCTCCGGGTGCGCAGGCGCTGCGTGACGCACGGCAGGTGCGCGGCTACAGCGCAGTCGAGCCGGTGGGAGACAAGGGACTGCTGCTCCGGGCGATCGTGTCGCTGGAGAGCCCGACGCGCACCGAAGATCCGCGCCTGTTGCAGGTCACGCACTGGGTGCCGCAGGCGCTCGCCGAGCAGGGCGAGGCGGTACAGAGCGCATATCGCGCGTACAAGGAACTGTCGCTGTCCCGCCAGGGGCTGAAGGAGATCTACATTCTTACCCTGACCTTGACGCTGTTGCTTGCTCTGCTTTCGGCGGTCGCGCTCGCGTTCCTCCTGTCACGGCGTCTGTCGACACCCCTTGCCGTGCTTGCCGAAGGCACTCAGGCTGTGGCGCGCGGTGATTTCTCTCGCCGGGCTCCGGTCACGAGCCGAGACGAGCTGGGCATACTCACTCAGTCGTTCAACAGCATGACCCAACAATTGGGCGAAGCACGGAGCGTCGCGCAGTTCAATCAGGCGCAGCTTGAAACCGCCAAGGGATACCTGGAAAGCATTCTCGCCAATTTGTCCGCTGGGGTGCTCGTTTTCGATCATGGCCTTGTTCTGCGGATCGCGAACAGCGGGGCGGGCAGCATCTTGCACGAGAACCTTGCGGCGCTGATTGGACTGAAGCTCGAGAACTGGCGCACGCTCGCCGAGTTTGCCCGCGTGCTGCGGGCGGAATTCGAGCAACGCGGACAGGCCGCGTGGCAGCAGCAGATCGAGATGCGCGACCGCGGGGCGGTGATTCTCGTACGAGGCTCGCCGTTGCCCGAAACGGGCGGAGGCGGTTACGTCGTGGTATTCGACGACGTCACGCAACTGATTGCGGCGCAGCGGGCAACTGCCTGGGGCGAGGTCGCCCGCAGACTCGCTCACGAGATCAAGAATCCTCTCACGCCGATCCAACTCGCCGCGGAGCGCCTGCAGGCGAAGCTCGGCGACAAGCTTCCCCTCGATGCCGCGCGGGTGCTCGACCACGCCACGGAAACCATCGTCGCGCAAGTGACCGCAATGAAGAACATGGTGGACGACTTCCGCGATTACGCTCGAACTCCCCCGCCGCAACTCGAAGGCTTGGATCTAAACCGGCTGGTCGCGGAGGTGCTCGCGCTGTACGAGCAGTCCGGAACCCGGATCCAGGCCAACCTCCAGAAGAGCATTCCGCTGGTGCGCGGCGACCCCGATCGTCTGCGGCAGGTGATCCACAATCTGCTCCAGAACGCCCAGGATGCGCTCGCCGGGAGCAGCGACCCGAAAATCGAAGTGTCGACGGAGCTTTCCCGCGGGCAGGTTTGGCTGCGAATCAGCGACAACGGCTGCGGTTTTCCTGAAGCCATCATCAACGGAGCATTCGAGCCCTATGTCACCACCAAGCCCAAAGGAACGGGACTTGGGCTCGCGATCGTAAAACGCATTATCGACGAGCACCAGGGCACTATCCGGATAGAGAACCGCGCCGGCAGAGAGGGCAACCGCGGCGCGGCCGTACGTATTTCACTTCCGCTCGCCGCTTGATCGGCCATGGCGCAGATACTGGTCGTTGACGACGAAGTCGGAATCCGGGAGCTGCTGTCGGAAATTCTTTCCGACGAAGGGCACTCGGTGCAGCTTGCCGAAAACGCCACCGCGGCGCGCTCGTTGCGCGCGCGCGGACGGCCGGATCTCGTGCTGCTCGATATCTGGATGCCCGACGCGGACGGCATCACCCTTTTGAAGGAATGGGCCACCGGAGGCCAGCTCACCATGCCGGTGATCATGATGTCGGGCCACGGCACCATCGACACCGCCGTGGAGGCGACGCGCATCGGCGCGATGGATTTCCTGGAAAAGCCGATCGCGTTGCAGAAACTGCTCGCAACGGTGAAGCGCGCGCTGCGTGCGGGCGAGTCGCGTGCGGCGATGCCGCTCAGTATCGCGAATTTCGGCCGCTCGGTGACGATCACCGAGTTGAAGAAGCGCCTGGCAAGGATCTCCGCCGCGGGCGCGGCGGTGCTCATGCGCGGCGAAAAAGGCGTGATGCCGGAGCTTTACGCGCGTTACCTGCAGCAGCCCAACGCGCCCTGGATCGATGCGGCGCACGCGCTCAACGAGGCGTCCCAGGACCTGCTGCAGCAGGTATCCAGCGGCGTGCTGTTCGTCGGGGAACTCGCGATGCTGTCCAAGAACCAGCAGAAGCACCTCGCGTTTCTCGCGGCCCGCGCGGAAAAGAGCAACGTGCGGCTGGTGTCTTTTACCGCGGAGGAGCCCAAGCACCTGGTGGATTCGCTGGGTTTTGACGCGGCCTTGATGCAGGCGCTCGCCGGAATCGTGATTGCGCTTCCGGCTCTGCGCGAACATCCGGAGGACATACCGGAGATCGCAGCTCTCATGCTTGCCCAGCTGGTGGAAACGCGCTTTTGTCCGCCGCGAACCTTTTCCACCGGGGCTCTCAACGTCCTGCGCTATTTCACCTGGCCGGGCAACCTCGAGGATCTCGCGGCAGCAGTGCGCAATTTGGCCCTCACCAGCCTGGAGGAGGAAATAGGTGTCGCGGACGCGGAGCGGGTGCTGCCGCAGTTCGTACGCCGCGCCGCGGAGGCCGACCTGTCGCTCGATCTCCCCCTGCGCGAGGCACGCGAGGCCTTCGAGCGAACCTACTTCGAGCACCATCTCGCACAGGTGAACGGCTCTATCGCGCGCGTCGCCGAGCGAAGCGGTCTCGAGCGCACGCACCTGTACCGCAAGTTGAAGGCGCTCGGCATTCTCGCCGGGCGAAAAGAAGACTGACTCCGATGCGAGTTCGGCATAAAATGCGTGCTTTTTCGCACGGACGCCCAGCTTGAGAATCGTAATCCTCGGCGCCGGCCAGGTCGGCTCATCGGTCGCCGAAAGCCTGGCGTCCGAAGCCAACGACATCACGGTTGTGGATATCGACGGCACCAGGCTGCGCAACCTCCGGGACCGCCTGGATCTGCGCACGGTGCTCGGCAGCGCCGCGCACCCCTCCGTGCTGCTCGAGGCGGGCATCGAGGACTGCGACATGATGATCGCGGTAACGCAAAGCGACGAGACCAACCTGGTCGCCTGCAAGCTGGCACAGGTGTTGTTCAATGTCCCGACCCGCATCGTCCGCCTGCGCGCCACCGACTATCTTTCCAACGAGCGCGTGCTCGGCCCGGACTGCTTCGACGTGGATTTGGCGATCTGTCCGGAGCAGATCCTCACCGACTACATCGTCAAGCTCATAGAGTTTCCCGAAGCATTGCAGGTACTGGAGTTCGCGCACGGCAAGGCGAGCCTGGTCGCGGTGCGCGCGTTCCAAGGCGGTCCCCTGGTCGGTCACCCACTGAAGGACCTCAGGAAACACATCCCGTCCGTGGATACGCGCATTGCCGCCATATTTCGCGGCGACAGCCCGATCCTGCCCGAGGGTGACACGGTGGTGCAGGCCGGAGACGAAGTATTTTGCCTCGCCGCCACGGAAGACATCCGCCAAGTCATGCACGAGTTGAGGCGCATGGACCAACCGGTAAGAAGAATCATGATTGCAGGCGGCGGCAACATCGGACTGCGATTGGCGCGGGCGATCGAGCGCGACTACGCGATCAAGATCATCGAGTACGACAAGCGGCGCTGCGAGATACTCTCCACCCGCCTCGACCGCGCGCTCGTATTGCAGGGGGACGTCACGGACGAAGGACTCCTGGCGGCCGAGAACGTCTCCGACATGGACCTCTTCGTCGCGGTGACCAATGACGACGAAAACAACATCATGTCGTGCCTGCTCGCCAAGCGCATGGGTGCGCGCCGCGTCGTGGCGCTCATCAACCGTCGCTCCTACGTCGATTTGCTGCAGGCCGGCCAGATCGATATCGCGATTTCACCGGCGCAGGCGACCATCGGCACGCTGCTCGCTCACGTGCGGCGCGGACATGTTACCCAGGTGCACAGCCTGCGGCGCGGCGTGGCGGAAGCGCTCGAGGCGGTGGTGCATGGAGATCGCGACTCCTGCCGCTGCGTCGGCCGGAAAATCGAGGAAATCGATCTGCCCAAGGGCGCTGCAATCGCCGCGATCGTGCGCGGGGACAAGGTAATCATGGCGCATCACGACACGGTGGTGCAGGCCGAGGACCACGTTATCGTCTTCGTCACGGACAAAAAGACCCTGCCCAAGGTGGAGAAATTGTTCGAGGTCAGCGTCGACTTCGTCTGAACCGGACGCCGCGCGCCATGGTCAGGCCGTTCCCCGTTCTCAACGTGCTGAGCGTCTTGATCGTCGTGTTCGCGCTCGCGATGCTTGTGCCTCTGGGCGTCTCGTTGATGTACGGCGATGCCGCGCGACACGCCCACTACGAGGCCGTGCTGATTACCTTCGTGAGCGGAGCAACATTATGGGTGCTCACCCGCTCCAGCCGGGCCGAACTGCAGACTCGCGACGGCTTCCTTCTGGTGGCGCTGGTGTGGACCGTGCTGCCCGCCTTCGCCACGCTGCCCCTCTTGATCCACATGCCCGATCTCAGTTTCACCGACGCTTACTTCGAGACGGTGGCGGCCCTGACCACCACGGGTTCGACCGTGCTATCGGGCCTCGAGAAGCTGCCGCCTTCGATCAACTTGTGGCGCTGCGAGCTGCAGTGGCTGGGAGGAATGGGGATTATCGTCCTTGCGGTCGCGATCCTGCCGCTGCTCGGGATCGGCGGCAGCCAGATCATGAGGACCGAGACCCCCGGGCCGATGAAGGATACCAAGCTCACTCCGCGCATCACCGAAACTGCCAAAGGTCTGTGGCTCGTCTACGCGCTCATGACGCTCGCCTGCATCTTGGCGTTCAAGGTCGTGGGCATGGGCTGGTTCGATGCCGTTGTGCATTCGTTCTCGACCCTGAGCCTTGGCGGATTCTCCTCCCACGACGCGAGCTTCGGCTACTTCAATTCTCCGGCGATCGAGGCTGTGGCAATTTTTTTCATGCTCATCGGGGGCATCAATTTCGGAACCCACTTCCTCGCGTTCCGCAAGCTGAGCTTCGCGCCTTACCGCAACGACCCCGAGGCCGGTGCCTACGTCACCTTGCTCACGATATCGGTCCTGGGAGTCGCCTATTTCCTCTTTGCCAACCACGTCTACCCGTCTTTCTGGACCGCGCTGCGCCACAGCGCGTTCAACGTCGTCTCGATTGCGACGACAGCCGGGTTTGCGAGCACCGATTTCAACCAATGGCCGATCTTCGCGCCGGTGTGGATGCTGTTCCTGTGCTGCTTCGCCACCTGTTCCGGCTCTACCGGCGGCGGCATCAAGATGATTCGCGCCGAACTGATGGTTCGGCAGGCGCTTCGAGAGATCATGTCCATCATTCACCCGCGCGCATATCTGCCCGTCAAGCTCTCCGGCCAACGGGTGGAGAACAACATCATCTTCGCGGTGCTGGCGTTCATGTTGATCTGGGGCGGATCGGTGGTCGCCATGACCATGCTGCTGGTGGCCTCGGGTCTCGATATCATCACCGCTTTTTCGGCGGTGATCGTCTGCATCTGCAATACCGGACCGGGGCTGAACCAAGTCGGGCCGGCGACGACCTACGCGGTGCTCAGCGATTTTCAAACCTGGGTATGCACGGTCGCCATGCTGATCGGGCGCTTGGAGCTGTTTACGCTGTTCGTCGTCATCACGCCGGCTTTCTGGCGAAAATAGCCCGCCCTTACTTGGCGCAGGTTGCCATGATCTCGACCAGCATGCGCGGGTCGGCGAGCTTCGCCTCGACCGTGGCGCGCGCCGGCAGATTGGCAGGATCGGCCCACGCCGTCCAGGCGGCGTTCATCTCGTCGCGGTTGCGGATATCGGTGACCCACACGTTGGCGGAGAGAATCTTCGACTTGCCGGTTCCCGCTGCGGCGAGTATGGCGTCGATCTTCTTCAACACCTGCTCGGTCTGACCCCTGACGCCCTGGCTGAGATCGTCGGCAACCTGGCCTGCCACGTAGACGACGCCGCCGTGTTCGACTGCGGCACTGAATAGTTTGCCGGCTTGATGGCGTTTGATGCTCACGTGGAGCTCCCGTCTAGCGCGGCGGCAGGATTTTCACTCGCAGCTCGCCCAGGCCCTCTATTCCCGCGAGGAGCTCATCCCCCGGTTTGGCGGCGCCCACGCCGGCCGGTGTGCCTGTCATGATGAGATCGCCCGCTTCCAGGCTGTAATACTGCGAGAGAAACGCGATCTGCTCGGGCACGCTCCAGATCATCTGGTCGATATCCGAGTTCTGGCGCAGCTCACCGTTCACCTTGAGCCAGAGTTTGCCCTTTTTCGGATGCCCGCTCTTGGACGCCGGGGTGATCGGCCCGGCCGGAGCGGACTGGTCGAAATCCTTGCCGAAGGTCCAGGGCCTGCCCTTGTCTTTTCCGACCTGCTGCAGATCGCGCCGGGTCATGTCGAGGCCCACCGCGTAACCCCAGACGTGATCGTTGGCCCTGGCGGCCGCGATCTTGTAGCCGCCCGTGCCGACCACCGCGACCATCTCGGTCTCCCAATGATAGTTGGAGGTCATCGGCGGATAGTGCGTCGCGCCACCTTCGGGCACCAGATCGTGAGCCGATTTCGTGAAGAAAAACGGCTGCTCGCGGCCGTCCCCGCCCATTTCCTTCTGGTGCTCCACATAGTTGCGGCCGACACAGAAGATGCGGCGCACGGGAAAGCGCGCATTCGAGCCGACGATGGGAAGCGAAGGAATG
>Ga0137388_10002939_pt1 | contig 10868 bp, 5 predicted proteins | sample 15con2h14AmetaG_FD_104644 | JGI IMG/M metagenome (GOLD analysis project Ga0137388, IMG submission 104644) | Vadose zone soil microbial communities from Angelo Coast Range Reserve, California, USA - 15con2h1.4A metaG | ecosystem: Environmental > Terrestrial > Soil > Vadose zone > Saprolite...
CAACCAACCGAGAAAGGCGCGTTTGAGCAACTCGGTGTCGAGACGATCGGTCTTGGCGCGCCGGTGCTCGCGCGATACGGCTACGCTCGATGCGTGGATGATGTGGGCCTCGATGTCGCGCGCTCTGAGCCAACGCGCCAGCCAGAAGCCGTCACGGCCGGCCTCGAAAGCGACCGCGATGCGTTCGATCCTGTGTCCTGACTTCTTCGCTTCCTCTCGCCAGCGAATGAGCAGCTTCAACAAGGTGCTCTCGTCGACCTCGAGCTTCTTCAATGGCTGGCGCTCGACGCCAGGCACAATCCCCGCAACGAGCCAGCTCGAAAGACTCATCTCGATCACGGCGATCAGCGTGCCATCCGGTTTGAGAGGCGTGAGGGATCGGCTCAGGTCGTTCAACTTCTGCATGGGGTTGCTCTCCATCGGTTCACATCGGCGTCGACGGATGCAATATCCTCGCCGACGCCCGCCCCATAGCATCTCCATTGGAGGTTTGCGGACGCCGGCCCCCGGTGTGCGTGGCACCGTCATCATGGGCCGTCATCCGAAACCCTTCACACAAACGGACTCATGCACCGCAGCAGAAAATCCCTGTTCGATTACCTGATCGGCGCGGCCGAGCGGCGAGAGTGGCACTGGGATCCCGAGGGCCCTGGCGGTTTTCAAGTTGACGATCCGTTCGACCTTCCAACCTTCGTGGGCTCCTGGACAGGCAGGTCGCCCGGATCGCGCTCTTGAGAATCCGCCCGGCACCATTACGAACTGGTGCGCCACGGTCGATGAAGATGGGCACTATTGCTACGCCGTGGCGCTATGATGCGGGAGCCTGCCACGCGCTATAACCTGCAGGGCTGCGACGGCCTGCGATTTCGCGCTACAGCCCATTCGGCCGAAGGTACTTCGCCGCTGCCAGTTCGCCAATCTGCTGTCCCATGGCTATGCCGACCTCCGTTGAGTTGCGGTAATGCACGCCGTCGTAAATGCGCGCGTTCGCCACCTCCTGCACAAAACCGCCGATCTGCGTCCAACTGCGAACCTTGCCTGGCGCCGTGCCGCTGGTGGTGCTCAACTTTGGCATAGGCCCCGTGCCGATCTCCGCCTGGAGGATGGCGCCGACCGTCGCAGCAGTAATACAGTGCGCGCACGGGTACTCGGGGTGCATTGGGGTATCAATGAATGGCACCCAAGAGGCATCACGCTCGGTCACGCCGTTGCCGTACGTATCACCGTTTCGAATCGCAGTGATGGGCCGCCAGAAATTGTAGTGATACTTCGCGTCGAACACCGCGATCAGCGGGTCGTCCATCGCCTGTGCGGCAACGGCGAGCAGGCGAGCGTTCTGCGTGCTCTCTCTCCCCGGCGCGTTGGCGACCGACCGCACCACCGGAAAGTAGATCGTGGATGCCGTGGTTTCCCAGAAACGGGCGATGTCCGTCTGTTCCGCGGTCCGGCGTGTGCTGTTCTTTGCGCCGAGCGCCTTGATCTCGTTATAGTCGCGCGCCCACAGTTCGCTGTTGAGGCTGGGGGGCGGTTTGGGGCGGAACTGATCAGCGCTGGTCATGATCCACGGTTTGCGATGCGACCAATGGGAAAGCACCGGTATGACGGTCGGCACGTAGACGCCGGCAGTCGTGTGCGGCCGATAGTTTCCCGGCTCGTCGACGCCATCGCCGGCACGGAGCGAGAGGATTGCCATGGCGGCCCTTTCGCCCACCGCGATTCCTTCCGTCTTCGCCGGGCCATCTGGGATGGCAGAAAGTGCGGCCTGGAAGGCGCTGTCGATCGCAGCCTGCTGCGACGCTGCCAGCTTCGACAGCGTCAGGCGGTTTGCCGCCGCAACCGCAGCATCGACCGACGCACCGGGAGCAGCATCCAGCTTTGCGCGGTCCGGGGGATAGCGCTTGGTAATGGCGTTGACCGCTTCGTAGACGGCCGACTGGACCATGGCCATCGTCCGATAGGACACCCCCGGTGGCGGTTTGGCAGCTACCACGATATCGCCGGCCGTGATGTTCCAGTCGGTCACCACATCAGCCTTGGCCACGGGGCCAACGAGCCCCCATACAGCGACTGCCAGTAATGATATTCCACACTGCTTGGTGAGGATGTTCATGATCGTATTCTCCCTCTGCTGACCGCGAGCCTGGGAATGCGCGGGCTACGCTCCTTTCGAACGTGTCCATGTCGCGAGATGCCGTGGACCTCGATCGTCAAGTCGCGCTTGCCGCCTCCGTGATGGACGAAGCGCCGACTCACCTGCGCGGAATTCGCGCCGAGATGATCAGTTTCGCAGGGCGCCGGCGGGCGGAAGGAAGCGGCCTCTGCACCGCGGCAAGGACCTCAGGCACCGGCCGTATTCCAGCACTGCGGCCACGGCCTGTCGTGAAAGACGCGTGCAAAATGTCTGAAAAAGTGCTGAAATTCGCTTGGCGGCGCATGGTAACGTGCCGCCAGGAGGCGAAGCGATGTCGCGCGTCGCCGACAAGGTTTTCTGCTTCGATAGATATACGCTCGACCTGAGGCGCGGCTGCCTGCGCGGCGAAGACCGCGAAGTCGAGTTGCGGCCGAAGAGCTTCGCGGTACTGTGCTATTTGGTGGAAAATGCCGGCCGGCTGGTGTCGAAGGACGAGCTGATCCGCGCGGTGTGGCCGAAGGTCATTGTGACTGACGACTCGCTGACGCGCTGCGTGAGTGACGTGCGTCTTGCCTTGCACGACCACGGGCAGCGGATCATCAAAACTGTGCCGCGTCGGGGCTACCTGCTTGCCGCACCGGTTTCGCAATCCGCGACAGACGCCGGTGTGCCGTCGAGCGCGGCGGCCGCGCCACCAGTCATTGCGCCCGCCGTCAATATCCTCGCAGAAGCGCCGTCGAGTGTAGGGTCGCGAAATGAGAGCGCGACCGATCGCAGAGAACCAGACAAGGCGCGGCTCGAGCGGCGGCCGGCCGAGCGCCGACAGCTGACGGTGATGGCTTGCGACCTGGTTGGTCTGGCGGCGCTCTCGACGCAGCTTGATCCCGAAGACCTGCGCGAGGTGGTGGCTGCCTGCCACGGACGCTGCACAGAGATTGTTGAGCGGCACCATGGTAACGTCGCCCACTACTCTGGCGATGGTCTGGTCGCTTATTTCGGCTATCCAGAGGCCCATGAGCACGACGCCGAAAGTGCCGTGCGCGCCGGGTTGACGCTTGCCGGATCAACGGCACAACCGGGTGCCGGCCTCGACACGCGCCTGCAGCTGCGCATAGGGATCGCCACTGGCGTAGTGGTGATTGGTGATGAGCTTGCCCTCGGCGAGGCAAAGGAACGAATCGCGGTGGGCGGGACGCCCAATCTCGCCGGCCGCCTGAGAGCGGTAGCCAATGCCGGCAGTCTGATCATCGCTGAAGGCACCCGTCGGCTGCTCGGCGAATTGTTTGCATACCGCGACCTCGGGCCCATCGCACTCGACGGCTTTGCCGAGCCGGTACGCGCTTGCCAGGTGCTGGGCATGAGCACCGTCGAGAGCCGGTTTGAGGCACAGCACACGAGCCTGACGCCGTTGGTGGGGCGGGAAGAGGAGTTGGAGCTGCTGATGCGCCGCTGGCGGCAGGCGGCAAGTGGGGAAGGCCGTGTGGTGCTGATCTCGGGTGAGGCGGGGATCGGCAAGTCGAGGCTGACGGTGGCACTTGAAGAGCGACTGAAGTCGGAGCCGCATACCCGGTTGCGATGCTTTTGCTCGCCCCATCACACGGACAGCGCCTTCTATCCAACGATCCGTCAACTCGAACGAGCGGTGGGGTTGGAGCGTCACGATGCATCGGAAGCCAAGCTCGACAAGCTGACATCGTTGCTCGGCGCGTCATCGGAGCGTGAGACTGACACCCAGCTGCTGGCGGAATTGCTGTCCGTCCCGACTGGTAATCGCCATACGCCCCTGAATTGGAGCCCGCAGCGAAAGAAGGAGCAGATGTTCGAGGCGCTGCTCAGGCGCCTTCGGGACCTGAGCCGCCAGCGGCCCGTGTTCGTGGTCTACGAGGACGTACACTGGGCCGACCCCAGCTCACGTGAGCTGTTGGACGTAACTGTCGAACGCGTAGCAAACCTCCCGGTGCTTCTGGTCATCACCTTCCGTCCCGAGTTCCAGCCGTCGTGGATTGGTCAAGCGCACGTGACGCCCCTCACCTTAAGCCGACTTAGTTGGCGCGCGGGCGCGGCGCTGGTCGCACAGGTGGCAAAGAACAATGCCCTTCCCGACGAAATCGTGGCTGAGATTGTTGACCGCACCGACGGTGTCCCGCTCTTTGTAGAAGAAATGACCAAGGCGGTGCTGGAAACCGAGGCAAACGACGGGGGCGGCGGAGCTGCTGTCACAATGGTGCCGTATCCCGCGCTTGCTGTTCCTGCCACGCTTCACGCCTCGCTGATGTCGCGGCTTGACCGTCTTGGTCCTGTCGCCAGGGAGATTGCGCAAGTCGGCGCAGCCATCGGTCGAGAATTCTCTTACGAGCTGATCGCCGCTGTGGCAGAACACGATGATAGCGCGCTGCGCGCCGCGCTGGATCAGCTTGTCGATGCTGGCCTGGTTTTCCGGCGCGGCTCGTTGCCAGAGGTCACGTTCCTGTTCAAGCACGCACTCGTGCAGGACGCCGCGCATGGGACCCTACTCAAGAGCCATCGTCAACATCTGCATGGCCGCATCGCTCAGGCGCTGGAGGAGCAGCTGCCCGACCGCGCGTCGGCCCACCCCGAGCTGGTAGCCGGCCACTATGCGCAGGCTGGCCTTGTTGAAAAGGCAATCAAGTATTGGGACCAGGCTGGGCGCTTGGCCGTCCAACGTTCGACGATGGGCGAGGCCGCTGTGCACTTCGGCAAGGCGCTCAAGTTGCTCGCTAGCCTGCCGAAAAATCCGCAGCGGCGGTCGAGCGAACTTGCTGTTCAGCTGGCTCTTGCCAGAACGTTGAATGCCGCCAAAGGATGGGCTTCGCCTGAGGCCGGTGAAGCCTATGCCCGTGCCCGCGAACTGTGCCGGGAGGTGCCCGAGGGGCCCCAGCTCGTGGCGGCCCTCTATGGTGTCCGGTCATTCCTTCACAATCGCGCGGAGTTCGCCGCGGCTCGTCAAGTCGCGGAGGAATTGCTCTCCGTTGCCGGACGCCAACATGACCGCGATGCCAAGCTGATGGCGCATCACGCATATGGGCTGAGCCTTCTATTTCGAGCCGAGTTCTCCGACGCGTTTCAACATTTTAGGGAGGCGCTCGCCGTCGACAATCAGCCGGGCCATGGAGCTTTGACGTTTGCCCTCGTCGATCCCCGCGTTGCCTGCCGAAGCTTTATTCCGTGGACGCTGCTGCTTCAGGGCTACCCAGATCAGGCGCTTGCGGCGAGCCAACAGGCAGTCGCCGCCGCGCGAAAGCTTACATGCCTCTACACGTTGGCGTACGCTCTGCACGTCAATTGTATCTTTCACCAACTTCGCGGCGACGGCGCGATCCTTGAGGAACGAGCTGAGGAGCTGGTGGCACTCGCCACCGAGCAAGGTTTTCCCCACTTCGTGGGATCAGGGACCTGTTTCCGAGGATGGGCGATGCTCGCGGTGGGAGGATCCATCGAGGAGGCCATCAGCAGTATGCGGTGGGGTCTGGCGACGAAGCGGGCGACGGGTGCCGAGATCAAGGTGCCTTACTATCTTGGTCTTCTGGCGGAAGCGCACAGGCGAGCAAACCGAATCGCCGACGGGATGAGCCTGTTAAATGAGGCCATGGAGCTGGTCGAGCGAACCGACGAGCGGTGGTACGAGGCGGAGCTGTATCGGCTCATGGCCGAGGCGCTGATCACCAAGTCGGATCGACACGATGCCGAACGCTGGCTGTGCCGCGCGCTTCGAACGGCGCAGAAACAGGGCGCGAGGCTTTGGGAATTGCGCGCCGCCACCAGCGTGGCCCGCCTCTGGCGCGATCAAGGCAAGCGCACCGACGCCCGCGACCTGCTCGCGCCGATCTACCGCTGCTTCACTGAAGGCTTCGATACGCGCGACCTCAAAGAAGCCACCGCGCTACTTGCTGAGTTGGCCTAGCAAGGCACTGTTAATCGACCGATCGGACGTTTATTGGTGCGGTGTCCACAAGACCAAAACCTGTCACTGGTCATCGCAGGACACGTATGCTGCATCTACCTGACTTACCCCATGTGACCCTTCCCATGGCTTGAACGATGTAGTGGCGCGCCCGAAGAGATTCGAACTCCTGACCCCCGGATTCGTAGGCTGGTGTCCGTGTCAGAGGTTCGGACCGTCTTGGTCTGCGACTTCTGCTCCGGGTCCAATCGCGTCAATTTGACGAGGTCCCCATCACTTCCCCTTGTCCCCCAAGAGCGGCGGCATAGCGGGGCACTTCGCATTTGTGTCAAAAGCGGCCTTTCATCTTATGTTCCTCTTCGTCGAAGTTGAGAGATGCGCGCTCGAGCGAGCTGCCAGCGTCCGTCGGGGAACGGAGCCGGCGGATGCCAAGCATTTTGATTGGCGCACCACGTTCGTTGCAATGAAATCCCCAAGACCGGACACAACGTCGCGGAGCCGCGATCTTCCTCACTGATGGCGGCCTGAGAGAGTAGAGTGCGGCTCGCCGGGGTTGCCTGGCGCGACCTCCGGCTGGCCTTGGACTGGCATCCGGCCCCAAAGCAGGGAGGGAGATCATGCTTATCACGAGACGTCAGGCGCTCCGCAACAGCACCTTCGCCCTCGGCGGCGCCGTGCTGGCTCCGCAACTCGCAAAGGCCGAGACCGCTGCGCCCAAGTCCGCCATTGCGGCCGATCCAGCGCAAAAACTCGTGACCGAGCAGTTCATGATCGACGCCGCCGATCCTGGAATAAAGCTGTACGTCAGAAATAAACGGACGGAGGATTTGAAGCAGTTTACCTCGGAGAAAACGTTGCTGTTCGTTCACGGTGCGACTCAACCAGCGGAGGCGACTTTTGATCTTCCGCTCGAGGGACTGTCCTGGATGGACTACATCGCCCAGCATGGTTGGGATGTGTATTTGATCGATGTGCGCGGCTACGGCCGATCAACGCGTCCGCCGGAAATGGATCAGCCAGCCGCCAGCAATCCTCCTATCGCTACGACTGATGTGGCTGTGAAGGATGTCGGTTCCGCAATCGACTTCATCCTTCAGCGGCGAGGTGTGTCGAAGCTCAGTCTCATGGGCTGGTCGTGGGGAACCGTGATCATGGGCGCTTACACGGCCGACCACAATGACAAGGTCGACCGGCTCGTGCTCTATGCGCCAAGCTGGCTAAGGACCTCACCGCCGCCGCAAACTGCGCCTCCCCCGTTAGGAGCTTATGTTGCGGCACCAATGGCGACCGCGCGGGAGCGCTTGCAGGCCGGCGCACCCGACGATCGCAAGAACGATTTGATGCCGGCGAGCTGGTTCGAAGCATGGTCGGCGGCCGCTCTGGCCAGCGATCCGGTTGGTTCAAAGCAAGAGCCGCCAGTGCTGCGCAGCCCAGCGGGCGTGTTCCAGGACAACCGCACGCACTGGGACGCGGGCAAGCCATACTACGACCCGGAGAGGTCGCCAAGGGCTTTGCCCTGATTACCCGGCGCTGCTCGGCTGGTTGACGCTCAGCGCTGGCCATAGATGGCGCAATTTTGGCTTAATACGTGGGGACCAAGGTGCTGGTCGGTGGCAAGAACGTCGTAATCCAGCTGCCACCGAAGGCAGAGCCGACAACGCGTGAAAAAATACAAGGCAAGCTTTATCGCGTTTCCCCCACGTTTCTCCAACCGCTGAAGCGCGACCTCCAGTGCTTCCTGGCGGGGCGAAAGATTATCGCGTCTCTAGCGCTTGTCATGTTTGCGCATGTCGCATTGAGCGTCTCCGCTCGCGCTGGGAAGTCCGAGAGTTCGATGGCAGTGTATAGCGAAGCGCAGGCCGTAAGAGGGCGCGGTCTCTATAGTGAACACTGTGCCGCTTGCCATGGCATGATGCTCGAAGGGACAAGCTCTGTTCCACTGTCGGGAGCTACCTTCCGGGCGCGGTGGGCTGATGAGAAGCACACCGTAGACGATCTTTTCTATATCGTTCGCACGCTCATGCCTTACGGACAACCCGCAACGTTATCCAAACAGGAATACGTTGATATCGTTGCCTACATATTGATGATGAATCGATTCCCTGCGGGAAATCGGGCGCTGCCTGTGGATCCGGCAGTGCTCAAGGAAATAGTTATAAGACCTCAATTGCCCTAAGTTTGATGCGGAAGACAATTGCTGACGCAATAGAGGAGGCTGACATGCGATCCCATATAGCTTTGTTTTCCCTGTTCATGTCGTCGATCGTGCTTCAATGCCAAGCCTATGCAGAGTCTGGCCCCACACAGACCGAGTTAAGTGCAGCCAATGACGGTGTCGAGTGGCTACTACCAAATCACGATTACGCAGGTCAGCGGTTCGTTGATCTCAAGCAGATCAACCGAGACAACGCCGCACAGCTTAGACCTGTCTGCATATATCAAGCGGGTGATGTGCGTACTTTTCAGCCGAATCCTCTCGTTTACAAAGGCTCGATGTATTTAACAATGGCAACATCGACAATCGCGGTCGATGCTGCCACTTGTGCCGTTCGTTGGCGTTACGATTGGCAGCCGAAGGCGAAAGAAGTCGAATTGAAGATCGGCAATGTTGTGCGCAATCCTTACCGGGCCAGAGGTGCGGCGTTGAAAGACGGCATGCTGGTCCGCTCTACTTCGGACGGTTATCTGATCGCCTTGGATGCCGAGACCGGAAAAGTCGTGTGGGAAAGGGCCGTAGCGAACGCCGAAAAATACGAGCTGATGATCATGGCACCGTTGGTATATGGTGATCTTGTGATAACCGGGATCGGGATCAGCGAGTATGGTGTCAAAGGTTGGATCGGTGGATTCCGTCTGGCCAATGGCGAGCCCGTGTGGCGGTTCAACACCGTGCCCGATGAAGGAGAACCCGGTGCCGAAACGTGGAATCCCACTGATGGCAGAGCTCGCGGCGGTGGCGGCGTCTGGGTAACACCTTCGCTCGACTCCGCGAAGGGACTGCTCTACGTGGCCGTCGGCAATCCAGCCCCCGATTTCTTCGGCGACGTGCGGATGGGAAAGAATCTGTACACCGGGGCTATGGTCGTCCTCGATGTGAAGACTGGTACGCTTCAATGGTTCCGACAATTCGTCCCACACGATCTGCGCGACTGGGACTTGACGGTCACCAGTCCTCTCTACTCTGCGGTGATCGACGGCACCAACCGCCCATTGGTCTCAGTCGCAGGCAAAGATGGACTTCTTCGTGCCGTGGACTCAGAGAGTCGCAAACAGATTTATGAAGTACCGCTTACGACGATCTCCAGCGCCGACGTTGATCCAACGATCGAAGGCGTTCACACTTGTCCCGGTGCTCTCGGTGGCTTTCAGTGGAGTTCTCCCTCCTACAACCCGATAACGAATGTCCTCGTCGCTCCGACGGTCGATTGGTGTGGCGTCTTTAAGAAGGCTGACGAATTGCGCTACATTCCCGGGCAGTTCTATATGGGAGGATCCTTCACCTACGATCCTGTCGAAAAGTCCCGCGGGTGGCTAACCGCCGTGAACGCGTCGACAGGTGCCATTCTCTGGAAATATGAATCGAAGCGTCCGATGGTGGCGTCGGTGACGGCAACATCAGCTGATCTCGTGTTTACCGGCGAATTGACCGGAGACTTTGTGGTCCTCGACGGGGGGCGGGGCGACGTTCTGTACCGCTTCAACACTGGCGGCCCCCTTGGCGCCGGGGTCATCACTTACGCGGTCAACGGAAAGCAGTATGTCGCCGTCACATCCGGCGCAACAGCGCCGTTCTGGAGGACGCCACCGGGCTCATCGACACTTGTCATATTCGCTTTGCCGTAGTGGCACACATGTCGGGATGCAACCCGGCTACGAAATCGGAACTGCGAGCGACACTTAATTTTCGATGGCTCAGGCCGCACCGCCTGACGTATCCCTTCCCGCGGTTTCCTCCATTGGAGGTTTTCGTACGCCGGCCCTCGGAGTGCGTGGCGCCGCCGTCATGGGCCGGCATCCGAAAACCTTCACAAGAGCGGCATTGTTACATGAAGTCGTAAGTTGGCTGGTCTGGGCGCGCGATCACATGACATTGGAGCTATCCTTATCGGATGGCCGAAAGCTGCTGCGCGCCGCCGCCGTTAGATCTGGGTCCTAAGAAGCAGGACAGGCAGGCCTATCGTCGTGTGCTTTTCGCGGTGCAATAGCCCACATTCGGTTAGAAATTGTAACCGAACCGCAACAACGCGCGATGTCGCTCGAAGTTGGTCATGTCGAGCGCGCCCATTTCATTGTGCGCGCGGCCTGCGACCTGAGCACTCCAAGCAGCCGACATCCAAGTCTTTTCAGAAAACCTCGCATAGAAGGTCGGGCCGACAAACAGGGCATTGCCGGTGTACCTGTCCAGACCGAGACCATCGAAGCTGCGCATGTAGCGCACTTCCGCTCCGACCAAGACGCCTGGCCTGATTTGTGCCGCGAGGGCGGCGGAAAGGCCAAGCTCGGAGGTGTGCTCCCAATCGCCGGTCACCCGTGAGCGGGTCGCCTCGGGCTCATAAATAAAATTGAAGGCTGCAAAGATGAGTTTATCGACAAGCTCTTTGTCCACGATCAGTAGGAGGGCCGAACCGTACTGATCAACCGGCGCGCCACTAATCTCATCAACGCGCGCCCAACGCGGATCCAAGCCCAAGGTGAGCCCGAACTGCGCCTTCTCCCGATCAATCAGCCGGTATCGCAGCTCAAGGGAGGCGGCTTCACAAGCTAACTGCCGTCTATCATCCAGGCCCGGTACGCTCGAGATATCGAAACGGGACA
>Ga0137388_10002941_pt1 | contig 10867 bp, 10 predicted proteins | sample 15con2h14AmetaG_FD_104644 | JGI IMG/M metagenome (GOLD analysis project Ga0137388, IMG submission 104644) | Vadose zone soil microbial communities from Angelo Coast Range Reserve, California, USA - 15con2h1.4A metaG | ecosystem: Environmental > Terrestrial > Soil > Vadose zone > Saprolite...
CCGCCAAGAACTCGGAAATGGTGTTGACCTTGGCGCTTTCCTACGGCGGCCGCGAAGAGCTGCTGCATGCGGCGGTGCAACTGGCGGAGGGGCTCTCCAGGGGCGACCTGGTCGCCTCCCGGCTGCGCGAGGCGGACTTCGAGGCGCTGCTGTGGACCCGGCATCTGCCGCCGCTCGATTTGGTGATCCGGACCAGTGGCGAGCACCGCATCTCCAATTTTCTCCTCTGGCAAATGGCTTATGCCGAACTGGTTTTCAGCGAGCTGTACTGGCCGGACTTTCGCAGCGAAGCCTTTCTCGATTGCCTCGATCAGTACCAGCGCCGCGAGCGGCGCTATGGGCTGACCTCGACCCAGGTTCGCCGCGGATCCTCGATGCTGCATCAGGCCAAGCTTGAACGAGACGAATAGAAATCTGGCGGTCCGGATCGGCTCGGCAGTCGTGCTCCTCCCTCTCGTCGTATTCTTGCTGTGGCTCGGCGGCAACTGGGGCGCCGGCCTGATGGGCGCCGCGGCAGCGATTTGCGCCTGGGAGTACTACACCATCACTCAAGGCAAGGTGTCCGCCGCGGCGGGCGTGGGAATTGCCCTTTGCCTGCTCGCTCCGATCTGGGCGGCAGGGAACCCTCCACGCGCCGGCGAGCGGCTTTTCTGGATGGTGGGCGGGTATTTCCTCTTTGCCTGGGGATTTCACCTGCTCCGGGGACCTCTGGCAGAAGCGCCGACAAGAGTGGCCCACCTGATCACCGGAATGCTCTACGGCGCGCTCGGATTGACGGCCTTGTCGCTGCTGCGCGCGCGAAATGACGGACTCTCCTGGGTGTACTGCGTGCTGATCGTCACCTGGGGCAACGATACGTGCGCATACTTCGTCGGGCGCTGGTTGGGTCGGCGGAAACTGTACCTGGAAGTCAGTCCCAACAAGACTTGGGAGGGAGCTGCGGGCGGTCTGGCCGGGTCGCTGGTCGGGATGTTAATCGGGCGCAGCACGTTCTTTCCCGCGCTCACGATTCCGGATTGCTTGATCGCCGGCGCGATCGGCGGGGCGGTGGGACCGATCGGAGATCTCTGCGAATCAATGTTGAAACGCGCGTACCACGTCAAGGACTCGGGAAAGATCATTCCCGGCCACGGGGGGCTTTTGGATCGCCTCGATGCCCTGCTCTTCAACGCGCCGGCGGTGTTTCTCTACGTCAATTTTTTTCGTGGAAATTCGTGGTCTTGAGGCATTGGGGCCGGTTCAAAGCCGACCTCGCGCTCGCAGCGACGACTGTCCGTTGTAGGTCCGCGCAGCCGCGATTAGTCTCCAATCCATGGTCTTTCAAAACCTTGCGTACACACTGCTGCTTCTGGGAATCCTGGTCTTTGTCCATGAGCTCGGCCATTTCCTGGTCGCCAAAGCGCTGAACGTCAAGGTCCTGCGTTTCTCGATCGGCTTCGGCCCTCGAATCTTCGGCTTCACAAAGGGCGAGACCGAGTACCGGGTGGCATGGGTGCCCCTGGGCGGGTACGTCAAGATGGCGGGAGAGTTGCCGCAGGAGAACCTTTCGCCGGACGAGGCGAAGCGAGGTTTTCTGGCTCAGGCACCCTGGAAGCGGGCTCTGATCGTTGTAGCGGGTCCGGGGTTCAACCTGATCTTCCCCATTCTCGCGTACTTCTTGCTCTTTCTCGGGACGCATCCGCACATCTCCACGCGGATCGGTTCGGTCGAGCCCGGACTGCCCGCGGCGGAGGCGCACCTGCAACCCGGTGATCGAATTCTTGCGGTGGACGGTCAGAAAGTGCGTTCCTTCGACGAGCTTCGCACGCACCTGCAACCGCGCTACGACCAACCGATCACACTGACGGTGGAGCGAAACGGCCAGTCGTTTACCACCACCCTCACGCCGGCGAAGACCCTCGAGACCAATCCCATCGAGACTCTCCCGCGTGGCCTGATTGGGATCGCGCCCAACCCGAAGGCGCCGGTTCTGGGCGTCCCCGAGGGCTCGCCCGCGGCTGCGGCCGGCTTGAGGACTTTCGACCGCGTCCTCTCGATCAACGGGCAGCGGGTGAAGGACGAGGTGGATTTCAACGCGGTGATGGGCAGGGTCGACGGCAAGCTCGAGCTGAAGGTCGAGCGCAGCAGCCCCCTGGAGCTGCCCGGAGTGAGTGCGCAGGTCCCCTCGGTGGAAACGGTGCAGATCGAGAAGCAGCCTGGGGCGGGATACGCAACGCTCGGAGCGGAGCGCGCCGATCTCTATGTGTGGCGCGTGGTACCGGGAAGTGCCGCCGAAAAAGCCGGGATTGCGCGCGGCGATCGCCTGGTGGCGCTCAACGGAAAGCCGCTTCGTTCGTTTCTGCTCTTCTCGCTGGCGCTCAGCGAGTTGGGCGACAAGCCGTTCACGCTTTCCTGGCGGTCGGGTCCGGTGGAGCACACCGCGGAGCTGCGCCAGACCAAGATCCAATCCAAGGACGAGTTTGGCCAGTCGAGCGAAGCGCTGGATCTCGGCATTCGCTCGCTGCCCCCCAGCCCTTCCGAGCTGTTGGAAACCGAGAAGGTGTCGATCTACATGGGCCCCGGGGAAGCGCTGGCAGCTTCGATGCGCATCGTGCCGGAGATCATCAAGAAGACCGCGCAGGTTCTGGGTTACCTGGTCACCGGTCGGGTCCCGTTCAAGAGCGTCGGTGGGCCAATCATGCTGTACCAGATTGCTTCCAAGAGCGCCGAGGAAGGCATGGAAAGCTACCTGAGCGCGATGGCGGTCATCTCGGTCAACCTGGGATTGATGAACCTCATCCCCATCCCGGTCCTCGACGGCTTCCAGCTGATCGCCGCGATCTGGGAAGCCGTCCGCCGGCGGCCGATTCCCGCCCGCGCCCGGGAGATTGCCAACATGATCGGTCTGGCGATGCTGATTGTGCTGATGGTGATGGTGTTCAAGAACGACCTGATGCGCTAGGCGATGGCGCCGGTGACCGCCGCATCGTGTTTCTCTCCCTCGATACATCGACCTTGACCCTGTCCCTTGCGCTTGCCGAGCGGACCGCGGACGGGGACCTGAGGATTGTCGAGCAGGTTGCCCATCGGCCCCCGAGGAAGCAAAGCGAGCTCCTTCCTGGCTCGATCGGCGAGCTATTGGTCCGCCATGGCCTGGCGGTCCGCGACCTGGAGGGGATTGCCATCGGGCTTGGTCCCGGTTCATTTACCGGACTTCGGATCGGGTTGGCGACCGCGAAAGCGATCGCCTACGCAATGCGAATCAAGCTGGCGGGAGTTTCCTCGCTGGCCGCCGTCGCTTTGGAGGGAAGCGAGGAGGTGCTCTTGATTCCGACGGCGATCGCGCGACGGGGAGAGCTGTACATCGGCAGATACCGGCGGCAGGGCATCGCGATCGAAAAGTGTGGGCTGGAAGAAGCGGTGACTCCGGCCCAGCTGGCGGAGATCCTCGCAAAGACCAAGGACGCGGTGGCCTTGGGGCCGGCCATGGAAGAGTATGGCGAGCAGCTTCGGAGCTTGGGTGTCCCCGCGCAGAGGGTTTCCGCCGGTCCGACATTTCCCTCTGCTGCATCTGTCGCGAGCCTGGCTCAGTTCCCATCGGAGTTTCAGGCCAACGCCGTTTTTGAGCTCGAGCCGCACTACGTGCGCGCCTCGGCGGCCGAGGAAAATCCGGCCTTCCGGAGCATTCCTGAGCGCATTGGCTGACAAATTGGCAAAGAAGGCGAGAATGCGTTGTCATTTGGCAATCGGGAGAGGACCACAAATTGGCAAGACCTCTGGAAGTCTAAGCGCTTATCATCGGCCTTGAGCTTGCTAAGCCTGGATCACCCCATGCGTTTTCTCGTCGGCCTGACCCTTGTCTTTCCTCTTGCGGCTTTCGGTCAATCCCTAACCCTGAAAGTGAACGGAGTTGGAGATACCAGCGGTGCGCCGGCGCTCACGACCAACCGATGCAGCGATGCCTTCCAGGTCAACGCGACTCTAACTGGGCAGGTTTGTTCCGGTCCGACCTATTGGATCACCACCAGTAGCAGTTGTGGCGATTCGCCAAGCTCTGCCAATTTCGATCTGACATTCGATGTTGATTCCTTCGGAAACAGAACGATAGCCGTTTCGGACTTGCCCTTTTTTCGTGGGGCGGATGGAGGAGTCCCATGTCCCCGCGCGGCGACGCAGGATCACAAGGTCTGCGGCAGCTTCACCACTCCCTCGAGCTTGATTACCGGATGCTCCTCCACCACGGTCGTTCACCAGTCCAGCGCGCCGACCATCCAGTGGAAGGGTGCACCCGCCGCAGTTCCGAGTATTGACAGCGTCTCGCCGCGGGATGGGGCGATCGGCCTCGGGCTCAGCATTACCGGTACGGATGCACTGCTGATTCGGATCGAAGTTGCGGTCTCTGGCACGGGCCAATTCGCAGAGGTTGCCAGCATTTCCGCAACCCAGCCGAGCTATAACATCAATGGCCTCACCAACAACGTCGCGTACGATATTCAAGTCCGTTCCGAGGATACGATTGGAAATCTCAGCGCCTATTCACCGATCGCCACCGGCACACCGGTGGCCAGCGCCGGCTTTTTTGATGCGTACCGTCAAGCCGGAGGACAGGACCTGGGGGGCTGCGGCGGCCTGGGTGCGATTCTGCTAGCCTTTTGCCTGCCTGCGGTCGTGTGGGGTGCGTTGGCACGGAGAAAGCGCTGATGTCGACGGTGGGAAGAGTCGTTTTCGTTCTGATCGGATGTTGCTCGATGGCGGCGGCAGCGCAGCCTGCCGGGGTTCAACAGGGTGAGTCGAGCGAATCACCTCGAGTGGCCGAATCCCCTCGAACGGCGTCCGCCGAGTTCAAAATGGGCGGCTACAAGCCGATGATCAACCGCGAATCGACGGTAAGGGGCAACCCATACGATCAAACCTTTGGAGCCAGCGCGATGCTCTTGGCGGAGCTCGAGGTGGACAAGATGCTCTACCAGGGAATCGGTCTGGTGTCGGTAGGGGTGTCGATTGGTTACGCGGAAAAGTATGCAGCAGCGTTTCTGGTGCAGTCGGATCCCAACGCCCCGCCGGTGAGGTCCAACGACAACACCAGCCTCAAAGTGGTTCCGATCAAGCTCCTGGCAATCTACAAGTTCGACTACCTGGCCTTGCATCGCAACATTCCCTTCACCCCCTACGTCAAAGTCGGCCTGGTTTTCGAGCCGTGGTGGTCCGCGAAATCCGGAAACATCCAGTACATTCCCGGCGGCGGCCGTAGCGCGGGCGCTCGGTGGGGATATGGGTTTACCGGCGGGCTCGCGCTGTTGCTGGATTTCTTCGAACCCCGGCTTGCCAAAGACTTCGACACCGATCTGGGAGTCAATCACACCTACCTCTTTGCCGAGTACACCTACGAAAACGTGAATAGCTTCGGGCGAGCCGGCATCGACCTCTCCAGCCGACACTGGATGTTCGGGCTGGCGTTCGAGTTCTGAAAGTGCAGATCTCCGTCCTCTACTTCGCTTCCGCGCGCGAAAGAGCCGGGACTTCCCGAGAGCTCTACGAATGGCCAGAGGGAACCAACGTCGGGGCGGCACTCCAGCTGATCGTCGCTCGCCATCCGTCGCTGGCCGGATTGGTTCCCCATCTGCGCGTATCAGTAAACCAGCAGTTCGCCACCGAGGAAGAGGCGGTGCCCAACGGGGCAGAGCTAGCGCTGATTCCTCCCGTCGCAGGCGGGGGCGGGTTGTTCATCTTGATGGATGGCCCTCTCTCGCTCGAACAGGTGGTGGCGGCAGTTCAAGGAGAGGCTTATGGCGGGCTGGTGACTTTCACCGGAACGGTTCGGAACGACACCGAAGGGCGCCGGGTGGTGCGGCTTGAATACGAGGCCTACGTCCCGATGGCTCGCCAGATGTTCGCGCGAATTGGCGATGAGGTTCGCGAGCGTTGGCCGGGAGCTCGTGTGGCAATTGCTCATCGCGTCGGAAGCTTGAGCCCCGGCGACCTCGCGGTGGTGATCGCCGCCGCCGCCGCACACCGCAAGGAAGCGTTTCGCGCCTGTGAATACGCAATCGATCGCATCAAGGAAGAGGCGCCGATCTGGAAAAGGGAGATCTACCAGGACGGGGCGGTCTGGGTGGGGCAGCATCCCTAAGCCATTCTTCCGCACCCCCATCCAACTCTTGCTGAAGTTCCGCTGCGCCCTCTAGCCCTGGGCCCACCTCCCTGGGCACAGCCTGTTGCAGGCTGCTCCTTCTAGCGATCCGCTGGATCGGGATCGCCACCAGCGCCCCGAGCAGGACCAGCATCCCCAAGGCGTGAATTGCGGTTTCGAGCTTCGCCGGTAAGGGCTTACCCCGAGCCAATTCCAGGATAAGAAAGACCAGGCGGCCCCCATCCAGTCCGGGAAAAGGCAAGAGAAAGAATGCCGCCATCAGCAGAGAAAGGTTGACCATCGCGCGCAAACGTCCATCCCAACCCTGCTCGGCCGAGGCAGCCGCTTGGCGCACCAGCTCGCGGCTACTGCCCCCCCGCAGCAGCCTGTGAGCGGTGGCCATGCCTTCGACGGCCAGGTGCAGCGCATGCGCGACCGATTGCCTGGCAGCAAGACCCGCGGAGTGCCGGCGGAAGACGTACTCCTGCGCGATGCCTAGTCTTCCAACCCCATGCTCATCCCGCTGGGGCCGAACGGTCACTTGAAGTGCCTCCCCATTGCGGACGATGCCGAGTTGCACTTCGCTTCCGGGATTATCGGCGATCATCTGGACCAGGGACGACCACTGGTGGAGAGGCCTCCCGTCGATCTCCGAGACGAGGTCGCCCGGCCTGATTTGCGACCGCGCCGCCGGGGAGCCAGGTTCCACCGTCCCAACTGTCATCGGAACCGGAACGTGGGTTCCGCTGATGTAGAGGCAAACGAGGACCGCCAGGGCGATTGCCGCGTTTGCCGCCGAACCCGCCGCGACCACCAAGGTTCGTTTCCAGGCGGCGTGCGAGGAAAAAGAACCGGGATCCCGCGGATCTAGGTTCGACTGATAGGGATTCATCCCGCGGATGCGAAAAAAGGCGCCCAGCGGGACCAACCGCAGCACGTACTCCGTTTCACGGCGGATCCAGGTAAAAACCGCGGGGCCGAAACCAAGGGAAATCTGGCTGGCGCGCATTCCGAACAATCGGGCGATAGCCAGGTGGCCAAGCTCGTGGAGGGTCAGTAGAACCTGCAAAGCGACTATGGTGAGAAGGAACTTCATCGGTTGTTGCCGTTCCCCGCGCCTTCCCTACAATGGCCTGATGCGCTTGCTCCGGAGCCCTGGTGCGCTGCTGATCCTGCTGTGTGCCCCGGGGCTCTCATGTTCAGGCAGAACGCATTCCCAGCGGCAGGGAACTTATGCGATTACCCTCACTAGCATCATTCGCGACGAGTGTACCCTGAGCACGATCCTCGGTACCCGGTGGGAGGCATCATTTTACTTCTCCGGAGACGTCGTCTGGCTGCAAATGGACGACCTGCTCTTCGGGGCCCAGTTGGTAGGCTCGTACTTGAATAGCGTCGAGGATTTCAAGCTCGACGGGACGGTCGCCAACGTCATTGGGAGAACCAACAGCGGGGATTGCCTGCTGGACAATGTGGCGTTGAACTTCAACGCTACAACTGACCAGAATAATCACAGCCAGTTTCACGGGACGGTCCGGGTCAAGTACGAATCCACCAACCCACGCTGTATTTGCGAGTTGTGGGCAGAGTACCAAGCAGTTCATTGAACGATGGGAGAGCGCCGATGGCATTGCAGAAGAAAGACAGCGGTCGCAACGACATCGAGTCCGTCCTCTCGGAGGCGCGAGTCTTCCCTCCTCCGGAAGACTTCTCCCGCGGCGCGCACATCAAGACCATGGCCGAGTATCGCCGCCTGTGCGACCAAGCATCCAAGGACCCTCAAGAGTACTGGGGCTCGAGAGGACGCGAGGAGCTCTACTGGAAAACTCCCTTCAAGACGGTCCTCGACTGGAAGCCACCCCACGCCCGGTGGTTCGTCGAAGGGACGACCAACCTTGCATACAATTGTCTGGATCGACATCTGCCTAGCTTGAAGGACCGCATCGCCATCCTGTGGGAGGGCGAGCCGGGGGAAGTGCGGAAGATCACCTATGGCCAGCTTCTGATCGAAGTGAATCGGCTGGCCAACGGGCTGCGCAGCCTGGGGATCAAGAAAGGAGACCGCGTCGGGATCTACTTGCCGATGGTTCCGGAAGCGGCGGTGGCGATACTGGCGTGCGCGAGGATCGGCGCAGTCCACTCGGTGGTGTTCGGCGGCTTCTCTTCCGATGCCTTGCGAGAACGGATGAACGACGCCGGTGCCAAGGTCTTGCTCACCGCGGACGGAGGTTGGCGCAAGGGCGCGCTGGTTCCCTTGAAAAAAAATGTCGACGAGGCGGTCTCCGGGACTCCCCGGCTGTCGAAAGTGGTGGTGCTCAGCCGGACGGGCGAGAAGGTGAATCTGGGGCCCAAAGAGGTCGCCTGGGAGGCGTTGGTCTCCGGTCAAAAGTCGGAGTGTGAACCCGAGTGGGTCGAAAGTGAGCACCCGCTGTTCATTCTCTACACCTCGGGTTCGACCGGAAAACCCAAGGGAGTGCTTCATACCACCGGCGGCTATGCGGTGAATGCCTCGCTCACCACGCGCTGGGTTTTCGACCTTCATGAACCGGACATCTTTTGGTGCACCGCGGACGTGGGGTGGGTGACCGGCCACACCTACGTGGTCTACGGGCCTTTGTTGAATGGAACTACTTCGGTGATGTACGAGGGAGCCCCCACCACTCCAGGACCGGACCGGTTCTGGGACATCATCGAACGCCACCGGGTGACCGTGTTCTATACGGCTCCCACCGCGATCCGGGCCTTCATGAGGTTGGGACCCGAGCACGCCAAAAAACACGACCTGAGGACGCTGCGGCTGCTGGGGACCGTCGGGGAACCCATCAACCCCGAAGCGTGGATGTGGTACCGCGAAACGATCGCTGGGAACCGGTGCCCGGTGGTCGACACCTGGTGGCAGACGGAAACGGGGACGATCATGATTTCAGCGCTGCCTGGAGCGATTCCGACCAAACCCGGTTCGGCGACGCTGCCGCTGCCTGGTATTGCGGCGGAGGTCCTCGACGCCGACGGAAAGCCGGTCCCCCGAGGAAAAGGCGGCCTGCTCTACATCGCCAGACCCTGGCCGTCGATGCTGCGGACCGTGTACGGCGATCCAGATCGATACGTGAAGACCTATTTCTCGCGGGTGCCCGGGAAGTACTTCACTGGCGACGGCGCCCGGCAGGACGAAGACGGCTATTTCTGGCTGATGGGCCGGGTGGACGACGTGGTGAAAGTGGCGGGTCATCGCCTGGGGACGATGGAAGTGGAGAGCGCCTTGGTTTCCGATTCACGCGTCTCCGAGGCGGCAGTGGTGGGCAGACCGGACGAGATCAAGGGCACGGCGATTTTCGCCTTCGTCGCCTGTAAGAAGGGCGTCCCCGTCTCCAACGAGCTGAAGAAGGAGCTGATTGCCCACGTGGTAAAGGAAATCGGCGCAATCGCCCGCCCGGAGGAGATTCGATTTGCCGAGGCGTTGCCGAAAACCCGCTCGGGGAAGATCATGCGCCGCCTGCTGCGGGAGATCGCCTGCGGCCAGACGGCAGTGGGCGATACCACTACGCTCGAAGATTTTTCGGTGCTGGCTGCGCTTCGGGGTCAGGAAGAGTGAAAGGCACCGCTTCGGGGAGGGCTTTGGTGTGGATGAAGACTTGCCCTGCTTTGTTTTGCCGCGCATTCCGCTTACCCGGCGCGAATTCGTGGTGACGATGATCGGCGCTGGTTTTGCGGTTGCCGTGCGGCCGGTGTACGGCGAGGCGATCAAGACGGATTCGAACGGCCTGGTCGCCGGGGAGGTGAAGATTCCGGTCGCGGATGGTGAGGTTCCGGCCTATCGGGCGATGCCGGTCACCGGTAAGAGTTTTCCCACCGTCTTGGTCGTTCAGGAAATCTTCGGCGTGCACGAATACATTCAAGATGTTTGCCGCCGGTTGGCGAAATTGGGCTATTTCGCGGTCGCGCCCGCGCTTTACGCCCGCCAGGGGGACGTTTCGAAGATCAGCGACATGAGCGAAATCTCCAAGGTGGTCTCCAAGGTTCCCGATGCCCAGGTGATGTCGGATCTCGACGCCGCCGTCAATTGGGCCAGCAAGTCGGGCAAAGCCAACACCGCGAAGCTGGGAATCACCGGCTTCTGCTGGGGCGGTCGAATCGTCTGGCTGTACGCGGCGCACAGTCCCAAGCTCAAGGCGGGAGTGGCGTGGTACGGGCGCCTGGTCGGGGAGCGTGATCCGCTGCGCCCGAAGAATCCGATTGACATCGTCAGCGAGCTCAAGACTCCGGTACTGGGACTGTACGGTGAAAAGGACAACGGGATTCCACTCGATACCATCGAGCAAATGCGCAAGGCAGTGAAGGCAGCCGGAAAAATCGCAGAGATTGTCGTCTTCCCGGATGCGCCTCACGCGTTCCATGCCGACTATCGCCCCAGCTATCGGGCCGAGAAGGCGGAGGAGGGTTGGAAGCGCCTTCAAGCGTGGTTCAAGAAATACGGCGTCGCGTGATTTTTTTTGGGCCGGGCTGCCCACCACCGGGATGTCCACCGCGCCTCCGGCCTCGATTCAGAAAAGCATCGAGCTCAGAGGCGAATCGGGGCCCATTCGCCTCGTCTTCGTGCTTGAAGTACACGTAGGCGGTGGGCCAAAGCTCGCGGATTCGACGGCTCCAGGTCTTCAGCGCTGCCGCGCCATAGTGAGATCGACGCAGGCGTAGGTATCCCCAGTCTGAGGTGGCGATCAATTCAGCCGCTTGCTCGTCCGTGTCCGCCGCGCACAGCGC
>Ga0137388_10002944_pt1 | contig 10862 bp, 8 predicted proteins | sample 15con2h14AmetaG_FD_104644 | JGI IMG/M metagenome (GOLD analysis project Ga0137388, IMG submission 104644) | Vadose zone soil microbial communities from Angelo Coast Range Reserve, California, USA - 15con2h1.4A metaG | ecosystem: Environmental > Terrestrial > Soil > Vadose zone > Saprolite...
CACCCATATCCTTCTGCTCGAAGGCGGACCACGGATCCTACCCACTTACCCGGAGGACCTCTCTCGTAGCGCTGAAAAACAGCTTGGTAATCTTGGAGTCGAAGTCCGGACCTCCACCATGGTTACCGGTGTCGAACCGGGTGCTATTCGCATAGGCGAGAGCCGCCTTCCCGCTGCAGTGATCCTGTGGGCGGCCGGCGTAGCCGCCTCACCACTGGGCAAGAAACTCGGCGCTTCGGTGGATCGCGCTGGCCGCGTGCTGGTGCAGCCCGACCTCAGCATCCCTGGCCATCCCGAGGTATTCGTAATCGGTGACCTGGCCGCACTGAAAGATGAGCACGGCAATCTGCTTCCAGGCGTCGCTCCGGTGGCCATTCAGGAGGGCAAGTTCGTCGCTCATACAATCGGCAGAGAGCTCAAAGGAGAAGCACGCAGAAATTTCCACTACTTCGATAAAGGTAGTCTAGCGACAATTGGGCGTGCTGCGGCTGTCGCTCAGTTTGGAAAGATTCACATTTCCGGATTTATTGCCTGGCTTGCGTGGTTGTTTATCCACATTTTCTTTTTGATTGGGTTCCGGAACCGGTTGATCGTGCTCATCCAATGGGCTTGGTCGTATTTCACATATGAGCGTGGGGCTCGATTGATTACCGGTAGCACGAACCTGCCTGGCTGGTCAGAGAAGCCAGCGGGGGTATCGAGCCAGTCTTCTGTTGCGGAGGAAACCTCGAAGAGAGTAGCCGTTTAAGGCCGCTATAATCAGGATTGTGCCAGTGTTTTTGCTGCAATGCGCCAGTCCAGAAGTTTCAGCAACGTATCGCGAAATAGCAAGGACCCTTTCGATTGTTGAATCACCGCGTCATTTTGCGTCGCATGGGCTGCGATTTACTTGGTCCTTGAACCGCTGGTTCGTGCAAGCCCGGCTCGATTTGAGAGAGAATAGAAGTGAAGCGGCCGCCCAGAGCATTGATCGGGGCATTGCAATTGAAACCTTCTAATGCCGGAGGTCTTAGCCCTGAAACGCGCCGTCGCAGCCCAGCTCGCGGAGAAAGCGCAGCCGCTGCCCAACCCATGAAATCATTTTCCGCTCGTCGTCTGTTGCTTCATCTGCTTCCGGTGTACTCGCTTCTTCTTGCGTTTTCCGCGGCGGCTTCGGGACAAGTGCTGAAGATCGTGCTTCACGATACCATCCACCCCATCACAGACGAATATGTGGGACGCGCTCTGGCCATCGCCGAGCGGAACAAGGATCAGGCGGTCCTGATTGAGCTGAACACCCCGGGCGGACTGCTCGAATCGACACGCGACATCATCGAAAAGATTATTGCCTCACCGGTACCGGTCATCATCTATGTCACACCCAGCGGTAGCCGCGCCGCTTCAGCCGGATTCTTCATTCTTGAAGCAGCGGATGTGGCCGCCATGGCGCCGGGCACGAATACCGGCGCAGCGCACCCAGTGACTCTTGGTGGCGGCAAGATTGACGACGTGATGAAACAAAAAATGGAAAACGACTCGGCCGCTCTTATGCGGTCGGTGGTTTCCAAGCGCGGGCGCAATGTCGGGATAGCGGAAAGCGCAGTGCGCGAATCAAAATCGTTCACCGATCAGGAAGCTCTCTCGCAGAAGCTTATCGATTACATTGCTTCAAACGAAGAAGAGTTGTTTAAACAGATCGATGGAAAAGCAATCAAGCGTTTCAACGGGCAAACCATCACGTTGAAGCTGACGGGCCAGGCGATCCTGCCGTTTGAAATGACTCTGAAGCAGCGGATTCTCGCCTTCATTATGGATCCGAACATCGCATTCATCCTGTTGGCCATCGGGGCGTTGGCGCTCTACGCCGAGTTCAATCATCCGGGAGCCGTACTCCCGGGCACAGTAGGAGTAGTGTTCATCCTGCTGGCGGCGTTTGCGCTCAACCTGCTGCCCACGCGCTTTGCCGCCCTGGCGTTGATCGTGGGCGCTTTCGTTCTGTTCGCTCTGGAAGCCAAACTCGCCAGTCACGGCGTGCTCACGGTCGGCGGCATCGTCCTGCTTACCCTGGGTGCCTTGATGCTGGTGGACGCGCCGATTCCTGAAATGCGGGTTCACCTGCTCACCGCCCTCGCCGTCAGTATCCCCTTGGGGGTGATTACTGCCTTCCTGATGAGGATTGCGATGAAGGCGCGCCGCAACAAGGTCGTGACGGGGGCGCAAGGGATCGTGGGCGAAGTGGGCGTAGCGCAATCCGCACTGACTCCTCAGGGGAAGGTTTTCGTCCACGGCGAACTCTGGGATGCGGTGTCGTCGGTTGATGTGGCTGCCGGAACGAAAGTGGTGGTTCGGGGCGTGGAGGGCTTGCAGTTGCACGTCGATCCCGTGCCCGTGCTGGAAGGTTCCCGAGCACCAGCGCCGGTTTCATAGCCGATTCTCGACTGCGGCTTCAGCGCGTATCTGAGCAGGCAACTACGACTCCTCGGGAAATACAGCCCACGCCGGGCCAGTTGATATACAATCCGCCACAGTAGTGTTCCTTACAAGTTGGCTTGGAGGCGCAGATGGAGCTTGGGTTTGGCTTCTCTACCATCGCAATCATCATTGTGGTTATCTACCTGCTAAGTTCCATCAAGATTCTGGCGGAGTACGAACGCGGAGTAATATTTCGCCTGGGCAGATTGTTGGACCAAGCCAAGGGTCCGGGAATAATCCTGGTGTTCGCGCCAGTTGACCGGATGGTGCGCATCTCGCTGCGGCAAGAGGCACTGGAAGTTCCTCCGCAGGACATCATCACCCGTGACAATGTCACGCTCAAGGTCAATGCCGTAATTTTCCTGCGTGTAATTGATCCTCGGCGCGCTGTGGTCGAGGTCTCGAATTATGTGTACCAGACCTCCCAGTTCGCGCAAACCACGCTGCGTTCGGTGCTCGGGGAACAGGAACTCGACGAACTGCTGGCGCATCGCGAGAAAATCAATTTGCGGCTGCAAAGTATCCTCGACACGCATACAGCGCCGTGGGGCGTAAAAGTGGCGAATGTGGAGGTCAAGCAGGTGGATATGCCCGAGTCCATGCTGCGCGCCATGGCGAAGCAGGCCGAAGCGGAACGTGAGAAGCGGTCCAAAATCATTCATGCTGAGGGCGAATTCTCCGCCGCACAGCGCCTGGTGGACGCGGCGAAGTTGCTGGCTACGGAACCGGTCAGCGTGCAGCTCCGCTACTTGCAGACATTGACGGAAATAGGCGTAGAGAAGAACACGACGGTGGTCTTCCCAGTGCCGGTGGACTTCTTTTCAGGTCTCCAGAAACTCCTAGGAAAGACGGATGGAACAGGTTCGCAAGCAAGCACCACGAGCTGAAGATTGGTTCTTAGGGAGCAGGCGAATGGCAAGTTCTCAAGATACGGAAGTCACGTTGGGCACGGGCAAGATGCTGGTGTTGTTTTTTGGACTAGTTGTTGTCTGTGCCGTGTTCTTCGGGCTCGGATTTTCAATAGGACGGAATTCGGCAAAATCTGAGACTAGCTCAGGTGACGCGATCGTGTCGCCAGCCGCAGCCAACCCGGCCGTCCGACCCTCAGGGGTGAGATCAACTAGCCCCACCAGTTCTTCCTCCGATCAGCTGACATTCTATAAATCTGTGGCACAAAAAAATGCCAACCCGCAAATGGCAACCAAGGAATCCGAAAGTGGGTCGAGTACCCCAGAGGAAAATACCGGCAAGCATGCAACTCCGAATCTGACCGCCGCGCCCCCGCAGAACGGCTACTATGTCCAGGTGGCTGCAGTCAGCAAGCAGGAAGATGCGGAGGCCTTGGTCGGTGCCTTGAAGAAGAAACAATATGCCGCGTTCGCAGCCAGCAACTCACCCTCGGACAAGCTGTTCCACGTGCAAGTGGGACCGTTTGCGGATATCAAGGACGCCGAGACCACGCGCAGCAAGCTGATTAACGATGGATACAATCCGATACTGAAAAAATGAGAAGTGCAGCTATTGCCTTGATATGAGCACTGCGGAACAGTCACTGAACCGCACATTGCAGGCTATTTCAGATCCGACACGCCGTCGCATATTGCTGGCATTGAAGGAGCGCGGCGGATGCTCCCTGGGCAAGGACATCGGACTTTGCGCGTGCGATGTGGAACAGCGAGTCCACCTCTCCCAGCCTACTATTTCTCATCACATGTCCGTCCTGAAGAAGGCTGGCCTCGTAGAAGCTAAAAAGCAGGGGCAGTGGGTGTGGTACTGTCGCAACGAGAAGGCTATTGGCGATCTCGCCCGCGCCCTTCGTGAAACACTCTAGCTTGGCTACTCTTGCAGAGATAAGTGTGGCGATTAGCCAGCTACGGCTGCATGGCTCTTCTGCAAAAGTCGGCGGGCATGGGAAATGAGGTCGGCTACTTCGAAGGGTTTCACTAGCGACGCAACCTTATTTTCCTGCAGGAAGGCTCGCGTTTCTGGTTCCGGCGCGCTTGAGAAGGTAAACAGTACCCGCCTTTCCATGCCGGGGCAGTATTCCGCGAGCCAGCGATACAGGTCTTGCGGGCTGCAGCCAGCATGCATCCTGCCATTGATGATAAGCGCATCGAACGTTTCATCGCGCAGGCGGGTCTTGACATCGTCGCTGTTCATGACCGTTGCGACCTGAGCACCAGCTCCCATCAGGACCTCGCGTTCAAACTCCAGCACGGCTTCTTCCTCTTCTGCCAATAGCACACGCCCTTGGATTGCCAATTCGCGGCGTGGCAGAGTTGTGACTGTCTCGCCAGCGATGACTTTTCCAGAAGCCGGTAGACGAACTTCCAGAACGGCTCCGCCCTCGGGGTGATTCCGAGCCGTGATGTCACCCCCGTGCTCTTTCACGATGCCGTAGCAGATGCTGAGGCCGAGTCCGGTTCCCCTGCCCACGCTTTTGGTCGTGTAGAACGGGTCAAAGATGTGCTTAGGATCCTTGATTCCCGGTCCGGTATCGTGGAATTCCGTGCAGACCTGGCCATAGTGGCTGAAGACCCGAACCTTTACTGTGCCACCCTCTTTGCCTTCCTGAATGGCATCTACCGCGTTGTTTATGATGTTTAGAAACACTTGCTCTAGTTGATGCGGATCCGCAGTCACCGCCGGGATACTGGCTTCGATATCGCGCTCCAAGGTGATCTTGTGCACCTTGAGATCGTAATCACGCAACGCCAGCGTTTCGTCCAGCACCTTGCGGATGTCTACGTCCTGCTTCTGAGGCTTTCGCTGTCGGGCGAAAGATAGCAGGTTTTGCACCACACGATGCGTGCGCTGCGCCTGCTTGAAAAGTTTGCGCACAAAATCGGAGGCGCGATCGTTCAGGCCTTCGGTCTCTAGTAACTGAGCGTATCCAAGAATCGCCGTTAACGGATTATTAAGCTCATGGGCCACACCGGAGATGAGTTGACCCACGGCGGACATTTTTTCGCTCTGCAGCAATTGCTCTTGTGTGCACCTCAAGTCTTCATATGCCCGGCAGGTCTCTTCGTAGAGTCGGACCTTCTCGATGGTAGTCGCCAGTTGCCGTCCGATTGCCACCAGCAGGTTTTCATCATTGCTGCTGTACTCGCGTGCTTCGCGACTGCTGACACCCATGATGCCGATCGGATTGTCCTTGCTCCAGAAAAGCACCCAAATCCAGGAGTGCAGGCCGTCGCCACGAACGAAATCGGCCAGTTGTGACGGCAGATGCGGCACGTATTCCTGAGTAATCACTTCCGTCCGGGAGCGCATGATCAGATCGCCGAATCCATCGGGGAAGCAGACCTCGGACAAACGCGCGTGCTCCTCGTTTTGCTGTCCCCAAGCTGCTCGCCGGCGGAAAGTGGTGCCGTCCTCAGAAAGGTAAATGGAGCCTGTTTCCGCACCGAATAGCGAGACTACCTGGCGTAGCGTCAGATTTAGGATCTCGTCGAGATCGAATGATTGAGTTGCGATGACGGCCATTGCATTCAGCGCGTTGAGCTCGCGATTGCGTCGACGCATCTCGTCTTCCGCCCGCTTCTTCTCGGTCATATCGAGGAGGAATCCCTGATAACGCTCGATTCGCCCCGCAGCATCCCGCGTCGCGAAACTGCTTTCTGCTGCGGTGAAAAGCGTTCCGTCTTTCTTGCGAAGCGTGACCTCGAAATTATGCACGTGTTTGTGCTCCTCTACTTCGCGGCGAAAGGTCTCACGCTGCGCAGATTCCGCGTACAAGTCGACGTTAATATTCCGAACCATCAATTCTTCGCGAGTAGTGTAGCCGAGCATCTTCACGAAAGCATCGTTGCAATCGAGTAGCTTGCCGTCCGGTGTTGCAACGAAAAGGCCATCCTGCACCTGTTCGAACAATAGCCGATATTTTTCTTCCGCCACGCGCCTGTCAGTGGTGTCCCGCACAACATGGATCGTGCCCTTCTGGTTGGTGCCTTGCTCGCTATACGAGGAGGTTGAAACCATCGAGTAGCCGCCAAAGCAGGGGTCCGCTCCTTCCACGAAGTCCGCATCCCCCTGCGCACAGTAAGGGCAGCCGGTCCAATCGCCCTGTCTTCTGGGGAGAACCGTCTCACACAGTTTGCCCACTACATCAGACGGGGACCGTCCCAGGCGTTGGAGCAGTGAGTGGTTCGCCTTGATAATCCGGAAGTCGGAATCGTGGGCAAGGATGATGTCCTGGATCGAATCGAAGGTGTTCCTCCACTGCCGCTGCGAGCGGAGAACCTGTTCCAAAAGTCGAAGATTTTCGACCGCGATACCAAGCTGATTAGCGGCAGTCGAGAGAAACTCCATATCATCGGGGGTGTAGGAGCGACGTCGCGTGCTACACAGCGAAAGCGTCCCAATCACCGATTTCTTTCCCAGCACCGGAGTGACGACTACGTGATGAAATCCCTCTCTCTTCAAATGATCCCGAATCGCATCGCTGGCGGATGAAGTCTTGACCACTGCCGGCTTACCTTCCTGCAGAACCTGGCTCAGGGTTTCATCCATGTCCATGTTTCCCATGGCCCGCAGGAATTCCGGCGAGATGCCGATGTGTTGCGTAATCACCATCTTTTCGCCTTCCAGCAAACGGAACCAGGCGGCCCTAGCTCTCATCAGTCCCTTGAGCTCCTCAAGAGCGGTCGCCATCATGGGGCCGTATTGCTGGGCTCTTACAATGCTCGTGGTCAGTGCGTTGACCACGCCCAGACGCCGGGTGCGCATCCTAGAATCATCCAAAACGATCAGCAGCATGCTGAGTCCGAAAAACAGATCGACCATCAGCCCCGTCCCTGCAGGGAGACGCTCATCAACCGGCAGCCAATCCAGGTGCAGCAAAAGAAAGCAGGCGCTCAGCAGCCAAGGTCCGATTTCCCAACGTCCCCAACGGAACCGGATCACCTGGATAGCCACAGTCAGCGCAATGATGCGATAGGAAACCTCCAAGACTACACGCAGGGTCAGCGATTGCGGCCAATACAGGGTGCGCAGAACCGCATATCCCATGAGGGTAAGCGTGAACAGGAGCAGCGGCAGTATCAGCTTACGGCTGTGCGTGTAGATGAAAACGGCGGCGGAAAACAGGCATATAGCCAGAATGAACTCGGCCTGCGAGATTGACTGCAGATAGGGGGGCGCCTGGTCAATTCCAATTCCACGGATCGTCCAGCGGGATACCAGGTAAGCGAGCCAGCCCAGGATCCAGGTAAGCAGATAGCGCTCCCGAAACGTGCGGAAGACCAGCAAGCTGGTCGCCAGCATGATCGCCGCGGCCGATTCTTGCGCGGTCAAATTGGGAACGGCTAGTTCGCCGACGGCGTACCAGAATGGGATGCTCATTCGTTTAAGGAACGTGAAGCTTCATTTTTCTAATATCACGCTTCTGGTAACAAGCAATCGGTTTTCCACGCCCTTTTGGTTACTTTAGGTACCTCGGAACTGGGATAGAATTGGCGCTAGACTCTACCCACCCATGGCCACAGAGCGAATCCTGGTTGTTGACGATGAGGAGCCAATTCGCGAGATTGTTTCCTCCATGCTAATTTCCGCTAATTATCAGTGCCGGCAGGCAGCTTCCGGCTTGGAGGCGCTTGCCCTGCTCAACTCCGGAGAGGAGTTTGAGCTCATGCTCTCCGACCTGATGATGGCCGACCTCGATGGCATTGGGCTGCTCGAACGCACCAAAGAAAAATTTCCCGACATGCCCGTCGTAATGGTTACCGCGGTGCATGACATTTCCGTCGCCCTGGCTGCGATTCGCAACGGCGCTTATGACTATCTGTTGAAGCCTTTCGAGCGCGAGCAACTGCTGGCCACGGCGCGTCGAGCGCTCGACAATCGCCGCTTGAAGCTTGAGAATCGGGCCTATCAGACAGACCTTGAGGCCCGGGTTAAGGCTCGCACCGAGCAACTCGAGCGCTCCTACGACATCACTCTGGAAGCTCTGGGCGACGCGCTCGATCTCAAAGACGCGGAAACTGAAGGCCATTCCAAACGCGTTACTGCTTTCACTATCGCAATCGCTCGGGCCATGGGTCTGCCTGACGATCAGATTCGGGTGATTGCGCGCGGCGCTTTTCTGCACGATATCGGAAAAATGGCGATTCCGGATGCCATCCTGCTCAAACCCGGCGCCCTCAATCCTGAAGAAATCGCCACCATGCGTGAGCACTGCTATCACGGTTACCAGATGCTGAAAAAGATTCCTTTTCTCCAAGAGGCCTGCGACATCGTCTACACGCATCAGGAACGCTTTGACGGAACTGGATATCCACGCGGATTAAAAGGCAATGAGATTCCCCTGGGGGCACGCATCTTCGCGGTGGCAGACACTCTGGATGCCATAACATCTGATCGTCCGTATCGTCCGGCACAGTCGCTGAGTGCCGCCAGGGAGGAGATCAAGCGCTGGGCGGGACGTCAGTTTGATACCGAGGTTGTTCGCAAATTTCTTGAGATGCCCGCCAGCATCTGGGAAGACCTGCGCAAAGAAATCGATTCCCAAATCTACCGTTTTGCCTATTCCACGGGGGCCAAGAGTTCCTCGTAGTACCTAGCCTCTCTTATCCTGAAGCAACCGGGCCTTTTTCAGGCAGCATTTCCTTCTCGGGTCACATCCAAGGTAATTAGCAACTCAGTCCGCTCCATTTGAGGTTGATATATGACCCCTGTCCGGTCTCGCCGGGTTTTGTGCGCCCTGGTGTTGTTAACAGGATTACGGCTAGTCGCTCAGAACTCGGCAACTGCTCCTGTTCTAAGTTCTCGGGACTCAGCAACCCTCCTGTTCCGAATCCCGATGCCGTTCCCGAGGGAACTACTTTCCTGGTCTGGCTAGAAGACAAGCTCGACACGCGCAGCCTGCAGCCGGGAAAACACTTCAAGGCTAAGCTGGCGGAAGATCTGGTGGCTTCGAACGGTACAACGATTCCCCGCGGCAAAAAGATTAAGGGCCATGTGAGCACAGTCGAGCAGGGGCTACACGCACGCATGCTGCTGAGCTTCGACGAGATTGATACCAATCACGGCAAGATGCCCCTGATCGCAACGGTCACTGGAGTGCCCGGAGAACATGCGGTAAAGCAACTTGGTGAAGAGGGCGAAATCCAGCGCCAGGGCATGAGCAAACGCCACGCCATTGAGGCTGTGGCGGTAGGTGCGGGCCTGGGGGCCGCGGCCGGGGCTGCTGCTGCAGGCGGGCGCGGGGCCGGAATCGGAGCCGGCGCAGGCGCCGGGTTAGGGGCTCTTGCTGGATTCTTAACTGGCCACGATCTTCGTCTGGACAAAGGAACAACCCTAGAATTACGACTTGATCATCCGCTCCAGGTACCTATGCGCTGAGGTTTTGGCGGGCAGCACGTCATCGTCGGGATGTGCGGCTCTTTCGACGAAAAAGGCATGGACGCCCGTCCCGTGCCTTTTTTGCGCCGCAGACCAGTCACCCTGTTGCTTTCTGTTAGCGAGTTTCCTTTCCTCTTTTCAGCATCTTGACCCAGGTGATGAACGGCATTAAAAGGGCATAGCGAAACGAATGCACCGTCTCCCCTGATGCCAGACCACACGGTGGACATTCGCCCCTCTTGGGATGGTAGTAGGTTCCAAAGATCACGTCCCAAAGCGGGAATATTGCAGCGAAATTCTTGTCAATGTGTTCTGGAAGCTTGGAATGATGGATGCGGTGAGTTTGCGGGCCAGCAATGATGGGGGTTAGCGGGCCGAGGCTGATCCGTGAATTGAGGTGGATAAAGTAGCTCATACCCTGAGTGATGAGGTATGCAAGGGGGATGGTCACAATCGGAGGCTTGAACAGTATAGCGGCCGGCACAATTACCGCCACTGTCTCCATCGGCATTTCCAGCCAATGATGTCGCCATGTCGTAGTCACGTTCATGCACTCGTCACTGTGATGCAATGCGTGTTGCGCCCAGAGCCATCTCGATGCGTGTTGCAGCCTGTGGAACCAGTAGTAAAAGAAATCCCTTAGGATACTTGAAGTGAACGCGAGAATAATCGCGAATGGGAGGATTCCCCTGTCGCTTACCGGCAGCGAGATTAGGCCTTTACCTGGCATCTTGACGGCCAATGAATATACGTACATCGCGAACAGGCTTCCCGCTGTGAAGTCGAATACCTGAAAGAACACCGTGTAAGCACAATTGAAAGCTCTGTTCGCTTTGGTGATGGAGCGGTCTGCGGTAGCCAGTCTCTCAACCACGAAGCCGATCAGGAAAAAGGCTGACACTTGGACGATACGTTGGCGCAGAAACACCGCGATGAAATGCCACATGCCCGGCTCTCCTCATACTTCCTGGCGAGCTTTCTTGATCTTATCTGAGATTCGGTCTGCTTTGGGTTACATCTCAAGCTTATAAACCAATTAAGGCGTATCTTCCACTGCCTCGGTAGAG
>Ga0137388_10002945_pt1 | contig 10861 bp, 13 predicted proteins | sample 15con2h14AmetaG_FD_104644 | JGI IMG/M metagenome (GOLD analysis project Ga0137388, IMG submission 104644) | Vadose zone soil microbial communities from Angelo Coast Range Reserve, California, USA - 15con2h1.4A metaG | ecosystem: Environmental > Terrestrial > Soil > Vadose zone > Saprolite...
GCGATGTACGAGACGTTGGAGGCGTTGGCGCCGCGGCTGCCAGCCACGCTCCCCCGTTATCTTATGGGCGTGGGGTTCCCTGAGGATCTCGTGGCGGCGGTGGAGCGCGGGATGGACCTGTTCGATTGCGTCGCCCCCACCCGCAACGGCCGCAATGGCACGGCGTTCACGCCGGATGGTCCCGTGAACATCCGCAACGCCGCGCACCGGGCGGATCCGCGGCCCCTCGACTCCAGCTGCGATTGTGAGACCTGTACGACGTTCTCGCGAGGCTACCTGCGCCACCTGTTCGTGGCCGAGGAGCTGCTGGGACTGCGGTTGTTGTCGTTGCATAACGTGCGGTACTTGATCCGGCTCGCCGCGCAGATGCGCGCGGCGATTCGCGCAGGGCACTTCCCGCGGTGGGCCGCCGACTGGCGCCGCCGCTACACTCAACCGGGATGACCATGACCGGACTCTACGCGCTCCTCTTCGCCCCCCAGGGCCAGGCCGGCGGGGGAATCACCATCGTCCTGATCCAGGTGGGCGCGTTCGTCGCGATCTTTTACTTCCTGCTGATCCGTCCCCAGCGCCAGCAACAGCAGAAGCACAAGGACCTGCTCGCGGCGCTGCAGCGCGGTGACCAGATCGTGACCTCGGGCGGGATCATCGGCGAGGTCGTGCATCTCAAAGAGAACGAAGTCACGATCCGCAGCGGCGAGGCCAAGTTGGTGGTGATGCGCAGCAACATCGCCACGATCTTGAAGAGCGGCGCCGAAGCCAAGTCGGCATGACCGTCCGCGACCTCCACCTCCTCGGCTCCCCGGTGCTGCGCCAGCGCGCCGCCGCGGTGGTGGCCGTGGACGACGAGGTCCAACGCCTAGTCGACGACCTGTTCGAGACCATGCGCGCCGCCAGGGGAGTCGGGCTGGCCGCGAATCAGATCGGTGTCCCACGCCGCATCGCCGTCGTGGACGTCGGACCGGACGCCCCACCACCGCTCGTCCTCATCAACCCGGTGGTGGTGCAGAGCGGGGAGGAGCGTGAGACCGCCGAGGAAGGGTGTCTCTCCATCCCCGACATCTACGGGGACGTCGCGCGGCCGCTCACGATCACGGTGGAGGCCACCGACCGCGACGGCCGACGCTATACGGCCCACGCCGCCGGGTTCAAGGCGCGCGCCATCCAACACGAGATCGACCACCTGGACGGGATCCTGTTCCTCGACCACGTGAGCGCAGTGAAGCGCAGTCTGCTGCTCGCCAAGTGGAAAAAGGCCCGCCAGGGCAAGTCCGGCTTCCTCAAGGAGGTCACGCCGGAGCCGGCGGGCGAGCTCTAGTGCGCGTCGTCTTCTTCGGCACACCCGAGTTCGCCGTGCCCTCGTTCGAGGCGCTGCTGGGCGAGGGGTTCGACGTCGCCGCGGTCGTCACCCGGCCCGACCGGCCACGCGGTCGCTCCCGGTCCCGACTGTTGCCCGCGCCAGTCAAAGTCGCCGCGCAGGCCGAGGATGTGCCGGTGCTCGAACCCGAGCGACCGACGACGCCCGAGTTCTACCAGCAGGTCCGCGCGCTGCACCCCGACGTCGGCGTCGTCGTTGCGTACGGTCACATCCTGAGCCCCGAGCTCCTGACGATCCCGTCGCGCGGCATGGTGAACGTGCATCCCTCGCTGCTCCCGGAGCTGCGCGGGGCGGCGCCGATCGAATGGGCCATCCTTAACGGGCTGACGCGGACCGGCGTCACCATCATGCAGATGCATGCGGGGCTCGACAACGGGCCGATTCTGCACCAGATCCCGGATACGATCCCGCCCGAGATCACCGGCGGCGAGTTGTCCGAACACCTCGCCGAGCTCGGCGCCCAGGCCCTGATCGAGGCCCTTGGCCTGATGGAGCAGGGGCGCGCGCAACCGGTTCCGCAGGATGAGTCGCGTGCAACGCACGCCCCGAAACTCACCCGGGAGATGGCGCGGATTCGCTGGGACCGCGGCGCCAGTGAGATCGCGCGCGCCATTCTCGCACTCGACCCGAAGCCGGGCGCGTGGACGGAGCTGGACGGTCGGGAAGTGAAGCTGTTCGGAGCGCGAGCCACGGACGGGCGCGGAGCACCCGGAGAGGTACTGACGGTCGATGGCCGGTTGCTGACGGCCGCAGGGGCGGGAGCGCTAGAGGTGGAGGAAGTCCAACCGAGCGGCAAGCCCCGGATGCCCGCGACCGAGTGGATCCGCGGGCGCGGTGTGGGGGTCGGCGAGCGATTCACATGAGGCCCGCGTTGCCCCGCCTGCACGCCATCACTGACGAGCGCGTCGCGCGACGGCCGGATCTTGACGAGATCGCACAAGACCTTGCCGCCGGCGGCGGCGCCGAGCTCGCCTTTCACGCCCGCGGTCACGAACTCTCAGGCCTCGAGCACCACGAGCTTGCCGTCCGACTCTCCGACCCTCCGACCGTCCGACTGTTCGTCAACGACCGCCTAGATATCGCCCTGGCGACCCGGGCCGCCGGCGTGCAACTCGGCTTCGCCAGCCTCAGCGTCGGGGACGCGCGGCGTCTCCAGCCGGCGTGGTGGATCGGTCGGTCTGTCCACGACTTGGCGGAGGCGAGGGCGGCACAGGCCGAAGGAGCCGACTATCTTTTGGTAGGGCCCGTGTTCGCCACGCCGACCCATCCCGACCGCGCGGCGATCGGGCTCGACACCCTGCGTGCCGTCGCACGGCTCGGCCTGCCGGCGGTGGCGATCGGCGGGGTGACGCTGGATCGGGTCCACGAGGTCCGGCGCTCAGGAGCATGGGGAGTGGCCGCGATCCGCGCGCTATGGGAAGCCGGCGATGCCGCGGAGACCGCGCGCCGGATGGTGGAGGAGTTGATGCAGTGAACGCCAGCATCGACGTCGTCGTGAACGGAGAGCCCCGCGCCGTAGCGCCGGGACAGACCCTGCTCGAACTGCTGGGTGGGCTTGGCCTGGATCCGCGCATGGTGGTGGTCGAACACAACCGCCGCATCGTGCGGCGTCCCGCCCTCGGCGATGTGACCGTGGCGGCGGGCGACGCGATCGAGCTGGTGCATTTCGTGGGAGGGGGGTGAGCCCGTGACGACTGCCGTGGACACCCTGCGGGGAGCGGGGCGAGACACGCCGCTCACCATTGGAGGCCGAGTCTTCCAGTCGCGCCTCATGGTGGGAACCGGGAAGTACCGCGACCATGAGACGATGGTGCGCGCCATCGAAGCGTCAGGCGCCGACATCGTCACCGTCGCGGTGCGGCGGGTGGAGCTCGACCGGACCAAGGAAGAGAGCCTCCTCCACCACCTGGACCCCAGGCGGTTCTTCCTGCTCGCCAACACGGCCGGGTGCTATAGCGCCGACGAGGCTGTCCGCTACGCGCGGCTCGGACGCGAGGCCGGTTTCAACGACTTCGTGAAGCTAGAGGTCATCGGCGACAAGGAGACCCTGCTCCCAGACGTGATGGGGCTCCTCGAGGCCGCGAAGACGCTCGTGCGGGACGGCTTCAAGGTGCTAGCGTACACGAACGAGGACCTGATCACCGCGCTGCGGCTTGAGGAAGCAGGGTGCGCTGCCGTGATGCCCCTCGCCTCGCCGATCGGCAGCGGGCTCGGTCTGCTCAATCCCTTCAGCGTTCGCACCATCAAGCGCCGCCTCGCGGTGCCCGTGGTGGTCGACGCTGGGGTCGGGACGGCGTCCGACGCCTGCATCACCATGGAACAGGGCGTGGACGGCATCCTGATGAACACGGCCATCGTCGCGGCGCAAGATCCGGTAGCGATGGCGCACGCGATGCGGCTCGCGGTGGAGGCCGGCCGCGCGGCGTTTCTGGCCGGCCGCATGCCGCGGCGGGAGATCGCCGTGCCGTCGAGCCCGGTCAAGGGGATGTTGGATTAAGGGAGCGACTGCCGCGCGACGCGCGGCGCTGGCCGTGCTCCACGCTGTCGGCGCCGGGGCGACGCTCGGGGACGCCCGCGACCGTGCCCTCGCCGGCCTGGCCGAACGCGACCGCCGTCTCGCCTACGAACTCTCCGCCGGCGTGTTGCGCCGCCGGGCCGCCCTCGACCGCGCACTGACGCTCGCTCACGCCGACCCTCGCCTCCATGATATCCTGCGCCTGGGCCTGTACCAGCTGCGCTGCCTAGCCCGCGTCCCCCATCACGCCGCCGTGTCCACGAGCGTCGAGCTCGCCCGCGAAACCGCAGGGGAAGCGGCGGCGCGGTACGTCAATCAGGCGTTGCGGAAACTGACGGATGCGGGCGACCAGGCACCGGACAACCGGGCCTCTCATCCCGCGTGGTTGGTGAGGCGGTGGACGACCCAGTTCGGGGCGGAGAGCACCGAACGGCTCGTCGCGTGGAACGACGCCAGGCCGCCGATCACCCTGCAACCGGCCCGCTGGGACCAACGAACCATCAGGGACCGACTACTCGAGGCCGGGATCGAGGTGACCGAAGCGCCGTTCGGAGCTGGCCTCTCGCTCAGCCCGATCTCCGGTACCCGATACCCCGTCCCCGCCGAGCTTCCCGGTTTTCCCGAGGGCGGGTTTCTGGTGCAGGACGCGGCCCAGGCTCTCGTGGTCAAGTACGCTGCGATCCCCCCGGGCTGGTGGGTTTACGACGCCTGTGCCGCGCCGGGCGGAAAGGCAGTCGCGCTGGCGCGGACTGGAGCGCGCGTCGTGGCGGGGGACGCGCGCCTAGACCGCCTCCCCCGGCTGGGCGAGACCGCGCGGCGCTGCGCAGTGGCGGTTCGCGTGCTCGCGGCCGATCTTCTGTCGGCGCCATTCGCGCCCGGTAGCATACCGGCCGTGGTGCTGGACGCCCCCTGCACCGCTACCGGGACGATGGCGCGGCACCCCGACGCACGCTGGCGGCTACGCCCCCGTGCGATCGCCCGCGCCGCGGAGCGCCAGCGGCACCTGCTCGCTGCCGCCGCCGCACTGGTGGCGCCCGGCGGGGTACTGGTCTACGCCACCTGCTCGCTCGAACCCGAGGAGAACGCCCTGGTCGTGAATCACTTGCTGGAGCTGAATGCGGAGTTCCGGCGCGCGCCGCCCCCGGCCGGCGCCGTGGAGGGCGTGTTGCTCACGCCCGACGGCGACCTGTCGGTGTTCCCTCCGCGCCACGGGATCGACGGCGCATACGCCGCCCGGCTGGTTCGGTGCCGATGATGCAATTCCGCCGCCACATGCCGCCGCTGCGGGAGTGGAAGCTGCCCCAGGTGAGCCGGCGCCTTGCCACACGCTGGGGCGTGTGGGGGATCGGCGCGCTGCTAGCCGGCTACCTCACGGCCTACCTCGTCATCTTTCCCACGCCGATCCTGCACGGCCGCCAAGTGGTGCCGCGAGTCCTCGGCCTGTCGTTGCAAGAAGCGTCGCAGCAGATCCGCCCGGCCGGCTTCGAGGTGCATGAGGGGGGCAGCGAACCGCATCCCTCGGCCCCGGCGGGGACGGTCATCTGGCAGGATCCACCTCCCGGCGTCAATGCGCCGGCGGGTCTGCGGGTCACCCTGGTGGTGAGCGCCGGGCCACCCAAGATTCCGGTGCCGGATGTGGCGGGACTGGAGGGCTCGTTGGCCCAGCGGCTGGTGAGCGCGGCGGGGCTCACCGTGGCCCAAGTGGAATCGGTCCAGGCGCCCCCCCCCGCCTCGACGGGCATCGCGATCCAGACACAGCCAGGCGCCGGATCGCTGCTGCCGCCGGCCGCCGGGGTCACCGTGGTGGTGAGCCGCGGCGCCCCGACGATCGGCGTTCCGGTGTTGTTGGGGATGTCCGTCGCCGATGCGCGCACGCGCCTCGAGGCCGACGGGCTGAAAGTCGGCAGTGTGACGCGGCGCCGCACCGCCGAGGGGAACCCCGGCACGGTGGTGGGCCAGAAGCCGGCGGCCGGTACGCTGGCCGCGCCCGGCACGGTGGTAGACCTGATTGTCGCCCGGAGCCCGCAATGAGCAACGGCGTGCGTATCGCCCCGAGCGTTCTTGGCGCGGATCTGACCCGACTGGCCGAACAGGTCCGGGCCGTGCTGGACGGTGGTGCGGACTGGCTGCACGTGGATGTGATGGACGGCCGGTTCGTGCCGAATCTGACCTTCGGCGCCGGGATGGTGGCAGCGCTCCGTCGGCTCACCGACGTCCCCATCGACGTGCACCTGATGGTGGTCGAGCCCGAGCGCTACCTCGAGCCAATGGCGGACGCCGGCGCGTCGGTGCTTACCTTCCATCCCGAGGCGACCACCCACGTCCAACGGCAGCTCGCGGCGATCCGGCAGCGCGGTCTGCTCGCGGGCCTGGCGCTCAATCCCGGGTCGCCGCTCGCGCTGGCGGAGGAGGTCGTCGGCGACCTCGACGTGCTGCTCGTGATGACGGTCAACCCGGGTTTCGGAGGCCAGTCGTACATAACGGCGGCGACCGAAAAGATCTCGCGGGCCCGCGCGCTTCTCACGGCGCACGGCTCGCGCGCCTTTCTGGAAGTAGACGGAGGCATTACGGCCCAGACCATCGCGGCTGCGCACGCCGCCGGCGCCGACACGTTCGTGGCGGGCAACGCCATCTTCACTAGCCGCGACCCCGCGCGTGAAGTGGGCGAGCTCCGCCGCCGCTGTCTCGTGACGGTATGACCAGCCGCCAGCAGTGGACCATCGTCGCGGGGCTCGTGACGACCGCCGTGTTCGGCATGGTGCTGGCGCTCAAGCTCCACTCCGAGATCAACCTCGTCGGGGTCGGGTCCCGCGCCCCCGAATTCCGGGCAGTCCACCTGTCCACTGGCCGGCCGGCCTCCCTGGCCGAGTATCGCGGCAAGGTGCTCCTGCTCAACATCTGGGCGACCTGGTGCCTCCCCTGCCGCGTCGAGATGCCGTCCCTGGAGCGGCTGCAACGGCAGCTCGCCGGCAGCGACTTCCGGCTCGTGTCCGTGAGCATCGACAGGGACGATTCCACGGTAGTGCGCCGGTTCGCCCAGGAGCTCGGCCTGACCTTCGAGATCCTGCACGACCGGCCGGGGGCGATCCAGGAGATCTACCAGACAACCGGCGTTCCCGAGAGCTTCGTGATCGACCGCGACGGGGCAATTGTCAAGAAAGTCATCGGCCCCGCCGAGTGGGACAGCCCCGTGAACCAGACCCTCATCCGGCGGCTCCTCGATGGCCGGTAACCTGACGCGGGCGATCACGCGCAACTGGCCGATCAAGCTGGCGGCGGTGTTCCTCGCGCTGATGCTGTACGTCGCGGTCGCCGCGCAGCAGCCGATCAGCCAATCGTTCGACCTCAAGGTGACGGTGCTGGTGCCGCCGGGCCGGGCGTTACTTCAGCAGCCGCCGACGGTCTCGGTGGTGTTCACGGGTAAGGGCGGGGAGATCCTCAAGCTGCGCTCGCTGCGTCGGGTGATCCGCCTCGCCGTTCCCGATACGTTTGCGGGTTCGATCTACCGCGTGAGCCTGCGGCCGACGGACGTGGAGTATCCCACGGGCACGGACCTGCAGGTGTCCGACATCTCGCCGCGGGAGATCACGCTGACGCTCGACTCCGTGAAGCGAAAAGAGGTCCGCATCGTGCCGCTGGTCACGGTGGTGCCGGACTCGGGTCAGGTGCTGCGCGGCGGCCTCACGATCAGCCCCTCGGTCGCGCACATCGTCGGCTCCGACCGGGCGCTCGCCGCGATCGAATCGGTGACCACCGTCTCCACGCGGATCTCGAGCGTCACCGGCCGGTTCTCCCAACAGGTCGCGATCGACACGTCCGCGCTCGGCCCGGTGCGGATCGGCCCCAAGGCAGTCGAGGTCACGGGCGAGCTCGGCCCGGTGCACGAGCGCGTGTTCGCCGGCCTGCCGGTCGAGACCGGCGCCGGGAAGATCACCAGCTTCACGATCGTCCCGGCGCGCGTCGCGGTCACGGTGCGCGGCCCCGACGACCTCGTCCAAGCGCTGACGCGCGACAACCTCAAGGTGATCGCCCATCTCGCGGGGCCGCCCGTGAGCGGCGCCTGGGCGCACCTCACCGTCGTCGCCCCCGCGGGCGTGAGCGCTCGCGCCGTCCCCGACTCCGTCGCCCTGCGCAAGAAGACCGGCCGTGGCTGACGTCGTCCTTGGGATTGAGACCTCGTGCGACGAGACCTCCGCCGCTGTGCTGGTCGGCGGCAGCCTGGGCGGGTCTGCCCCGCCGGAGCTCGCCAGCCTGATCATCCTCTCGCAGGACGTGCACAAGGTCTTCGGCGGCGTCGTGCCCGAGCTGGCGAGCCGGGCGCACCTCACCGCCCTGGCCCCGGTCGTCGACCGCGCGCTTGCGGAGGCGGGCATTGCCTGGAGCGCGGTGGACGCCGTGGCCGTCACCCAGGGCCCTGGGCTCGTCGGCGCCCTGCTCGTGGGCGTCGTCTATGCCAAAGCGTTGGCCTACGCGGGGAAGCGCCGCTTGATCGGGGTGCATCACCTGGAGGGGCACCTCTTCGCGCCCGCAGTGGAGGATGCCCAGCTCGCCCCGCCGTTCGTGGCCCTGCTGGTCTCGGGCGGCCATACGCTACTGCTCGACGTGCCTACCTGGGGCCAGTATCGGCTGCTCGGCGCCACGCGCGACGACGCGGCCGGCGAGGCGTTCGACAAGGTCGCCACACTGCTAGGCCTCGGGTATCCCGGCGGCCCCGAGATCGAACGCCTGGCGCGAGAGGGCGACCCGATGCGCTTCACCTTCCCCCGGCCGATGCGTGAGGAGGGCTTCGAGTTCTCGTTTTCGGGGCTAAAGACGGCCGTGCTGCACGCGGTGCGCGCGAGCGACGACCTGGACCGTGACCGCCCGCATCTCGCGCGGGCGTTTCAGGACGCCGTGCTCGACGTCCTGGTGACCAAGCTCGCGCGGGCGGTCCGCGCCACGGGGCACCGCGTCGCGGTGCTGGGTGGTGGCGTGGCCTCTAGCCGCGCCCTGGCCGAGGTCGCGGCGCAGCGCCTCGCCGGCACGGCGCGCGTTGCGGTGGCGAGCCCGCGTCTCAATACCGATAATGCTGCGATGATCGCACGCGCCGGCTGGTGGCGGCTGGCACAGGGCGAGGAGAGCGACTGGACGCTCGACGCCCGTGCGGACCTGCCGCTCCCCGGGCTCGACCTTGGCGCGCCGACTCCGCATTCCGCACTCCGCACTCCGGACTCCCCATGACCGTTTATCCCCTCGTCTTCCATCTCGGGCCGCTCACGCTCACCGGCTACGGCCTCATGATGATGGTCGCCTTCCTGATGGCCGGCTGGGCCATCCAGCTCGACCTGCGCCGCCGCGGCATGGGCGAGGAGTATGCCGCCGACATCGTGATGGGGGCGGTGATCGGCGGGCTGGTAGGCGCCAAGGTGTGGTACGTGCTGCTCACGGGCGAGTGGGACGCGCTGTTCCGGCGCGGCGGGTTCGTGTGGTACGGCGGGTTCCTCGGCGGCGTTGCCGGGGTGCTGCTCGCCGGGCGGCTGAGGCGGGTGGCCCCCCGCTTGACCGCCGAGCTCTGCGCGGCTCCGCTCGCCCTGGGGTACGCGCTGGGCCGCGTGGGATGCTTCCTCGTGAACGATGACTACGGCATCCCGAGCTCGCTGCCCTGGGCGATGAAGTTCCCCCAAGGCCTCCCGCCGACCACGGTGGCCGACCTGACGAATCTGCACGTCAAGTTCCCGCCGGGGACCGATCCGCTCCAGGTGGTCGCAGTGCACCCCACACAGCTCTACGAGACCACGCTCATGTTCCTGGCGTTTGCGTGGCTCTGGCGACTGCGCGACCACGCCCATGGGACCGGCTGGCGGTTCGGAGTCTACCTCGTGCTGGCGGGGACGGAGCGTTTCCTCATCGAGATCGTGCGCGCCAAGGACGACCGGCTGCTCGGCCCGTTCACGCTCGCCCAGTTGGCGAGCGTCCTGCTGGTGCTGGTGGGGATCTACCTGATGCAGCGGTGGCGGGTGCCAGAGGCCATCCGCCTTCAGCCAGAATCCGGTAGCCCTCAGCCATCAGCGCTCGGCCATCAGAAGTCACCCGTCAGAACCACGCCTCACGCCGACTGACGGCTGATGGCAGGTGGCTTGATCACGACCCGCAACAGCGCGAACATCGCCAGCGCCACCAGCAGCCCCTGCAAAGCCAGGGACTGCACGGTCGGATAGATGCCGAGGAACGGCACCCGCGGCGCCCACTCCATCACCGTTGTCCCGACGTAGCCGCCTTCTTGCAGCTCGGCGACCCCCTTGCCGGTAAAAACGAACGCCATGTAGTAGAGCAGAACCCCGGTCACGGCGAAGAACGGCTTCAGCGGGATGCGCATCCCCCAGCGGTTGATCGCGAGGTAGAGCACAACCAGGGCGACGGCCCCGAGCGCGATGCCCCCGAGCACGGCGCCGGCGCCGGCCTCGGCTGATCCACCGGAGGAGAGCAACGCCTTGAAGAACAGGATGGTCTCGAAACCCTCGCGGTAGACCGCCAGGAAGGCGACCGAGGCGAGGGCCAAGCCGGAGCCAGTAGAGAGCGCGTCTTTCATCTTACCCGTGAGGAACGCGTGCCACTTGTCGGCTTCGATCTTCGAGAGCAGCCAGTAGCTGACGTAGAACAGCACGCCGGCCGCGAGCAGCATCGTCCAGCCCTCCAGGGCGCTCCGCTGACCAGGGGTCGCATGGAACAGCAGCTCGATCGCCGCGGCCGTGAGCACGCTCGCTGCAACGGCGACCCAGGCACCCCAGGCGACCTCGCGGCGCCGCTCCGCAGCCCCCGCCTTGCTGAGGAAGGCCATCAGCGCTCCCACGATGAGAATCGCCTCGAACCCCTCGCGCAGCAGCAGCAGGAAGGACTGGCCCAGCAGACTTGCCCCGGAGCTGCGATCGGTGATGAGCCGCTCCGCGCGTTCCAGCCCCGCGAGCACGCGGCCGCGTGCCAGCGCCACC
>Ga0137388_10002953_pt1 | contig 10851 bp, 9 predicted proteins | sample 15con2h14AmetaG_FD_104644 | JGI IMG/M metagenome (GOLD analysis project Ga0137388, IMG submission 104644) | Vadose zone soil microbial communities from Angelo Coast Range Reserve, California, USA - 15con2h1.4A metaG | ecosystem: Environmental > Terrestrial > Soil > Vadose zone > Saprolite...
CGGTGTCAAACACATCGCCGAAGACGGCCAACGCTTCTTGCACGGTGGTCGGAAAGTCCACGATGGTTGGCATGGAGGTAGTCTCCGTCCAGCCCCATGAAAGCCGTGCGACTTTTGCCACTACGCTGCTCCTCCAGGGCCGCCTCGGCTGGCGTGAGGCCAGACGTCTCCGTGCGCTGCGTCATTGCTGTACTCTTTCAGTTGCTTCTGGTTGTAACGGATTCTGTTGATGGTCTGACGTGGGGTTGAATGCCGCCCCCGATTGCGAGATGTTAGGCTTGAATCACGAACCACATCTTCGCACATCGAGGAAGGCATGACCACTGTAGTACATCCGCCCAAAAAAGGGTACCGGACGATCCGTTTGCCCTTGGCTGAGTCCGAGTATGACCGTTTTCTCACGGATCGCTCCTATGCCAAAGACCGGCTTGAGGGACTCTACGAGGCATGTGCCGCATTGTTTCCTGACGCGTTTCCATGGGGCTATGCCTTCTTCGGCTCTACAGAGCCCTCCATGAAACAGCAACTTCTGTGTCGCCGCCTTCGTTTGGATCGAGGCCGTACGGTCTTTACGATCGCCCCCGCCTTTGTCATGCCTGACATGACGGGGCGTACCCAAGATGTCGACCAGGCGTTGTTCTTGAGGCGATTGCATGTGCCCTGCTGGGCCATTGCTCACGTGTGTGGCCGCGAGGCGATGTACTGGTATCGTCTGGAACAAGGTCTGGGTCGCTTCAGTCTCGTCGGCACGACCGTCAAGAGCCCCGAGCCATGACCCAAGGACCTGGTGGCCGATGAAAAGCAGAGCTGGTTGCAAGGTGAGCGGGTGTACATCGCCACCACTGCGGCGCAAGACTGTATCCTGGGGGCATCCGTTGCCCCGTCAGCCTCCCAGGGAGACTTGGAAAAAGCGTATGGCGTTTGTGCCAGCGAAGCGCAGGTCGTGGATGCCGATGAGGCACCGCAGACCGTCAATACCGATGGCTGGCAAGCGACGCAAGGCGCTTGGAAGGCCCTGTTCACCCAGATCACGGTGATCCTGTGTTTTCTCCATGCGTTTCTCAAACTCCGTGACCGGGCCACCAAAACGTTGGGCGACGCGTTTGCGCAGGTCCAAAAGCGGGTGTGGGAGGCGTATCACCCACGTTCAAGGGGTCTGGATGAACCTACCATTTTTGTGCGCTGAGGGCGCCTCATACCATGAGTGATCGAGGCCCAGCGCGTCACAGCACAGCAGGTGATAGGGCTGTACACCATATACTTGCTCACCCTCTTGGTCACCTATCAGAAATTGGACCAGTGCTACGTGTGCAAATAAGGACAACACGACCGTTGCTGTTGGGATTGCTGTCGCACCTTTGTTCCCCGGCACCTGCTGGTTATGGGTGTGGAGAGAGAGGCGCACCTGCCGCTGGATGATGCTGTAGACCAGCAAGCCGATGACGGTGAGCATCGCCAAGGCGGCAATGCGTTCGGGTTTCTCGAGCCACACGGGGGCAATGGCCGCGGGATTCTTGATCCAACGAAAACCAGGTTCCACGGTGGTATTTTGGTCTTGATAGGCCTGGAGAATCTCTGTATCCGTACCTCCCTCAGGGCGTACCGTCGTGGCGAGGACGGTCCATCCATTGTCTTCCTCTGGGTTCCCCAGAGCTTCGACTTCGACCACCACGCGATAGCCTGACTCGGTCGGGGGTGGGGCCGTCTTCGCTGGACGTCCTCGACGGGCACGGCGGGTGCGGCGGGTCTCTGTAGCGATGCTATAGCGGACCGTGCGATACCGCCAGGGGCGCGGCTGGCGCCCTCGACGGCCCTGCCCTCGGCCCTCATACTCGGCGATGGCGGCCTCGGCATCGGGCCGGCAGGCGAACCACCGGGCGTGCACCTGCCGCACGTGGTTGGCCACGGCCTCCGCTTCTTTCACTTGAGCAGCGGCATAGGACTGGGCTTGCTGCTGCGCCAGTTGACTCGAATGCACCACGACAAAGCGCACCTCTTCCTGCACGACCCGTTTATCACTATACTCCACCTCCACCTGCCGCATGACGCTTTGCCCATGCCAGCAGCGGGGCGCTGCCGCCTTGGTCCGCCCCGGTTTCTCTACCAACAGGGGCAAGGCGGGTTGCTGCTGCCCCCAGGCTTCGAGTTCCTGACGCACGGCGCAGGTGCGTGGGACTAAGGTTACTAAGCCAATCCCTTGTTCTAGACATACGCCGAGGGTGCGGCGGCTATAGGCCTTACTATCCGCAACGATCCCACGCATCCCCTCTAAACCCAAGGCCAGACATTCCTCAATCGCCAGGGGTGTTTCGACACTATCGCTGCGGTTGCCATCCCGCAAGCCCATACGTAGGGGCAGCCCACCATCCCCGCTTACCCCTAGACTGAGGAGCACCTGTTTGAGGTCGTCGCGACCATCTTTGCTATGCTCATACGCAGGGTGGGGAGCCTCCGGACTCTTCGGCTCGTCCTCATACGCCCCGTAGAGCATAATGGTCGTGGTGTCCTGATGCAGCCAGGGTGTCGGAATGGCATAGACCTCTCAGGCTTTGAGGGCGACCGCGCTAAACACCTTGTTAAGATTGGCCGCAAACAGGGCATCGAGGATATGCCCCAACCGGTAATCATTGAGTGCGGCACGCGTGAGCCCCGGCTGCAGTAGCGTCACCATCCCCCGCTCCTCCAGCCGTTTCCCCACCTTGTAGAGGGCATGATGCCCATCCAGAATGGCCAACACCAAGGCTTCGACCCCACGCCCACTCGAGAGCCCGTGCCCTGGATGGGGCGGGATGAGGCCGTCGATGACTGACGCCACCTCCAAGCGCCGCAAGACCCCCAGAACCAAAGGCAAATGGGCCACAGGATGAATCGTCTGCACTGCAATGGCCATGATGCACCTCCTCTCGTAGCGTCCTCCCAACAGCATCATAGCGGAATGCAGGCTCCTACAATAGCGGACTCTCCTCCCGAGCAAAAATCGTGTGGTTCAACCTAACCCCTTGAACGCGGGGTATCACGCTCCGAGTAAACGGGCTTTTTCCCAGCGTCTGCGGCGCTTGAGGGCATGGGCCGAGACGGCACTCCCTGACGGCGTGATGAAGAGCCATCCCCTGGACTTGTGCGCTAAACGCGATCAGTTCAGTAAGAGTTATAGTCACCCAGAAGCACATCGCACCAGCAATATGGTGGATCGGCTGATGAAGTTTTTGGATCGTGCCTTTTTTCATGCTCAATATTTCCACGGCATGCCCGACTCGGTTGAGAGCCGAGTGCGGGCTTGAGCTTTGCTTTGGAACTTCTGTCCATCGTCTCCGGAGACGGTGCGAAAATACGCTGGTCAAGCCTGTCCAGCCGAGCGTCTTAACGGCAAGCGCTACGCCGATAATTGGCTGGAGAATTTACTGGTTTCTGGCTCGATGAACGGTGTCGAGCAAGATCCACAGAGTCCGTTATAACCAGAGTTGCTTGACATACGAGGTACAGAAGCAACCCAGAAACCTATCGGTTCCCACGAAATCTCTTTTGCCCCAGAGACGCACTACCCCCTGTCAGGCCCTGGCGCATACCCACCCAGGGCCACCCGCCGCCATCCATTCTGACTTTGATTTTTGTGCACGGGGGAGAGCCTCATAACAGCTGAAGACATTTCAGGCGATCTACTTTGCCGTTGGCATTTTTTGGCAGCGACTGAATGAGTTTGATTTCTTTGGGCAGCTTGTACTTTGGTAATCTTTGCGAGCAGTGCAACCAGATATGTTTTTCTCTGCAATCATTGGTTTTTGGGACGATACACGCGATAAGTTTATGCCCCAGGAGGGCGTCCGGCACGCCCAGAACCACAGCCTCCACCACTAGGTCTAACTCCATGAGCACATCCTCGACCTCTCTCGGATTGATGCGATGTCCGCCCACTTTGAGGAGGTCATCTTGTCTCCCGATGACATAAAAATATCCATCAACATCCTGATAAGCCTGGTCGCCCGTTCGGTACCAGTTCTCATGCAGGACTTTCCTGGTTGATTCAGGGTCTTTCCAATACCCTTGCATAATGTTTGGGCCAGTGGTCACGAGTTCTCCCGCTTGCCCGCGCGGAACTTCTTCTCCCTTGGCATCAACGACGCGCAAAGTGACTCCCGGTATGGCCTTACCGATCGAGTCCATTTTCTCCACATAGCGCTCGGGCTCCAGGTAAGACAGCCGGGCAGCAGCCTCGGTAGCTCCATACATGATGTGAATCTGGGTATGAGCAGGCAATACCTGGCGCAATCTTTCCTTGATGGTCCTGCTCATATGTCCCCCCGCTTGGCTGCAGTAGCGGAGCGTAGTCAACGTGTCACGGTACTTGGCCAGCGGTGAACGGTGGAGGAGATAGGCATACGTAGAAGGGACACCGGAAAAACCTGTGACTTGTTCAGCAACCATCTCGTTCAGGACAGAGACGGGAAAGGCAAACTGGTTGTTGATGACGACCGAAGCCCCCACGGCAACATGGGTGTTCAAGAGCGATTTGCCCATGACGTAGAAAAACGGCAGCACCACCATTTGCACGTCCTCGTGAGTCAGCCGCAGGTACTGGCAAATGGAGCCAGTGTTGGCCACGATGTTTCGGTGCGATAGCATGACGCCTTTTGCACGGCCGGTAGAGCCGGAGGTGTAGATAATGCTGGCCAAGTTGTCCTGTCGGGTAGTGGTTTGGGGATTAGGTGGACGACGATTCTCTTGCATGAGATCCTCCCAGGTATGTACCGGAAACGCTGCAGAGGACCAGGCACACTGAGGAGACTTGAGAATGAGCAACTTGACGCCCGGCGCACACAGGTCAGTCGCCTGTAATAGTCTTTCAAATCTCGTGGAGGAGACGATGACACTCGGTTCCACGTCCAGGAGGACATCTTGCAGACCCTCCGGCTTACTATCGCTACTGCATGGCACCACAACCGCCCCGGCCTTGAGAGCACCATAATACGCCACTACATACTCCAGACTATTTTCTAGTAGGAGTACTACACGCTGGTTGTATGTCACCCCGCAATCAAGCAAAAGCTGCGCCAATTGGTTGGCCTGCGCGTTAATTTCAGCATAGGTGGACCGTACGCCCGCGTGAGTCAGCGCGACCTTATCAGGATACTGCTGGGCGCTATGTTCCAAGAAGTGATGGACGAGGGTAGGGGTAGTCGAGATCATGGGTTTTCCTCTGCTAGGCTTCGTGAGTGTCTAGTGCTTTGTCATGCTGAAAAGTTCTGTTAAAATATGGGTGTGTCCCACCTTTTACACGGACTTCTGACACGGTTTTGAGATTTTAGCACTAACATGCTGATTTCATTTGGGATAAATACCTATGTGTCCCCATGAGGGGGCATGTGCGAACTTCAGCTCACGGTGGGCATCATGAGCCGTACAGCCCTGTTCAAAACGCTATGTGTAAAAGGTGGGACACACCCTAAAATATGGCCATTGCAATCTCAACTTGAGGGAGAGGTTATGGCCATCAGATATGCCGTGGACTTGATAGACACTGAACGTGCTGCATTACGAGAGATTATCTCAAAGAACAAGGCCAAGAGAAGTACGATTATTAACGCCTATATTTTACTCAAGGCCGATAGAACTTGTGGTTGGACAAACGCTGACATTGCTGCGACGTATGAAGTGTCCACCAAAAAAGTCGAGCAGCTCAAGAAACGTTTTGTTGAAGAAGGGTTTGAAGCTGCCTTGTATCGTAAAGCGGTGACCAATGCTCACTGTCGAAAAATCACCGGCGATGAAGAAGCCCATTTGCTAGCTCTCTGTTGTAGCCAAGCTCCTGAGGGGCATGAGCGATGGACCTTACGCATGCTCGCTGATAAAATGGTGGAGTTGGATATTGTTGACGCGGTGTCTCATGAGACTGTCCGACAGGAGCATTCGGTGATTCTTACGGCCCAACGGGACTCTTTCTATAATAGGGGAAAGCTCGACTATCACCCTATTGGAAAGGACTCCCGATGGGCTGTGCAGAGGTTATCTCGTTATCGGAGGTGCGCGCAAGCACCCAGTGGCAGAGGCTGCGCAACGAACTCCATGCTCGCTTTGACCAGTGGCTCGATCGGTTGGAGGAGCAGTTGCCCGATCCCAAAACGAGCTTAGCCGAGGTGACCGAGGCCGTGTGGCAGCTGCGTCAAGACCTCACGGGCGGCCTGAGCGAGACCATTGTTGAGCAGGCCCACATTGGCGAACGGACCCGCCAGTATGCCTATTGTCCCCAGTGTGGTCGGCGCTTGAGGGCGCGGCCTTTGGTCCCGCGTACCGTCGAGACTATGGTGGGCCCGGTGCAAGTTGAGCGGCCTTACTTTTATTGCACGTCAGGATGTGGTGGCGTTTATCCTTTTGATGAGGCAGTAGATTTAGTCCCGGGCTGCAAACAACTCGATGTGCAAAAGGCCGCGGCCCAGCTGGCAATCGAGATGCCCTATGAGGAAGCGCAAACGTTATTCAGCGATCTCACCGGCGTGAAGCTGGGCAGCGAGCGCCTCCATACGTTCACTCATCAGGCCGCTGAGGGGCTCACCGTCTTGGATGTGGCGCCGTCACGCGATGCCATTGAGCGTCGCATTGAGGAGATGGCGGCAGGCCGCTTTCGCCGTCCGGTCTTGGTGCTGGGCATCGATGGGGCGTACGTGCCCACGCGTCCTGACAGCGCCCGGGAGCGCCGATCTGGGCGACGTCACTCTCGGGCCCGACGGGCATCGTAGCGCGGCCAGTGGCGCGATGCCAAGGGCTTTCGCTTCTATCTGATGGATGAGGAGCACATTGTCCATCTGCTCAGTTGGCATCAGGTGCAAAATGAGGCGCAACTTGGCAAAGCCCTTGAGCAGGTCAAAAAAGCGGGCGTGATTCCGGAAGATCACGTGCGGCTTTGTGTCGTCTGCGATGGAGCCTCTTGGATATGGAAACACATCAAGTCGCTATTTCCCAGTGCCCGTCAGGTGCTCGACTATTATCACTGTAAGGAGTACCTCCATAAAGTCGCCAAGGTCCAATATGAGTCAACCGAGCGGGCTTTGGAATGGGTCGAAGCCACCCTGACTCGGCTTTACCTTGGCAAAGTGGGGTGGGTGCTGGGTGGGTTGAAGCGTATGAAGGCCGCCTCAGAGGAGGCGGCAAAAGCGATAGCGAATTGCTGAGATTATCTGCATGATCACCGGAATCGGACCCACTATCGGCAGTTCCGTCGAGGGGGCTATCCGATCGGTAGCGGTGGCATTGAATCGTCCAACAAGTTCATTTGTCATGTACGGCTCAAGCGCTCAGGGGCGTGGTGGTATGAGCTCAACAGCAATCAGATGTTGGCGCTTCGCTGTGCGAAGTATAACGGCACCTTTGACCGGGTATTTGAACGCCATCAACAGCGTCTGCGAAAAGCGTAAGAATCACCGAATGCTCCTCTGTCCGACGGACCTTAAAAAAAACAACGAGCCGGTAAAAGGCTAAAAAAGCACTTGGGCATGCTCGCAAATCTTTGATTTAACTGACACTCTCATACGTCAAAATCCCGAATTCTAGCTTTTTAGCGGGCCATTGAAAAAAAATGAACTTAAACCATGGCAAAAGAAAGAATGGTGTATTCCGCCAGAGTAAGATGCCTCCTTTGTCTGTCAAATGGAAGAAGTCTTAGATATTTATAAAAGCCCGTATGATCCTCAGGAGCCCCAAGTGTGTCTAGATGAAATGTCAACCCAGCTCATTGGTGAAGTCCGTGCTCCTCTCCCGGCTGAGCCTGGGAAGCCGCTGAGATATGACACCGAGTATCAGAGAAATGGGACCGCAAATATTTTTATGGCTTTTGAACCATTAACTGGCCAACGGTATACCAAAGTTACTGAGCAGCGAACAAAGGTGGATTGGGCATACTTTATCCGAGAACTTGTTGATCAACATTATCCCCATGTGGAAAAACTTCGTCTGGTGATGGACAATCTGAATACCCATACCAAAGCTAGGGTGTCCAAATCAGCTTTTCGTCGTTGACCAGTTTTTGGACTTCAAGAGTTCATGGCCATCTTGTCGATGTCGGGTGGCCCCGTATTTTCAATAATAAGGGGTGCCTTTGGACTCGCCAACTGCGGCCCATGAAGATTTTTATAAGTCGTTGATATATTGATATTTATGTTATTATTTGACCGGTTTTTGGGACTCGGTATCAGCTCGACATACGACGAGTCAGGAGTGGGCCTCAAGGTCTCAAGGCGCTCGGGGTGAGAGAGCACCTCGCGCCGCTGTTGAGTCAAGGAGGCTAAGTGACTGCTGAACTCGTGTTGCTGAGCCACACTGACATCGAGGACGCGCTCGGCTTCCTCCCGAGTTGGCACGCCGCAAAAGGCGGGCAAGCGCAGGGCAATGCGCGCTGCGTCCTGGGTCTCGCCCACCCCGTGGTGTTTCCCTACCCCGAACAGCGATTCGATCGCATCGGAACTGATCGGCAAGCCGACTGGATCGAGCCCTAAGGTTGTAGCGGTTTTGAGTTGGTGATTGAGATAGCGTGTCAACTCTTGGCGTAAGGTGGCTGTGGGCATGGCGCCCACGAGCGGCTCACACTGCGCGAGGGTGGTGGGCGAAAGGCCGTGGGTTTTGAGAATCTGCTGGCAGGCAAGCACCCTCTTGGCATCGCCTTGAAACCGCTTGATGAGGGCTTTGCAGGCCGGCAGGTCATCGAGCGTCGCCCGCAGTTGGGCTAAGATCGAGCCGCGCTTGGCCCCACCCGGTGGCGACAGCTGGAGCACCCGATCGGCCCAGGTAAACAAGCGGTGCACGTTCATAAAGCGGGCTTTGGTGCGCACACGCGGCGGTGCCAAACACGCCAGGAGGGTCTGTTTGAGCTTGCCCGACACGCGCCCACAGGCCGACAAAAAGCTCTCGAAGGCCGGATGAGACTGATAGAGCCGCTTGAGCATCCCGGCGGCGGCATGGGAGATATCGTCGATGCACGGGCTGCCGAGACCTTGCTCCGCCAGGAAGGCGGCGGCTTTATGCAGCTCGCTGCCGCTATCTTTGCGATAGGCGGCGGGACGGCCCATCTGCGCGATGAGTCGCTTGAGGAACTCCGCAATGGTGTCACCGTTCCAGGACGCGGCCACCGCCACGGCGAGACAGCGAACATGACGGAGAGCCGGGGCGCCGGGTTCGCGCTGATGGTGATGGGCATCCAAGGCCAACACGGCGAGAATCTTGCCCTGGCCTAAGCCGATACTGCTATCGATCATCCAGATGAGACCGTTGGTAAAGGGGGCCTGGGGCAAGGGCACGCCCCGGAACGCCCGCGTCGACTCGAGGCGCACGATCGACAGGCGGATGACCCAATTGATGATGGTTTGGGGGCAGGGCGCTTTCTGGATACCCAGGTGCACCGCCAGAAGGGTCAGGATGCGAGAGACGGCGCGAAAGCCAACACGAGCGACGCAAAAGAGTTGCAAAGCCAAGTGGACCACCTCGACCTTGGGCACGCTGACGAGGCTGTGCAGTTGGGCCTCCAGTTGACGCAGGTGGGCTTGCGTCGCTTTGAGGGCGTTGGCGGTCTGATGGTACTTCGCTTCAAGGCGAGAGTACTGTTTGCGCTGGTAGCGCTCTCGATCGCCTCGCCGTGTGGCTTTGTGTTTCCATTGCTCCCGGCTGTGTGTCATTTTCGACAATTGGCTCATGACGTGGGCTCCCAACCGCGATGGCCGCGGGCCATCACGTGAGGGTTGAGGGTGACATGGGCATGAGCCGCAAGCATAGAGTAGTCGGGTGCCGGATGCACTGGTGCATCTCCGATGAGGGTAGCCTGCGCTTCACCCTCCTGAATAAGGGGACCTCATGACGTACAACCGGATGGAAGCGAAACCGATTGCCGGCACGCATTGTCGCTTCTGTGGCGATGCCCAGGCGCCTTTAGTAAAAACGCCATGTTGTCAGTAGTGGATCTGTTGTGATACGGCGTTTGTATCATTTCGAGGCGGCGGGCGATGTCAAGTGGAGCATGAGCGTTTTAGCATGTGCTATTCGCATTATCAGGATCAGCATGGGGGACCTTGGGAAAGTTGTCAGCACTGCCGCGATTTCTGGTCGCCACAAGAGTACAAATTCTATGCGGAAACCCCGATCAATTGGCCCAGATATTGAAGGAGGGGGGAAGTCAATAAGGCCCAAATCCCGGGCATAAAAAATGCCCTCTAGAGGGCATTTTTGGACACCTTATACCAAAGCATCGCTGTATGAAGCATTTGATCCCCCGGAGGCGAAAAGAATCGCGGATAAATTAGCGATCCATTATACCCCCAAACACGGCAGTTGGTTAAACATGGCGGAGATCGAACTGAGCCATCTGAGTCGTCAATGTCTGAGGGGCCGTATTGCGGCGAAGGCCACACTTATCAACAAGGTCCAGGCGTGGAACACCCAACGGAACGAGAAGCACGCCAAGGCTCATTGGCAGTTTACGACAGACGATGCACGCGTGAAATTGAGAAGACTTTATCCGATAGTTTCAACGTGACAATGCACTAGTGTCAGGGCACGACTCAATTTGTATGGGTTTCGAACTGGCGTAAGTTGTACCTATAGACTTTTTCACATGACTTGATACGATTTTTAGTCTGCAGCCCACTCTCCCTCATCAGAAATTTCATCGCAATCGTATTCGTAGAGTTGCGCATCTTCGGCCCAGTATTTTTCTTCTTGTTCGACGACCTTCGCGATCAGTTTGCTACATGTGCTTGGCTTGACCTTCGAGAGCGCAATCGGCAACTGTTGGTGAAAGTTGCGGGGGGTAACATCACCATGGTCAGCCATGTGGTTCTTGACGATGCCCCAGCATGTCTCGATAGGTTGGAGTTC
>Ga0137388_10002958_pt1 | contig 10844 bp, 14 predicted proteins | sample 15con2h14AmetaG_FD_104644 | JGI IMG/M metagenome (GOLD analysis project Ga0137388, IMG submission 104644) | Vadose zone soil microbial communities from Angelo Coast Range Reserve, California, USA - 15con2h1.4A metaG | ecosystem: Environmental > Terrestrial > Soil > Vadose zone > Saprolite...
CGACCGCTGCGTTGAGCATTTTCTGTACCACGCCCTACAAAAGCTCTATGGAATTCGAGAGGACGAGGCGGCCGATGTAGTCGCGGATTTAGATATCATTCATCTATATGGAAAAGTGGGCGAATATTTCCCTATCGGTCGAGGCGTTCCATTTGGCGCCACTTCCGCGGATTACCGCGACCTCGCTCAAGGCATCAAGACCTACACCGAGCAGCTTGCTGCCGGTGATCTTATGGCGCAGATCGAAGCGGAATTTCACAGGGCCGAGTGTATCGTGTTTCTGGGATTTGCATATCACAGCCAGAATATGCGCCTGCTGAAACCCGCTAATCAGCTGAACAGAAAATATGTCTTTGGCACAGCGATGGGCATGTCGGACGCCGATACGAATGTGGTCTTTAACCAAGTCGGAGATTTCTTCAAGCAACCCGACCGGTCCGATTTGAAAGAAAGGTTGAAACTTGAGAACAAACTGACGGCGGCTGGACTTTTTGACGAATACGCTAAATCACTCACGGGCGGTGACTAGATGGCTTCGTTGCAATTCGCGCCTTTCCGGCCGAACCGGTCGATCTTTGAGCACGGGAAGTGCCTTGCGCATCACCTCGGCCTGAGGCCGCACGCTTTGAATTGGGGACCGTTCCAGCATCCGGTTTCCAGGCACGTGAAGCGCAACCGTCCGCACAACACGTCGGGAAGGCAATACTGACCGCTTGCGGCCGCTTTCATGCAGGCTCTGTAACAGATGGCATATTGCTGAGAGCAGCTTTTCGCGGCTGCCAACGCCGCCATTGACACGGACATCAAAGTCACCAAGCCGATAAGCAATGGGATTTGCATGCTCGCAGGTCTCCAGGCTGCCCCTCTTTAGAAGAACACCGGCGACTCGCATCCCGTCCCTGTCAGGCTCGCGGTATCGCCCTCTTGGCGCAATACGCTTGGCGATTGCGCCCTACGTGCCACGAATCGGAAGCGGCCGGCATGGCCGGCCGCTTCGTTTGCACAATCGGGAGATGAGACGCCGCGAGGCGCTCAGCGGCCCTGCAGCTGGAAGTCGCTGCTCTGCGCAGGCGACCAGGACGCGGGGCCCGCAAGCACGGGGCTGGAGAGCAGGGAGAGAGCCGCGACAGCGGCGATCACGAGCTTGGTCATGGTAGTTCTCCTTCGAGGGTTGGGTTGACGGTTGGCTTCTCAAGTGCGTTGATCACTTGTGACGCTCGTGTAGCGCACCGCCATGGAAGCGCCGGTGAGCCACGTCACACCCCCCAATTCTTTTTGAAGGCGCACTTCGCTATTGCGTCCTACGCTCGTCCGGCGCGGGTCTTCACGCCACCCGCAGCTGCGCATCGCGCGCGCCGCGACGCGGCTTCACCACGATCTCGACGTCCTGGCCGAGCGCGACAAGAAAGCGGAGCAATCGCTCGACCGAGAACTGATTGAAGTCGCCGTGCAGCATCTTGGAGACGTCCGGCTGTTTCACGCCGAACAGCTTGGCCGCCGCCACCTGCGTGAGGCCGCGCGCTTTCATCAGGCGATGAATCTTGTAGACGAGCTGCGCCTTGATGAGGTGCTCCTCGGCATTGGGCAGGCCGATGTCGGCAAATATGTTTCCGCTTCCGATATCGTGCTTCACTTCTCTTTTCATGTCCCCCGTCATATAGTGAATTCACTATGGACGTCAATTGCCCGAGCCGGCTCCATTCGCCCGATGAGGTACGCGCTCGTCATGTCCCGGCTCTTTGCGGCAGCAGCACAGTCGGACGGACCCGGCCGAAATTTTCAGCGGAAGGAGGCCGATTAAAAATTCAATGATTTCAGCGAAACGCGCGGCCACTCTTGCGGCTGGGTTCGACGCCTCCTCGTGCGGGAGGCGCCAGCGCGGCCGCCGCCCCTCTTGCGCCACGCGCCGTCATTGCCGTCGACTTTCGTCTCGCAAGAGTCCATGGTCGCGGCGGCCGATTCGCCGCGGCCTTGCCTTCAATTCAACCCATTCAAGGGCTGGCCGTGGCCCCGCGCGCGGCATATATCGGGTGCGAACAAACAACGATCCCGGTCGGCGACGGATCGACGCCGCGGCGATGACGCCGCCGGCCGCCGCGCCCACGCCCAAGCGCACGGAGACTTCAGAATGGCACGCAAGCGCGCAACCGTCGGGGAATTCGATCTCTTCGACGTGGTCTACGAAGATGGCACGCAACGCTCCAACCGCCGGGTTCCGAGCGCGATCCTCGGCGGGCTCGACGGCGATGCGCCCGCGCGTGCCGTGATCGAGGAGCAGGACCGGCTGATCGCCGAAAAATCCGGCAAGCCCGCCGTCCCCGTCAAGAGCATCCGCCGGTCCGGCGTCAAGGAGAGGCAACCCACGGCCGACGACGAAGCGGCGCGCCAGCGGCCGGCCGCAAGCCGCAAATGAGACGCGACGTGCCGGGCGTCAGCCCGCTCACGCCTTGACGAGCTGGCTTTCCTTCACCACCCGGTCGTAGGTTTCCCGCGTGCTCTTGATGCGATAGGAGAATTCGCCGTTCGTCTCGGGGAGCTGCCGGACGACCGTGTAGCCGATCGAGGACACCGCGACATAGCGGGCGCCCTGCATGATCTGAACGGTCTGTCCCACGCGATATTTATGCAACATAGGCCACCTCCGGTTTGCACCGACGTCACACCGCCTTGAGATTCTCCGCGCTCGACTTGCCGCGCTTCGGATCCGTCACGACATCGAACGAGACCTGCTGCCCTTCGGCGAGGTGGCTCATTCCGGCGCGCTCGACCGCGCTGATGTGGACGAACACGTCCTTGCCGCCGTCGGACGGCGCGATGAAGCCGTAGCCCTTTTGCACATTGAAGAACTTGACGGTACCCGTAGCCATGACAGTCTCCCTCGAAGATCGCGCGCACTTGCGCCGGCCCGCGCGACCATCGCGCGGCCTCGATCCGAATTCAGCGGTGTCTTGGAGGAACCCAAGCGTTGGGCGCGAGCAAGGCAGGCTAAAGCTCGAATGTGGAACTATATAGCGGGCGCGGCCGCAAATAGCAAAGCAAGATGAGGGCGCCGCGGCCGGGCATCGACGACCTGGATAGACCCGCCGCACGCGTATATCTTGAGCTGCCCGCGCCGGTATTCTGAGCGCGCGCGCTGACGTCGTCCGAAATCTGCAACGGACACCGGGAGGTACGGCCTTGGCGCGGCTCGTCGTCGTCTCCAACCGGGTTGCACTCCCCGATCGCGACAGCGCAGGGGCGGCCGGCGGACTTGCGGTCGCGGTGCGCCCGGTGCTGCGGCGACATCACGGCATCTGGTTCGGATGGAGCGGCGAGATCGCCGCCACGGCCCACGTGAAAGTGCGAACGATCCAGCGCGGTCGTCAGCAGTACGTGGTGACCGATCTCGCCGAAGCGGACTTTCAGGAATATTACAACGGATACGCCAACCGCGTGCTCTGGCCGATCCTGCATTATCGGCTCGACCTGGCGGAATTCTCCCGCCGGGATCTCGGCGGCTATCTGCGGGTCAACGAGCAGTTCGCGACCGAGCTGCATCGCATCCTGAAGCCCGACGACGTCGTGTGGATTCACGATTATCACCTTTTTCCCTTGGCCAAGGCGCTGCGCGAGCGCGGCCATCGCAACAAGATCGGATTTTTTCACCACATCCCGTTTCCGCCGCCGGAGATTCTGACCGCGCTTCCGAACCATGAGCGGCTGATTCCGGCGATCTGCCATTACGACCTCGCGGGATTCCAGACCGAGACGGACGCCGCGAATTTCGCGCGCTATCTGCGCAACGAGTGCCGGATGCCGAGCCGCGATCAGTACACGTTCCAGGTCGCGGACCGCACGGTGCGGATCGGCATTTTTCCGGTCGGCGTGGAGGTCGAGCAGCTGGGCCGCCTGGCGCGGCGCGCGCTCCAATCGCCGTTCGTCCGCAACGTCGTGGACAGTCTCGCCGGCCGGCTCATGATCATCGGCGTCGACCGCCTGGATTACAGCAAAGGCATCGCGCTGCGGATGGAAGCGTTCGATCGCTTTCTCTCCACTCATCCGGAGTGGAAGGGAAAGGTGACCTATCTGCAGATCACGCCCAAGAGCCGCTCGGAAATCCGCGAATACGCCGACATGGAGCGTCACATCGACGAGACCGCGGGCCGCATCAACGGGACCTACGGCGAAGCGGCGTGGACGCCCATCCGTTACGTGAACCGTTCTCACACCCGGTCCGCGCTCGCCGGCCTCTATCGTTCGGCGCGGGTCGCGCTCGTCACCCCGTTGCGGGACGGCATGAATCTCGTCGCCAAGGAGTACGTGGCGGCGCAAGACCCCGACGATCCGGGCGTCCTCATCCTGTCGCGCTTTGCCGGCGCCGCCGTCGAAATGGAGGCCGCGCTCCTGGTCAATCCATACGATCCCGAGTCGGTCGGGACCGCGATCGCGCGGGCGCTGGCGATGCCGCTCGACGAGCGCCGCACGCGTCACGATGCGCTCTTCCAGGTGCTGAAGGCGAATGACGTCAAGCGATGGGGCGAGCGCTTTCTGGACGCGCTCACGGGGCCGCCGAGCTTGCCGCACTGGCTCGCTCCGGCGAGCGTGCCCGGCGCCTAGCGCACGTTACGGCGAAAGCCCTGCCGCGGACTTGATCCGCCGGGAGCTTATTGGTGGAGCATGATCTTTTCCGAAAACCGGTATCCACTTTTCGGGATCATGCTCTAGTCGCCCTTCGGCTCCTCGGCGGGCGGCTCCTCGGCGGGCGGCGCCTCGGCGGCGGCACGCTCGGCCTTGCGCTGCGCGGCCTTCTCCTCTTTCTTCCGCTGCTTTTCCTCGTTGCGCGCGCGCGCGGCGCGGTCTCGTTCGACGCGGTCCCGGTGGTAGTTCGGCCTGAATGCCATGGCGCCCTCGGTTGTCGCGGGTTGATTCTGAGCTGGATCGGGCTCCTGTAAGTATCGATTTGCGCTTCAGCCCTCACCGGCTCTCGATCGGCCTCGCTTGTCAACGCTACCGGGCCACCGTTGCGATCGCAACCCGATCGGCGGCGTCTCGACGCGACGACGGATCAGAAGAACCCCAGCGACTCGCACCCCGTGCCCGCCTGAAAACTCCCCTTCGCCCGCCGCTTCGGAACATCGATCACGTGCACCGAGCCGTCGCCCTGGCAGCCGACGAAGAGCTCGTCGCCGCGAAACGCCATGTCCATGGGCTGGCGGCCGACCTTGATGGCGGCCTGCGCGCGGAACGCCGGGTCGATCAGGCTCACCGTGTCGCTCTTGAGGCTGGTAACGCCGATCAGGCTGTTGTCCGGGCTGTAGCGCGCGATCTGCGCGGCCTCCGGAACGCTATGGATGTGCAGTGTGCGATTGACACGCTATGCTCAAAGTGAGCAAGGCATGATGTGATGGACGAGCCGGTGGCCGAATGGCGCGAATGGTCCGCACGAGCCGGCCGATGTGGGAGGAATTGATGATCATTGACACGAACATCAGCTGCCTGGGCAAAGCTGCATTTCTCAAAGGAAAAGGAGTGCAAGCCGTCGGCCGCTATTACCGAGTGAACACTCATCCGGAGTGGGCCATCACCAAAGCAGAGGCGAAGGAACTTTCTTCCCAACACATCAAGATATTCACGGTCTTCGAGGAGTACGGTAATGCGGGTGATCTTCCGCTGATCAAAGCACGCGGAAATGCCGATGGATCCAGTGCACTTGCGCAAGCGACGGCCATTGGCCAGCCGCTAGGGACTGCAATCTATTTTGCCGTAGAGGGATTGCCGGACGGATATACGGCCTCTGATCTTCCAGCGATCAGAGACTATTTTTCGGGAGTCAAAGAATCTATTGCAATGACATATGCTCTAGGCGTGTATGGCGACGGCGTCGTCTGTAAGACTTTAATGGAGGAAGATATTTGTAAGTTTACATGGCTTGCGGCCGCTTCCACGGGGTTTGAAGGTACTTGCAAGTTTTTCGGAGGGAAGACTCCCTCGTGGAATCTCGCTCAGGTGCCTCCACTTGATCTAGAGGACGGCTGGAACGGATTGAGTGTGGACGTCAATCTCAACAATCCAAGGCGCGAGGGTGGCGATTTCGGCGCGTTCGTCGTCGCCGTGCCGTAAGAAAGCCGGGAGGTAAGCCGCGCAACGACTCTTCTTGAAAAAGCCCCAGCGACTCGCACTCCGTGCTCGCCTTGAGGCTGATGACGCCGCTCAGGCTGTTGTCCGGGCTGTAGCGCGCGATCTGCGCCAACGCCCGCTCAAAAAAACCCCAGCGACTCGCACCCCGTCCCCGCCTTGAAACTCCCCTTCGCCTTCCGCTTCGGAACATCGATCACGTGCACTGACCCATCGCCCTGGCAGCCCACGAAGAGCTCGTCGCCGCGAAACGCCATGTCCATGGGCTGGCGGCCGACCTTCACGGCGGCCTGCTGGCGGAACGCCGGGTCGATCAGGCTCACGGTGTCGCTCTTGAGGCTGGTGACGCCGATCAGGCTGTTGTCCGGGCTGTAGCGCGCGATCTGCGCGGCCTCCGGCACGCCCTCGAGACGCACGGTGGCGGTGACGCGCTCGCTCTTCGTGTCGATGAGGAAGAGCGTCGGCTCGATGTCGTCGACCGCGACCACGGTCGCGCCGTCGGCCGAGATGGCGATGCCGGCGAGCGGGCGCGGCGTCGCGATCTTGCCGAGGAGTTTTCGCTTTGGCAGATCGATCACCGAGACGGTCGCGTCCTCCTCGTTCTCGGTGTAGAGGCGCGCGCCGTCCGGCGAGATGATCAGGCGGTGGCCGTTGGTGGACCCTGAGTCGATCGCGTCGATCACCTTATGCGTCGCGCGGTCGATCACCGCGACTTTCGCGCTGTTCTCGCAGGTGATGTAGATGTGCCCATCCGGCCCGAGGCGCAGCGTGTGCGGCGCGATCAGCGGGCGCAGGTCGATGTCGCCGATATGCTTGCGGCGCGCGAGATCGATGATGCAGAGGAGATGGTGAGGGTTCGGGTTTCGCCCGTGCACGCCGTCGCCGAAGATCGGCACGTAGGCGAGCCCGGTCTCCGGCACGATGAGCAGCTCGTGCACCGTGCGCGGAAAGCCGTCGAGCACGGTCTCGGTCTCGTAGGTTTTTGGATTGAGAAAGAGGATTTTGCCGCCCATCTTGTCGACGGCGATCATTCCGTGTGCGGTGTCGGCAGTGGGCATGGGTGGGCGGCTCTCTCTATGTAGGGCGCAATAGCGAAGCGTATTGCGCCGTGCGAAGCAACGGCGCATTACGGCGCTGCGCGCCTAATGCGCCCTACGATCCCGCGCGTGCATGACGGCGCGATACGCGAAGGTCACTGCCGGGCCGAGCGTGGTGCCAGGGCCCGGATAGGCGCCCGCCATGATCGACGCCATGTCGTTGCCGCAGGCGTAGAGCCCAGGGATGGGCCGCCCGTCCGCGTCGAGCACGCGCGCGTCGGGGTCGGTCGCGAGCCCGGTGCTCACCGCGATGTCGGCCGGCCAGACCGCGACGGCGCAGAACGGCGGCGTCGCGAGCGCTCCGATGCAGGGATTCGGGCGGTGGTCCGGATCGCCGTTGAAACGGTTGAGCTCGGTCTCGCCCTTGCCGAAATCGAGATCGGCGCCGGTTTCGGCAAAGCGATTGTGGCGCGCGACCGTCTCGCGCAGCGCGGCCGGCGAAACGCCGATCTTTTGCGCCAGCTCGTCGAGCGTGCGGCCGCTCATGAGATAACCGCGGCGCTCGTGCCGGCGCAGGTCGCGCGTGCCGGGATGGATGTCGCCGAGCCCGTACTTCGCGATGAAGCGCGCATCGCAGATCAGGTGCGCCGGGATCGACGGCTCGACCTTGTGGCTCTCGAACATGGCTTCGACGAAGTCGTGATACGACACCGCCTCGTTGACGAAACGCCGGCCGGCGGAATTGACCGCCAGCAATCCGGGCTTGGCGCGGTCGAGCGTGAGGTGCGGGTAGAGGCCCTCGCTGCCGTCGCGCCTGCGTGTGCGCGAGGCCGGCGTCCAGAGCCCGCCCTGCCCGCGCTCCGGCGCGATCCCGGCGCCGAGCTTTTGGCCGATGGCGACGCCGTCGCCGGAATTGCCGTGATGGCTCATCGAATGCTCCGGCACCGGCTGCGGCATGAAGGCGGCGCGGAATTTCTTGTTGTGCCCGAAACCGCCGGTCGCAAGCACGACGCCCTTGCGCGCCGTGACGACGATCTCTTCTCCGCCGACGCGGATGCGCGCGCCGGTGACGCCGTTCCTGTCGCCCACGAGATCGGTGATCGCGGCGCCAAAGAGGATCGGCACGTTGCGTTTTTGCAGGCTGTGGAAGAGCCGTCCGATGAGCGCGTTGCCCATCATGAGGCGCGTGCCGCGCGGATAGCGCAGGCGATCGACGAGATAGCGCACGAACAGCTTTGCCGAGTATACGAAATTGCCCGGCGAGCGGAAGCGGCCGATCAGGCGCGGCATGTCGTCCTTGCCCACCATCATGCCGCCGAACAGCATGTATTCCGGGATGGGCGGGCGGATGCGGCGGAAGTCGGCGCCGAGCAGGCGGCCGTCGAACGGCTGCGGGATGATGGCGCGGCCCGCAACGGCGGCGCCCGGCAGGTTGCCGCGATAATCGGGATGCCTGCCGCACGGCACGAACTGCACGTCGGTGCGCGCGGCGAGATAGTCGATCGCCGCGGGGCCGGTCTGCAGGAAGGCGGTGCGCAGGTCGCGGCGCGAGCGATCCGCGATCAGCGCGTCGAGGTAGCGCTCGGCCGCCGCGGCGCTGTCGTCGAAGCCGGCGGCCCTGCTCTGGCTGTTGCCCGGGATCCAGAGCGTGCCGGCCGAGGTCGCGCCGGTGCCGCCGACCTGCTCCGATTTTTCGCACAGCAGCACGTCGAGACCTTCGAGCGCGGCGATGAGCGCCGCCGTCATGCCGGCCGGCCCCGCGCCCGCCACGAGCAGGTCGACTTCACGCGCGGCGGTCATCCCATCTCCACCCGCACCCTCGCAACCAAACGCGAACAATGGCCGGGCACGCGCGCCACATCAATACGCGTGCGCCGCCAGGCCGCGCCAAGAAACCTCTTCAAATGTCGGCAGCCGGCCGCTATCGTCCCGAAAGGGGCGATAAGAAAATCAGCTCCATCGATTGGCGTCAGGGGAAATGGAATGACACGTCACTTTGCATACGCCGCGCAGGTGTTTGGCGCGGCGCTGATGGCGGCGCAGCTCGCCGGGTCGCCCGCGCGGGCCGATTACGCCAGCGACAACAAGATGTGCTTCACGACCGATTCGTCGAAGGCCGCCGAGAAGGTCGCGGCCTGCACGCGGCTGATCGGTTCGGGCCGGTTGCGCGGCAAGGAACTGGCGTCGCCCTACCAGGATCGCGCCGAGGGCTATCGCGTGCTCAACAAGCTCGACGCCGCGCTCGCCGACTTCAATCGCGCCATCGAGCTCGATCCGCAGTCGCCGGTCCCCTATGTCAATCGATCCGAGGTGCACCGCCTCAAGGGCGACTACGACGGGGTGATCGCCGACACCAGCCGCGCGATGGGCATCGATCCGATGTTCACGGCCGCCTACGCGATCCGGGGCATGGCGTATCAGGAGAAGGGCGATCTCGTGCGCGCGCGCGCCGACTACAACAAGGCGCTCGCCATCCCGGCGAAGCGCAACGACGGCGAATGGGCGCAGGGTATCGCGCGCACGCGCCTCAAGGCGCTCGACGAGAAGAAGTGAGACGCGCGCGCAGCGCTCCCGGCCGGCGCCGCATCCGTCACGAGTAGATCGACTTCGCGCGGAGGAGTCATCGGTCGCCGGCACGGCGATCGCGAAATGTTTCGATGCGCCGGCCCAGGGCGCGTTCCTCGCGCTTGAGCTGCATGCGATCGCCCCGGGAACACGGATCGATCTCGACCACGATCTTGTCGACCGCAACGCGCGGAGCCTTGCGGCGGCCGACCGTCTCGAACGTGATCAGCCCGATAGCCTCCAGCTTGGCCAGCGTTCGTGTGAGGTTGGGCTGGGCGCGGCCGGTCATTTGCGCGAGCTCGGTCACCGAACGGGGCTTGCGGTTGCGAATGGTGGAGAGAAGTTGCCGGTTCTCGGGCGTCAGCAGCCGCACCACGAGATCGACGGACTCGAAAGTCGGCGCGGCCGCATCAGGCGGCGCCGGCCGCGCGCCGCGCGCCACTGCGATCATTTCATCGCGGACGGAGTGAAAACTCTGAACCTTGAACTTTTTCATTCGGATCTCCCGGACTCTTCGATTTTTATTATACGCATGGCGATACCGTGCTCACGCAAAATCCGTTCTGCTTCGTCGAAGAAATCCTTGATCAATGTCGTTGCGTCCTTGAACGCGTAGGGTCTGCCTGGATCATTCTCACTCCGATGCCAATGATCGCTCGCGGACAATGATCTTCTCCGACCTGCGCGCCGAACGGGATGTGCATTGTCGAAGCCGAGCAGCCGCCTTCCGTCGCGCGCATGCAAGCTGAGCGAATAGGCGAGGCCATGCGGCCGCTCTCTCGTCGCTTCGATGCGCCTGATCCGGAAACTGACCCAGTAATCTCCGTCGAGCCGAAATCCGCGCCCATCGAAACTCAGCAGAAACTCGAGGCCGTAGTCGGTGTCATTCGACGCCATATCATATCATCTCATGATATAATCGCAACCGCGCCGCGGAGGCGCAAGAGTTGGCCTGTTGTTCGCAGGCCTACGTCCTCGGACGGACACACTCGAAATTTTGGCGAAACAAAGCTAACTCGGGGCGCGCCGGCATTTTGGCAGAACAAAGCCACCGCATCGGCCGGTGCCATTTTTGACAAAACGAAGCTAATTCGATCGCCTGCGCATTTTGGCGGATTGAACCTAGAC
>Ga0137388_10002962_pt1 | contig 10831 bp, 14 predicted proteins | sample 15con2h14AmetaG_FD_104644 | JGI IMG/M metagenome (GOLD analysis project Ga0137388, IMG submission 104644) | Vadose zone soil microbial communities from Angelo Coast Range Reserve, California, USA - 15con2h1.4A metaG | ecosystem: Environmental > Terrestrial > Soil > Vadose zone > Saprolite...
ACACCATTAACAGCACCAAAAGTAATAATATCACCTTTACGTAATGTTCCACCAAGAGCAGTAACAGCAATATTACCACCACCAGTTCCGGTAACCTGATTACCACCATTTACAGTAGAAAGGTTAGCATATGTACCTGAAGTGTGGGTAATAACAGTCTGATCGCGGAACCAGCGATCATAACCAAGACCTGATTTCATCATACCAGAACGAAATTGGGCAGAAATTTCCGTAACTGGATTGAGCAAACCCTGCAATGCTGTAGTAGTACGAGCATCAGTAGTAGGCTGATTAACAATGCGCCTATCCATCATAGAAGCACCTTGATCATCTAAGATAGCATTAGCTTGTAAGAATTGATCAGCAACAGGAGTAATAATATTACCACCACCATCAACATTACTAACGAAATTACACACACCACCTTCAGAACCAGTCATGACCGTAAGAGCAACCTTACCAGCTAAGTTATTGATCATTGGAGCTCCAGTGAGTTCGTTCCAATTATCAATACTCATAGTACGTTCGGCAGTAGTATAAGGTGTAGCAACGTTTAACTGAGTAGAAACAGATAAACGAGTAAACTGCTGCGTGTTATCCTGCAATTGCATAGCAGGACCATTGGTAACAATAAAATCAGAAGGAAGGCGAATACGAAGAGTATCGCCAATCTTAGCACCATCTACAGCAAATTCATTGCTGTATTGAGTATCCATATTCATAACAAATAGATTACTGTTTTTAAAAAGTCGCACTGCTTCGGCGGTGATCATATCTATGGTAAGGTAGGAATTTGCCAACTGAGTAGTCCTCATAATCGGGGTTAAAATGAATTGGTTTATATTGATTATTCAAAAAATTTGCGCAGTGCTCGGAAGGCGCAAGTTTAGCGAGCAATCAATAGCCAAATTTAAGTCCGACTAAGGAGACTGAGTTGTTACAGTGCCTATACCCGGCAAAGAGGGTAATTTGTCTACAATGGATTAAAACTTAAAAATGTGTCAAGCATTATTCCATTGGCGAATGGCCGCATCTGAAAGTTTTTTGCGAGTTTCTTCAGAAATAGGAGCGCGATTCTTAGCAGCTAATGATTGTTTAGCTTTGGTTTCAGCACTAACGAATTTTCCTTTATTACCTTCTCCTATTTTAGCTTTATGATCTTCTGATTTAGGTTTACCACGTAAAACTTTTGCTCTTGACTCTATATGTTCTAAGGTTTGTTTTTGACCTTTAGCATATATATTATTTTTCATTTTTTCATAGCGTCGCCATTTTTCTATTTCTGAATGTTGTTTCTTACCTATATGAGATTTACTCATATTCTCTTTAGCTTCGTCAGTATGCTTATAACCTCGCATACTTCCACCAAGAGGTGCTATGTTATATTCAGGTTTTAATAATTTACCCCAATGTTCTTCTCGTTCATTTAATTTTGAAATATTATCCAAAACTTCTAATACAACAAAAATAAAATTTTGTTCACCATGTTTACACCAAGCACGTTGTAAGAAAATGCTATGATGGTAAAAGCCTTTTAATTGTTTACGATGTTCTCGCCATAGTTCATCTTTATCAGAAGCTTGACCAACATAATGTTTATCATTAACGATATTTACTATTGCATAGATACAAATTATCTCAACCTTTAAAATTTGTCAAGTATTCTTTTAACCATCTAAATATTTTCCTCAAAAAGAGCACTTAGTATAACCTTCTAAAAATACTTTTCTAGGACTAAATGATTCATAGCTATCTTCATAGACAACATAGAAATCACCAGATACAGGAACATATCTTGTAATCATTGCTAAAGAAATATTTATAGGCTCATAAGTTTTATCAACAAATACTAATTTAGCCGTACCTTCACTAATATTACAAACTAAACTATAAATTTCTAAAGCTCGTACTTTCTTATGACTTTGATATAATGGTATTTCTTTCTTAATAGAATTCATCGTAATTTACTCTTTCTATAAGCCTCAGCCTGAGCATTTCTAATTCTAACAAATTCTTCCATATTAGAAGTAGGATTTTTAGGTAACACGTTTCCTCTATTATTACCACCATCATTAATGGGTTCGATCGGATCAGGAATAATTCGTTCACGTTGCCTAGGTGTCTTATTTTTATTCTTTAATTCTTCTGACATCTTATCCAATCGTTTAGTCATATGTCTTTCAGATAATTCGCAAATCTCTTGATATAAATCTTCGTCATTAGCTAACATAGCTAAAATCTCATGACCATTTTTATAATCAAGATCATTTAAAATCTCAACCATATATTTAGGCATTTTAGTATCTGTCTCAACAGCTACTTCATTAATCTTTTTTTCAAAATCCTTATCAACTTTATTAGCAGCCTTGATCAAATCATCAGCAGTCTTTTGAAAAGCTTTATTTTCGCGATCAGTATCTCTAGCAGAAGCTAATTCTTCAGCTTTCTTAGCTGCTCTACGTTCTACTTCTTCTTCTGTTAAACCTTCAATTGGCTTTTCAGCTAGTTGTTTTTTCAATGCTTCGATTTCAGCATCTTTGCTGCCAACAGTAGCAGTCAATTTATCAATACGCTTTTGAATACGACCTTGACGACGTTCTTCTTTTTCTTTAATTATACGTAATTTCTTTTCGTCATCAGTCTCATTTGTATTATTTTCATCTTCATTATCTTCACCGTCTTCCTCTTGTTCCTCCTGTTCCTCCTTCTTTTCATCTTCATCTTTATTCACTACATCCTTATTTGCATTTTCTTTACGATTATCAACACTTTCCATTTTGATTTCAGGTTTACCCTGATCATTAGGAGCTTCAAATGATTTAACTGAATTTAAATATTTTAAAGATAATGAATTCATTTTAATTTACCTTATTGTGCAATTTAATTAAGATGTCCCAACGATCAGCTAAAATATCATTGTTCATTTTACAATTTCCGTTTCTTTATTTCGTTTTCAATTTCATTTTTCATTTCAATGAATTTAGGATTGGGAGGTGGAAAAGGCATTTTCTTAAATTTTTCATGCTCACTAGCCAATTTTCTATCATCTAAAATTTTATTGCAATTAGCATGAGCATTTTTTAATTCATCATTACTCAATTCTAATATCTCTTTATTATTAAATTGCATACTGAAATCCTTTCATAATTTCAGGTATAAATGTTTTTTGTTTACTTCTATATTCACGTCCAATAAAATTTCTAGTATCTTTACATTCCATGCATTTACATTTATAACCATCAATATGAGGCCATTTATTTTTATTTCTATTATAACTTTTATCTTGCTGCTTTATCTTTAATTTATGCTCTTCTGATTTTGGTTTTCCTTTATGCAACAAACTTAATTTTAACTTAGTGCCATCAGACAATTTTACTCCTAAACGACTACCAGCTATTAAAGCCCTGTTATATTTAGGACTTAACCAATCAATCCAAAATTGTTCTTTTGTCAATAGTTCTTCTTTATTACAATATTCTAAAATTTCAAATTTAAAATTTTCTTCACCATATTTATTCCAAGAATTTTGTAAATATTTATTATAATGTTTGTTCTTTCTTAATTGATGTAAATGCAATATCCAACGCTTTGAAATGTTTACTGCACTTCCTATATAAGCCTTATTTGTCTTAATATTTAAAATACAATAAATTCCACTAATATTATTTAGCATAGCTTATTCATGACTTTCATTTTTTCTTTTGCTAAAGATTTTACATCTCTCATTAGCGACTTATCCTTACGATGACCTTCAGCACGTTCCAAGTCCCGTAAAGCATCCTCTGCTTTATATTTTCTTTCACGATCAGTACTGATAGTAGGATTATCCGTTTCATCATGAACAATCTTAACCGGAACTGGTTTAGTTGGGCCTTCGGCTTTCTTAATCGGCAATCCTGCTTTTTTACTAGCCATCTTGTTTATGTCCTTTAAATAACATCTGTTCTAATGGTAAATCTTCAATTCGATTTTTTGGTGAAGTCCCGACTAATGGTTTCTGCGGTACAACCTTATCAGAGACAAAATCTTTAGCAAATGGATTATCGAAAACAGGAATAGTGTTTGAAAGGTCCACATCGTTAGTACGTTCAAGCAAAGCGTCGTACACCATATCTCGCATCTCAATTGGAGTTTGAGGATTTGAAATAATATCCATTAAATAACTTACAGCTAAAGGAATAAATTCATTTAAATGACGCCTAGCATAAGCCTGATGCGTTTTATATTTACTGGTAAGCCCCTGAGAACGTCCAATTTCATAAAATTCGGTCGCAAGTTTCAAGGCCGTCTGTTCGATTAAAATACTCTCAGGCTTAATAAATCTACGTGGCAATCTATCCATCACTTTTTCTTCTTTTTAACTGCTGCTCTTTTCTCACTGTATACAATCGCCGCAGCTTGTTTAACAGATTTCCCAGCATTTACTTCTGCTCTAATATTAGATTTAAAAGCAGCCTTAGAAGTTGATTTCTTTAATGACATTTTACTTCCTCACATTCTCTGCAAATTGTGCTTCTCTACGTAAAGTCGTACTTTTAGATTTCTCGGCTTTCTTAAGCTTCTTTTCAGATATCTTTTGTCCAGCTTTAACATGCAACTTTTTATGTAACAAACCTTTATGAGAAGATGGAACAGCACCTTGAATCCATTTATGTTCTGACATTTACTTTTCCCTCTGTGTGGGTATCGGTAATGGATTAGAAAACAAAGCAAAGCCTTTTTTCAAAACATCTTGTTTCATTTTTTCAGGGATATCGAAATATTTAACTGGATTATTTTCTTTTTCTACTTTCCAATCTTCTCTATTAGATCTATAGTTTAATTGTTGATTTGCTTTTTCTAAAGTATCACCACCTCTAGCAGTAATTTCATATTTATTTTTTAAAATATATTTGCTATTTATTTCACCTTCCTTAACCTTCACACCGTATTTCTTACCAATCTTTTCAACAATATTAGGTAATATTTGATCGTAAAAGCCTTTCATGCTTTCACCACCCGGGTTTATTCGACAATGTTCCTAACCATTGATCACCAGTCATTTTAGCTTGACCAATATCAGCAACATTCTTTTCTAATGCACTATAAAACGGGCTTTGACTTTTCTCCAAAGAGCCAATAGCAGCACCTTCTTTAGAAGTATCAGCCATTAGAGTACTAGTCAAAGCACCAAACTTAGCATTATGCTCACTAATCAATCCTTGATCAATAGCATATTTCAAAGCATCTTCTCTATTCAAGAATTGTCCTTTATGGTTAATAAAACCAAAATTAAAATTGCTGATATCTTCACCACTCATGGCTTGCTTGGTAAATTCATTTCGCAAGTTAGGAGGTACAGCGTCCATGTGTTCACCACCCATCGGTGCTTTATAAATCTTGCCCTCATACTTTAAAGCAGGACGAAGAAAAGGACCAGCCCCTAGGGTTGCTGCTCCAGCTTCTTCACTTACACCAGCGAGGCCGCCTGTCCCGGCTAGAGCCGACATATCCAAAGCTTGACCAATAATTTTATCAGTAGGTTGTGCTGCTGCTGGCAAACTTTTATTCAATCCTCCACCAGTTCTAACTGCAAAATTATCAGCGCCAACCACTGTATTAGGATCAGGTATATCAGTAAAATCTTCTCTACGTAAACCCGGCGGTAAAGTTCCTTGTGTTATAACGTCATGAGGTGTAGATAAAGCAGAGCGCACTAATCTTTCTGGCCAAAGTTGATAACGTTCATGACCATGAGTACCTAAAAATGTATCACTTATCTTTTGTGCAATACTAAGTTCATCATTATCGGTAGATTCAGGAGCATTTCCCCTATATACATCAATGCGATTAGGAACATTAAAAACAGGTTGTGCCATTGGCAAACTAGATGGTAATCCATTAGGATCATATCCATTACTAATGTCATCATTAAGCGGCAGAGGCATTATCTACATTACCATTCATTTGATTTAACTTATCACTTGTCATAGCATTATGTTCAATATCTCTAATACCCATTGCTAACTTTAATGGATCAAGTTCACCAGAAAGTAACATTCCTTTCAATAACTGTTGTAATACAGGTTGTATCTGCTCGGGAGTAATAGCAGGACCAGAATTACCCAATGCCTGTATTCTTTGATTTTCAGCACGATAATCTTCACGACTTTCTCTAGCAATAGCTTCTTTTTCTCGCAATGCTAGTTCCGCTTCTTTAAGATCCATTTCCCTATCTTTATCAGCCAATTCTTTAGTTTGCTTAGTAATAATAGCCAATTGCTGAGTAATCTTATCAGAAGCTTGTTGCATAGCTTGTGTAAGTTGTGGATTAGGAGCATCACCAGTGATATTAGGCGGAATAATACGTCTCCAACGTCTAGCCAATTCTTGAGCTTCTGGAAAATCTGCAACCTTCCAAAGAAGATCGCCACCAATATTCATAAACTCTTTATTCTGCGCTGCAATTTGTGTCAATGCATTAAATGCTTCTTGACGACGAGTAGCAAAACTAGGACCACTATCAGACACAACAGTATAATTACCAATATTCGGATTAAAAATAATGTCTAATACTTTTTCTGTGGGAACTGGAACATTAGGGTCTTGTTGTTCTGGCACAGGAACTTTAGTCATAGCTTCGGTATGATTAGGATCGATAGTAAGATTTAAAATAGTTCCATCTTTAGCTTCAATCCTCATTACTCGTTTTTTAGTGTAAACTTTAGGTATAAGATCAATAAGCTGTTTACCAGTATTGCGAATACCAATGCTTTGGCCGTCAATATAGTGATAAGTCGCTCTGTCACCTTGACGTTGCCTAGCATTAATCGCAATACCCGATTTAGCATTTTCATTTTCTCCCATTTGAGCTTGATATTGACCAGATACCATCATCATTTCATTTTGTGCAATTTGCATCTGCTGCACATAAGCAGGAGATGATTGTGGTGCTGGCATTCTATCAGGAGGTGGTAAAGCACGACCTTCATCATCATAAGCGTTAAATGGAAGATAAGCAGCATTATTTAAATTAGCAGCCTTATAATATTCTTCATAACCTTCAATCGCATCACCAGAGGCTCTAAATGGTGATTTGGTTTGTAAAGCTCCAAATTCTACATTGGCTGAACTATTATGAGTAGCGATCATGCTTCGACTAACTAAAAACAGATGCGACTCACTATCTACAGTAATACATTTTACTGGTACTGAATGTATTTCTTCAACAGATTTAATCACATGATATTTAGTTCTACGCTCATGAGTTAATCTAGGCTTGCTATGATTAAGTGATTTCCTTTTTAATTTAAAAATAGGAATATCAGGATTTGCAGTAAACTTAATTCTGCTAAATGGCTGAATATTAGAAATAACGCCATTTGGAAAAATGGTTTTTTTAGCTTCCCACCAACGTACAGTAGCTTTAATACCCAACGAACGTATTAATTCTACTGTTCCATCAATAACAGCTTGATTAGAATTATTAAATACACATTTTCCATCAATAGACGAATGGCCATCAGTATCCATTAAACCTTGTAATAAAGCATATCGTTGATCAATAGAAGCGCGTAAATAAATATCAGGAATATGCTTATTTCCAAATAATCCTAAATTCCTCAATCCGTCCCTTAATCCATGAATAGTCAGACTAACACAATTAGAGCGTTTATCAAAATCAGGATTTCCAGCACGATATCCGCAACTATTGATATTTTCCATAACTTCATCTAAATCTTCACAACAAGTAGAAATTCTATTATTTACAGTTACACCATCACCAAGCCATAATCCTAAAATATAAGGATGTACTGGCAAATCAATTTCAGGCATACTCAAAGGTTCTGTAGACCAAATCCTATGAGATTTGTTAAGTTCTTTAGTGGTTAACTTGATAGTTTCATTAAAATGATTTCCATTTTTATCTTTTTGTGATCTTTTTTCATCAACAATCCAAGGATGATCTTCATCGGCAATAATATGAGCACCATCTGTAAATTCAACTCTATAACACTTACGATTTAGAAATATCGGACTTTCGCTAATTACTTTTACAGGTTGCCCACATTCATTAAATACGAAATCTCCTGCTTTTAATTTTCCCATTGTAGACCAACCACTAGTAGTTGGCACTAACGTAGTTAATGATAAAGGGTTGACATTATAAATTCTCTGTGGATCAAGTAATGGTCTGACGTGACCTTTTCTATCTAATCGACCATCAATAATAGTCTCTATACCCACAATACGAATGATCGGGACATATTCACCAAGCCAAGGTCTACGATCAATAATCGTATTACCAGCTATCTTATACCATTCAATGTTATTCTTAGAAACTGTACGTTCGCGTGCTGTACGATCAGCAAGAGCCACTTTAGAAGATTTTTCTTGCTTTTTGATTTCTTCAAACTGCTCTATTGCATCAGGATTATCTTTTTTTAATTCAGAATAATAACCATCGATAATTTCGCCAGTTTGAGGTAAAACAAATTCTATCCATTTATCTTTTTTAGGATTCTTTCTAAAATATTCACAAACTCGAATATGATCTTTTGTATACCATCCATCAGCATCAGATGTTTGAAAAACTACACTTCCACCAACATCTTCAAATTCAGGATAATCAGATTTATATAAATCTTTTGGAACATCATTAAATATGAAACCATATCTAGCATCAGAACCATCGGTTTCATTAATATCAGGATCAAGCCTAACTGATTTTGGATGTTTAATAGGTCTTAAGAATATTTCCTGATTAAAACCTTTTGATTTATTAGCCCAATCAGTTATAATACGCCAATATCCAATTCCGCCAATAACTTGAAATTCAGAAGCTTTATCATAAACATTTTCAGCATTAGATAAATATTCAATATGCCTAATTACTTCTTCATAAATTTGAGCAGCCTCGAAACTAGCATCTTCACCAACAGGACGAATATTAACACCGGGTTTATTCTGCTTTCCATCATTAATAATTTGCAAACAATGCTGCATTGTTTTATTAATAGTTAAACAAGGCCGTTGATTATCTAATCGATCACCAACAACCCAATTGTCCCATTGATACATATTAATACTATCACCATTAGCAAACTTATAATCATAATCAAAGTTAGTCCAAGCTGTAGATTCCCATTCTTCACAATTTTTAAAGCGGCGTTGAGCCTCTTGAACTATCTTTTCATCTTCTGTTAGCCAATTATCAATATCAGGCATTATAATTATCTACCTACTTACTGCTTCCATGTGCATTGGATCACGACGACCTTTGTAATCACCTCCATAAAGCCAGCCTTCTCGCTTAAACGCTTCAATAACCATCAAAGGCAAGTTAGCTGTTTTACTACCAAGCAGATTATTTTCAGGATCAATGTCGATAGCAGCACCAAACGCATGATTAGAAATATTAGTAGAACCTCTAATAGAACGATTGTTATAACATCCGCCATAATTACTAACACCCAAAGCATCAATTTTAGCTTGGTCATGCCCACACTGATCAAGAATATCTGTGAATATTTTCAATAGAGAAGTTGCAACCATTTTATTTACAGTAAGTGACTTTATTGGATGTTTATCATAATACATTTGAAAAGGTGGAGTTAATGGAACTAAATTAGTTCCGGGTTTGCCAAAGAATTTAATTTTGGAAGCTGTGTCATCATGTGGCCATTGACTCATGATTAACCTATTTAGCTTTTACTATTATCTGATGTTGCATTGTATTAATCAATTTACTATATTTTAAAATTAATTCATCTATTGTATGAGCTTTTAATACACCAAATGCTTTAGATTTTATATAAAAATCACATTTATAAAGTATTGGATGAAATAATTTAATGAATCCTTCAACAAGTGACTGATTAAGTACTATCATCACATACCCGCCATCCAGTTATTATTATGTTGTCTAACTCTTTCCTTAGCTTTATCTCGATTAGGTTTCTTTTCATCAGCTTCAGATTTAATACTTAAAGCCATCGTCTGCGCACTATCTGCCCCATGACTCCAAGGGGTATCATGTTCTGGCTCTTTACTAAAAACTCCTGTTTCTTCATCAACCTTATAAGCATATCTAGATAAACATTGCCATAGATTTGAAGTTTTTTCTTCATCAAAATTCAGTAATGGAAAAAGACTTCTGACAGCATTAATACCAATAGCCTTTCTACTTGGACGCGTGATAACTCTAACATTTGCATTAGGAAAAGCCTTTTTTAATTGCTTTTCAGGAGTAAGATTAGAAAGTGTTTCTGCCGATCCATCATGAGGTAAATTGTGGGCAGAATAATTATATTTAAGGTCTTGAAGCACGTTAATATAAAATGGCATCTTTTTTAATCGATCTTCATAATAATTTATTATATTAAATTCAACACCAGCACGTTGTACGAAAGTTATTGCAGTTTTATCCGAATGACCTAAATCCCAAAACGTTAATACTGGTTTGTTAGGATCATAAGAAACATGTTTGCGACGACCTTCCTTAATTACTTCCTGTAATTCTTCAGCGTAAATAGAGCCTTCCAAAACCTGCTTAACGTGACCTTCCCACACTTGAAGATATTTATCTTCACTTGCATTTCGCATAACCTCCATAAGCATTTTTTGATCAGGAGGAAACCATTTATTATCCCAATAATTAACCTTAACAACAATAGCATATTGTTTACCATTAACATATTCAGGAGCATATTTAATTTGATTTAAAACATAACGCTTATACACTTCATCATCTTCTAAATCTGGATTGAAGCTAATCCAAATTTCTGGACCATCACCAAATGGACCACCTTTATCTTCCTCGAAATCAGAACGACCGCGTATTGTAGGAAAG
>Ga0137388_10002968_pt1 | contig 10819 bp, 10 predicted proteins | sample 15con2h14AmetaG_FD_104644 | JGI IMG/M metagenome (GOLD analysis project Ga0137388, IMG submission 104644) | Vadose zone soil microbial communities from Angelo Coast Range Reserve, California, USA - 15con2h1.4A metaG | ecosystem: Environmental > Terrestrial > Soil > Vadose zone > Saprolite...
CGCGGCAACGAGGCAGCCGGCGAGGATGATGATCTTGCGTCCGATCTTGTCGGACAGCCAGCCGAAGAACAGGAAGAACGGCGTGCCGAGCGCCACCGCCCACAGCATCACCGTGTACGACTGTGTGAAGGTGAGCTTGAGGTAGGTCGTCATGAAGAAGTTCGCCTGGAACTGACCCTGGTACCAGACGACACCCTGGCCGGCCGTGAGGCCCAGCAGCACGAGGAGGATCGTGCCGACCTTTCGGCCGCTGAAGCTCTCCTTGGCCCAGTTGCCGGCGCCGGTGACGGATTGATTCGCCGCCTTGAGGCGCGCGAACAGCGGCGTCTCGCGGAGGCGGATGCGGATGTACAGCGCGACGATGAGCAGCAGCGCGCCGAGGATGAACGGGTACCGCCAGCCGACACTGGCGAAGTCGGCAGCGGCCATGGTGGTGCGGAAGTACAGGATGATCGCGAGCGCGAAGAAGAAGCCGAGCGTAGCCGTCGTCTGGATCCACGAGGTATAGAGACCGCGCTTGTTATCCGGCGCGTGCTCGGCCACGTAGATCGCGGCGCCACCGTACTCGCCACCGAGCGCGAGGCCCTGGATCAGCCGCAGGAGCACGAGCCCGATCGGCGCGATGATGCCGATGTCCTTGTACGTCGGAAGCAAGCCCATGAAGACGGTCGACAAGCCCATCGCCGTGATCGTCACGAGGAATGTGTACTTGCGACCGATGATGTCGCCGAGTGCGCCGAAGATGACGGCGCCGAACGGCCGAACGAGGAAACCCGCCGCGTATGCCGCGAACCCCGAGAGCTGCACCGCGGTCGGGTTGTCGCCCGGGAAGAAGAGCGGTGAAAGGAATGGGGTCAGCGTCGCGTAGAGATAGAAGTCGTACCACTCCACGATCGTGCCGGCGGACGCCGCGGTGATGACGAACGGAAGCCCGTAGGTCGGTCTGGTCATCGTCGCCGCGCCCGCTCTAGTCGTTGCCAAGTTCCACCCCCTCCGCCTATTCGCTGAAGCGGTATTTCTGAGACACGCGCGCCCTGACGTCAACTCGCCCGTTCAACAGGCGAAAGTCCTTCGGCTATTCCTCCTTGCCCGAGGCCGACGCGGTGCGGATCGAGTCGACGACCGTCGCGTCCGCCAGCGTGGTGGTGTCGCCCAGCGCCGTGCCGTTGGCGATGTCGCGGAGCAGCCGCCGCATGATCTTTCCCGAGCGGGTCTTCGGTAGCTCGGGCGTGAACATGATCGTTTTGGGGCGTGCGATCGAGCCGATCTTGCCGACGACGTGCTCCCGGAGCTCCTTCGACAGGCCCTCGCCTGCCTCCTTACCGCCACGGAGCGTCACGAAGGCGAAGATCGCCTGGGTCGTCACCGGGTCCTCGCGGCCGATGACGGCGGCCTCGGCGACCGCGGGATGCGAGACCAGCGCCGACTCGACCTCGGTGGTCGAGATGCGGTGCCCGGAGATCTTCATCACGTCGTCGACGCGGCCCATGAGCCAGAAGTAGCCGTCCTTGTCGCGACGCGCGCCGTCGCCCGCGAAGTAGCGGCCCGGGTACCTGCTCCAGTACGTCTCGCGGTACCGCTTGTCGTCTTTGTAGATGCCGCGCAGCATCGCCGGCCACGGCTTCGTGATGACTAGGTAACCGGCACCGCCGAGCGGCACGGTCTTGCCATCCTCGTCGACGATGTCCGCGCCGACGCCCGGGAATGGGAACGTCGCGCTGCCGGGCTTCGTGGTGGTGATGCCTGGGAGCGGCGTGATGAGGATCATGCCCGTCTCCGTCATCCACCACGTGTCGACGATCGGACAGCGACCGCCGCCGATGTTCTCGTGGTACCAGAGCCACGCCTCAGGGTTGATGGGCTCCCCCACCGATCCGAGAAGTCGCAACGACTTCATGTCGTGCTTGTTCGGGTACTCCGCCCCCCACTTCATGAACGTCCGGATCGCCGTCGGCGCGCAGTAGAGGATCGAGACCTTGTACTTCTCGATGATGGACCACCAGCGGTCCTTATCGGGGAAGTCAGGGGTGCCCTCGTACATGACGCCGGTCGATCCGTTCGCGAGCGGCCCGAACACGATGTAGCTGTGACCGGTGACCCAGCCGATGTCGGCGGCGCACCAGTAGACGTCCTCGTGCTTGACATCGAAGATGAGCTTGTGCGTCGTCGCGACACCGGCGAGATAGCCGGCCGTCGTGTGCACGATGCCTTTGGGCTTCGCCGTCGTACCGGAGGTGTAGAGCAGGTAGAGCATGTGCTCGCTGTCGAGCGATTCCGCGGGGCACTCCGGCTTCTGCCTATCGACAAGCTCGTGCCACCAGATGTCGCGGCCGATCGTCCACGGCACGTCCTGCTTCGTGCGTCGCACGACGATCACCTTCTCGATCGTCTTCGCCTGCGCGACGGCGTCATCCGCATTCTTCTTGAGGGCGACGGCGCTCCCTTTCCGGTAGCCGCCATCGGCGGTGATGAGGACCTTCGCCTCCGAGTCGTTGATGCGGCCGGACAGCGCCTCCGCTGAGAATCCACCGAAGACCACCGTGAACGGCGCGCCGATGCGCGCGCACGCGAGCATCGCGGCGGGCAGCTCGGGGATCATCGGCATGTAGATCGCGACACGGTCGCCCTTACGGACGCCGAGCTCCTTGAGCGCGTTCGCGCAGCGGCAGGTCATCTCGAGCAGGTCGCGGTAGCTGATCGTTCGCGTGTCGCCGGGCTCGCCCTCCCAGTGATACGCGACCTTGGTCCCGCGGCCGGCCTTCACGTGCCGGTCGAGGCAGTTCTCGGTGATGTTCAGCTCACCGCCGAGGAACCACTTGGCGTACGGTGCCTCCCACTCGAGCACCTTCGCGAACGGCTTGCGCCAGAGGAGCTCCTTCGCCTGCTCCGCCCAGAACGCCTCGAGGTCGCGCTCCGCCCGCCGGTAGATGCCCGGGTCGTTGGCGTTCGCCTTGGCGGCGAAGTCGGGAGGCGGCGGGAAGGTGCGGTCCTCTTGGGCGAAGGTCTCGAGCGCCGTGGTGCTCTTGGTGCCGCTCGCCATCGCTCACCCCCCGTCGTTGTCTGGGTCAGCGAGTATGCGACTAGATCGCGGTGGCCGTCCCTTGGTCGAGGGCCCGCAGGTGGGCGACGTAATGGTTCGACAGCGTCAGCAGCCAGCCGAAGCAATTGAGGTCCCCGTAGTACGGGTGGCGGGCTGTCGCCCCGGTGTTCGGCTCCGCCGGGAACTCCGCCCGCAACCGGCGCACGGCCGCGGCGGCCTTCTCGGCGAGCGCGAAGATGCCCGGCCGGGTCACCGCGGACGCGGCCGGTCGTGGCTGACCGGTCGAGCCCGCTTCTTGTCCCTGCGCGAGACGAAGGGCGACGAGTGAGACGCCGCGTTCGATGATCAGAAGGTGGACGGCGATTTGACCGACGCCCCAGTGGTCGTCGCTGCCCGCGGCAAGCTCGGCGTCGGTCGCTTGTTCGACCCGCGCAAGGAGTCGCACGCGCCAGTCGTCCGTCCCGTCGGTGACAAGCCGGATAGTCTCAGTGACCCACCCGGGACGGTCCGGCGGGTCATCCGTTACGGTGAGCGTCACAGCAAGGCATATTGCGCCGTTCGTGTGTGAGAATGCGCGCGACTTGGCCGGAAGGCCGCACAGGAGGACGAAGTGGCGGGGATCTCAAAGTCGGAAACACTGAATCGGCTCTCGGAGAAGACTCAGCTGACAAAGAAGCAGGTGGGCCTGGTGCTCGAGGAGCTCGCAGCCCTGGCGTACAAGGAAGCTCGTAACGGCTTCACCTTCCCGGGCGTCGGCAAGCTCGTGATCGTGGACCGGAAAGCCCGCCTTGGTCGCAACCCGGCGACCGGCGAGACGATCCAGATCCCGGCGAAGCGCGTGCTCAAGTTCCGCATCGCCAAGCAGGCGAAGGACTCGACGCTCGCGAAGCGCGGGAAGTAACCGCACCGCACTCTTCTTCGCGAGGTCCTTCATCGCTCGCGGTGGAGGGCCTCGCGCGCACCCATCGGCGTTCGAGCTCAACACGGCCTCAATGAGCTAATGCCGCTGCCGGTCTTGGCATCTGCTACGTTCTGAACGTTCAGATGAAACAGAACAAGATCAAGATGACGGCGGCGCAGCACGACTTCGTCGATCACATCGGCCAGCAGATGGTCGGGTGGAATCTGCCTCGCACGACCGGACGCGTCTGGGCGTACCTCCTCATGCGTGGAGAGCCAGCGGTGCTCGACGACATCGCGCGCGATCTCGACGTCGCGAAGAGCGGCGCAAGCGTGGGGGCGCGGCAGCTGGTCGCGTTCGGGCTCGCGCGAAGCACGGGCGAGCGGGGTAGCCGCCGTGTCCTCTTCAGCGCGATCGAGAACATGGAGGCGATGTTCGCCGCTCGAAGCGAGAGCGCGCGCTCGCTTCAGAGACTCCTGCGCGAGGGCGCGCGAGCCGCGTCGACCTCCGGACCACGCACGACGCTGACCGACATGGCATCGGGCATCGAGGAGATCCTCGAACGAGAGAGCGCTGCGCTGATGGCGCGGAGCCGGAAGGGGAAACGGACATGACGGAGGCCATCGTGACGAAGGCACTCACGAAGGACTACGGCAACGGTCGTGGGATCTTCGACCTCGACCTGAGCATCACCGAGGGTGAGGTCTTCGGATTCCTGGGACCGAACGGCGCCGGAAAGACGACGACCATCCGTCTGCTCATGGGGCTCATCCATGCGACGCGCGGGAGCGCGCGCATCTTCGGACTCGACTGTGACCACGACGCCGTCGCCGTGAAGCGCAAGGTGGGCTACTGCCCGGGTGAGCTTCCGCAGTTCGGCGGATGGCGCGGATCGGAGATCGTCACGTACGTGGCCGGCCTGCGCGGGGATGTGAACGATGCCGCGATCACGGCCCTCGCGACGCGGCTCGATCTGGACCTCGGACGCAAGTACCGCGAGTACTCGCACGGGAACAAGCAGAAGCTCGCGCTGATCCTAGCGTTCATGCACCAGCCCGCGCTCGTGATCCTGGACGAGCCGACGAGCGGACTCGATCCACTCGTGCAGCAGGAGTTCTATGGCATCGTCCGCGACGCCCGCACGCGGGGCGCGACGATCTTCATCTCATCACATGTGCTGTCCGAGGTCGAGCATGTGTGCGACCGCGTCGGCATCGTGCGCGAGGGACACCTCGCGACGGTGAGCCCACTCGAAGACCTCGTCGGCATGCGCGCATTCCGCGTGGAGATCGATTTCGCCGACGATGTGCCGGTGGAGCGCCTGAAGCGGGTGGAAGGGCTGGACCAGCTCGTCATTACCGATCATCGAGCCACCGGCCTGCTCCGCGGCACGTTCGAACCGCTCATGGCAGCGGTCGCCGGCACACGGGTCGTCGGCTTCACAAGCCGCGAGCCCAGCCTCGAGGAGATCTTCCTCACCTACTACCGGTGATGCTGATCCGTGTCGCGCTGAAGCAGCAGACCGTCGGCCTCATCGCCCTGGCGCTGGCGGGCGTCCTCGGCGGAGTCCTGAACGCGCTTGCCTTCATTCAGATCGCGGGCACGACACCGGCCGAGCGCGCTGCGTTCGCACAGCAGATGACGCTGCTCGGTGCGCAGCTCTCCTACATGCTTCCGGTCCCGGTGCGGATCGATACGCTCAGCGGCTACCTCGAGTGGCGGCTCTTCGGGTTCATGGTGCTCGTGTTCGCGATCTGGGCCGCGATCTCTGGCAGCGGAAGCGGCCGGGGCGACGAAGAACGCGGCCTCGTCGAGCAGTGGCTCGCGGCCGGTGTCGGGCGCGCGCGCTACCTCATCACCCGTGTCGCCGTGTTCGCGGTGATCGCCACGGTCGTGATCGGCGCGATGCAGCTTTCGATCCTCCTCTCCGCGGGCAATGAGCCGCTGTCGGCCGGGGAGCTGTTCGCGATGGGCGTCAACCTTCTCGCGGCGACCCTCTGCTGCTACGGCATCGCCCTGGTGATCGCGCAGCTGGTCACGACCCGGCGCGCGGCAGGCGGGATCGCCGCTGGGCTTCTCATCGCGCTCTTTCTGATCAACGGAGCGGGTCGCACCGCCGACATCGGTGCCGTCCGGTGGCTCTCGCCTTTTTACCTGTTCGAGCGCAGTAGACCACTCACTGAGGGCGGCGCGCTCGACCCGGTCGGCATCGGAGCGCTGCTTGGCGCCGGAGTCGTGCTCCTCGCGATCGGCGTCGTCACGTTCGCGAGACGCGATCTCGGAGGTACCGCGCTCCCGGGCACCTCACGCGAGAGCCGCGGGACGCATACGCCCTCGCGCGATCCGCTCCTCCGTCTTCCTGTGCTCGGCCCTCTGCGACAGCAGCGGATCTGGGTGGCAGCGTGGCTCGTGGGCTTCGTCGCGCTCTCGGCATCACTCATCTCGATCACGCGCACGATCGTCGACTCGCTCACCTCCTCAGAGGTGCCGTTCCTGCAGGCGTACTTCGAACGCGCTGGGCTCAGCGTCTACGACTCCTTCGTGGGCGTCATCTGGCTCTCGACCGCGACGCTCCTGCTCTCCGTGTACGCGATCATCCAGGTGGCCAGCTGGTCCGCCGACGACGCCGAGGGCAGGCTGGCGACCATCCTCTCCGCGCCGGTGTCGCACACCAGAGTCATCCTCGAGCGACTCGCGACCCTGCTGGTCGCCGTCGGGCTGATCGCCGCGGCATCGTCGGTCGCGGTGTACATCGTCGCCGCCGGCCAGGGCATCACGCTCGACGGTGGGCGCGTCGCGCTGGCGGCGACCCTGCTACTCACGATCCCCTTTGCGTTCGGCGCCATCGGCCAGTTCGTGTCGGCGTCGCGCCCCCGCATGGCGGTCGTGGCACTCTCCGCAGTGGCCGTGTTCAGCTACTTCGTCCAGCAGTTCGTTCCGCTCTTCGGTTGGCCCGACTGGGTCGCGAACCTGTCGCTCTACACGCTCTATGGCACGCCGATGTCCGGAGACATCAAGTGGGCCGGCGTCGCGGGTCTCGTCGGGATCGGTACCGTCGCGACGGCCGCATCCATGGTCGCCCTGCGACGGCGTGATGTCGGTGCCTAACGCTCCGGGACCGAACGTCCCGTTCCCGCCGCAGGAAGCGGAGCTGGTCGACGACATCCCGACCGGTCCCAAATGGCAGTACGAGCCGAAGTGGGACGGCTTCCGCGGCGTGCTCGAGAACGACAACGGCGAGCTCGCGCTCTGGAGCCGCAACGGCCGGCCGCTGCTGCGCTACTTCCCCGAGCTCCGTGCGTTGGGCGAGCTCCTTCCACCCCACTCCGCGCTCGATGGTGAGATCGTCATCGAGCGCGAGGGATCGCTCGACTTCGACGCCATGCAGATGCGCCTCCATCCGGCGGAGTCGCGGATCCGCAGGCTCGCGGCGGAGACACCGGCGACGTACATCGCGTTCGACGTCCTGCTGTGGAAAGGCGAACCGGTCCATGCGAAACCGCTCGCGGAGCGTCGGAAGACGCTTCTCGACGTCGCGAAGGGCTTCACGCTGTCCGTGACGACCACCGACCTGACGACGGCGAAGCATTGGCTGGAACGACTCGAGGTCATCGGCCTCGACGGGATCATCGCGAAGCGCGTCGATGCCGTGTACAAGCCGGGATCACGCGAGGTCGTGAAGAAGGTCAAGTACCACAAGACCTGCGACTGCGTGATCGTGGGCTACCGGACCAACGGCGAGAAGATCGCGAGTCTCTTGCTCGGCCTGTATCGCGAGGACGGCACGCTCGACTTCGTCGGGCACACGTCCGGGATCGCCGCGTCCCTTCAGAAGCAGCTACAGCAGATGTTGCCGCCGCTCAAGGAGGAGGGCGCCCTCGGCTTCGACCCGAGCGAATGGGGCCGAACGCCCGATGCCGGCTCGCGCTGGTCCCAGGGCCGCGACCTCCCGTGGCACGAGATCCGGCCCGAGCTGGTCTGCGAGATCCGCTACGACAAGATGGAGGACGAGCGCATCCGCCACGGCACGCGCTTCCTCCGTTTCCGCCCCGACAAGGATCCGAAGCAGTGCACCTGGGATCAGGTCCGCCCACAGCCGAAGCGCGGCGATCCTGTGCTCGCCGAGCTGCTGAGCAGCTAGCGAAGCAGCTCGTCGCGCGCGCGCACCAGCGCCGCTCGTTCGCGCTCGCGCTCGAGGTTCCAGCCCTGCCAATCCGGCCTCCGGTCTTCGTCGCGGCGCGAGAGCTCGCGGCGCAGCAGGACGTCGGCCTGGAGCCGCTCGCTCAGCGGCAAGCGCGGGAACGCGTCCACCAGCTCGACGATGGCCCCACCGCCGAGCCCGACGAGGTGGTCGGCGTCAAAAGTCCGAGACGCGTCGGCGGGGAGACCGGACGGATCGAGGATGCGCGCGATGTTCGCGCGCGCCACGAACGCATCGGGCCCTATCGCATTCGCGCTGAGCGCGACGAGCACCGCGGCCAGCGCAAGCGGCTGCACCGCAGACGACATGCGCCCGCGGACGACACAGCGCGCGAAGATCGCCAGCGCGAGGCCAAGGAAGGCGATCGCACAGATCGCGTAGAAGCGGAGCTCGGTCCAGCCGTAGGCCCGCTGGTACAGATCGAGGCGATACCACGCGGACACGAGCACCACCGCGGTGAGCCCGAGGAGGGTCAGCGCGGCAGCGCGATACGCGCGGCCACGTTCGCGCACCAGGTGCTCCAGACCGAATAGCACGGCACCGACGAGCGCGACGGCGCCGATGAGCTCGAAGAAGCCGCGACGGGCGTACGAGCTGTATGAGATAGCCGCCGCGTCGAGCGTGTCGCGCCCACCGAAGAGATATGCGAGCTGCAACGTGACGAAGACGGCGAACAGCGCCGCGATGAGGGCGAGCGTCACCGTCGCCGTTTCCGCGGCGAGCAGCGACCAGACGCGCGTGGTGGCCTGGTCACGCGGGACGCGCCACAGCGCGGCGAGCCCGCCGGCGGCGGGCCACGCGACCGCCAGCGCGATGAACAGCCGGCCGGGCGTCTCGCTCAGGAATTCGGCGATCCTCTTCAGATCGAAGACGTTCTCGATCGATCGCGCGAACACGGCGTCGGCGGATGAAAAGAGCAACGCGAAGACGATGACGAACGGCACGGCCAGGCCGACCCCACCGACGTAGCCCGAGACGCGAGCGAAGCGCTTCGGGGCGGTCCGCAGCCGCGGCCAGGCTGGGAGCAACACGTCGGCCGCGCCGAGCGCCGCGCGCTCCGTTAGCGACCAACCCTCCGCGACGAGGCCGGCGACCGGCAGCGCGCTGATCGGTACGCCGCTCCACGCCGCGATGGTGCCGCCGACGCAGATGATCGCCGCGACGAAGTCGAACGCGAGCAGAGGCGTGTCCGCTCGTATCGCGCAGAATGCCGCGAGCGTGAGGGCGCTGATCGGCAACCATACGTCGCGCCCGCGCAGCGGCACCGCGCCGTCATGCAGCGTCCACGCCGCCACGAGGAAGAGCGCGGTGACCACGAGGAAGTTCAGCCCGAGCGGCTCGTGGAAGAACAGGAGCTGCGCGGCGAGGCCGAGCAGCGAAGCGAGCGCGACCGCGGCAAGGGCCCGTCGTTCGAGCACGGCGGCCATCGTCAGGGCCTGCGCCTGTCGCCGTCATCGCGCGCGAGAGACGCTGCGCGTAAGAGTTAGCCGTCCCACAAGTGAGACGACGGCGACACGAGTGGCGCGTACTCTCGGGCTGTGCGGATCCAGAACGCCCAGCGCGTCTCCGAGGCGATCCAGACGCTGAGCGCAGGCACGTCGCTCGACACGCTCGTCGATCGCCTCTATGACCTCACCGACGGCACGCTCGCGCTCGACCGCGCGACGCTGCACCGCATCGCGCGCGGCAAGACGCAGGTCGCGCGCGCGATCGATTCGCCCGAGGAGTGCATCCGCCTCTACTTCGCGCTCATGATCGTGGGCTGCGAGCGCGAGCTCTCGGTCACGTCGATCGTCGATGAGGGTCATGCGGTGCTCGCGGGATTCGTCGGCGAGCCGCTCGCGTCGCTCATCTTCCGCGACCTCGCGGCGACGCTGCCCAAGCTCACCGACCGCCTGACGCTGAGGGAATACCTCGAGGAGGGTCTGCGCGTATGGCTACCGAAGTGATCACCGGGCGGCCACGCGCCGAGAGCCACACGCTCCGCGCCGAGGAGGAGCGGCTCCGCGCGCATCTCGAGCAGCAGCTCCGTGTGCGCACGCGCTTCGCGCCGCTCGCCGATATCCGCGCGCTTCTCGTCAGTCCCGACCGCGACGATCGGCCCAAGAGCCTCGTCGTGAGCTCACAGGCCAGCATCGCCGAGCGCATCTATCTCTACGTGCACGTCGCGGCGCACATCGCGCTCGGCCATCACCTACCGCTCGTCACCATCGTCGAGGGCGCGCCGGGTGTGACGCGCTTCTCCGACGCATCGCGTCACCGTGAGGCCGAGGACCTCGCGCGCGCGATCTGGTGGGGCCAGGCCGACAAGGGCGGGCTCCTCGGCGCGCCCGCGCTCGTGCAGCAGTCCGCGATGCTGCGGCGGCTACTCGCCATCGGTGTCACGCGCACTGCGCTCCGCTCGGTGCTCATCGGTATGCGCCACGCGTACTACGACCTACGCATCGAGCGCGCCCTCGCGCGCACCCGCATCGCAGCGTGGCTGCGCGAGGCGCTCTGTCTGACCGCAGTCGTCTGCGTCGCCCCCCAGCTCTCCGACTAGGAAGGCAGCCAAGCGCCCGCGTGGCGTACGTTCCCCGCCCACCTGTACCTATGGCGCCCGATCTTTGCCGAATGCGCATCTCGGGCTAACACGGGCGCGCTCGATACGTTCAGCGGTTGAGTCCTCGATCGAATC
>Ga0137388_10002969_pt1 | contig 10818 bp, 14 predicted proteins | sample 15con2h14AmetaG_FD_104644 | JGI IMG/M metagenome (GOLD analysis project Ga0137388, IMG submission 104644) | Vadose zone soil microbial communities from Angelo Coast Range Reserve, California, USA - 15con2h1.4A metaG | ecosystem: Environmental > Terrestrial > Soil > Vadose zone > Saprolite...
ATAAACCTCTCTCATGGCTGAACAACCGTATAGCGGTTTTATAAGCCATTGTCTCATCCCAGTTTCGCAGCGATAAAGCCGCCGTAACCTGTTGTACTGGCGGAGAGGGAGGGATTCGAACCCGGCCGTTTTTCGAACCGTCTTGTTTCCAAGGGGATGGCGAAAACCCTTGTAAACACTGGTATCTTAACACATCCCGTCTTTCACCTGTCTCTCAAATTTCACTCCGTTTAACTATTTTTTCGACCTTTTTGGAACTGATGGAACTGATGCGGCCGTTGTGTTCACGTCGGCGGTTATCTTTGCAGCCTGCATTCGGCTACTGAGTCTTTGATTCAGCAGCAATGCACGCGCGTTGGATTAGCTAGGCTACGAACGAAAGGCACTCGTAAAGAGGTTACGGGAGCAAGCTGACGAATACGAACAGATGGGACCTCGTTATGATTTCCCTGGCTGGCGGTCACTCTCGGAGGAAACGAAATGATTCGTTATTTCCGTGTGATTCAGGTTGTACGCGCGCTGACACCATGGGTCACTCTCCCGTTAAAATCCAATCCACACTTTTTCTCGAATGTCGTTTTAATCTGAGCAGGATCTCTGGAGTGGGCGCACTTTTACCCCGTTCGTACTTTGAAAGCTGGGTTTGGCTGATTCCCAGAATCTCCGAGAACTCGGTCTGCTTTAGGTCAAAGCCGCGGATCTCCCGGACACGGCGCCCGATCGCCTTCAAATCCAGCCGAACTTCTTCTTCTTCTTGATTCTTATTCTTCAAAGTACTACCATATTCCTAATAGAACTAAGACCCGCCTTGACGGGCCTTTTTGTATATACCCCACGGCGGGTCTAACCCGCAATTGCCGATGTCGGAACTGGGCAAAGGGCAGCGTCCGAAATGGAGAGGAAAGGAGGCACTCTCGATGGTGCGGCTGGACGACGATGAGTTGAACATAAGCCGTGAGGTCGCAGCAGCGCTCGGATATCCGCGACAGGGGAACGCGCGAAGGCGCCGCAACGCACGAGCCGACGCGCAGCCACGGTACGGGCATGATCAGGGAAATGGCTCTCTTGCCGGCCCCTTCGGAGCATTTGGCGTTGTACTTTTGCTTCTCCTAATCATCTTCGCAGTCGTTGGCGTATCAAGCGTTACCTCCCGAGCGGGATCTACCGTCAAGGCGGGCTCTGACCCGCAGACGAGCGTGGAGTCCCACGAAGGGCAGCGCCCTGCCGACCCGCACCCTGCCGCACAGTCTCAAGCTCCAATAGCAATCGAAACGGCAAATCTGGAAATCGATTCTCAACAAGAGGTTCAGTCTCCTCCGCAATCTGAGTCCGTGCCAAACAACGTTGAAGCCTCCTCGTCATCCGGCCCTTCTTCCGCCGAACCAGAAAAGCCCGAAATTACGGTCGAGGAGATGACCCAAGAGGAACCGGTGGTTATCTCGCCATCCCCTGAATCGGAACAACAGGAAAAGAAAATCGAACTGCCACAGACGATGTGGTACGGGGAAGGGGGAGCTTCGGCCCCTCCTTTTTCGAACTGGAGATGGGTCTGCGTGTCACGCGATGGTCTCCGCTGCGCCCTCCAGGACGTAAACGGCAAATATGTGCAGAGCTTCTTCTGGAATGGAGGCTCCGTCCAGGCGAGTGCCATATCCACTGAGGCGTTATTCCCGCGAGCCTTGGTATGGGGGTGCGCCAAGATGCCTGGAATTCTCTATTGCAGCATTCTCGAAGGCCGGGGAACGAATCGACAGGGGTGCGCCTATGACGGAACGTCGCTGGCTTGCGGAAATTGAATGCGTCGGAACAGTGCTAAGGGCAGCGTTTGAAATAGGGAGGAGAGGAGGTCTTCGATGGCACGGCTGGACGACAGTGAGTTGAACATACATCCGGAGGTCGCAGCAGCCCTCGGGTACCTCCGGCCCGAAGTTTTCGCGGAAGCAGCTGCGCCTCGTCGGACTGAACAGCCTGACGTTATGGAAAATCTGTTCGGTGGCCTCTGGCAGGGAATAGAAGGTCTTGTCGCAATACTCGTGGGGATATTCGGAATTGTCGTCCTATTCGTTGCAGCGGTCCTCGCTATTTCCATCGTGGGGTGGCTGTATGTGTTGTTCACAACCACGCCGCAACAAACGCAACTAGGGATGTCCCAAACGCCTCGAGGTGCAACGGTTGCACACTCCCGAATACACAGGCCGCCACTCCCAGCTCGACGGCCAAAGGTCTCCGCTATTCGCAAAATTAATTCCGCTCATTCGTGGGATTCCATGAATTCGCAGCGTCGTAGATCTCCAGAAGCCCCTCGGGAAGTATCCCGAGGAACACCCTCAACCCACGGGCGGGTCTTTCACCCGCCCTTAACCCAAAAGGAGAATGGCCATGAGCCTGTTCCAACGCAGTGAGCAAGGCCGCGAAGAGCGGCAGCCGGAAGTTCCCCGGGTCCAGATCCAAGGCGATGAAGCAGTCATTCCTCGCTCGGACGAGACCCAAAGCGGGGACGACCGCCACAAGCTCTCCCCCAAGACCTGGGGGTGAGCTCCGATGGGGGAATGGGGTGGCGGTGGCCAAGACCGGTGCCGCCATCAACCCCATTTTCCACGCAAACAACAACCGCATGCGGGACGAAGCCTGAAGCTCCTTCGTCCTGCATGTTTTTACAAAAAACTGAAGAAAGAAGGTGATGCGAGATGCTCGATCCTCAGAGATGGTGGGTGGAACGCGAGATCATGCGACGGCGTTTTCCCTGGATTTCGCCGTTCGAGACGGCTAACGGCTGCGTCGGATTCTTCGGACACCTGCGGGGTCCGCGGTCCGGCAGGCTCTACGAGGTGCTGCTGAAGATCCCCGCGCGGCTCTACCCCGAGACCGAACCGCCACTTTACCTCGACCCGCGCATTGGCGAAAACTGGCGGCAGGACGCGGTCAACCACAATCCGCAAGGGAGGCTCTGCTACACCCGCACCGGACAGAATTGGAACGCGGCGCGAAGCACGTTTGCCAACTGCATCGGGGTCGCCCTCGATTACCTCGCAGTTAACGGCGCATGAGAAGAATCAGTCTTTTTGCTTCGCATAGAAAGTCGGATCGCATCCATTTCACGCGTCGCATATACGTGAACATGTACACGGAGTCGGGGCGGATCATTCAAGAGACCGCCCCAAAAATCCAGCGGAGGTTTGACCCATGATGCAAATAGCACGGTGGACAGCGGAGGTTGCGATTATGCGACAGCGCTTTCCTTCGTTTGTGGTTTTTAGAACCGTCAACGGCAGCGTGGGATTCTTCGGACCCGTGCGTGGACCGCGCACCGGGCGCGTGTACACCATCACCGTCAAAGTTCCGGCGCGAAGCTACCCGGAGATGGAACCGGCGGTTTACATCCATCCGCGCATCGGACTTGAGCATTGGCAGATCGACGAAGTGAATCACGATCCCAACGGCAGGCTGAGTCTTTTTTACCACCTAAGACCATGGGTGCCGACAAGAAGCAGTCTCGCATACTGCGTCCTCGTCGCCATTCAGTTTCTGGAGGAATTCGATCAATGAAAAAGACCCTGGTGTTGCAGGACGGCATCTATGCCGGGATCGTGCGACTCGCGCGCGAGTTCAAGGGGCTGGAATTTGCCATAACCCTCTTCGGCTCCATCGGGGACGAGCGCTTTCTCGTGACTCACTTTGCCCCGCCCGGCAGAAACGCCGAGCATGCGCATGGCCGCTGCACCAATGACCACGAATTCGAGTCTGACGTTTTCAGTCGGCTGAGGAAAGAAGTACCCGGCATCCAGTACCTCGGGGATCTGCACGCGCATCCTCCGTCGTATCCCAGGCTCTCCGGGACGGATTACACGACGGTGCGGCGGACGCTCTTCGGGACGGACGACACGCTGCACCCGGAGGAGTACGTCGCGGGCATCATCTTGCCCTTGCGTAGAGCAGGCGAGCCGGGCGTTGCCATCGTCCCCACATATTTTTCAAAACAGAACCCTCATGGTTCGGAAATGGAGCTTGAATATGTCAATGTCGGTGTTTGCACGAAACCCGAAAGAGCACGCCGTCTTTTCCTCGCTGCATATAGCCGCAGTCGGCGCGGGGTCGATTGGCGGCACGCTGATCGATATCTTGGCGCGTACTGGCGTCGGCTCACTCACGCTGATTGATCCCGAGGACTTTGCCGAAGAGAACGTCGGCCGGCACATCCTAACGAGTGACTCGGTGGGCAAGCCGAAAATCGAGGAGCTCTCTCGCCATGTGGCCCGTATCAATCCCGACTGCCGGGTGACCGCCCTCAAAGAGAGATTCGACGCCTCCCTTCTGACGAGCCGTCCGGACCTTATCGTCTCGACCGCCGACAGCTTCCAGGCCGCTTCCTTGGTGAACAGCTATGCCTTGCACGAAAAGATTCCAGCGGTCTTCGCTGGTGTGTGGGGCGAAGCCTCGGTTGCGGAGATCGTCTACGTCATTCCGGGCAAGACCCCATGCTACGAGTGCTATGGGGCATTCCGCCGGAACGTAGAGATCCCGCAGGATACCCGGCGCTACACCGATCCCAATTATGACGAGACCCGGATCCCCGGCCAGGCGGGACTCTGGGCGAATATCCTCGTGGTCGCGGGTCTCCAGTTCCAGGTCATCCTGGGCCTGTTGGGACTTAGGGATACGCTCAAATACTCCGGCAACGTGTGGCTCATGAACATCTCCGATCCCCACTGCGCGTTCCAGCCGCTCGCGCTCACCGTGGGCGAGGTGAAAAAGGGCTGCGCCATCTGCGATCAGGGAAGTCTCGAGGAACTGCTCCGGGAGAATCTTGACGACAACCAGAGTACCGATTTCTCGAAATTCAATCCCGGAGAAAAGATGTTTGAGGATACCGAGGAGTCGAATAGCTCTTTGGTGAAGCTGTCAAAGGTAGTATGTAGCCTTTAGAAAACGGGGCATGTTCGCTTGCTCTGAACAATAGAAGAACGAGGCGGTTGGAGTCTAGGGTTGCAAAATCAGATTCGGTAGGGAGGGATAGCTCACAAATAGAGTTTGTTAGGCATGGATTCACTTCCACTCTGATCGACCCCATGTCGTGAAATGGGAGGAATGGCAAGGACAGCGCGTCGCTTTCCTATGTCACACCTTGAAGTTGTCCGCGCGTACGTTCGCGGACAGTATCGTCGCGGATCCCGCGTGTTTGCGGATGAAAGCGACGGTGCAGTTTTATCCTATGGCAGACATTTCCCGCTCGTTGTTCAAATACCGGGCGGCTTTTTAGTAAATGGCAGCCGATATTCCAACAGTACCGCTCGGCACCAGAATCTGGCGCTGCGTGCGCTCGCAGAATCGCGACAACGCTACGCGGTAGTGCCGTTCAATGCGATCGAGAGGGCAATGGCAGCTCTGAATCACAGAGTCCCAGTTTCCTTTCTGTCGGAACTGAAAGAGGCGGTCAGCATCACGGTTCCTTCAAGCGAAGAGAGGTGGCGGTCAGTTGAGTACATGAAACCAGATGGCACGGCAGCGCATCGGTCAGTCCATACACTGGGCGACAGCGTGATTCGCGTTCGCGATCACGGGTTCGTCTCGGCGGTCGACGAAACCGGCGTGGGCCGCGGCATCTATTTCTTCACCCAACTGCCTGGCAGGAAGACTCCCTCATCCTTGCAAGAGGCGCTGGATATGCTCAAACCGCCTTTTGTGCGGCACGCGGAAAAGGAAGGACTCGAGGTGAGGCGGCAGGGCGAGTGGTTCGCTGTACAGGTACGTACCAGGGCCCGGCAGTTGATGCGCGACGTGCGTCGTGGCGTTGCGGTGCGTGGGCAAGACCACGTGCTAGGCCGTGACGGACACCATCGACTGAAGCATTCCGTGATCTACAAGTACGGACGGAAAAAAGGCCAGGTTTTTGCGCGCGGTTCGATGCGTCATACGAGAGGAGAGCACCGGATGCTCGCTCTACCCGAGTGGTCTCGCATCGTCCATAGCGTTCAAGGCCGATCCTATAGTCTCAGTGGCAATTTCGACTGAGCTGGAACTTCGCCATTCCTCCCATCTGACGGCATGAATATCTACCAGGGCACTAAACGTGTCAGAACCGAACCGTCTGGCTCCATAACAAATTCGTTCTGTCATACCTGTTAGCGTGATTACCTTCTTTGATCAAAAAACCTGCGAAATACCCAAGTCGGACCGTCCATGTTCGACTCGTTGTATCCCTTGAAGGCTTAGGCCGGCGGGACAGGCGGCCCGTTGCAGGTATGGACATACATGAACCCGAGAAGATCATCTTCGAGTACACCGATGCACAGGCGCTCGAGGACGGTTTTCTTGATGCGGTCAACTGGGGATTTGTCAACCGGGTTACTCGTGCGGTCTTCGACCACTTTGCGCGCCCCATGGCGAACTTGCCCGAGGGCGGGATAGCGTTCGATATCGCCCCGCTTAGGGCAACGGTCCGGGCAGCGCTTGAGGTTGCGCCCGACGAGGATGGCTGGCGAAAAACCACGAACGAAGGAAAGGAACTGTGGCTGGTCCCTAATGAAGTACGAGGGCTCACGCTCATGTTTCCGGAGGATTGGTGATACCAAAACTTCAGATACGGTCCCCGGAACCGTCCGGCTTCAGCCTTCTACTTAAAAGCTTTTTCAGTGCGAATCAAGGGAGATGAACCTAGAATGCAAAGAGAAACCGTATCCGTATTGGTGGAAAATCTGGAGAAGCGACAGCGGGCGCTCAAAGTGTCGGAAGTGGCAGAGCTCTTTCAAGTAAGTCCCATGACGATCTACCGTGCCGCGAAAGAGGGGAGCCTGCCCTCATTCAAGGTAGGCAGTTCCCTCCGTTTTGATCCGAAGGCCGTCATCGCCTGGCTCAAGAGACAAATGTGCCTGCTGAGCCCGGTCTGAAGGTAACGATGAGCCGCTTTGCCCTTCCGAAGATGCCGGTCAGGTGACCACCACCTTCGGCGATTGTTCTTTCGGCGTATCCATTCCCGCGATCACATCAAAAGCCGTATTGACCCGTTCCAGCAGATCCTTCCCATGCCCTGCCTTGAGATACCGCATCGTTGAGCCGAGATCCTTGTGTCCCATCCAAACCTGCAGTGTCCGAATGTCAGTTCCTGCACGCAGCTGATTTGTTGCATACGTTGCCCGGAACTTGTGCAGGAACCAGTTCTTGCAGTGGGGTCCGGTACGGCAGTCACTATTCTTCTTGCCGCGACACGTCCGGCAATTAAGCCCCGCACGCCACGCAATCCGCTTCAAGCGCTCGAGAAAGTGGTAACTGACACAACCGGTTTGGCTCGGGAATACCCAAGGGCAGTCGAGATCAGCTGAGGCCCGTAAGACGCGGAGACTTTCAATCAGATGAGTAGGCAAGAGTGCTTCCCGCTCCTCCCAAGTCTTGGGGAAGAAGCCACATTCAGACTTGGCGGTCACCCGTGCCAACTGCTCTTCCAGGCTTATATCCCGCCACGTCAGGAACTGCACTTCTTTCTCCCGAAAGCCGGATCCCAGAAAAAACTGGAACAGCAGAAGATCCTGGGGCCGGCAGGCTACGAAAAACCGCTGCAGTTCTGCGGGGCCGTAGGCCTGGGGAATGCGTTCCACGTAGCGCGGCCAATCCCCGCGCCGCAAAAGCTTGTTGCGGCCGTGGGTTTTGAGCAGCTGCTCCACCACAATCATTTTGGTGCAGATCGTGCGGGGAGATAATTTTTTCTCCGCCGCCAGGAACTGGCGGAAGTCGAGCAGGGTGCGACGATCGACTTCGGCGAGTCCGCGCCTGCCGCAGCTCTCTTGGAAGTAAGTGAGTGCCGTCCGGTATTGCTTGAAAGTTTTGGGTGACCGCTGCACGCGCGTTTCATCCAGATACTCTGCGCAGGCCTCCTCCACGCCGAGACCTGTTGCACTCCGGTCTTCGGAAACGGCTACGCCGATCGCGCGGGCTCGCTGGGTGGTGATATGCCGCTCCAGCGCCAGTTGCGCGGCGGGCGCATCTTTGCCTAGGCCTATACGGTGGCGCCTGCCGCCTTCGCGCCAGTCCAGCGAGTAGTACCCTTCGGGGTGCTGTTCGATGTGACCCGCAACCAACACCAGGTCTTGTTTGACCCGGCCGGTCTTGCCGCGGACCACGGGACAATGCTGCCAACGGTTGGGTCCCCGTTTGATGTACTTGGTGAAGTTAACTGAGGCTATTTTCGCTTCCATGCCGTCTCCTGAGTAAAGTTGAGATGGGTGACCATCTCCTCAGGCAAACAAGACGGGTGGAAAGTGCCGACTCCGACGTCCTCAAGCGCTCTCCGCTGGAACTGACCATGGAACTGATGGGGTTTAACCCCTTCAATCCAAAAGTACTGGCGGAGGGGGCAGTCCGGCGCTAACCTTTCTCCGACCAAGTTCCCTGGTAACAGGGAAATATACAGGGAATTTCCGATTTCTCGCCCTCGAATTTGCGCTCCGTCCTCCCCAAGCAGCACATTCTGCTGGAGAAACTTTGCATTCTCCTCAAGTCGGAACAGGGAATTAACAGCGTAGTATCAGCGAAACGATCTTTGATGCCTAGCACACGAACAGGGAATCCATTTGCTACCACTTTCATTAGACCGACTTTAGCCGGTCGTGCTCGTTCTGGACATGACTTCCGCCTACGTTATGCGACCACGGTCCTGAACCACGGCTTCCCAGAAGGCGACTTCTGGACCGGCTAGCCCTCCGCGGTTCAACTTCTGGATTGCGCTAGCGTTATCCGCTCGTGATCCCCCGGGGAACGGCCGAGAAGACCACTTCCACGCGCAGTTGACTTGTTTGCGAATGGCGCAAAGCGACTAGCAGACTACGTCCGAGTGCCGCAGTCTTCCCTCCCCGACCGCTATGCAGGCGGCCTTGTTACGTGTGATAACCTGAAAAGTTACGACGGTCCAACGGGAGCCGGAGCGTCATGAGCAATTCCTCCGCCGATCGTCGCGCACCACTGGGACATTTCCTGCTCAGCCCACGCCGGGGCTGTACGACTGCGTGGTTGAAGCTTGGCGCGACGGCCAGTGCAGCCGCCACACTGAGGAGAGTTACATCCACCGGATTCGCCGCTTCCTCCTGTTTCGCAACGGCGCTCATCCACGTCAACTCGCAGAGCAGGATCTGAACCGGGTTCTGACCGGCGTCGGAAATCTTCATCGTTTCTCTCCGTTGGTCTTACGCGACGAGTGGAAGGAAGCGCTGCAGCAGAAGGTGCCGGCGCGGTGCCAACGTGCACGTGCCGTCATGCAGCTTCTGACGTTGTGTCGATGACGAGGAGGTTGTCTTGATGACACTGCAGCTGCTTGGCACGGCAAGGATCGGTCAACTGACCGGCAGCACGTCTCCCAGCGACCCGCCGTGGCCCGATCCGATCGATGCGCAAGGTTGGCCGCTCCTCAATGAAACCGGTAAGTGGGGCGTCAACGGCGTCGATCTCGGCGCCAATACCGAGCACGACGATGGCCGGCTGTATTTTTTCTTCGGCGACGTGGCGATCGATAAGAATCCTGACTTCATCGCTTGGACCGATGATCGGTCCGTCTTGCGCCATGGCGGTCACCTGGCGATTGGCTGGAACTTCTTCATTCCGAACGATCACCAGGGAGCAGTCGATACCACGGGACAACGGCGGTGGCGATTCTGCCTGAAATGCGGCGGCATGTTTTGGGCCCCGGACAACGTCCCGGCCGGCGTGTGCCCGAAGAACGGCGCACACGAGTTTCATTCCGAGAGCTTCGAGTTTTTTCTGCCCAACGATCACCAAGGCGCGACGGATGCGACCGGCCAGAAGGACTGGCGATTCTGCCGGAAGTGTCATGGGCTCTTCTGGGCGGAAAACGGCGATCCGACCGGTAGTATCTGTCCGAATCCTGACGGCGGCTCAACCCACGATCCGATCGGCTGGAACTTCCATCTGCCGAACGACCATCAGGGTGCCGGTCCTGCGACCGGACAACAATGGCGCTTTTGCGCCGGCTGTCACGGCCTGTTCTGGAACGAGGATGGGTTCAAAGGACTCTGTCCTGGAGCACCCGGGGGCGGTGTCCACTTGCACCCGCTACTGGGCGCACCCACAATGTTCGCGCCTTTCACCGTGGGTCCTCCGATTGGCGCGCTTGGAGCCAATGAGACGCCGACCGGTGCGTTCAGTTACGGCGGCAAGGTGTATGCGTTCGTCTGGGTAGGCCCCAATGTTAATCCGCTGCGCGTCGCAGGTTCCTATCTGGTGAGTAATCCGGATCCAGCGCATCGCAGCGTGTTCGATATCGAATCGCCAGTGTTCAGCAAATTTGACGGGAGCCCGGTCGGGTTCTGGCAGGTATGTCCTGTGGTGGTGAGGAACGCCGATCACCCGAAGCTGCCCGTGAGCGAAAATGCCACGGGTCTCGTCATGTTCGGCCAGGCCAGTACGATTCAGCTCGCGTGGATGCCGCTTCAACCGGGCATCGGGCCAGTCCGGAGTGATATCCGCTATTTCGCTGGTCCCGCCGCGAGTTGGACAGACGATCCTTCGCGGGCCGCGGCGCTGCCGTTCAATTTCGAGTCTCCATACACATCGGTCTCAGCTGCGTGGATCCCGCAGGCACGCCGCTGGATCCTGATCTACTCGGAGGCTAGCGATGGTGACGATTTCGCAACGTACCGGCGGCCGATCGTTGCGCGCATCAGCGAAGACCTCGTTGCTTGGTCCGATCGAACGGTGATCTTCGATCCTGCCAGCGCCTACGGACCGGGAGGCTTCATGCACTGGCCCTGCTCCGGCGACATCATCCAGTCGCACATCCCACCGCTGCCGCCTTTCGTGCAGGGCAGCACCACCGTG
>Ga0137388_10002971_pt1 | contig 10815 bp, 7 predicted proteins | sample 15con2h14AmetaG_FD_104644 | JGI IMG/M metagenome (GOLD analysis project Ga0137388, IMG submission 104644) | Vadose zone soil microbial communities from Angelo Coast Range Reserve, California, USA - 15con2h1.4A metaG | ecosystem: Environmental > Terrestrial > Soil > Vadose zone > Saprolite...
AACGCCACGACGCCAACCGGGTTCTACATCAACCCGCGGCGCCGGGCGCGCGTCGAAGAAGGCAGCGGACTCAAGTGCTGCGTGAGCTCCTGGGCGCGCACGTCGGATAACGCGATCCCCATTCGCCTGAAGTGCGGCGCCAACTACCAGAACGGCCGTCTGGCGACCTTGCAGGCGAACGCCGACGGCTACGATCAGCCGCTCCTCCTCAACAAGGAAGGCCACGTCGCCGAGGGCACGGGCGCGACGTGCTTCATGGTCAGGAAAGGCCGGCTCGTCACGCCGCCGGTCACCGCGGACATCCTCGAGAGCATCACGCGGACGACCTTGATGGACGCGATCTGCCCCGAGCTGCTCGGCATGGGCGTGGTCGAGCGCGAGATCGACCGCACCGAGCTCTACGTGGCCGACGAGGCCTTCCTCTGCGGCAGCGGTTACGAGATCACGCCGATCCTCTCGATCGACAGGTTCCCGCTCGGCGACGGCAAGGTCGGCCCGATCACGAGCCGCCTGACGCGCGCGTACATGGACATCGTGCGCGGTGTCGACAAGCGGTTCCCGGAGTGGCGGACGCCGACCTATCGCACCGTGAGGGTCTGACCCGGCGGGAAGTGCGCCCTGCAGGCCGTCGGGGCTCCCCGCCGGCCGCGGCGCGACTATAAACGAATGAACTTTCCCGGCTTCCGGCTGCCGGACGAGCTGCTCGCCTTGCGCGAGCAGATTCGCCGGGTCGTGCGCGACGAGGTCATCCCTGTCGAGCAGCGGATCGACCCCGACGCGCCCGAGCTGCCGGAAGACGACCACCAGAAGATCGCGGCCAGGACGAAGGCCGCGGGACTCTGGGCGCTGGGCGCCCCCGAGCAGTACGGGGGCGGCGGCCTCGACACGTTCTCGATGTGCGTCGCGCTCGAGGAGATGTCGCAGCACCGGATGGGTCTCTACAATCCGGGCTGCGGCGTCTTCGGTCGCTATCCGCCCCCCGCGATCTGGGCGGGCAGCAAGGAGCAGATCGCGAGGTACGCGGTACCGACCATCCGCGATGGCCTGAAGACGTTCTTCGCCATCACGGAGCCCTCCGGCGGCTCCGATCCCGCCGGCGCCATCCAGACCCGAGCCGAGAAGCGCGGCGATCGCTGGGTGCTGAACGGGCGCAAGGTCTTCATCTCACGCGCCCACGACGCACCGTGGGGCCTTGTGTGGGCGCGGACCGACAAGGCGAAGGGACGCGGCGGCATCTCGTGCTTCATCCTCGAGCGGGGCACGCCCGGCTTCACCGCGCGGACCATCAAGGTCATTAGGACGTCGGCGATTCCGAACGACGTCTCGCTGGAGGACTGTGAGATCCCCGCCGAGAATCTCGTTGGCGCCGAGGGGCAGGGGCTGGACCTCGCCTTCGATCTGCTCGCGAAGAACCGCTTCCCCTACTCGGCCTGCAACCTGGGCGTGGCCGTCGCCGCGCATCGCATGGCGATCGCCCATGCCAAGCAGCGCTCGACCTTCGGCGCGCCGCTCTCCCAGCGCCAGGCGATCCAGTGGATGCTCGCCGATGCCGAGGTCGAGCTGCGCGCGTGCCGCTGGATCATCTGGGAGGGCGCCTGGAAGGCCGATCGCGGCGAGGACGCGCGGGTCGAGGCCTCGATTGCCAAGCTCTACTCGAGCGAGGTGCTCGGCCGCGTCGTGGACGCCGCGGTCCAGATCCACGGCGGCTACGGCGTCTCGAAGGAATTCCCGCTCGAGCGCTGGTACCGTGAAGCGCGCGTGCGCCGCATCGGCGAGGGCCCGTCCGAGGTCCACCGCATGGTGATCGCGCGCTCGCTCTTCCGCTGACCCGAGAGACCGCCATGGCCGACGAGATCCTGTACGCGGTCGCCGACGGCATCGCGACCATCACGCTCAACCGCCCCGAGCGCCGCAACGCGCTCAACACCGCCCTCATGGACGCATTGGGCCGTCGTTTCGACGCGCTCGAAAGCGACACGAACGTCCGGGCCGTGGTGATCCGGGGAGCGGGCCAGGCGTTCTGCTCAGGCCGAGATCTCGATGAGATGAGCCGGCGACAGGACGACGGGCTCGAGCCCGAGGCTGACGTGATTGCTTTGTTCCAGCAGATCGAAGCCTCGCGCCATCCGACGATCGCGATGGTCCACGGCGCGGCCTACGCGGGCGGGTGCGAGCTGGCGCTGCACTGCGATTTTCGGGTCGCCGCCGACGCAGCGCGCTTCGCGATGCCGCTGGCGCGGATCGGCCTCGTCGTGCCCTTCGCGCTAGGCCAGAAGCTCGTCGAGATCATCGGTCCGGCGTTCACGCGACAGATTCTCCTCACCGGTCAGCCCGTTGACGCCAAGCGGGCGTACGAGATGGGAATGGTGCATACGGTCGTTCCAGCCGCGGAGCTGGAACGGGCCACCTACGACCTGGCGCGAACGCTCGCTGGGAACGCGCCGCTTTCGCTCGCGGGAATGAAGTCGACGATCCGCCGCGCCCTTTCGCTGCGCGAGCGTGTCGAGCACAAGGACCTGGACGAAGTCGCGCGCCGAGCGCGCGCCAGCGCCGACGCGCGAGAAGGCGTTCGCGCGATGCTGGAGCATCGCAAGCCCACGTTTCGCGGCGAGTGACCGGCGTGGCCGACCGCCCCACGGCGAGGCTCGCCGCGTTCACTATCGCGGGCACGCTCGTAGGCGCGCTGGTCCTGCTGTCTTCGCCGGTGAGCAACGCCCAGCCCGGTGAGCTCGCGTGCGACCAGGAACCGGGGAGCCGGTTCTTTTGGCTCGAGCGAGCGTTCTGCGATCTCCCTCCGAACGGCCCGGAACGTGCTCTCGGGGTCGTGATCTGGAACCACGGAATCTCCGGCTCGACCCAGTCGTGGAAAGCGCCGGCGCCGCCCGCGCTTCGCCTCCTCCAGACGCGAGGCTGGGACGTGATCATGCTGAAGCGGCATCACCTGGCTGAGACCATGCCGGGTAGCACACTGTTTCGGACAGTGCAGCGCACGCTGGAGGAAGCCGCGGCGTCGAGAAAGCTCGGCTACCGCAGGGTCGCGCTGGCTGGTCAGTCCTTTGGGGGCTATGCCTCTTTGGAGGCGGTCGACACGTCGCCCGACCTCGACGCGGTCGTCGCCTTTGCTCCGGGAGTCCGCGCCTCGGGCGCGACCGGGGCTCTCGATCCATCGATCACAGACCGCATCCTGCGGCGCGCAAAGGTCGGCCGCGTCGCGGTCGTCTTCCCGACGAACGATGAACTGTTCGGTTATCTCACGCGCGGCGAGAGCGCGCGGGCCATCCTCGCGTGCCGCAGCCTGCCGTATCTCCTGCTCGACGAGACGAGCGGCCTCAGCGGACACGGAGGCGGAGTCAGTGGGCGCTTCGCCCTGCGCTACGGTCTGTGCCTTGCAGATTTCCTCGCCGCGGACAGTCTACCGCCCGGCCGCTTCACGTGCCCGCCCGTCGCGGACGAATGGCTCGTCGTCCGCGAGTTGCTCCTTCCGCCAGCCGCAGAGCGCCCGAGCTTCGTGCGCGAGGCCGCGGCGTTTCCAGCCCCGGTCGGCGCGTTGCTCGGGCCGGGGTGGGCCTTGCTCGCAGACACGGTGGTTCTGGTCGCGCTCGTCGACGCCGGATCCGGGCGGCTCCGCCTCATGTACCGCTCCTCGTCCGGGTTCGGCAGCGGTGTATTCGAAGCCGCCGCCAACGATGGTGTCATCCAGGCGGTGCTCTCCAACCGATCGACAGTGACTCTGAAGCCGGAGGGCGACGGCACGATCACGTGGACCGCCGCCGACGGCTCACGATCGCTCAAGGCGCAGCTCGCTCTGGGTCGAGACGACCCCTGACCGTCGTCGAGCGCTGCGACCATCGCTCACTCGGCCCCGTCGGGGGCGTGCGGCTCGTGCGAGCTCGGCGGGAGCCGCGCGCTCAGCGGCCGCCGAAGCGTCGCGCGAGCGGCGACGAGCGCGCCGCCTGCACCTGGGTCTGCGTGAGCTCGGCCGCCGGGTTCAGGGCGCCGGAGTACATGAGGTTGCGCATCCAGGCCGCGATCTGATTTTCCTGACCCGGTCCCGATCGCCGGCCGCTGTCGACGTGAGGCAGCGCCAGGAGATGACCGAGCTCGTGGGCCATCATCCGCGACGTCGCGCCCAGATCCGAGCCGTAGGCGATGAGGCACACCTGCGTCTGCTGTCGTGACTGCCCCCCGAGCTCCGGCCGCGATACCTGGTCGACCAGGAGCACCCGTACTCCGTTGCCGGCCTTGTGCGCCGCGGTGAGGAAGTGATAGCCCGCCTCGTCCACGGTGTCGGTCGCCGCGCCCGACGGCATCTCTTCGACGACCTGCTCGCACGATGCGCGTGGGAACTCGATGTTCGCGCGGGATTTCAGGAGATCGCTCGCCTGCTGCAGAACCGAGGTGGCGTATGCCGCCGTCCAGCGCTGGGCCAGCTCGCGGCCGTTGCTCCGGAGGGAGACGATGGTGAGATCCGCGGGAATGGAGATCGCCATGGAAATCTCGGACCGCGTGCTCGAGACGCTGGCTAGCTCGTGGTCCGGCGGGCGCGCACGGCTCGCGCGAGATCAGCGAGGACCGGCACCGTCATCTCCCAGCCCATGCACGCATCGGTGATGCTCTGACCGTAGCGGAGCGCGGCCGGGTTTTTCAGCTCCTGTCGTCCGTCGGCGAGAAAGCTCTCCATCATCACGCCGAAGATCGCGGTCTCGCCGTGGGCGATCTGTTCGGCGAGCTCGTGCGCGGCGACCGGCTGCCGGCGGTAGTCCTTGTCGCTGTTGCCGTGGCTCGTGTCGACCATGAGCCGCGGCGAGAGCCCGGCATCGACGAGCGCCGCGGCCGTCTTTTGCACGCTCACCGCGTCGTAGTTGGGGCCGCTCGCACCGCCGCGAAGAATGATGTGACAATCGGGGTTGCCGCGCGTGGCGACGATCGCGCAGAGCCCCTGCTCGGTCACGCCGAGGAACTGGTGCGGATGTGTGGCGGCGCGCACGGCGTCGATGGCGATCTGGACGCCGCCGTCGGTCCCGTTCTTGAAGCCGACCGGCATCGAGAGACCCGACGCGAGCTCGCGATGCACCTGGCTCTCGGTCGTCCGCGCGCCGATGGCGCCCCAGGAGACGAGGTCCGAGGTGAACTGCGGCGAGATCGGATCGAGAAACTCGCAGCCGGCGGGAAGCCCGAGCTCCGCCAGGTCGAGCAGCACCCGCCGCGCCCGTCGGAGCCCCTCGTTGATCGCAAAGCTTCCGTCGAGGTGCGGATCGTTGATGAGCCCCTTCCAGCCCACCGTGGTGCGCGGCTTCTCGAAGTAGACGCGCATCACGATGCAGAGATCCCGTGCGTGCTCGGCGGCCAGGGCGCGGAGGCGCCGCCCGTACTCGAGCGCCGCGGCCGGGTCGTGGATCGAGCACGGTCCGACGATCATGACGAGCCGGTCGTCTTCGCCGCGGAGGATGCGGCTGATGTCCCGGCGCGCCCGGGTGACCGTCTCGGAGCCCCGCTCGCCGAGCGGCTGCTCCTCGAGCAGGATCAGGGGCGGCAGGAGCGGCCGGAAGCTCTCGATCCGAAGATCACGGGTGCGTTCCGACATGGAGCGCAATGTACACGCGAAGGGGCGACTCTTCAACGACCACGCCATGTTACCCTTCGACCCGCGGTGAGCCGTCTCGAGGTCCTCGACCGGATTCAGAAGAAGGTGCTGTGGCTCGGCACCTACACGGTGCATCACGCCAACACGCTGCGCCCGAACCCGGACGGCGTGAAAGTCGGCGGCCACCAGGCGTCGTCGTCCTCGATCGTCAGCCTCCTGACCGCGCTCTACTTCGACGCGCTCCGTCCCGACGACCTCGTCGCGGTGAAAGCGCACGCCTCGCCCGCCTTCTACGCGATCCAGTATCTGCGCGGCCGTCTCACGGCCGGGGCACTGCGCGAGCTGCGCACCTTCGGCGGGCTCCAGGCCTACCCGAGTCGGCGGAAGAACGCCGACGTCGTCGACCTCTCGACGGGCTCGATGGGGCTCGGCGCCGTGCAGGCGACGTTCGGAGCCCTGGCAGCGCGGTACGTCGTGGATCACTTCGGCGGCGAGCCGCGCGGTCGGATCATCGTCATCGTCGGCGACGCCGAGCTCGACGAGGGCAACGTGGCCGAGGCGCTGGCCGAGGAAGTCGTGGCGCGGCTCTCCAACGTCCTCTGGATCGTGGACGTGAACCGTCAGTCACTGGACCGCATCGTCCCCGACGGGCGCCTGCGCCAGATGCGCGCGATGTTCGAAGCCGGCGGGTGGCGCGTCAGCGAGCTCAGGTGGGGTCGAAAGCTTCAGGGCTTTTTCGAGAAACGCGGCGGCGACCGGCTGCGCGACCGCCTGCAGACCATGCCGAACACCGATTATCAGCGGCTCCTCCGGCTGCCGCCCGGAGCCGTGCGTAAGGCGCTCGTCACGACCGAGGCGGGTGGAATCGATCGGACCTTGGACCGGCTGCTCTCCGACACGAGTGACGCGGCCCTCGCCGAGCTCGTCGCCGATCTCGGGGGCCACGACCTCCGACTGCTCGGCGAGGCGCTCGACACGGCCGGCCAGGTTCGCGATCGGCCCTCGGTCATCTTCGCCCACACGATCAAGGGATGGGGGCTCCCGCTCGCCGGCGATCCGCTCAATCACACGATGCTCCTCACGCAGAGCCAGATCGACGAGCTGCGCACCGCGCTCGGCATCGGCGAAGGCGGGGAGTGGGACGGGTTCGCTCCCGACAGCGAAGAGGCCGAGCTCGTGCGCCGGCTCCCGCCGCTCTTCAGGCCGCCGGCGCCGAGCGCTCTGCGCGTCGAGATCCCCTCCGAGCTCGACGAGAGCTACCCGCCGGAGTGCTCGACCCAGGAGGCGTTCGGCCGGGTGCTCGGCGCGCTGAGCCGGCTCCCGGTCGCGGACCGCGTCGTGACGGTGTCGGCCGACGTCGCGGTCACCACGCACCTCGCGGGATGGATCAACCGGAAGGGCGTCTACTATCCAGAGGCGCGGCGGAGCCCGTTCGCCGACGTGCCCCAGGCCGTCCAGTGGAAGGAGTCGCCCTCCGGCCAGCACATCGAGCTCGGCATCGCCGAGCACAACCTGTTCCTGCTTCTGGGCGCCCTCGGTCTCTCGCGCGAGATCCTCGGCGAGACCTTGCTGCCAATCGGCACGCTCTACGATCCCTTCGTCACCCGCGGGCTCGACGCCCTCTATCACGCTCTCTACTCCGGCTCGCGCTTCGTCGTGGCGGCGACGCCGTCGGGCGTGACCCTCTCGCCGGAAGGCGGCGCGCATCAGTCGGTGATCACGCCCGGGATCGGCGTCGCGCTTCCGGGGATCGTCTTCTGGGACCCCGCGTTCGCCCGCGAGGTCGAGTGGATCCTGCTCGACGGGCTCCGGGGTCTCGCCGACGGCGTGGGCGAGGCGGTCTATCTGAGACTCTCGACCCGTCCGATCGATCAGTCGCTCGCGCTCCCGCCGAGCCCGGCGTACCGCGCGGACGCCCTGCGCGGCGCCTATCGGCTGGTGGACGCGCGCGGCGCGCCGGGCTGGGACCCCGACGCGAACGCGGTCAGCATCTTCGCCGCGGGTGTCACCGTTTCCGAAGCGGTCCAGGCCGGCCGCGCGCTGCGAGAGCGCGGTGTCCTGGCGAGCGTCTTCGTGGTCACGAGCCCCGACCGCATCTATCGGGGCCTGCGAGACCCGCGTCCGTATCTGGAAGATCTCGTGAGCGCCGAGGAGGAGGGTGTGCCGGTCGTCTCCGTGCTCGACGGCCATTCGCACGCGCTCGCCTTCATCGGGGCCGCGCTCGGCGTGCCCCAGCTGGCGCTCGGCGTGGACGACTTCGGCCAGTCGGGCTCGCGCGCCGATCTCTATCGGCACTACGGGATCGACGCCGCCGCCATCGCCCGCGCGGCGGACGTGTTGCTCGGGGGCTGAGCCACCGTGGCTCAGAGCGCGACGGGTTAGGTATAATTCGTTCAACCTCATGCCCACCCTGACGGATTCCAGAAAACGCGCGCTCCGAGGCGATCTCGAGTCGATCGTCGGCCGGGGCGCCGTGCTCTCGGACCCCGACGAGCTGATGGTGTACGAATCCGACGGGCTCACACTGTTCCGCGCGCTCGCCGACTTCGTCGTCTTCCCCACGTCGGCCCAGCACGTCTCGGCGGTCGTCAAGCTCGCGAACCGCGAGAACCTTCCGTTCGTCGCCCGCGGCGCGGGCACCGGGCTGTCGGGCGGGTGTTTGCCCGCCGAGGGCGGCATCGTGATCTCGCTGATGCGGATGAACAAGGTGCTCGAGGTCGATTACGAGAACCAGATCGCGGTCGTCGAGCCCGGGCTCGTCAACCTGCACCTCTCGTGGAAAGTCGGGCCGCGCGGCTACTACTACGCGCCCGATCCCTCGAGCCAGCAGGCGTGCACGATCGGCGGCAATATCGCCAACAACTCCGGCGGCCCGCACACCCTGAAGTACGGCGTCACCACGAATCACGTCCTGGGACTCGAAGTCGTCATGCCCGACGGTGAGATCGTGTGGCTCGGGGGCAAGACGCGCGAGGCCTGCGGCTACGACCTCGCCGGCGTCTTCGTCGGCTCCGAGGGCACCTTCGGGATCGCGACGCGAATCGTCGTCCGCATCCTCAAGAAGCCGCAGGCCGTCAAGACGGTGCTCGCGGTGTTCGACGCGATCGACCAGGCGTCGGCCGCCGTGTCGGCGATCATCGCGCGCGGGCTCGTGCCGGCGGCGATGGAGATGATCGACCACCTGACCATCCAGGCGGTCGAGGACGCGTTCAACTGCGGCTACCCGCGGGACGCCGACGCGGCGCTCCTCATCGAGGTGGACGGCCTCGCGGTCGGGATGGACGTCCAGGCCGAGCACATCGTCGAGGCGTGCCGGGAATCGGGCGCGCGCGAAGTCCGCATGGCCCAGACCGAGGCCGAGCGGCAGCTCCTCTGGAAGGGGCGCAAGTCGGCCTTCGGCGCGTACGGCCGTGTGTCGCCCGCCTACATGGTGATGGACGGCGTCATCCCGCGCACGAAGCTCCCGTACGTGCTCCGCCGCGTGAACGAGATCGTCGCCGCCTCGGGGCTGCGCGTCGGCAACGTGTTCCATGCCGGCGACGGCAACCTGCATCCTAATATCCTCTACGACCCGCGCAAGCCGGGCGAGGAAGCGCGCGTGGTGGCGGCCGGCGCCGAGATCATGAAGGTCTGCGCTCAAGTTGGGGGATCGATCTCCGGCGAGCACGGCATCGGCCTCGAGAAGGCCGACTTCATGCCGCTTATCTTTTCTGCCGCCGATCTTGCGCTCATGCAGCGTCTAAAGAACGCCTTCAATCCAACCGGGCTCTGCAACCCCGGCAAGGTCTTCCCGACGAAGAAGTCCTGCGTCGAGGTCGGGCCCGTCGCCTACCGGCCGCACGCGATCGAAGAAAAGGGCCTCGCCCAGCGCTTCTAGCGCGGGTGGTTGCTGCTCCCGTGCAGGACGCGCTGCTCGAAAAGGTCCGCGCGGCCGTCGGTTCCGCCAACGTCCTCACCGGCATCGAGCTCTCGCCCTACGTCGTCGAAGGCCGCACGCCGGAGGCCGCCGTCTTTCCCGGATCGATCGAGGAGGTTGCCGCCGTGATGGTGCTGGCCTCGGAGGCCGGGCGGTCGGTGACGCCGTGGGGAGGCGGCACCGCCGCGAGCGTCGGCATGCCGGCCGGACACACCGGCCTCATCATGGGGCTGCGCCGACTGAGCCGGCTCCTGGAGCACGAGCCCGGCGACCTGACGGCGACGGTCGAGGCCGGCATGACCGTCGAGGCGTTCCAGACGGCGCTTCGCGGCCGCGGCCAGTGGCTCTCGCTCGATCCCGCCGACGCCGACCGCGCGACCGTCGGCGGTGTGATCGCGACGAACGCGTACGGACCTCGACGGCACCTCTATGGCACGGCCCGCGACCTCCTGATCGGCGTCACGGTCGTGACGGCCGATGGCTCCGTCGTGAAGGGCGGCGGCAAGGTCGTGAAGAACGTGGCCGGCTACGATCTGCCCAAGCTCTTCATCGGCTCGTACGGCACGCTCGGCGTGATCGTCGAGGCGACAGTGAAACTGCGGCCGCTGCCCGAGCAGGAGGAGCTCGTGTGCGTGCACTTCGATCGCCTCAAGGACGCGGGCGCGGCCGTGAGAGCCGTTGCGGCCAGCGACCTGATCCCGAACGCCGTCGAGCTCCTCGACGGCGCCGCCGCCGCGGGCGCGGGATTGGCGGCGGGAGTGACCGTTTCCCCGACGTCGCCCGGCGGGATGCTGGTCGTGGGGTTCGACGGAGTCCGAGAGCAGATCGACTGGCAGCGCGCCGAGCTCGCGCGTCTGACCGGGCCGCTCGGTGGGCGCGACGTGAGACCGCTCGAAGCTCTCGCGTGGCCGCGGCTCACGACGGCCGCGCGCGCGGCGTTTCCGATGCCGGCCGCGGTGACGGCGCTCGCGATACTGCCGAGCCAGGTCGCCGAGACGATGGAGCAGGGCGCGGGCATGGCCCGTGCGCGCGGCCTGCAGAGCGCGTGGGCGGCCCACGCGGGAGTCGGGGTCATGCGCGCCGCGCTCGCGTCCGAGCCGGCGCCAAAGGATCCCGGCGCGATCGCCGCCGTGATCGCCGAGTGGCGCGAGATGGCCCGCGCCGGCGGCGGCCACGCGACGCTCGAATGGGCGCCGCTCGCGGTCAAGTCCCAAGTCCCGGTGTGGGACGATCCCGGCGCCGCCGGCCGAATCATGGAGCGCATCAAGGCTCAGCTCGATCCGCGAAACATCCTGAACCCCGGCCGCTTCGTCGC
>Ga0137388_10002978_pt1 | contig 10805 bp, 12 predicted proteins | sample 15con2h14AmetaG_FD_104644 | JGI IMG/M metagenome (GOLD analysis project Ga0137388, IMG submission 104644) | Vadose zone soil microbial communities from Angelo Coast Range Reserve, California, USA - 15con2h1.4A metaG | ecosystem: Environmental > Terrestrial > Soil > Vadose zone > Saprolite...
GCGCGACGCGTTGGTGGCAGATTTCTTCAACATCGTCCGCCAGTCGCTGGCCGCCCGGGAGCGGCTGACGAAGGCCTGCGAGGAGGCCTATGTCCTCCTGGCTCTGGCCACCGCGTGGGAAGGTCGGGAGGCGCTGGAGGCGGCCGCCATGGCCGACCGGCGCGAGGTGCTCGTCGACATCACACTCCGCAACGTCTGGGGGACCAAGATCCCCGAGGTCTCTGTGAAGGAAGTGCGCCGCGCCCTGTTGGAGCGGGGGCACAATCCCACGACAACCAGTGTGCGGACAGTGGAAAGCGCCTCCAACTTTGAAGAGGTGCTGAGGGCGATTCTCGAGGTCGCTGCGACCGAGATCAAGCTGAAGAAGATCGGGGAGGAAATCAAGAAAACCACTCGCCGCGTGAACGCCTTGGAGCAAGTCGTCATCCCGCGCATCACGGGGGAAATCCGGTTCATCGCCGCCGTGTTGGAACAGCGAGCGCGCGAAGATGTGTTCCGGCTCAAGCGCATCAAAGCCAAGCTGGAAGCCCGCGCCCGCTGACCCTGTTTTGCCTCCGGCAAACCCCCTATACTCAAAACTGACCGCCGTCCCCTTTGATGGATGGCGCCATCATGGTCCCCGACAACGATGGTTCGCGAGCACAAACAGCTACCCGCCTGGAAGGGTCCAATCTACAGAATTGTCGCGTACGTGGTGATGCAGTCGCCATCGTGTGGTGTCAACTTCGATCCTGGAGGAGCACCCACGGGATGCACAGATTGCCGCTAGTGCGTCGGAAGTCACAGACAGGAGGACTTACATGAGTATCCGGGTGGGGATCAATGGGTTTGGGCGCATCGGGCGCCAGTCACTGCGTGCCATGCTGGAACGTCATCCCGATCGCGTGCAGGTCGTGGCGATCAACGATGTCGCCGACCTGCAGACGAACGCGCACCTGTTTCGGCACGACTCCAACTACGGGGCGTTTCCCGGGCGGGTCGAAACGCGCGACAGCGAATTGCGGGTCAACGACTGGACGCTGAAGGTGTTCTCGGAGCGCGAGCCGGCTGCGATCCCCTGGAAGGAGGCTAATGTGGACTTGGTCGTGGAGTCCACAGGCCGCTTCACGGCCGCAGACAAGGCGCGCGGCCACTTGACCGGAGGCGCGAAGAAGGTCGTTATCAGCGCCCCGGCCAAGGGCGAGGACATCACGGTGAACATGGGCGTCAACCACGAGTTGTATGATCCCCAAAAGCACACGATTGTCAGCAACGGATCGTGTACGACCAATGCTCTGGCCGTGGCAGCCAAGGTGTTAAGCAAGGAATTTGGGATTAAGCGGGGCTTTATGACAACCGTGCATTCTTATACGAACACGCAGCGGATCCTCGACGTGGTCGGAGAAAACCTGCGCGAGGCACGGGCGGCGGCGATCAACATCATTCCCGCGGTGACGGGGGCGGCCAAAGCTATTTTCCTCGTGCTTCCAGAGCTGCAGGGGAAGATGCATGGGATTTCTCTTCGGGTGCCGACCGCGACGGTGTCCATCGTCGACTTGGTCTGCGAGCTTGAGCGAAAGGCCACCGCGCAGGAGATCAACGCCGCTTACAAACGGTACAGTGAAGAGGCCATGAAGGGGTACCTGGGATACAGCGAGGAGGAGCTTGTCTCGATGGACTATACGGGGAGCCCGTACTCCGGCACGGTGGACGCGCTGCTCACGACCGTGGTTGGCGAGTGGATGGTAAAAGTCATGACATGGTACGACAACGAGTGGGGTTACGCGTGCCGGGTCGCCGACTTGGTGGACTATATGGCACGACGCGGACTCTAGGCGTCCGACGCCGGGCCTGGCCGTCCCCAGTTCCCCGCGGCCACCACTGGCCGCGTCCCATGAACAAGCAGACAATTCGCGATGTAGAGGTCACGGGGAAACGTGTGCTCGTCCGCGTCGACTTCAATGTCCCCCTCGATAACGGGCGCATAACGGACGACCGCCGGATCCGCGAAGCACTTCCCACGATCATGGAACTGCGCCGCCGTGGCGCCCGCGTGATCTTAGCCTCCCACCTTGGTCGCCCCGATGGCAAGGTCGTCGAGGGCCTGCGCCTGGATCCGGTGGGGCGGCGGCTGAGCGAGTTTCTGGGCGTCCGGGTGGCCAAGTTAGCCGACTGCGTGGGTCCGGACGTTCAGCACGCTGTCGCCCAGATGCACGATGGCGACGTCGTGCTGCTGGAGAACTTGCGCTTTCATCCGGAGGAGGAAGCGAACGACCCCGCGTTTGCCCGGGCCCTAGCATCCTTGGCTGACTTGTACGTTAACGACGCCTTCGGCACAGCCCATCGTGCGCACGCCTCCACGGTGGGCGTCACCCGTTTCCTGCCCGCGGTCGCGGGGCTCTTAATGGAAAAGGAGTTGACGTACTTGTCGCGAGCGCTGGAAGATCCTCGGCGGCCGTTTGTCGCCATCCTCGGTGGTAAGAAAGTGTCCGATAAAATCGGGGTGATCCGCAATCTTTTGACCAAGGCCGACGCGCTTTTGATCGGAGGGGCGATGAGCTACACATTTCTGCGCGCGACGGGGGCGTCGGTGGGAACGTCGCTGACAGAAGAGGACAAGCTGGATTTGGCGCGGTCGTTGCTCGAAGACGCGGCGAAACGCCGGGTCAGCTTCCGGCTGCCCGATGATGTGGTTGTCGCCGACCGCTTCGCAGAAGACGCGACTACGCGCGTCGTCTCCGCCAAAGCCATCCCCACGGGGTGGATGGGGATGGACATCGGACCCCAGACCTCCGCGGCGTATGCTGCGGTGATTGCCGGCGCGGGAACAGTGATGTGGAACGGGCCGATGGGCGTGTTTGAATTCCCGCCCTTCAGCGCGGGGACCCGGGCGGTTGCCGAAGCGATGGCGAAGTCGAAGGCTGTAACTATTGTCGGCGGGGGCGATTCCGCCGCGGCCGTCCAGCAGATGGGGCTCGCGGACCGCATGACCCACATTTCGACCGGCGGGGGAGCGTCCTTGGAGTTTCTTGAGGGCAAGGACCTCCCCGGTGTCGCGGCCCTGTTGGATCGGTGACATGGCCCGCATTCCGTTCGTCGTCGGCAACTGGAAGATGCACACGACCGTGGCGGAAGCTCGGGCTCTCGTCTCGGCAATCACCCGCAGCGCGCTGCCAGCAAGTGTAGAAGTGGCAGTGTGCCCACCCTTTACGGGTCTCGCGGATGTGTCGAGGATCTTAGAGGGGTCTGCGGTGGGGCTCGGCGCGCAGGACATGTTCTGGGAGGCTGCGGGCGCTTTTACGGGGGAAGTTTCCCCGGTCATGCTCGCCGACCTGGGATGCCGGTTCGTCATCGTAGGCCACTCAGAACGCCGTCAGCACTTCGGGGACACGGACGAGAGCGTGGCTCGAAAGGCTCGGGCTGCATTCGCGCACTCTCTCACGCCGATCGTCTGCGTGGGCGAGCGGTTAGAGGAGCGCGATGCGCGCCAGACCGAGCGTGTGATCACGCGGCAGGTCGAGGCTGCAACCGCAGGCCTATCTGCACAACAACTAGGCCACCTCGTCCTCGCCTATGAACCCGTGTGGGCCATCGGGACTGGTCGCGCCGCGACCGGTCTAGAAGCCAATCGCATCATCGGCCTGATTCGCTCGATCCTGGCCACACACGACAACGCCGCATCCGCGCAGACGCGCATCCTGTATGGTGGCAGCGTCACCGCCGACAACGTGGCCGAGTTCAGTCAGCAGCCAGAGATTGATGGCGCGCTTGTCGGCGGCGCCAGTCTCGATGCGCGGAAATTCCTCGCCATTATTAGCGGGTTCGCCCGCCGAACTCTTGCCTGATTCGCTTCACGATGCGGGATGCCCGTGGTAACATGAGGACCTAGCATTTGATCTAGTCAGTCTGGGTCTGCTTGGCGGGAGGTGTGGCATGAACACAGCAGTGCTTGTGTTGCACTTTGTGCTTGCGTTCTTGGTTGTCGGTGTAATCCTGCTCCAAGGACCCAAAGGCGAAGGCTTAGGGGCGATTGGCGGCAGTGCACGGTTGTTTCACGGTCCGCGGCCGCGGGAGACATTCTTCACGCGGCTCACGGCGGTGACTGCAGTTCTCCTCGTAATGACGTCCACGTATCTGGCATTCTTCCGCCAGTAAGAAGATTTTCTGGGAGGGTCTTCTCTCGGTCTCGTCTTGCTCCGCTTGCTCGAGTCGCCCTATAATAAATGGCGCTCGCACCGTGCCGGGATGGCGGAATTGGCAGACGCGTACGCTTGAGGGGCGTATGGGGTTCCCGTGGGGGTTCAAATCCCCCTCCCGGCACCACGGTTATACAGTGCCTCGTTCATGTCCAGCAGGGCGGGTAGGTTACCTTCATCTCGGCCACCAGCGTCACTTGAGGCAATTTCTCCACCTCTTCACATTAACTCGGTCCCAGAAAGAGCTGAGTGCCTACCACAGGGTCTCGTGCAGTTAGGTCCAGCTCGCATCGGAGAATGAGGGAAGCATTGATTCCTGGCGAATTTTCGACGCATTGAAATTCTTATCCCGCATTACGTTGCCAGGTTGGGGGCCAAACCACAGAGCGGCGCTTCAGATTAGGGATGATCGATGACCGACCGGGTCGAGACGGTGATTATCGGCGGTGGTCAGGCCGGGCTCGCGATGAGCTACCACCTCTCGCGGCTTGGGCGGGAGCACGTGATCCTGGAAGAGAAGTGGCCGGGCCATCGGTGGCGGACCGAGCGCTGGGATGCTTTCGCGTACCAGGTGCCGAACTGGACGCTCCAGCTTCCCGGCTATGGCTACCAGGGCGATGACCCCGACGGCTTTGTCGCACGCGACGAGGTGGCAGGGTTCGTGGAGGGCTACGCGACGTTCATTCGGGCCCCGGTGCGGTGCGGGCCACATGTAACCGCTCTGCGACAAAAGCCAGGAGCGGAACGCCTCCTCGTCGAGAGCAACAATGCGTTGATCGAAGCGGACAACGTCGTTGTCGCCACCGGTCCCTTTCAGAAGCCGGCGATCCCTCAGCTCGCGGCTGCCATGCCCCCTTGGCTATTTCAGGTTCACTCCAGCGGCTACCGCAATCCGGGGCAGCTCCCGCCCGGTGCGATCTTGGTCGTGGGGTCAGGCGCATCCGGCTGTCAAATCACCGAGGACCTTCGGGAGGGTGGACGTCAAGTCTACCTCGCTGTAGGGAGCCACCGTCGCATGCTTCGCCGGTACCGCGGACGCGACATCATCTGGTGGCGGAAGGAGATTGGGGTGTGGGACCAGCCGGCGGACACAATACCTCCCGAAAATAGAAGCGGAACACTCGGGGTCATCACCGGCGTCCACGGCGGCTACGATATCGACGTCCGACGCTTCCCCGCGAATGGCGTGGTGCTCCTCGGTCATCTTCGAAACATCGAGGATGGGAAGCTCACCTTCGCCATCGACCTCGAGCAGACCCTGGCCCGAGCCGACGAGTCGTGCCACCGCCTCCTACGTTCAGTGGACGACTACATCAAGAAGACGGGTCTCGAGGCACCTGAGCCGGACGCGCCCTCCCCGAGCTCCACGGTTCCGACTCCGATCGCTACGCTCGATCTCCGGGTCGCCGGGATTAGTTCCGTCGTGTGGGCGACCGGTTTCCGCGACGACTTTGGGTGGGTGCATCTGCCCGTGTTCGACGGTGCCGGCCAGCCTGTTCATCGACGGGGCGTCGCGCGCCACCCGGGCGCGTACTTCCTCGGGCTCAGCTTTCTGCACACCTTGATTTCGGGCTTTTTGCCCGGCGTTGGCAGGGACGCCGAGTACCTCGCCGAGCACATCGCCGCGGGACCGTGAGAATGAGGTGACGCGGCGCCAACAAGCAAGGGGGCGTCGCTTGAGGTAATTTCCACACCTCTTGACATTAGCGCGGTCGCGCAGAGCCTCTAGGAGAACCGTCTCTGCAAGCCCTCGGCTGTGCGGCAAGCGTGCGCGTCGCTATGCCACCCGGACGTATGCTTGTCTCTCAAACAAAATCCCCCTCCCGGCACCATATCGTGCACTGACGATTAAGGTCCAGCATCCACTGCCCGTCGCTATTCAGCGCGCGTTAGCCTAACATCGTCGGCTCCACGGGTTCTCTCCTCAGGTCCGGATCGGACTGCACACCCAAGCAACTTACAGAGACTTTCACTACAGAGGGAAAGGTGTCCACCAGGCTGCACGGATTGCGGCACTCGCGGAGGCCGGGGAGATTCTAGTAAGCTAAGAAACCCTTGGTGCAGACCTCACACGGTTCTCCATCTCCAATCCCCGCAAAGTATGGCTAAAGGGAATCTCAGACCCAGCTCATGTCGTCGCTGTCGATTGGCGTTGAGTCAAGGAATGTACTCGTTAGGCCGAGATACTTGCGGCCGGCTAATGAGATTAGGGTTGCTTCTGACGGAAAGGAATTGGCGGACGTCGTTCAATATGCCGATGCTCGCTTGGCTGGGTGTCAAGCGCTGACTACGAGCTAAACGGGTCCGGACGTGTATGAACCTATCGCCCCCCTGCTGATCAGGTGGGGACGGGCTCACGATAAATTAGGCCAACTTCAGATACGGCAACGAAGCGATTGCTAACCCGAGGAGCAATAACCCGATCCCGACCACCTGGGGTAACGAGGGATGGCGTGGCCCCAGTTTCTCGACGGCAATCACGGTGGACACGGTCGCCATCCACCGCAGGTCCATGACGCCGAGCGCCAGGAGGGCCAGCATCAACCCAGCGCAGCAGCCAATGCAATACGACCCATGGCTCAAGCCCATGCGCAATGCTCCCGCGCGCCCGTCGTGCCAATGGGTGGCTAGGTATTCCAACGGCCCCTGGCAGTGTTTCAGACAGACCCTTTTCACCGAAGTGAACTGGTACAGGCCTGCGACGATGACTAGCGCCCCTGTGAGCAGCGGGAAGTGCGACTTCAGTCCTGCGAGGAACGTCCCTGCACCGGCGTACCCGCCATAGGCGACTGCGCCGAATCCCTGCCAGGCCAAAAGATACCCTGCCACGAAGAGCGGGGCAGAGCCAGCCTCTCGTTTCCGAGTAGCAGCAGCATACAGCAATACGGTGGGCCAGACGGACGGGAACATCATCGCAACCATCATCGTGAGCCAGATCAGTAGAAAGAGAACGACGCTCCCACCGTTAAAGCGACCGCTCATCTCAAGATTCATCGGCACGCCGACCATCATCAGGAAATCGCGTTCTCTTGCTTGCCAAAAGGTCACGGTCCAGGCGAGTACGGTTAAGAGGGCAAGCCCAACTAGAATCGTCAGAGCCGCCGTTCGATCCGGCCAGGCGGTTCGTAAGGAGCTGGAGAGCACCATAAGAAACTCCGGAGTATTGCTGAACAGTCAGAAACTTGAGAAGAACACTAGCCTCGACTGTTGCTGAGCGCGCCCCAGCTTGCGACGCAGAACGGCACCGCATAGGTCAACGGGATCTGCCAGATCAATGCGGGCCGGAAATCACCCGCCGCGAGGATGGCACCCTGGTTGATGACGACCAAGACTGTGCCAACCACCAGACCGGTTAGCGCCGATCGCCGCAGCAGGGGCCAATACGTCATGGCGCAGCGCAAGCACCGGCGCTCGCCGCCGATCGTAAACCCCGTACGCTCCACCAGAGGGCGTCGGCACCGAGCACAGCTGGCACCCTTGACTTGGAACCTCAGGCGACCAGTCCCTTGTTAGTCTGCTCGACATAGGCGAGCGAACTGTGGGTCCCCTTCCACTGGAACTTAATAGCGCCGGTCGCCTTGAGCGTCACTGCTTGAGCAACCTCCATCTCCTTGTACTCGAAGCCGTTCGGCATCTTCACGATGACCCGCTGTTCCTCGCCCGTCGGGATGATCTTAAGGGGCTCGGTCGTCGTCTCGATGAAACCGGGGATGGACAGGTGCGCCTGCCGCTTGTCCTTGTCGAACATCCAGTTTATGGGCACAAAGCGCACCCCTTTAAAATTGGGGGCGGTCGCAGCTACGATCTCGAAGAAAGCTCCCCCCGCTTTTCCAGAAAGGATCTGCAACATGGCATCGCGCTGCGGTTGGGATGCCTTCTCGTCGATGAAGACCTCGACATCGCCGTTGCCCTGGTGGATCGCTCCGGGCCAGTGGACGGTCGCTACCCACTTCACGCCCTTCAGATCGACCGCCTCGAACTTCCCATCTTGTATGTTCATCCCGACAAGGCCCTCGCAGTATGAATTCGGGGCAGGGTTCCCGTTGGTATCGCAAGGGCAAGACTGCAAGCAGTTGCAGTTCTTCAGATACTCTCCCTTCATCCTCCAGGTAGGCATGCCGTTTACCCCTTTCGCATGTAGCTTCGTATTGGAGTTTCTGGCGCGTTACCGTTCTTCGTGTGGTGCATGAGGGTCCCCTCCTTCTTTGAGGGACTGCGGAGTTCTGCCGGATCTCTCGGCGGGAGGTCCCCGAAGATCAGATCTCGATAGCGCAGGCCCATCAAGCAACCTCCGCCGTCACCAGGGGCCAACTGCATAATCCAGTTACCGGGCTCCCGGCACCACGATCTCAATGAGTACTAATCTCTTCTGAAGCAAACGAAAATCCGGTTAATCTTTTACGCGCTGCCTGCTTTCCTGTACCTTCCCTTTCGCGAGTGTCATGATTTGGTGAAACTGCTGGTCATCATGCAGATTCTTTAGCCAGTCGATACATCCGCCATCCGGCTTCTACGGCACCGCGAAGCCATCGACAGGCTTCCGTGTTGTCTCGCTGAATGGAGTGTACGGCCGCAAGACCATAACGGGGCATGTAGCTTTCATCACCTTGGTTCAACCTGCTGCGGGCCAAGTCCAAGCTCTGATCCAATCGTCTCTTAGCCTCGGCATGATCTTCTTCCCACAACGCACACCCTAAGATTGTGGTCGCGTAAGCGCCTCGCGGGTAGTAGCGTGCCTCAGGTGTTTCGGCAGCGCCACGCTCCGCAAATACTCGGGCTTCTGAGATATGCCCCAGCAGTAATTCAGCGTCAGCCGCTTTCACGAAGTAACGATCTTTGTCCGGATTGGCACGGAAGCGTTCATTCTGCTCGATTGCTTGTAACTGTTTCCTCTGGCAAGGTAGGTACAGATGAGCCCAATGTGAGCAGAGCTCAAATCTCGTTTGAGTTCGAGCGCCTTCCCATACATCTCTTCGGCGCGTGCGTACAATTCTAACGCCAGAGATGCATTACCCATGAAGAAGTGGCCCCAGTGAGACCCGGAGTCGAGTTAGTTCCAGAGCTTTCTTCAAATAGGGCAACGCCTCATCCGCGTGACCCGTAAACCACAAGAGCCACCCCATGTCACGAAGTGCCGAGGGCTCGTTAGGATTGAGCTCGACCATCCGCTCAACCATTTCGCGCATTTCGTTCAGGAGCAGTTTCGGGTAGGTTGCTTCCCAGCGCGCCGGAATGTTTCGTAGCTCATTCTCTCCCCCTCGCCGGGCGACCTAGGGCAGCCAGCGCTCAAGCTTACGATCTTCATTTCTCGAGCTCCCTGCACCGAGGATCGCGGATAGCCTCGGGCCCCGACTCGGCGGGGAATAGAACGTTCTTCTAGCGCGTCTACATAGGCGTGGCCGACTGGAACACGCGTGTAATTGATGAGTTCCACGCGAAGCGCGGAAGGGGTATCGGACCCTGGGGCGATAATCTCCTGCTCCTCACGACGCGCGGGGCGAAGAGCGGTAAGGAGCGCACAACACCTCTCGTCTACCACCGTGATGGTGAACGCTACATCATCGCAGCGTCGAAGGGCGGCGCGCCGACGCATCCCGGCTGGTACCATAATCTTGTAATGCATCGCGAGGGCGAGATTGAGGTAGGAACGGAGAAGTTCAAGGTACGCGCAACGCCGATCCCGAAAGGGGCCGAACGCGATCGTCTCTACGAGGCGCATTGCAATGTGTTTGCGGGATTCAGTGACTACCCGAAGAAGACAAGGCGAATCATTCCGGTCGTCGTCCTAGAGCGGTGGCCGACGCCTTGAGCGCCGACTCTAGCTCGCCGACGCGCCTCTCAGCTTCCGCGAGCATCGCCTTGGTCGTCGGCGTCAGGATGCCCTGGCGTATCGCGTTCTTGACGTTCTCTAGCTCGCCCCGCGCCTTGGCGAGCTCGGCCTCCCGCTTCCTCCTGGCCGCTCCGGGTGGATCGGCCCGCCAAACCAGGGCCTCGTTCACCTTCCTGGAGACGTAGGCCACGGTGTCGGGCGAGAAGACCTCGTCGTAGATCAGCCGGAGCAGTATCTCCTTGAGATGATCCCGGCGGACCAGCCAGGGCTCGGCCAACTCCTCGGTCCCGTCGCTGGACCACGTGACGCCTCTCGACTCCGGCAAGAGGGAAGCACCTCCCATCGAGAATCCTACCCAGGGGAGGCGGGTCGGAACGGCCCGCGGAGGGGCGGTCGCATTCGAACTGCGACGAGGTTTCCAACCCAGTCAGTATGAGGAGGTTTCCATGAGCCCAAAGAAGGGAACGCAGAAGTCCGCCAAGAGCACCACCGCGATCCGCAAGACGTTCAAGGGATTCACGGACGAGGAACGAGTCGCGATGAAGGAGCGCGTCCAAGAGCTGAATGTGGCCGCGCGCCGCGGCCCGCGCGCGGACAAGGCGGACGGGGAAAGCGCCGTGCTCGCGAAGATCGCCGAGATGCGGGAATCGGATCGCGCCACGGGCAAGCGGCTCCATGCTATCATCAAAGCCAGCGCGCCAGCCCTCTCGCCGAGACTCTGGTACGGGATGCCCGCGTATGCCAAGGACGGCAAGGTCGTCTGCTTCTTCCAAAGCGCGCAGAAGTTCAACACGAGGTAC
>Ga0137388_10002980_pt1 | contig 10799 bp, 9 predicted proteins | sample 15con2h14AmetaG_FD_104644 | JGI IMG/M metagenome (GOLD analysis project Ga0137388, IMG submission 104644) | Vadose zone soil microbial communities from Angelo Coast Range Reserve, California, USA - 15con2h1.4A metaG | ecosystem: Environmental > Terrestrial > Soil > Vadose zone > Saprolite...
GTTCTGAACCACTTGAAAGACGTAGTGGCAGCCGGCGTTACGACCATGGACCTGGAGCAGGCCGCCGAAAAACTGATCGCGGACCTCGGGGCTGCGCCGGCGTTCAAGGGATATTACGGCTATCCATGTGTGCTGTGCACTTCGATTAACAAAGAGATCGTGCACGGGATCCCATCGGAAAAGCGGACGCTGAAAACGGGTGACATCGTTTCCATCGACTGCGGAGTTGTATGCGATGGGTATTACGGAGACGCTGCGATCACCGTGCCTGTAGGCGAGGATCTGACAGCGGAATTGAAGAAGCTGCTCGAAGTGACCGAGGCTTCGCTATACAAGGGCATCGAGCAGGTAAAGATTGGCAACACGGTCGGACACGTTGGGTCGGCGATCCAGAAACACGTGGAAGCGAACGGGTTCAGCGTGGTGCGGGAATTTGTGGGGCACGGCATCGGGACGAAGCTGCATGAAGCGCCGCAGATTCCGAACTTTGGCAAGAAGGGTCAGGGCGCGGAGTTAACCGAAGGCATGGTTCTGGCGATTGAGCCGATGGTGAACTCGGGGCGTCCGGAGACCAAGGTTTTGAGCGATAAGTGGACGGCCGTAACGCTCGACGGCAGTTACAGCGCGCACTTCGAGCATTGCGTGGCGGTAACGCGGCAAGGGCCGATGATTTTGACGCAATAGAGGCTCTTAGCTTTTAGCTGTTGGCTTTTAGCTAAGGGCCAAGAGCTAACGGCCAAAGGCTTTTCTTAAAGGAGTCGATGAGTAAAGAGGACGCGATTGAAGTGATGGCAACGGTTGTCGAACCGCTGCCCAATGCCATGTTCAAGGTGGAGCTTGAGAATAAACACCAGGTGCTGGCGCATGTTTCCGGCAAGATGCGGAAGAACTTCATCCGGATATTGCCGGGAGACAAAGTCGCGGTAGAGCTTTCTCCGTACGATCTGAATCGCGGGCGGATTGTGTACCGCTACAAATAAGCTGCTGAGGTTCGCTCAGCGTGACGGCCGAGGGCGGCCGTCGCTACGTGAGGAATTATGAAGGTAAGAGCATCGGTTAAGAAAATTTGCGATAAATGCAAGGTCATCCACCGCAAGGGAGTAGTGCGGGTGATCTGCGAGAACTCGAAACATAAGCAGCGTCAGGGATAAGTAAGAAGGGTTTTGCAGTTACTGACGGCTGAGAGCTGACAGCTGAGGGCTGACACAAGAGAGGGATCATGGCTCGTATTGCAGGCGTCGATCTTCCGCGCAACAAGCACGCGAATATCGCGCTCACTTACATCTACGGCATCGGGAATTCACGCGCGGCGCGCATTCTGGACGCGGCGAAAGTGGATCCGATGAAGAAAGTCTCCGACCTAGGAGAAGACGAGGTCAACCGCATCCGCCAGGTCATCGAGGCGGAAGGGTCGGTCGAGGGCGATTTGCGCAAAGACGTTTCGATGAACATCAAGCGGCTCATCGAAATCGGGTCCTATCGCGGATTCCGCCATCGCCGGAACCTGCCGGTTCGCGGGCAACGCACACACACCAATGCTCGTACCCGCAAAGGTCCGCGCAAAGGCACGGTTGCACAGAAGAAGAAGACGGCTAAAGCGTAAGAATCAGGTGTCAGGTCTCAGGTGTCAGGTCTCAGAAAAATCGAGACCTTCCTGAGAGCTGAGACCTAAGAACTGAGACCTACTACATGGCAAAACCAGCAGCGGCAGGCGGCGCCCCAGCGGCGCCCGAGAAAAAAGGCAAAAAGAAGACGTTCAAGAAGAAAGAGCGCAAGCACGTCCCGCACGGACTGGTGCACGTACAAGCCTCTTTCAACAACACCATCGTGACCATCTCCGACATGAGCGGCAATGTGCTGGCGTGGAAGAGTTCAGGCTCGCTGGGTTTTCGTGGGTCCCGCAAAGGGACGCCGTTTGCGGCGCAGCAGGCGGCGTCGAACGCGGCCAGCATGGCGCGCGATCACGGGGTGCGCACGGTGGATGTGCGGGTGAGCGGTCCGGGATCGGGGCGGGAATCGGCAGTGCGTGCGCTGGCCTCGTCGGGAATTGAAGTGCGGTCCATTAAGGACACCACGCCGATTCCGCATAACGGGTGCCGGCCGCCGAAGCGGCGCAGAGTTTAAGGAAAGTACCCAGTAATCAGTACCCAGTACCCAGTGAACCCCGCGCTTAGGTTTTACTCACGGCTGAGAGCTGATGGCTGAAAGCTGATTTTGTCCGGGATGAAGGGTGAAGCCAAACCTGTAAACCGGTCATCTAACTAAGGAGAACAACTTGGCACGTTATACGGATGCAGTGTGTCGTCTATGTCGCCGGGAGGGGATCAAGCTCTTCCTGAAGGGCACCAAGTGCTTCAGCGACAAATGTCCTATTGAGAAACGCAACTTCGCTCCCGGACAACACGGGAAAGACAAGAAGACCAAGGTTGTAGGTTACGGTCTGCAGTTGCGCGAAAAACAGAAAGCCAAACGGATCTACTTTACCCAGGAAGGCCAGTTCCGGAATTACTTCGAGAACGCGGTCAAGTCCAAGGGTGTTACGGGCGCGAAGCTACTCGAGTCACTCGAGCGGCGTTTGGACAACGTCGTCTACCGGCTGGGCTTCGGCATTTCCCGCCGCCAGGCGCGCCAGTTGGTGCGTCACGGGCACGTGCAGGTGAATGGTAAGAAGGTAAATATTCCTTCGTACGAGGTCACGGTGGGAGAAGAGATTGCGATTCGGGAGAGCAGCCGCAAGGTTCCAATTCTCGAAATCGCAAGGGATTTTGCCAGTCACCAGCCGGCGCCGGTATGGTTGGAGATCGATCGCGAGAACTACAAGGGGCGCGTGATTGCGCTTCCGAAACGCGAAGACATCCAGTTGCCGGTGAACGAGCAGCTGATAGTTGAGTTGTACAGCAAGTAACTGGTCAGTCGTTGGTCGATAGTCGTTGGCAAAACCAGTGACTCGCGAACGACCAGCGACTAACGACCAACGACTGATTTTTTGGCCTACCATTCGTGCCAGATCAGCCTTTTCTGCCGTGACCTGAGCCGGGCCGCTCAGCGAGCAGGATCGAGCCACATGGCCGAGAGGAGAAACACACAATGCTTTGGAGAGGTTTTCAAAAACCAAAACGGCTGGCGAGTGATACCAGTTCGCTCACCGACAAATACGGGATGTTCTGGGCGCAGCCATTTGAGCGCGGATTCGGCACCACCATCGGCAATGCGCTGCGGCGCGTGATGCTGAGTTCGATCGAAGGCGCGGCCGTTACCGCAGTGAAGATCGAAGGCGTGCTGCATGAGTTCCAGTCGATCCCGGGTGTGGTCGAGGATGCGACTGACATCATCCTCAACATGAAGCAGGTCCCGTTCAAACTTGCGGGAGATGGTCCGAAGGCGATTTACCTGCGCGCCGATCAGCCAGGTGTGGTGACGAGTGGCATGATCGAGGCCGACGGCGATGTCGAAGTGCTCGACAAGGAAATTTACATCGCGACGGTGAGCGAAGGCGGCAAGCTCGAAATGGAAATGCGCCTGAAGCGCGGGCGCGGTTACGTTTCCGCGGACAAGAATTTCGAGGATGATCTGGGTATTGGATTCATTCCGATCGATTCTGTGCACACGCCGGTGCGCAAGTGCAACTACACCGTCGAAGCGGCGCGTTTGGGACAGATCACCGACTACGACAAGCTGACGGTGGAGGTCTGGACGAACGGTTCGATCACTCCGGGCGATGCGCTTGGACTGTCGGCGAAGTTGATTAAAGATCACATGAATATCTTCATCAACTTTGAAGAGGAGATCGAGACGGCGTCGGCGAGCGAAGAGCGCAGGCCGGAGATCAAGAACGAGAACCTGAACCGTTCGGTCGAGGAACTCGAACTTTCAGTACGCAGCTATAACTGCCTGAAGAACGCGAACATTCAGTCGATCGGCGAACTGGTGCAGAAGACCGAAGCCGAGATGCTGAAGACGAAAAATTTCGGGCGCAAGTCGCTGAACGAGATCAAGGAGATTCTTTCCTCGATGGGTCTGAGCCTGGGTATGAAGATCGACGAGCACGGAAACGCTGTGCCCGGACCGACTTCGAACCAGGTGCTGCCCGCTTCGGCGTACGGTGACAACGATCTGTAAGAATTAAGAATAACGATCTGTGATGGGGTGACGGGCGAGGGCGCCCGTCGCTCCACCAAAACAAGAGGCAGTAAAACAAGAGGGATCCATGCGTCACAAAGTTGCAGGATACAAGTTAGGGCGAACCACTTCGCACCGGCGCGCCATGCTGCGCAATATGGTGACGTCGATCATCATGGAAGAACGCATTGAGACGACGGTGATCAAGGCGAAGGCGGTGCGTCCGCAGGTCGAGAAGATGATCACGCTCGGGAAAAAGGGCGATCTGGCGGCGCGGCGGCGAGCGGCGGCCTATCTGATGACGGACGAAGCGGTCCACAAACTTTTCGATACCGTGGCTCCGCGCTTTGGTGACCGCCAAGGCGGCTATCTGCGGATCGTCCGCACCGCGTGGCGGAAGGGCGACGGCGCCGAAAAGGCATTCATCGAATTGCTGGGTAGCGAGCAGGTGCTGGACGAAAAGCGCCAGAAGCGCGCCGAAGTCCGCGCCAAACGTGCCGAGGAGAACCGCAAGGCAATGGAAGACGCCGATGCCCAGGCACAGGCGCAGAAGGACAGCGCCGCTGCCGAGGCTGAGGGCAGAGAAAAGAAAGAATAACTCACTGCGGTCTCGAATTTTCCGACAGAACACTTTCGGTATGCAAAATGGGGAGCCGTTTCGGCTCCCCTTCTACATTCCCGGAAACTTCATCCCTGCCATTCTTCGCGCGAAGCTGGGCTTGCCCATCTGTTTGAACATTTTCTTCATCTGAGCGTACTGGCGGAGCAGGTTGTTGACTTCCTGCACGCTGGTTCCAGAGCCGCGGGCAATGCGTTTGCGGCGGCTGCCGTTGATGGCTTCGTGATGGTTGCGCTCGTATCCGGTCATGGAATTGATGATGGCCTCGACGCGGTTGATCTGCTTTTCGTCAACCTTGTCGGCGGCTTTCTGCAGGCCGGAAAACGCGCCGACGCTGGGCAGCATGCCCATGAGATTTTGCAGCGATCCCATTTTGCGAACCTGCCGTAACTGGTCGCGGAAATCTTCGAGCGAAAAGCCATCGCCGGTGAGAGCTTTGGTGGCAAGGTCCTGGGCCTTTTTCTTGTCGATTTGCGACTCGGCTTTTTCGATGAGCGAGAAGATTGCTCCCATGCCGAGAATGCGCGAGACGATGCGATCGGGGTGGAAGGACTCGAGCGCGTCGTATTTTTCACCGACGCCGATGAACTTGATAGGCTGACCTGTAACCTGGCGGATGGAGAGCGCTGCGCCGCCGCGCGCGTCGCCGTCCATTTTGGTGAGGACGACGCCGGTGAGCGTGAGCTTCTTATGGAATTCGTCGGCCGATTTGACGGCGTCCTGTCCGGTCATCGCGTCAGCTACAAATAAAATTTCCTGCGGATTGAGCAGGCGCTTGAGCGACTGCATCTCGTCCATGAGCTGGTCGTCGATGTGAAGACGGCCAGCAGTGTCGACGATGAGCACGTCGCAGCCAGTGTTGATCGCTTCGCGGCGCGCTTCTTTGGCGAGGCGTTCGACGGTCGCCGTATTCGCGTCGCCGACCTCGCCTTCGTACAGATTGGCCTTGATCGCCGACGCGACGACTTTGAGTTGTTCGCGCGCGGCAGGGCGGTAAACGTCGACTGAGACGAGCAGCGGGCGGTGTCCGCCATTCTTCAGCCAGTTAGCCAGCTTGCCGGAAGTAGTAGTTTTGCCCGAACCCTGCAGTCCGGCCATGAGCACCACCGTCGGCGGTTGCGAGGCGAATTTCAGTTTGGCCGTGTCTTTGCCGAGAGTTTCGACCAGTTCGTCGCGGACAATCTTGATGACCTGCTCGCCGGGCGAGAGCGCGGTCAACACGTCCTGGCCGATGGCCTTGACCTGGATGCGGTCGATGAGGCCCTTGACGACCTTGAAGTTTACGTCGGCCTCAAGCAGCGCCAGGCGGATTTGTTTCATCGCCTCGGAGATGTTCTCTTCGGTGAGGACGGCTTGTCCGCGGAGAGATTTGAAGGCGCGTTGGAGTTTTTCCTGGAGATTCTCGAACATGCGGGACCAGCACTATTTTAGCAGGCGAGAGTCGGGCACAGGCCGGGAGCTCTCAGCACTCAGCCGTCAGGTTCGAACCCGCTACTTAGTAAATACTTCTGTTGCGGCGATGACCGTATTGCAGTGAATGGTCACCGTGTCTTCCACATCCCGCGCGTAGCCGCCCGCAAGCGTCACCATCACCGGGATGCTGCGAGCTTTGGCGATGCGGAAGACAAGTTCGTCGCGCTTCTTCAATCCGTCAATGGTGAGCGACAGGCCGCCGAGTTGATCTTCGCGATAAGGATCGGCTCCGGCAATGTAGCAGAGTAACTCCGGGTCGAACTGGCGCAGGCCGGAACTGAGCGCGTTGTCGAGCCACGCGAGATAGTCGTCGTCGCCAATTTCATCGGGGAGATTGACGTCGATCGAAGAGGGAGGTTTCCACGCCGGGTAGTTGTTTTCCTGGTGAAGCGAGATGGTGAAGACATCTCCGGTGTGGCCGCTGTGCAGTTTTGTCTTAGCGGGGGTCAGCGTGGAGGTGGGCACGGACGGCAGCGGTTCGCTGGCTGTCCGTGTGCCGGCGAAAATCGCTGCGGTGCCATTGCCTTGATGCACGTCGCAATCGACGGTCATTGCAAAGCGAATCTTGTCGTCACGCTGCATGCTGCGGATGGCGACGGCTACGTCGTGGATCATGCAGAAGCCTTCGCCGTGATCCGGGAATGCATGATGAAATCCTCCGCCGATGCTGATTGCTATTCCGTTGTTGAGCGCGTAATCGGCGGCCAGGATGGAGCCGCCCGCAGCTAGCCAGAAGGCCTTCACCAACGCTGGAGAAAAAGGGACTTCGAGTTCCATCTGCTCCCTCGCGCTAAGCATGCCAGTCTTCAATTTCTCGAGGTACTGCGGAGTATGCACGAGCAGAACGTCCTGGTCGGTCGCCGGATGTGGTGTGACAAAATCGGAAGGCTCGGCAATTCCGGACGCGAGCAGCCGGTCATGAATGCGCTTGTATTTTTCAGCGGGAAAAACGTGGGAGCCGATAGGCAGGTAATAGTCGTCGCTGTAGACGAGCTTGAAGGGCAGCATTCAGCACTCAGTTATTCAGCACTCAGTGTGGCGAACGCTGAAGACTTCATATGATACGCGCTTGTCCAGAATCCTCACCACAGAGGACACAGAGGAACACAGGGGCAAACACGCATTTGGAAATCGACGTGTGTTCGAATTGAAGAAGAGGGCGACTGTATTCCTGTGGGACTCTGTGGTGAAGAACTCCCTAACTGTTAAACTGGGCCGGTTGCCTCCCAAGAAGAAATCGCCGACGCAAGTGAGTGCCGCGCCTGACCCTGTGGGCGCTTCTGCTCATGGTAAGGGCAGGATCTTCCTGATCGATACGATGTCGTTCATTTTTCGCGCCTATCACGCGATGGCGCGGCAGCGGCCTATGTCCACCAAGACGGGGGTTCCGACAGCGGCGACGTATGTTTTCGTCAACATGCTGCGGAAGCTGCGCGACGATTTCTCGCCCGAGTATCTGGCGGCGGTGTTCGATGTGGGCGCGCCGACGATCCGCAATCAACAGGCGGAAGCGATCACGACGATTCGCAAGTTCGACATCAAGACGCAGACGTTTAAAGAATCGCAATATGGCGGCTATAAGGCGAACCGCGCCGAGATGCCGGGAGACCTGGTGCAGCAGATTCCGTACATTCGGCGGGCACTGGAAGGGTATCGCATCCCAATTTTGCAGCTGGAAGGTTACGAAGCCGACGATGTGATCGGAACGCTGGCACGGAAGGCGGCGGCGGAATCGTTTCCGGTGTTTGTGGTGTCGAGCGACAAAGATATGCTGCAGTTGGTTAACGACAAGGTTTGTGTGCTGAATCCGCCGAAGGATAACCTGATTTGCGATGCGGGCAAGGTGGAGGAAATCCTCGGAGTGCCTCCGTCGAAAGTAGTGGATGTAATGGCGCTGCGCGGCGACTCGGTAGACAACATTCCGGGGGCCCCGGGGATCGGCGACAAGGGGTCGGTGGACCTTATTCAGCGCTTTGGAAGCGTGGAACAGGCGTTGGAACATGCGGCTGAGGTGGAGAAAAAATCGTATCGGGAATCACTACAGAACAATCGCGACAACATCCTCTACAGCAAGCAACTGGTGACGATCGATACCGATGTGGCAGTCGAGCTGGATGTTTCCGCGATGAGGGCGGGCGACCCAGACGTTGAATCTCTGCGCGCGCTGTTTGCCGAGCTCGAATTTACCTCTTTGCTGAAAGAACTCCTCCCAGTAGTTGAAGTGAAAGAGGGCGACTACCGGGAGATCAAGTCGAAGGCGGAATTTGAGGAGTATTTGAAGGGCTTGAGCGGGAACGCGCCGCTTGCTCTGGCAATTCCGACAGAAGACACTGAGAGCATTTTTACAGAGAGTACCGCAGAAGAAGACGAGCCTCAGCCCGCGCAGTCGGGGTTTCTGGCTTTGCGGCACGCGGATGCGGAGGATCAGAGTGAGGATCAACGTGGAGTTATAAAGTTCATTGCCGTTTCAAATGCGCCGGGGGCTGGAGCGATGGTCACGCTGGAGGACAAGGCGCTCGCCGATCGAGTGAAGAGCGTACTCGAAGATGCCGCTTTGCCGAAGACGGTTCACGATCTCAAGTCCGCACTCCACTATTTCGATGAGCAGAGTTTTGTGCTGGCTGGAGTAAAGCACGATCCGATGCTGTATTCCTACCTGCTCAACCCAACTTATTCGTCGCATTCGTTACCGGAAATTGCGCTGCGGAGATTCAATCTGAAGCTGAGCGGCAACCTGGCGGAAGCGGCGGATGTGACGGGCAGGCTGGCGAGCGCGCTCCGCAAAGAAGTCGATGACCAGGGGCTGACGTCGGTGTACGAGGAGATTGATGCGCCGCTCGTGCCCGTGCTGGCGCGCATGGAAGACGCGGGCGTGAAGATTGATCCGGCGGCGCTGGGCGAGATGTCTGTGAAATTGCTGCGCGAGGCAGACGCCAAAGCTCGGGACATTTATGAGCGTTGTGGCACGGAGTTCAATATCAATTCACCGAAGCAACTGGGTGATGTGCTATTCAACAAGCTCGCCCTCCCGATCCCCGTGAAATACGGGAAAGGAAAAAAGATTTCCACGGCGGTGGATGTACTGGAAGGACTGGCGGCTGATCACGAAGTTCCGCGGCTGGTGCTGGAGTACCGGCAACTGACGAAGTTGAAGTCGACTTATGTGGATGCTTTGCCTGCGCTCATTCGCGGCCAGAGCGGCCGCGTGCATACGACTTTCGGGCAGACGGGAACCGCGACGGGGAGGCTGTCTTCGACGAATCCGAACCTGCAGAATATTCCGATTCGCACGGAACTTGGGCGGGAGATTCGGGCGGCGTTTATTGCCGAGCCGGGGCACGTCCTGCTGGCGGCGGATTATTCGCAGATCGAACTGCGGCTGCTGGCACATTTGTCGAAAGACAAGCTACTGGTGGAAGCGTTTCGACGCGGGGATGATATTCACACGCTGACCGCGTCACAGGTGTTTGGCGTGCCGCCGCTGATGGTTACGCCGGATCACCGGCGGCAGGCGAAGGTGGTGAACTTCGGGATTGTCTACGGCTTGTCGGCGTTTGGACTTTCGCAGAATTTGGGTATTGAGCCTAGTGAGGCCAGAAAGTTCATTGATGCGTATTTTGAAAAATACGCGGGAGTGCGGGCGTTCATTGATGCAACTCTTGAGCAGACGCGGCGCGACCAGAAAGTCTCGACGCTGTTCGGGCGTATTCGGCCGATTCCCGATATCAACAGCAAGAACGCCACCCAGCGCGGGTTTGCGGAGCGCACGGCGGTGAACACTCCGCTGCAGGGAACTGCCGCCGATCTGATCAAGCTGGCGATGATCCGGATTGATGAGGAGGTCCGGAAGCGCGGACTGATGTCGCGGATGACTTTGCAGGTGCACGATGAACTTGTATTCGAAGTGCCGGAGAACGAACTGGACGCAATGAAATCGCTGGTGCGGGAGCACATGGAGAAGGCGTATTCACTCGAGGTTCCGCTGCTGGTGGAAATCGGAGTGGGGCCAAACTGGCGGGATATGGAGTAGGAGAACGTTTCGAGGAATGAAGCCGGGGAAAACTATTACAGCGTTTCCGGTCCAGCGTTTCCGATATACTTGGAAGACGATCCTCGCGAGCGCCATCTTCGTTATTGTTTCAAGTCAGTTGATTCCAGCCGCATGACAGGGATTTGTGATCCTGCGGAGGCAGTTCAAATGAGTGCTGCTCGATCGCCGGTGTTAGAAGAAACGCGAGAGCGCAGTTTCAACCGGCATCCCATCAACGTTCCCCTGGACATGATCGCACTGCGATCCGGGGTCCCCGACAATTTGCCTGGGCGCTGCACCGACATCAGCGAAGCCGGTGTGGGCGCGGTGGTGGCCGGAGAACTGGCTGCGGGCCTACAGGTGGCGGTCGAGCTGCGGCTTCCGAATGTTGGCGTACCGGTCCGGGCGCGAGCACTGGTGCGTTATCAGTCACGTCTCCGTTGCGGGTTTGAGTTTGTGGGGCTGTCGGTGGAGCAGCGCGAGATGATCCGGTATTGGATTTACCGATCCGCTTCACAGCCGGTGGAGTTCAGAGATTTCACAAAAGATTTCAAAAAA
>Ga0137388_10002989_pt1 | contig 10792 bp, 7 predicted proteins | sample 15con2h14AmetaG_FD_104644 | JGI IMG/M metagenome (GOLD analysis project Ga0137388, IMG submission 104644) | Vadose zone soil microbial communities from Angelo Coast Range Reserve, California, USA - 15con2h1.4A metaG | ecosystem: Environmental > Terrestrial > Soil > Vadose zone > Saprolite...
GCTGGCCTTCCGCATCGGCGAATTTTCGAAAGAACCGATTGCCGGCGTAACCCCCATCGCGGATATGCTCGAGATCAACGCGATGAATCCCACTCCGCGGAATGGCATTGTAAACGCCAAATCAGCCGTTAACACTCCCAGCAAGACTTCGGGTCCCGGCCTGGGCGACGTTCCGCCAGATGCAACTGCTTCCGGAGACTACGCCAACTACCTAAAGCCAATCGAGACTCCTCTTGTGTTCAGCGGCTTCTCGCAAGACGCCATGCAGCGCTTCGCTCCGCAATTCGCGAAGGCGGGGATTGTTCCCGTCCTGGGCGTTGGCTCGGTTAGCGACATCAAACAGCCTGCAGTTCTGGAACCGGGCTCCGCCATCAGCGCGATCCTGGTGCGCGGCGACATGGATATCGCCGCAACCTGCACCGTGACCTACATGGATGCGCAACACTTGCTGGCCTGCGGACATCCGCTGCTTCAGTTCGGCATGGTGGATCTGCCCATGACCAAAGCGGAGGTTCTGGCCACACTGCCTTCCCCGCTGAACGCTTTCAAAATCGTAAACGCCACCGAACCTGTGGGTGCGTTCGTGCAGGACCGCCACACCGGCATCCTGGGAGAGTTTGGCAAGGAACCGGACATGATTCCGGTTACGTTGAACATTCACAGCGGAGCGGGGAATAAGCAGTTTCACTACGAGGTGCTGAACAACGCGAATCTGAGCCCGCTGGCCATGATGGCAACAGTATTCAATGCGCTGCACGGCGTGAATGAGTACGGAGAAGACACGACTTACCGCATGAACGGCCGGATCAGCGTGAACGGATATCCCGACGTTGGTGTGCAGAACATGTTTGCCCCATCGGACGGCGGGCAGCCCGCCGCGGTGATGGCAGCGCTCTCTCTCGGTGATCGCTTCAGCCGTATCTACGACAATCCATACAACGTGCCCAGCATACGTGGGGTGCAGCTGGACTTCGATCTGGTGCGCGAACGGCGCTGGGCCCGTCTGGAAGGCGCCCGCACCGATGTGACCGAAGCCCGCCCGGGAGACGAGATCACCATCGAAACTTTGTTGCGTCCGTACCGCGGCGAGTTGATCCTGCAACAGATTCCGATTCACATTCCGACTTCCACTTCCAAGGGGCCGTTGCGCATCCTGGTGAGCGATGGCGAAACTCTCGACCGGGTTCGCCATGCTATGCCCGCCCTGGGCCGCAAACTGGACCTGGCTTCCACCATCGCAATGCTGAACAAACAGCATGTTAACAACCGGGTTTTCGTGTCACTGCTTGAGGCCGATCCTGAAGCCACGGTTGCCGACAAGGTTATGCCGACGCTGCCACTCTCCATCATGAACGTAATGGACGGCATGCGTGGCACGCAGGAAATGGTGGTGCAGAACGAATCCTCGGTGAATGAAGCTGCTACCGGCCCGCTGGATTACGTCGTGGCAGGCGCGCAGGTGCTGACCATCACAGTCAAGTAATGTAAGCGCGAGCGTCCTCGCTCGTGCTCTGGTGGCAGGATTCTAGCCAGGCTGAGGGATCTCTCGCGTCGTCCTCTGCAGACGTGGCGTTCCAAAGCGGAAGTAGCCCGTCGCTCCGTGATAATCTGAATTCCCCGCCAAAAGACCGGCTACGAGGTATGAAATTGGCAATCCGTCCGCGTGAACGATCCTTCCTCATTTACATCTTCATACTCGCTGTGGTTCATTTCGCTTTCGGCGAAGGTACTCGCACCTGGGAACAATCCAAATTCGACGACCTGAGCAAGGGAACGGCTGCAGGCGTGGCCATTCGCAGCGTCGGGGGTCTCGAACTCGCCCCCGCCGTCAAGGCGCTTTCCACCACGCCGTCCACCTATATCTGGTCGATCGCCGCGGATCAGAGCGGAAATCTTTACGCCGCTACCGGCGCGCCCGCACGTGTCTATCGCATTACGCCGCAGGGCCAATCCACCACCATTTTTGAGCCTCAGGAATTGCAGGTGCAGGCGCTGGCCGTGGACAAAAACGGCATTCTCTATGCTGCCACCAATCCGGATGGCAAGGTGTATCGCATTGAACGTGTTGCCAACATTTCGGCGAGCAATGCTCCGTCTGGCAAGGGAAAAACTGAGCCGGATAAAACGAAATCGGCCAGCGAATTCTCCGCCTCGGTCTTTTTCGATCCCGGCACGAAGTACATCTGGGACCTGGTCTTCGACAGTGCAGGCAATCTGTATGTGGCGACCGGCGATCACGGCGAAATCTTCAGGGTCACTCTCAAGGGCGAGCACTCCGTCTTTTTCAAGAGCGACGAAGCGCATATTCGCGCGTTAGCGGTGGATGCGAAAGGCAATCTGATCGCCGGCTCGGATGGCAGCGGACTGGTGTACCAGATCAAGCCCGATGGCGAGGGCTTTGTGCTCTACAGCGCGCCCAAGAAAGAAATTACCGCGCTGGCGATTGATAAGGCGGGAAACATCTACGCCGCGGCCGGCGGAGAGAAGCGGCCGGGTACGACGCCAATCTTCCCATCTCTCGCCCCCACTCCCACACCCACCCCTGCCTCCGGTCCGGCGCAATCCGGCATGGTGATGTTGAATGTAACTCCTGCCGGGGCCGGCCTCAGCGGCGGCATCCCATTTCCGGGGGCCGGCTCCACCGGCGGCTCGGAAATCTATCGCATCGCGCCGGACGGTTCTCCTAGCCGCATCTGGAGTTCGGCTCAGGATCTGGTTTACGCCCTCGCATTCGATCGGTCCGGACGCTTGCTGGCGGGAACGGGAAACCGCGGCCACATTTTTGCCGTCACGGGAGAGGATCAGTTCATCGATTTGCTTAAAGCCAGCGCATCGCAGATCACAGCGTTCGCCGAAGCACCGGGCGGCGGACTCTATGTCTCAACCAGCAATCTCGGCAAACTATTCTTGCTGGGCGGGACTCCGGAATCCGAAGGCAGCTACGAGAGCGATGTGTTTGACGCCAAGGTCTTCTCCCGCTGGGGCCGGGCTGAGTTCCGTGGCTCGGGCAATGTCGAGCTTTTGGCGCGCAGCGGCAACGTTGACAATCCCGACCGCAACTGGAGCCCATGGAAGCCGGTTGATCTGCAGAAAGATCCCGTATTGAACGTCCCGCCGGCGCGTTTCGTTCAATGGAAGGCGGTGCTGCATGCCGGAGGCGCTGCGCCGAGCGTGGACGGCGTGTTGCTGAACTACCTTCCCAAGAACGTCGCCCCGGATTTCGATGACGTTACCGTGCAGGTGGGCGTGCGCTACCAGCCTCTGCCCAAAGCGGTTGGTGTTCCGGACGCGAGCGCAACCGCCGGAAGTGTCATCCGTTTTGACGCACCACCTCCCAGTACGCGCGACCGCGATACCATCGGAGTGAAATGGACGGTGCGCGACGACAATGACGACCAGATGGTTTACTCGGTTTACTATCGCGGCGACGGCGAAACCCGCTGGCTGTTGCTGAAAGATAACCTGACCGACAAGTTCTACTCCTTCGATGCCTCCCTGCTGCCGGATGGTGGATACACCATCGAAGTCGTGGCTTCGGATGCGCCTTCACACTCTCCCGGCCAGGCGCTTAGGTCGATGAGGGACAGCGCGCGATTCGAGGTGGACACTACGCCGCCGCGCATTGACGATCTCAAGGCATCCACCGAAGGCGAGCAGATTCATGTGATCTTCCACGCCGCCGATGGGTTTTCCAACATTAAGCGCGCCGAATATTCCGTGGATGCCGGCGATTGGCAGTATGTGGAACCGGTTGGCCAGCTGGCAGACTCAAAGACCGCGAGTTACGACTTCCGGGTGGCGGTGCCTTCGGGCGCGAATCCAACGCATCTGCCGGAAGGGACGAAAATACCTGCTGAACACGTGGTTGTGGTCAGAGTCTATGATCGCTTCGACAACATGAGTTCGGCGAAGACGGTGATCCTGGGAAGGTAAGAACCACGTAAGGACAGATGTCCCTACGTAGTTCGTTGTCTACCCACTGATCTGATCAGCCTTCCGCAGTTCCGGGAAGATCCACGCCCATAGGCCAATTACTATCAGCGTCCCAACCCCGCCAAGTACCACGGCGGGCACGGTCCCGAACCAGTGCGCGGTCAGACCTGACTCAAATTGCCCCAGCTCGTTGGAGACCCCTATGAAAATCATATCCACCGCGTTGACGCGTCCGCGCATTTCGTCCGGCGTTGCCAGCTGAACCAGGATGGACCTGACGATGACACTGACCATGTCCGAGGCACCTAGCAATAGCAGCGATACCAGGGACAGTACCAGGCTGCGCGAGAGTCCGAAAATAATCGTGCATACGCCAAATCCGGCCACACACCACAACATAGTCAGCCCGGCGCGGCGCCGCAGGGGACGATGCGCCACCAGAATCGCCATGGCTGCAGCTCCGACGCCTGGAGCGCTGCGCAGCAGCCCCAGGCCCCACGGTCCGGTCTTGAGAATTTCGCTGGCATAGACGGGAAGCAGAGCCACCGCCCCACCCAGCAGAACGGCAAACATATCCAGCGAGATTGAGCCCAGGACCAGCTTATGGTCCCAGATGTAGTGGAAACCCGCCAGAACGGTTGTCCAATTGACGGGCTCGCGCGACCGCGCCTGGGTCTGTAGTGTGATCCGCAGAGTCGAAAATACGGCTGCTATTGCGGTGACCATCGCCGTCACATAGACAACTGAAGGGCCATGTGAGAATGCGTATAGGAATCCGCCGATGGACGGGCCCAGGATGGTCGCAGCCTGGAAGATGCTGGCGTTCCACGCCACCGCATTGGGAAAATGTTCTCCCGGAACCAGTTGCGGCAGAAGCGCTCGGCTCACCGGGGCATTGAATGCCCGGACCACGCCGACCAGTACCACGACTCCGTAAATCAGATGAACCGATCGGCTTGCACGCCACGCGATGATCCAAAGCAAGCCTGAGCTCAGAGCGAACCCGCAATAGCACAGCGTGACCAGCTTGCGCCGGTCGAAGCGATCCGCGAAATGTCCGGAGACCAGAAACAGAAGCACGCCGGGCAAGAATTGGGCGAGGCCAATCAGGCCGAGATCCAGCGGCCGCCTGGTGATCTCGTACACCTGCCATCCCACCGCAACCGATTGCATCTCCAGCGCTGCGATGATAAAAAATCGAGCTGCCTGGTAAAGCGTGAAGTCAGGGTAGGTGAACGCAATACGGCCCGAGAATCTAGGTTCGACGGATTCTTCCATCCATATCTAATCTGCCACAAAATCGTGGGTAGCAGGCACGAACCCTGCCCCTATGGTCCGCCGTTTATAATCAATCGAACCTTTCATCGCAACGTGCTGATGCTTCTTCGTGGGATAGGATGGCTCGCTTGCGTCATCTACGCCACCATCCCGTCGTTCTGGCTGGCCATCCACCCGCGTGCGGAGTATTGGCGCTTGAGGCGGCGTTCTCCGTACCGTCTGCTGATACCGATTTGGGTCGGAATGTGGGTCGCACTCGGCGTTATCACTGCCCCGTGGCGAAACCCGTTGCTCTACAGGACCGCATGGACATGGGCACCGGCCGCGGTGCTTTTCGCCGCGGGACTCTGGATCTACAAGCGCTCTGGAGCAGACTTTAGTCCGGCACAACTCGGGGGCTTTCCCGAAGTCATGCCCGGACATCGCGAACAGCGGTTGGTTACGTCGGGCATCCGCGCTCACATTCGCCACCCGGTTTATTTGGGACATTTGTGCGAGATGCTGGCCTGGAGCGTCGGTACGGGACTGGCTGTCTGTTACGGGCTGACTGCGTTCGCTCTTGTCACAGGTGCGATCATGATCCGGCTGGAAGACAGGGAACTCGAGCAGAGGTTCGGCGAAGCCTACCGGGAATACCGGCGGCAGGTGCCAGCCGTGCTGCCCAGGGTTTGAGCCCGAAATCGCCCTCAATTCAGCCTGGCAGAAAATTTATTCAGAACCTGTCGATAATTCACCTTCCGTTCGACTAACTGGTACAGGCAAGGAGGCCTGAAGAAAATGCAATATCTACTGCTTATCTACTCGAACGAGAGTCAATGGGGCCGGATGAGTGAAGCCGAACTTGGCAAGGTTTTCGGCGAGTACATGGAATTCAGCAAAGGTATCACTGCCAGCGGGCACTACAAAGGCGGCAACCGTCTGGACGCTACCTCCAAGGCCACAACCATACGCGTGCGGGACGGCAAGCGAGTGGTAACTGACGGTCCCTTCGCGGAGACGAAGGAACAGCTCGGAGGCTACTTCCTGATCGAAGCCAAAGATCTGGATGAGGCCATCGCCTTGGCGGCAAAGGTTCCCGGAGCCCGTTGGGGTTCGATCGAGGTGAGGCCGATTCTTCCTGTGATGTCCAGCTAGCTTGCGACCACCTCACCGGTTCTACGCTACCCTAGTGTGGGGTGCCCGGTGAATCTCGAGCGAGAGGATTTCGAGAAAATCTACCGCGAGGAGTCGGGAAGAGTCCTCGCCACTCTGATTCGCCTCCTCGGCGATTTTGATTTGGCCGAGGAGGCGGCGCAAGAAGCCTTCGCCACCGCACTCGAGCAGTGGCCGCTGCAAGGCATTCCAACAAACCCGAGCGCCTGGTTGGTCTCCACGGCGCGGCATAAAGCTTTGGACGTTATCCGCCGGCGGACCCGTTTTCAGGGCAAGCAGGAGGAACTGCAACGCTTGGCGGAGTTGCAGGTTGAGAATGGCCGGGATGCCGAGTCGGAAGATGTGATGCTCAGTCATGTTCTGCAGAGCGATGACCGCTTGCGGCTGATCTTCACCTGCTGCCATCCAGCTCTCAAAATCGAAGCGCAGGTGGCCCTTACGCTGCGGACACTCTGCGGGCTCACGACGGAGGAAATTGCCCGGGCTTTCCTGTCGCCGCTCCCGACTACGGCCCAGCGTCTGGTGCGGGCCAAGCAGAAGATACGGGACGCGCGCATTCCCTATCGTGTTCCACCGATGGATGAGTTGGCGGAGCGGCTGGCCGCGGTCATGCTGGTCGTGTACCTGGTATTCAACGAGGGCTACAACGCCGCCTCCGGTGACGCCCTGGTCCGCCGGGACCTTTGTGCCGAGGCTATCCGTCTGGGACGGCTGCTCTGCGAACTGCTGCCGCAAGAAGCCGAAGCTCGCGGCCTGCTGGCGCTCATGCTGCTCCACGATTCACGCCGCGATACACGCGCCGGCGCGAATGGGGAGATGCTGCTGCTGGAAGAACAGGATCGTAGCCAATGGAATCGGGAACAGATTCGCGAGGGGCTTGCGCTCGTGGAATCAGCTTTGCGGAGCGCACCCCCGGGCGTCTACTCGGTGCAGGCAGTGATTGCTGCCGTCCACGCACGGGCCGAGCGTGCCGAAAACACGGACTGGGCGCAGATTGCCGGGCTTTACGACGTTCTTCTTCGCCTGCAGCCGTCGCCGGTGATCGAATTGAATCGCGCCGTGGCTGTGGCCATGGCCGAGGGCCCAGCGGAAGGACTTCGCTTGCTCGACGAACTGGAGATGCGCGGAGAACTTCGCGGTTACCACCTGCTGTCCGCGGCACGGGGAGACCTGGCCCGGCGTCTCTGCCAGTGGAGCACGGCTGCCGACGCCTATCGCCAGGCGCTTGCACTCGTCTCCAACGAGACTGAACGGCGCTTTCTCGCCCGGCGTCTCGCTGAAACGGAGTCGCAACGCCAATAACCTCCAGCGCCCAGCTTTCCCGATGTCATCGCTATAATCGAATTTCGGCTGAGAGCTGACGGCCGAAAGCTGATAGCTTCTTTCATGCGCTTTGAACTTGAGGCGGTTGCGCGGCGTCCGAGCCGCGCGCCGAAATCCCGAGCGCCGCGAAGGATCTGCTGTTGAAATTTGAACTCTTCATCGCGACTCGCTACCTCCGTGCCAAACGGCGGCAGGCTGTGATTGGAGTCATCACCGGGATCTCGATCGCGGGAGTTGCTGCCGGGGTGGCCTCGCTGGTTGTCGCCCTTGCCATCAATAACGGATTTCGCCAGGATCTGCAGAATCGCTTGCTAGGCTCGACCTCGCACATCAATCTTCTGCGCATTGAGAGCGATGGGATCAAGGACTGGCGTCCGCTAATGGACCGTTTGTCAAGGCAACCTCACGTAGTTGCTACCGCGCCGGCGATTTACGAGCAGGTATTGATTTCGCGCGGACCGCGGGCACGCGGAGCTGTGTTGAAAGGGATGATTCCTGCCTACGAGCACAAGGTCAGCGATTTGTTGAATACGGTGAAGATCGGTTCGATGGATGCTTTGGATGAGGGGACAGACTTGCAGTCGGGTCTTCGACCCGGCCAGGGCGGGTCAGAGACCCTTCCCCACACGGGCGCCGAATCTCCCGACGCGATGAATTCGGTTCAGGAACGTGTGGCTTCGATGCCACCGATTGTTCTCGGCAAAGACATTGCCGAGGACCTGGGAGCTACCCTGAATTCGGTTGTCCTGGTTACCAGTCCGCAGGGCGAACTTACGCCGTTTGGATTGGTTCCGAAATACATCCGCTTCCGCGTGGTGGGGATTTTTAACTCCGGGTTTTTTGACTACGACAGTTCGTGGGCATTTACTCGTCTTGCCGACACGCAACAACTGGAAGGCTTGGGCGATCAGATTACGGTGCTTGAGTTCAAGGTGGATGACATTTATCAGGCGGGCCAGATTTCGCAGGAGCTCGAAAAGGCCGCCGGCAAAGGCTTCATGGCCACCAACTGGATGGAGCAGAACAAGGCTCTGTTTCGCGCCCTTCGACTGGAAAGGCTGGTAACTTTCATTACCATCGGCCTGATCGTTTTCGTGGCGGCGCTGAATATTCTGATCTCGCTCACCATGATGGTCATGGAAAAAACGCGCGACATCGCCGTCCTCATGTCCATGGGCACGCGCAAATCCCAGATACGCCGCCTGTTTATCACGCAAGGGTTACTGATCGGCTTGGTCGGCACCGCCATCGGGCTAGTGCTCGGCTACACGCTTTCGTGGGCTGGCGGACATTACCACCTACTGTCGCTTGCGCCCGAAGTCTATTCAATTGACTACGTGCCCTTTGCTCCGCGCGCGAGCGATGGCGCGCTGGTGGCGTTAGTAGCCATCGGAATTTCTCTGGTTGCTACACTTTACCCATCCTGGTCGGCGGCGCGTATTCTTCCCGCTGAAGCGTTGCGCTATGAATGACCCTGGGAGCGGGGGCACTCTACAGCATCAGCGTTCCATCGTTCCATCCGATTGCCAGTTGTGACCAAGGTCATATCGTATTTACTTTAGATTAGGCTTAGAGTTGCCGATGAAGTTCTCATAAGGAAGCAACGGTATCCGGCTCGGGGTTCATGTTTTAATGGGGGTTGCATACCTGGATGAATTGTTATCCTAAACGGCCTTGAGCCTTGAGGGATCGGGTTTGCGGAAGCTGATAGGCGCTAGCTGAAAGCTAGGAACTGAAGGCCAAAAGCGCCCTCACTTGAGCCGAGGAGCCGGGGTTTTGCATCTAACAGAGCGGGAAATGATTCTTCGCGTGGAAGGCCTCAAGAAGGTTTTCCGTTCCGGCGAATCGGATCTGGTGCTCTTTGAAAACTTGTCATTCCAGGTGGCCAGGGGAGAGTTGCTGGCGATCGTGGGAGAGTCGGGCTCGGGCAAGAGTACCTTGTTACACATCCTGGGCGCTCTTGATCGTGCTTCCGCAGGTGACGTATACTGCGCCCAATTGCGATTGAGTTCGCTTTCAGAAGACGACGCGGCCGGGTTCCGAAACCATGAGCTCGGTTTCGTCTGGCAGTTCCACTACCTGCTGCCGGAATTTACGGCACTGGAAAACGTGGCCATGCCGCTTCTGCTCCGGGGTCTTCCCCAGCAGAAAGCGGAGGGAGAAGCTTCGCGATGGCTGTACGAGGTGGGTCTGGAGAAGCGCTCGCATCACCGCGCGGGTGAACTTTCCGGCGGCGAACAGCAGCGAGTGGCCCTGGCCCGGGCGCTCATCACCCAGCCCAAGCTTTTGCTGGCGGATGAGCCAACCGGAGATCTCGACAGCCGGACGGCGGACTCGGTTTTTGAATTGATTGCCCGGTTACATCGCGACTACCAGCTAACCTCTCTCATTGCCACCCACAATTTTGCGTTCGCACGTCGCTGCCACCGGGTGCTGCGATTGCAAGGCGGGCTTATAGAAGAGGTGGCGCCGGAGACGCTTTCTGGCCAGGGTGACGGGAATTGACAAACTTCCGGCAAACGTGCCGAAATGGAGAATGGGCCAAGGATCTGTAACGCGCTGCAAATGTTCGCCGTGAGTTCGGGTCAGGTTTCTTTAGTAATCGAACCGGGTAACAAGACCAGGTTCGAAACGGCGCTTACGGGCCATAGACGCGGTGGCAGCTTGATTGCATAATGATCTTGGGGCCAATGGTTTCCCAGGGGGCGGCCGCAAGCACATGATTGGGGTCCCTGGGAGAGCCAAGGGGGTAGGGCTTTATGTTTGAACGTTATACGGAAAAAGCAAGGCGCGTGATCTTTTTTGCGCGCTATGAAGCCAGCCAGTTCGGGTCTCCTTATATTGAGACTGAGCACCTGCTGCTGGGACTTTTGCGCGAAGACAAAGCCCTGACCAACCGATTCCTGCGTTCGCATGCTTCGGTCGAATCCATCCGCAAGCAGATCGAAGGACACACCACAATCCGGGAGAAGGTCTCGACTTCGGTTGACCTCCCGCTCAGCAACGAATGCAAAAGGGTTCTGGCCTACGCCGCGGAAGAAGCGGAACGGCTTTCGCACAAGCACATTGGCACCGAGCATTTGCTCCTGGGTTTACTAAGAGAAGA
>Ga0137388_10002990_pt1 | contig 10792 bp, 10 predicted proteins | sample 15con2h14AmetaG_FD_104644 | JGI IMG/M metagenome (GOLD analysis project Ga0137388, IMG submission 104644) | Vadose zone soil microbial communities from Angelo Coast Range Reserve, California, USA - 15con2h1.4A metaG | ecosystem: Environmental > Terrestrial > Soil > Vadose zone > Saprolite...
GAGCGCATCCTCGAAATTGAGCGCCAGCTTTTCGTCGACCTGCGCTCGAACGTTGCCGCGAAAGCCCCTCGCTTGCGCAAAACTGCCAGTGCCATCGCGCAGCTTGATGTCCTCGCGGCGGAGACCCGCTGAGACGCCGATGCCCAGCGTCTGGTTGTCCTTGATGTCCTGGCCCATCACCTCGCAGCACTTGCCCTCGGGCTTCTGGCTCCACAGCCAGAGCTGTGTCTTGTCGCCGAACACCGCATCGACCTCGTCGGTGGCCAGCGCCTGCAGCGCCTCGCCGAGCGTGTTGTAGCGCTTGAGCTGGGCGGAGCGGCGAAAGCTCTTGTCGGCCCAGTCGGCGTGGGTGGAATCGCGCTGCACGCCGATCCGCTTGTTGCGCAGCAATGAGGGCGGGCCGTCGAACGGCGCGCCCTTGGCGGCGATGAAGGCGCCGGGCGAGAGATAGTAGCGGCGCGACATGCCGAGCCGCTTGCGCCGCTCGCTGGTCACTTCCATCGACGACATGATGACGTCGAACTTCTTGTCGATCAGCCCCGGGATCAGATCGTCCCACTTGAAGGCGGCGAACTCGCATTCCGCCTTGATGCGCTGGCAGGCCTCCTGCGCCAGTTCCATCTCGAAGCCGGCCGGCATGCCCTTGCGGTCGAGGTAGTTGAACGGCGGATAGGCCGCCTCGGTGGCCACCGTGATCTTGAAGGCAGGCGGCGGAAAGACGGGCTTGCCGGCGGGGCGGGCCGGGGCCGGTGCGGGCTTGGCCGGCGGCCGCGGCGGTTGGGGCTGTTGGGCGAGCGCCATGCCGGCCATCACGAGCACCATCAGAAAGACCACCAATCTCATGCGATCAGGTGTTTTAGCACGGCGTTGAGGCGCTGGCGGCCGGCCGCCGTGGCCTTGAGATGCGTGGCGTCGACTTCGAGGTAGCCCGCGGCGACCAGCGGGTCGAGGCGGGCCTCGCCGAGGGCCGTCACGGGATCGGCGCCGGTCGTGCAGGCGAACTGCATCCGGTCGATTCCATAGGCCAGCCGCAGTCCCATCATCAAAGCCTCCTCGACCAGGTCGCGGCCCACGATCAGCGACGTCTCCGCCGTGCCGTGGCCTGCGCGTTCGACGGCGGCGAGCCATGCTTCCGGCCCGCTCGCCCGCCGAGTCGCGCGTTTGCCGGACGCCTCGGCGAAGCGGCCATGGGCGCCCGGCCCGATGCCGACGTAATCCTGGTACCGCCAATAGATCAAATTGTGGCGGCAGGCAGCTCCCGGCCGGGCATGGTTGGAGATTTCGTACGCCGGCAGGCCGGCCGCCGCGAGCCGCGTCTGGGTCAGCTCGAACATTTCGGCGGCCTGCTCTTCGGTCGGCAGGATGAAGGCGCCGCGGGCATGGTCGGTGAAGAAGCGCGTGCCACGCTCGATGGTGAGCTGGTAGAGCGACAGATGCTCGCCCGCGAGCGCCAGGGCGTGGTCCAGCTCAGCCTCCCAGGCCTCGGCGGTCTGGCCGGGACGGGCATAGATCAGGTCGAAGGAATAGCGCCCAAAATGGCGGCGCGCGGTGTCGATGGCGGCGATTGCCTCGTCGACGGAATGTTCGCGACCGAGAAAGCCGAGCGCCGAACGGTCGAAAGCCTGCACGCCCAGCGAGACGCGGTTGACGCCGGTTTCAGCCAACGCGGCAAAGCGGCCGGCCTCGACCGAGGTCGGATTGGCTTCGAGCGTGATTTCGAGCTCGGCGGCGGTATCCCACAACGCCTTGACGCGCGCGATCACCGCGCCCGCGGTCGCGGGCTCCATCAGCGACGGCGTGCCGCCGCCAAAAAAGATCGTCTCGACCCGGCGTTCCGGCGCTTCGCGCGCGGCGTGCTCCAGTTCTTTCAGCAGGGCGTTGCGCCAGCGCTCCTGGTCGATGCCTTGGCGCACATGGGAATTGAAATCGCAGTAAGGGCACTTCGCCTTGCAGAAAGGCCAATGAACATAGACGCCCAAGGGCCCGATCGGCGGCGTCATCCGAAGCACGCCTCGACCAGCCGGCGGAAGGCGCGGCCGCGATGGCTGATGGCGTTCTTCTCCGCGTCCGACATTTGCGCCGTGGTGCGCGTGTCGCCCGCGGGCTGGAAACAGGGATCGTAGCCGTGGCCGTTGTCGCCGCGCGGCGGCCAGACGATGCGGCCGTCGAGCGAGCCGTGCACCGTTTCGACATGCTGGTCGGGCCAGGCGAGTGCCAGCACGCAATGGAAGGTGGCGGCGCGGGCGGCGTCGGTGTCTGGCACTGCGCGGGCCGCGAACTCGTCCTGGATGCGGCGCATGCCGACCATGGCGTCGCGCGTCGGGCCTTCCCAGTCGGCGGTATGGAGGCCGGGCTCGCCGCCGAGCGCCGCCACGCTCAAGCCGGAATCGTCGGCGAGGGCGGGCAGGCCGCTGGCACGGGTGGCAGCCAGCGCTTTGATCGTGGCGTTTTCCTCGAAGGTCTTGCCGGTCTCTTCCGGCGCCGGCAGGCCAAGGTCGGCGGCCGAGACGATCTCGACGCCGAAAGCCGAGAGAAGCGCGCGAATCTCGCCCGCCTTGCCGCGGTTGTGGGTCGCCACGACCAGCTTGGGGCAAGCGAAGCGCCGCGCCATCAGGACTTGCCGATCGCCAGCCGCTGCAGGCGCGCCAGCTCGCCGACGCCTTTCTTGGCGAGCTCGAGCAGGTTCAGGAACTGCACCTCGGTGAAGGGCTTTTCTTCGGCGGTGCCTTGGACCTCGACGATACCGCCGTCGCCGGTCAGCACGAAGTTCGCGTCGGCCTGGGCCTTGGAATCCTCCGGATAGTCGAGGTCGAGCACCGGGGTGCCCTCCCACAGGCCGCACGAAACGGCCGCCACCTGGCCGGTCATCGGGGAAGCGGCAAGCTTGCCCTCCTTGATCAGGCGCTCGAAGGCGAAATGGAGCGCCACCCAGGAACCGGTGATGCTGGCGGTGCGGGTGCCGCCGTCAGCCTGCAGCACGTCGCAGTCGATGTTGATCTGGCGCTCGCCCATGGCCGGCAGATTGACGACGGCGCGCAACGCGCGGCCGATCAGGCGCTGGATTTCCTGGGTGCGGCCCGACTGCTTGCCGCGAGCGGCCTCACGGTCAGTGCGGGTATGGGTCGAGCGCGGCAGCATGCCGTATTCGGCGGTGACCCAGCCGCGGCCGCTATTGCGCATCCAGGGCGGCACTCTTTCGTCGACCGAGGCGGTGCACAGGACATGGGTATCGCCGAATTTGATCAGGCACGACCCCTCGGCGTGACGGGAAAAGCCCGGTTCCAGGGACACGGGGCGAAGCTGGTCAGGGGCGCGGCCGGAAGGACGCATTCATTTCTCCTGATGGGGGGACAGCCATTTAAGGGCGCTGGGTGTAGCGCCGGAGGCCGGCCAAATCCACCGCTCAAATCAGCGTGCGTTGACCCCGCCCCTTGTACTACCTACATTTTTTCCATGGCAATTCACCGTATCGGTTCGCCCACGGCGGTTCTCGGCGACGCTTCCCAGAGCCAACGGCAGACCGCTTCGGTGGCCGAGTTGAGCGAGCGTGCCCGTGAGGTCCTGCGGCTGGTGGTCGAGGGCTATGTCGAGACCGGCGAGCCGGTCGGCTCGCGCGCACTCACCCGCAAGCTCAGCGAAACCCTGTCGCCCGCCACCATCCGCAACATCATGGCCGATTTGCAGGATGTCGGGCTGCTTTACGCGCCGCACACCTCCGCCGGCCGCCTGCCGACCGATGCCGGCCTGCGGCTGTTCGTCAACGGCCTGCTCGAGATCGGCAACATCTCCGAAGAGGAGCGCGAGAGCATCGAGGCGCGCTGCTCGGCCGTCGGCCGCAGCGTCACCGAGGCGCTGGAACAGGCCACGACCCTGCTGTCGGGCCTGTCGCGCTGTGCCGGCGTGGTCATGGCGCCCAAGACCGAGCAGCCGCTGAAGCACATCGAGTTCGTCAATCTCGGTCCCGGCCGCGCGCTGGTCGTGACGGTCACCCAGTCGGGCCATGTCGAGAACCGCCTGATCGACGTGCCGCTCGGCATGCCGGCTTCGACCATGGCCGAGGCCAGCAACTATCTCAATGCCCGTTTGACCGGCCGTACCTTCGAGGAGGCGCGCCGTCTGATTCTCGAGGATTTGAAGCTGAAGCGCGCCGAGCTCAACGATCTCACGGCGCGGGTGATCGAATCGGGGCTGGCGACGTGGGCCGGCGAGCCGGGCAGCGCATTGATCGTGCGCGGACAGGCGCGGCTTTTGGAGGACATCACCGCCATCGAGGATCTCGAGCGCGTGCGCGGCCTGTTCGATGCGCTGGAGCGCGGCGAGAGCTTCGTGCGCCTGCTCGAGCTCGCCAACGGCGCCTCGGGCGTGCAGATCTTCATTGGCGCCGACAATCCGCTGTTCGCCAACACCGGCTGCTCGATGGTGGTGGCACCGTTCCGCGATTCGCAGGAGCGCATCCTGGGCGCCATCGGCGTCATCGGCCCGACGCGGCTCAACTACGCGCGCATCATCCCGCTGGTCGACTACACCGCCCGCACCATCGGGCGATTGGTGGGCTGAGCCTCATCCAAAGCCTTCATATTCCTCTCCCCCGCTAGGGGGAGAGGTTAGGTGAGGGGGCAACGAGGGATGTAACCCCCTCACCCAGCCTCTCCCCCTAGCGGGGGAGAGGAGGCATGAGCGTATGATCGGCTACCAATCCTTTTCGTCGAAATCCTCGAACTGCTTTGTGTCCGGGTCGTCGTTGGTGGGCGGCGCGCTTTCGGCGGCCGGGAGCGACAGCACGTTGAGCCGCGTCTGTGGTCCGATCAGCGTCACCAGCTCTAAAAGATCGTCGCGCGCGAAGGCCACGCAGCCTTGCGTCGGCGCGTAGTCGTCGCGGGCGATGTGGAGGAAGATGGCGCTGCCCCATTCGCCTTCGGGCGGGTCGTCGTTGTAGCCCACCACCACGACGAGATCGTACAGCCCGTCCTCGCGCCACATCTTCTCGTGGCTCCAGTCGTTGGGAATGCGGACCAGCCGGTTGTAGGCGGCCGACCGCGGATCGTCGCACCAGCCGTCATGCTCATTGATCGGCCGTGCCGGCAGGCGGACCTTGGGCAGGACCAGCCGGTCGTTGCGAAAATAGATGTGGCGCAGCGGGAAAGTGCCGGCCGGCGTGGCGGCGTCGCCCTCGACCTTGTCCTCCCGCACGCCGCCTGCACCCACCGTGCAGCGCCAGCGCCGGCCGCCCAGCGTCGCCCAACCGAGCGACGTCTCGGCCGAGTCGGCTTGAACGGTCAGAATGCTTTCGTCGGACATTGCCTAAAACTCCGCTGCTCTTCATAAAGGCTCGCTCTTGAGGGAGAAAGCGATGGCTTATGTCGTGACGCCGCCCGCCACGGTCGGCGTGCCGGTCAACGGAACCGGCGATCTGTTTCCGGTCCGCCGCATTTTCTGCGTCGGCCGCAACTATGCCGCCCATGCCCGCGAGATGGGCCACGATCCCGACCGCGAACCACCCTTCTTCTTCACCAAGCCGGCCGACGCCGTCGTGGTCTGCGCCGACCCCAAGCACCCGACCAAGGTCGCCTATCCTTCGGCCACCAAGAACCTGCATCACGAGATGGAGCTGGTGGTCGCCCTGAAATCCGGCGGCATCAACATCGCGGTCGACAAGGCGCTCGACCATGTCTTCGGTTACGCCGTCGGCCTCGACATGACGCGGCGCGACCTGCAGAACCAGGCCAAGGACATGGGCCGGCCGTGGGACATGGGCAAGGGCTTCGACCAGTCCGCGCCGATCGGCGAGATCTTCCCTGCAGCGAAGATCGGCCATCCGTCGAAGGGGACCATCCAGCTCGACGTCAACGGCAAGACCCGCCAGAAGTCCGATCTCAATGCGCTGATCTGGAGCGTGCCCGAGACGATCTCCTATCTTTCCGGGCTGGTGGCGCTGGCCGCCGGCGACCTGATCTATACCGGCACGCCCGACGGCGTCGCCGCCGTGGTCAAGGGCGACACGCTGGCAGGCTTCGTCGACGGCTGCGGCACGGTGACCTGCACGCTGGTCTAGCGCTGCGTCATTGTCTTTTTGCTCGGTGCGGGACAGCGGCCGCGGACGGCCGCGACTCGCGCCTCAGAAGGCGCTGCCGCCCGCCAGCGCGTCAGAACGCGCTAGAGCTGCTGCGCCCGGAACGTATCGCATTTCCGGGGATCGCCGCTGTCGAGCCCGCTGCGAAACCAGCGCGTGCGTTGGGCGCTCGAGCCGTGGGTGAAGCTGTCGGGCACGACTCGCCCCTGGGTTTGCCGCTGCAGGCGGTCGTCGCCGATCGCCGAGGCGGCCGCCAGGGCCTGGTCGACGTCCCTGTCGTCGATCATCTTGCCGCCGCGCTGCTGGTCGGCGCGGTTGGCCCATACGCCGGCGAAGCAGTCGGCCTGCAGCTCGACACGCACGGACAGCGCATTGGCGTCGCGCTTGCTCATGCTCTGGCGCATCTGTTCGACCTTGCCGGTGATACCCAACAGGTTCTGCACGTGGTGGCCGACCTCATGGGCGATCACATAGGCCTGCGGGAACTGACCGGGGGCGTGGAAGCGGCTCGCCAGTTCGTCGAAGAAGCCGAGGTCGAGATAGACGCGCTCGTCGGCCGGACAATAGAACGGTCCCATGGCCGCCTGGCCGACGCCGCACTGCGTGCGCGTGGCGTCGCGGAACAGCACCAGCTTGGGCTCGCGATATTGCTGGCCCATCTCGCGAAAGGCAGCCGTCCAGACGTCTTCCGTGCTCTTGAGCACGCGCGACACGAACTGGGTCTCGGGATCGCCGGCGGGCGGACGCGCCGGGCGGCTGGTCTGGGTGGAGGGCGCGTAGCTCGACGTATCGTCGCCGCCCAGCCCGCTCAGAAGCGCCATCGGATCGACGCCGAAGATCAGGGCGACGACGATAAAGGCGATCGCGCCCAACCCGCCCTTGAAAAGACCGCCGCCGCCCACCGGAATGCCGCCGCCCATGCCGCCGAAACCGCCGCCAAAGCCGCCATCGCCGCGGCGATCTTCGAGGTTGCTGCTTTCGTCGCCATCCATCTGCATCGGAGGTCTCCCAGATCGAGCGTCACGAGATATAGTGGCCGGCAATGAGCCTCTCCATTGCCACCTGGAACATCAATTCGGTCCGCCTCAGGATCGATAACGTCGAACGCTATCTGAGGCTGCGCAAGCCGGACATCCTGTGCCTGCAGGAGACCAAGTGCCCGGACGACGCCTTTCCGCATCTGCCGTTCGAGGCCTTGGGCTACAAGCACCGCCTGGTGCAGGGCATGAAGTCCTACAACGGCGTCGCCATCGTCTCGAAGGTGCCGTTCAGGGCCGCCAACGTCCATCACCGCTGCGGCAAGGAGGATTGCCGCCATATCGAGGCCGCCCTCGACATCGGCGGCGATCCGATCCTGCTCGACAATCTCTACATTCCGGCCGGCGGCGATATTCCCGATCCCGGCCACAACGCCAAGTTCGCGCACAAGCTCGATTTCTACCGCGAGATGGCGCGATGGTTCGCCGACCGCAAGCCCGGGCGGCGCGCCCGCAAAGGGCTGCGCCGCATTGCCGTCGGCGACCTCAACGTGGCGCCGCTCGAGCACGATGTCTGGAGCCACAAGCAGCTGCTCAAGATCGTCTCGCACACGCCGGTCGAGGTCGACCTGTTCGGCCGCCTGCAGGCGTCGCTCGACTGGATCGACGTGCCGCGCCGCTTCGTGCCGGCCGACAAGAAGCTCTATTCGTGGTGGAGCTATCGCAACAACGACTGGCGCGCCTCCAACCGCGGCCGTCGGCTCGACCACATCCTGGCCACGCCGGCGCTCGCCGGCGCCATCAAGAGCCATCGCATCGACGTCGATGTGCGCGACTGGGACAGGGCGTCGGACCATGTGCCGGTGCTGGCCACGTTCGACGTATAAGGGGAGGCACCGTGCACATCCTGGGAATCATCCTGATCGGCCTGTGATCGGCATTCTCGCCCGCATCATCACCCCGGCCCCAACCCGCGCGGCTCTGCGGCTGTTCTCGCGCTGACGCTCTCTCTTCGTTTTCCTCCTCTCCCCCGCCAGGGGGAGAGGGACAAGAGGAGAGGGGGCGGAGTCAGCCTACCCGATACAGAAAATACCGGTCGGCCGGCACGCCGGGCGGGTCGGGCAGGCGGCGCCAGCGCGCCACCTCGAGCGGCTGGTTGGCGAGCACGTAGCCGCCCGGTGCAGCGAGCGAGTCGAGCGCCGGACCGAGCCATTCGCCCATCGCCAGGTTGGCTGGATGATCGCCGGTGCCGAGATCGCTATGGATGAGCGCCGCGCAGGCGCCGAGTTTCTCGGCCGCGAACGGAATCGATTCGCGCGCTTCACCCAGGAACAGACGGTCGTCCGGCGGGATGCAGTCGGGATGGGCCGCCACCTTGCGCTCGAACACGTAGATATCGCGGCCGCGAAAGAGATCGCGCAAATGGTCGTAGGTGCGCCCATTGCCCAATCCCACCTCGAGGATCGGTCCGGGCAGGGCGTCGACGGCCGGCTTCAGGAAATTGAGACAGTCGCGCTGCGCCCGCATGCGCGCGATGAAGCTATCGAGCCGGCTCATGTCGGCTGATCAGGCGGCCTTGTTCGACGTCGCCTCCTGCAGCTTCTTGTTGGTGTCGTCAACGCGATGCGCCAGCTCGCGCATCATCTCGATCGCCATCTGCGGGAATTCCGCCACCAGGCGATAGAACATGTCCCTGGAGATCTTGAGCGTGATCACAGGCTCGCGCGCCTTGATGGTGGCGTTTCGCGGCGCGTCGCACAGGATGGCCGTCTCGCCGAAGAAATTGTTCTTTTTCAATTCGGCAACGGAGATCGGGCCGGCCGGCGTATCGATCACCACCTCGGCCACGCCGCCAAGGATGACGTACATGGCGTCGCCAGGATCGCCCTGGTGGCAAAGCTCCTGGCCCTCCGAGTAGTTTATCCGCTCGCCGGTGAAGGCGATCAGTTTCAGCTTGGCCAACTCCATCTTGGCGAAGATCGGCACGCCCTTGAGAACTTCGACTTCTTCGTTGAGGTTCATCGCATCCTCCTAAATTCCCTCAGGCCGACGCCATCAGTTCGGCGTAGAGCCCGCCTCGCGCCGCCAAGTCGGACGGCGCTCCGTGGGCGGCGATCTTGCCGCCCTGCATGACCACGATCTGTTCGAACGGTTCGGCCTGCGCCGGGCGGTTGGCGATCCACACCACGCCGCGCTCTTCGCTCGTCGCCGCCGTCAGGATGTTGTCCCGGATACGGTCCTGCGTGCGGCCGTCGAAGACGGCGACCGCCTCGTTCACGATCAAGAGCTGCGGCCGCTTGATCAGTGCGCGGGCGATGCCGAGCTTCTGGCGCTGGCTGCCCGGCAAGCGCTTGCCGGCGACGCCGACATTGTACTCGAGCCCGACTTCAATCACCGAATCGCGCAGCCCGAGCTCGTTCATCACCTCGGCGAGCAGGGCGCCGATCCGATGCTCGGCCTGGGACTGGCCGTAGACCAGGCGGCCGAACAGGACGTTGTCCTGCAGGGTGGCGGCGCTGTTGTAGCGGCCGAAGTCGTAGAACTCGACGGCGCTGCGCAGCTCGGCGGGCAGCCCCGCGGCGAAGGCGCGCCGCGCGGCGAGCAGACGGTCCTCCATCGCCGCGTCGATCAGCCCGAGGCGATGGCGCGCCTCGATGTAGCGGAAAGGCAGGGTCATCAGGCGCGCCCGGTCGGCCTCGGGCACCGCTTCGATGCCCTTGCCGCCCAGGCGCTGCAGCAGCAGGCGGACATTGGGCAGCTCGTCGGCGGAGATGAAGCTGTACTGCTCGAACAGCGGATTGTCGGGCGACAGGCCCGAGAACAGCTCGACCATGGTCTCGGCGATGGCGAGTCCCATGCGCTGCAGCTCGAGGTCGAGCCCGCTCGCCTTCAGCACGGATTGCACATGGGGGTCGGCCGCGATGTTGTCGCCGTCGAAGTCCTTGCCGACCGGCGTGCCGAACAGCAGGTTCTCCGCCACCGACAGGTTGCGGTTGTAGCGGTCGGCATTGAACGGCTCGACCAGGCCGGCATAGGACTCGTCCTGCAGGTGGCCATGCAAGGAGTGGCGGGCCTTCAGGATCTTTTCCGCAAGGTCGGGTCGGGCCGCGGCGTCGATCGTGCCGCGCAGGCCGAGCGAATAGATCTCCTCGTCGAGCTCGACCTGCCTCAGCGCTTCGACCATGCGCGGCAACAGATCGGCGGGACCGGTGGCGCCGGCGAGCTGGTAGTCGACCCAATCGGCGCTGGGATCGAGCGCTGGATTGCCGGCGCGCTCGGATTCCTTCCAGAACGCCTCGCGCACCGTCTTGGTCGCATCGTCGTAGGGCGCCGGAACCACTGGCCGGATTTTCAGGCCAAACAGCAGATTGTCGCGCACCGACAGCGGAAAGAGGTAGGTCTCCGGTCCGACATAGCCCGTGCGGGCGCCCAGCACGTACTCGGGAAGCTGGAAGAAATCCTTGCCGTCGAGCTTGATCGAACCGCCGGTGGGCAGCGTCAGCCGCGCCAGCACCTGGCCCAGCACGTCCTTGCCCGAGCTGGCGCCGCCGATCACCGCCGTCTTGGTGCATGTCGGAAGCGTCAGCGAGACGCCGTCGAGCTGCTTCACCCTGCCATCCTCCGAGAAGGTCACGCCGGCCAAGGCAAGTTCCCGGCCAAGCGGCGGCGGCGGGCCGTCGGGGATCGCCTGCAGCGCCTCCGGCATCATGCCTTCCGGCTGGAACTGGTCGATCACCTGCTCGTA
>Ga0137388_10002995_pt1 | contig 10783 bp, 8 predicted proteins | sample 15con2h14AmetaG_FD_104644 | JGI IMG/M metagenome (GOLD analysis project Ga0137388, IMG submission 104644) | Vadose zone soil microbial communities from Angelo Coast Range Reserve, California, USA - 15con2h1.4A metaG | ecosystem: Environmental > Terrestrial > Soil > Vadose zone > Saprolite...
CTCTGCACATAGACGCACGTCGATGTGGCCGAGCCCTCACCCCGCGGGCCCTGGGTCCTAGGCCTTGGACATAGACGTGCGTCAATCTTTAATCCCTAGCTAGCTGATAGACATTCGAGGCCCAGGGTGTCCGGATTTTCCCGCTCCAATAGCTATCCCCCGTGCCGTTTGACCCTCTTCGCGGAACTCCTTACACTAAGAGGTTCTCCGCCTTGCATCTAACCATCCTACGGGAGGTTTTCCTGAGTTTACGGTGTAAAGGTTCGTCATGTGGTGGTTCGTTACTTCGACATTCGTCATCTCGACGTCCGCTATTTCGAGGATCGTTGCTGATGGCCCTGATCCTGCTGGGACCGTTTTGTGCGGCGGAAAATACTTCTCAGATAACGCTGGATACCAGCGAGACTCTCTTCGCGGTACTTAGCGCCATCAACACGTGCGGGTATGACCAGGGTTTGACTGGCTCGGACGCAATGCGGAGCAATATCCGGGCTCAAGCACAGAAAAATCTGCAGGCGTCAGAAGAGGCGCAGGGGACGGCTACGACGCTGTGTGGTTACTATCAGGCGCATCTGGGACAAGATGGCGCGCGCAACTTGTCGCAGTATGTATCGCTGGCCCTCTCTCTGCAAGGGCCGCCGCATTTTCTGCCCAAGGCGAAAGAGGACGAACTCCCTCCGGATGCGGCGTCCGTTGTGGGGTTCGCTGCGGTGCTGGAACGTTTCTACGACAAGGCGGGGCTGCATGCAATCTGGGAGCAGAATAAGAATGCCTATGTCGCTTTAACCGACCGGTATCACGAACCGTTGGCCAAGATGGTTTTTGACACCGAGATATATCTGAAATTGGCCTCCTCAGGATATCTGGGACGCACATTCACCATTTATTTGGATTTCATGGGCGCTCCGAGTGAGATCAATGCGAGGAACTATGGTTCGGATTATTACGTGGTAATTTTTCCCTCGCCCGCCTCTTCCGGGGCGTCGCTGAAGATGGATCAGATCCGGCACACTTATCTTCATTACTTGCTGGATCCGTTGGCAGAGAAACATTTCAGTTCCATGAAGCGTCTCGATCCATTGCTGGTGTCGGTAAAAAACGCCCCACTGGAAGAAAGCTTCAAGAGCGACATCTCATTGCTGGTGACCGAATGCCTGGTACGGGCCATTGAAATCCGCATCACGGGGCCCAAGCAGACAGCGGAGGCCATGCGGGCGCAGGCCGTGGACGATGCGGTGCACCAGGGGTACATCCTTACGCGATATTTCTACAACACGCTGGTTGCATTCGAGAAAGATCCGGCGGGGATTCGCAGCGCATACTCCGGATTTCTGGATAATATCGACGTGAAGAGGGAAGCAAAGACAGCGTCAGAGCTAAAGTATGCCGCGGCGGCCACGCCGGAGTTGCTGCAACTGTCGCGGCTGGAAGACCGTCAAATGCTAGTAAATGCCGAAAAGCGTCTGACTGCGGGCGATACGAAGGGCGCACAGGAACTAGCCCAGCAGGCCCTGGAGAAGAAAGTGGGCGATCAGGGCCGGGCTCTGTTCATTCTGGCCGAAGCGGCGGTCGCCAACAAAGATATGGCCGGGGCGCGCGATAATTTTCAGAAAGCGATCCAGGCGGGGACAGATCCTAAAGTGATTGCCTGGTCGCATGTATACCTGGGGAGAATTTTGGATCTTCGGGAAGAGCGCGAAGCAGCTCTCGATCAATATCGAGCCGCTTTGAACGCGGGGGGGGCGCTGCCGGAAGTTAAAGAGGCCGCAGAACGTGGTCTGCAGCGACCCTATGAGCCGCCTGCGAAGCCGCGGTAGGGACAGCGGCTGGCGCGTTTACAATCGACAATTGGAAATAGTAGTCGCCAAAGGTTTGTGATTCTAAGGAGAACGCATGAAACGAGCAGCGATGACGACTGTAGTAGTCGTGGGTATTGCGGCCTGCAGCTTCGCCCAGAGCAACCCTCCAGCGCCTCAGAACACGCAGGCCGGTCAGCCAGCCGGACAGGCCGCGCCCGCGCCTACGGGCAAGCGCCCGCCCCAGGCCAAGACGCAGCCGGAATTCGATGCTTACAAAGCCGCGGCGGCTCTCACGGACCCTGCGGCACAGGAAAAGGCCGCGGACGATTTCGCCACCAAGTTCGCCGATAGCGAACTCCGCGCGGTTCTTTACAAGTCGGCGATGCACGGCTACCAGCAAGCTAACAACGCCGACAAGATGATGGACATGTCGCGGAAAGTACTGAACTATGACGCCGACGACCCAGAGGCGCTGCTGGGAGTGGCGCAAGTGTTGGCGGAGCGTACCCGCGATACCGACCTCGATAAAGACCAGCGCCTTGCCGAAGCGAAGAAAAATGCGCAACGCGCTCTGTCTACGGTGGAGACAGACAACCCCACTGCCGGACAGCCGCCGGACAGAATCGAGGCTTATAAAAGCTTCCTGCGTTCGGAGGCATACGCCATTTTGGGCACTCTGGAGTACAACGCCAAAGCTTGGCCGGACGCAGAGGGAGACCTGCGCAAGTCCATTGATGCGTTCCCACAACAGGTGGATCCGATTGCGGTGCTGCGGTTGTCGATCGCATTGGACAATCAGAAAAAATATCCCGAGGCCCTCAAGTACGCCAGCCAAGCGGTTGAGTTGACCAAGGAAGGAACCAACGCAGGCACCGCCGCTCGCGCCGAAAAAGACCGCTTAACCAAGTTGAATAGCGGAACGGAGCCGACGCCGAGCTCAGCTCCGCCGAAGAATTAGTTCTGGTTGTCTCTTCCGGGTCCAAGCATGAAAGAACGGGAAATCACAGCGTTAGAAGCCGCGCTGGGCTACCACTTTCGGCGCCGAGCTGTCATTGAGCAGGCGGTCACGCACAGTTCACAGGCGCGCGAGCAGGAAGCGCAGCAGGCGGCAGAAGCAAAATATCAGGTCAGTGATAATGAGCAGTTGGAGTTTCTGGGCGACGCTGTGCTGTCTTTGGTCACCAGTGAAGAGCTGTTTCAACGTTTCCCGCAATTTCGCGAGGGCGAACTCTCGAAGCTGCGCGCCCACCTGGTCAGTGAAAGGCATCTGATTCAAGTCGCTCAGCAGCTTGAACTAGGCCACTACCTCCGTTTGGGGCGGGGAGAGGAAAAGAGCGGTGGCCGCGGCAAGACTGCGCTGCTGGTTGATGCTCTGGAAGCGATTCTGGCGGCCGTTTATCTGGACGGCGGATTGGAAGCGGCACGTCAGTTTGTCGTGCGCTACATCGTTGCTCCTGAACTGCAACGAATGGAGCGGGAGGGGGGCGCTCTACCGCTTACAGACTTTAAGTCCGCCTTGCAGGAAGCGCTGCAAGGGTTGGGCATGCCTCAGCCTTCTTATGTTTTGGTACAGGAAGCGGGACCGGAGCACAGCAAGATATTTACCGTCGAGGCCCGGCTCAACGCAGTAGACGGTCGAAGGCCGGCCGAGTTTGTAGGTCGCGCGCAGGGTTCGACCAAAAAGAATGCCGAACAGGACGCTGCCCGACAAGTGCTGACCTACCTGGCCTCACACTCGAAGGCGGGTGGCGCTCCGGCGGCAAGGGCGTCGCGCGCGGTTGAAAAGTGAATTTGATGAATTTCCCGAGCGAGAAAAAGCCATGGTCGGGGGAGGCGGACCTCGTGGGTTCGCTGCAGTCGCTGCTGGGAACAGTGGTGATCGCCGTATTTGTGATCACGTTTATTGTGCAGGCTTTCCAGATTCCCTCCGAGTCGATGCAAAACACGCTTCTCACCGGCGATTACCTTCTGGTGAATAAGCTCACTTACGGTGGTGGTGGCGCGGCGGACCACATAATGCCGTACCGGAAGATCAGTCGTGGCGACATTATTGTGTTTCACTATCCGGTTAACCCGGCGCAGCATTTCGTCAAACGGGTAATCGGTGTGCCGGGTGACCGGTTGCGACTGGTGAATAAGCAGGTATGGGTCAATGGAGCGCGTTTGCAGGAGCCGTATGTCCGCTTCACTAAGCCCGCTGATGATATGTTCCGCGACAACTTTCCGCGCATGGATGTTCCGTCCGGCTTGGAACCCAAGTGGTGGTTGCAGCTGCGGAAGTTGGTGGAGGACGGACAACTCATCGTTCCCCAGGGTCATTATTTCGTCATGGGCGATAACCGGGACGACAGCTACGACAGCCGGTGGTGGGGATTTGTGCCACAGGAGAACATTATCGGAAGGCCGCTGCTGATCTACTGGTCAGTGCGTGACACCGACGACCTGGCAGCGTCCTCCTCATCGGTGAGTGATAAGATTTACCACTTCGGACATGCCGTGACCCACATCTTCCAGATCACGCGATGGAACCGGACCCTAAGGCTGGTGAACTGAACGCAAGAAACAGAACGGATCATAGTGGCCAAGAAAGAAAACAAAACAAAAAATAGCATTCCAAACGAGAAACCTCGCGAGACTACAGTCGAATTTCTGTCCTCGCTGGCGGCAGTGTTGGTGACCGGCCTGTTCATCATTACCTTCGTTGTGCAGGCATTCGAGATCCCTTCCAGCTCAATGGAGAACACGCTGCTCATCGGAGACCATGTCTTCGTGAACCGTGTCCAGTTCGCGCCAAAAACGACGTGGACCGGCCCACTGCTGCCCTATCGCCAAATAAGGCGGGGAGACATCGTGGTGTTTCTCTCGCCACAGACGTCGGGACTCTACGTCGTGAAGCGGATTATTGGGGTTCCCGGGGACCGCATCCATCTACGCGACGGTATGGTTTACCGAAACGACGAAAAACTTGACGAGCCCTACGTACTTCACGACGCCGACAGATACGATCCCTACCGGAACAATTTCCCGGCGGTGCCTCCTTCCGACACGGATAACCTTTACGACGTCTGGCAGGCCGAGTTGCCATCGCATATTCAAGGGGAGGATCTCGTAGTTCCTCCCGGGCATTACTTTGGCATGGGCGACCACCGGGGCGTAAGCTTGGACAGCCGCTATTGGGGATTTATCCCCCAGGAAAACGTGATTGGACGCCCGATGTTCGTTTATTGGTCATTTGAAACGCCCAGCGACCAATACCAAAGGACTTCATTCGGCGACCGCCTCGGTTTTCTGGCGCACGTGGTATTGCACTTCTTCGACGAAACTCGCTGGCGGCGTACACTGCGGATAGTTCGGTAAGGTGTTGTGAGATCTTTTATTTCCAGGCGTCGTTCTGTTGCTGCAGCCGCGGTGGTCGTGCTGCTGATGTTTCTTCTCCGACCGGGGGCTTCGCACCTTAAAACCAGACTTGCCGGTTCCATTGGCGGAGCTCTGGCTCGCCAGGTGGAAATTGGTACGGTTCATATTCGGTTGCTGCCTCAGCCGGGATTCGACCTTCAAAATCTTGTGGTCTACGACGACCCAGCCTTCAGCGCTGAGCCTATGCTGCGAGCGCCGGATGTCACCGCCGTGCTGCGCCTTACCTCGCTTGTCCGCGGGAGGCTGGAGATCGCCCGGCTGAACCTTGCCGAACCCAGCCTGAACCTGGTGCGTGGAGCGAATGGACGCTGGAACCTGGAAGCCCTGCTGGAGCGTGCGTCGAGGACTCCATTGGCGCCCACTGCAAAATCCAAGTCGGAGCCCCGCGCTGGATTTCCCTACATTGAAGCCAGCACGGGCCGAATCAACTTCAAGAATGGAGCGGAGAAAAAACCCTACGCCCTGACCAATGCCGATTTCGCCCTCTGGCAGGAGTCGGAAAATGCCTGGGGCGGGCGCCTGAGAGCGCAACCGCTGCGCGCCGATTTGAATCTGAGCGATACCGGATGGTTGAGAGTGAACGGCACATGGCAACGTGCAGGCAGCCTTCGCGAAACGCCGCTCGAATTCAGCATCGAGTGGAACGGCCCTCAACTCGGCCAAGTAAGCAAATTCTTTACAGGCAGCGACAGGGGCTGGCGCGGGATGCTCCGGCTCGAAGCAACTTTGCAGGGCACTCCAGCGCAGTTACAAGTGAGCAGCGACGCTTCGATTCAGGATTTCCGCCGCTACGACATTTCCAGCGACCAGCCACTTGTACTGGCGGCGCACTGCGATGCCGGGTACAGTTCGGCGGAGCGCAGCTTGCACGATATTCTGTGCAGTACCCCGGTGGGAACTGGGGCTATCACGGTGCGCGGCAATATGGGACTTCCGGGAAGCCACCGATATCATCTGACGCTGGCCGCAAAGCGCGTGCCAGTGAACTCCGCGGCTAACCTCGCGCGCCGCGCGAAGAAAGACTTGCCTGTTGATCTGGTCGCCACCGGCATTGTGGACGGCAGTTTTACGGTCAATGGAAACGGCCCCTCAGTCGAGGGGGCACGGTTCGAGGGTCGAGGCGAAATTGCGAATCTTCATTTGACTTCCGCCAGCAGCGAAGCGAATCTCGATGCCGGGAGCGTGCCCTTGCTGCTGACTTCGCGTGACTTTGGACGCAGCTACACCACGAACAAGAGGCAAACCCAAACTCCGCACAATGCGAGTCTCGCAGCAACGGCTCCGAGCCGACCGCATTTCGAGTTTGGTCCTTTGCCATTGACCTTGGGGCGGCCGGCTCCATTGTCGGTCCGGGGCTGGATTAACAGGTCGGGCTACGATGTTTTTCTTACCGGCGAAGGCGAAGTCTCGCACACACTGAAGTTGGCGCGCCTGTTTGGCCTGCCGGCGCTACGAACAACCGCCGAGGGCATCACTGATATGGATTTGCAAATCGCCGGGTCGTGGTTGCGATGGGAAGCCGGCGCTCCAACTGGTTTTTCCGCGCCGGAGATTACGGGGACAACGCAGTTGCAAAACGTGCGGGCTAAACTGCGCGGATTCAATGGACCGATCGAAATTTTCTCGGCCCAGTTGCAGTTCTCGCGAGACGCAATTCGGGTCGACAAACTGAGTGCTGCAGGAGGGGGCTCGCATTGGACCGGTTCCCTGATTCTGCCACGCGGTTGCGGAGCGCCCGGAGCTTGTCTGATTCGCTTCAATTTAGGTGCAGACGAGATCGCCATGGGCGAGTTGAGTCATTGGTTAAACCCCAGTCCGAGCCAGCCGCTTTGGTATCGGCTGCTGGCTTCAACGCCACAGGCTCAACCATCATTGCTGGGAAGCCTTCGCGCAGCGGGCAGAGTAAACGCGGATCGGTTGCTGATTCGTAACCTGGTGGCCACTCGCGTTGCCGCGGACGTCGAGCTGGATAGCGGGAAATTGTTCCTTTCCGACCTGCGAGGGGAATTCATGGGCGGCAAGCATCACGGCGAGTTGCATGCGGATTTTACTCTCAAGCCCCCGGTCTACATCGGGAGTGGAACTTTTGCCGGCGTTTCCATGGGCCAACTGGCTGATGCCATGCGCGACGGATGGATCGCGGGAACCGCTTCTGGAAGCTATCAACTTAATGCGTCCGGAGTGAGTGCCTCTGAGTTCTGGCACTCCGCGGAGGGCGCTCTCCAATTCGATATTCGCGACGGCTTACTGCCGCATGTATCGCTGGGCAGCGGCACCGGACCTTTGCAGGTGGACCGATTTCTAGGGCGAATGCGCTTGCACGACGGTGGAATCGACATAAACGAGGGCAAGCTGGATTCGCCCGGCGGGGCATATCAAGTGAGTGGAACCGTTTCCTTCGAGCGCGAGCTAGCGATCAAGTTCGTTCACGCTGGATCTCCGGGGTACAATATCACGGGCACGCTCGAGGAGCCGCTGGTGGCTCCCGTGAATGCGGTCGAGACGCGAGCTCAACTGAAACCCTGAAGGCTGTCCTGCATTCTGACCTGGATCCCTTCCGCCATCGTAATTCCTACGGAGCATATCCTGGGCCCCGCAGCACTTTCCCCGGAAGCTTGCCTGTCATCTTACCTTGGTCGACCACCGGCACCCCGTTCACCAGAACATAGTCCATCCCTTCTGAAAACTGATTCGGATTCTCAAACGTGGCTCGATCATGCACGGTAGAGGGATCGAAGATCACGATGTCCGCCCACATGCCAGACTTGAGCACGCCACGATCGGTAAGGCACATCCGCTGTGCCGCCAGCGCCGAAAATTTACGGATGGCATCTTCCAGCGTGAGAGCTTTTTCCTCGCGCACATACTTGCTCAAAATGCGCGGAAATGTGCCGTACGCGCGCGGATGTGGGTGCTCCTGCCCCAGAATTCCTTCCGGTGAAGCGCCCGACGAATCATTGTCGATAGAGACCCACGGTTGTTGCAGCGCCAGAGTCACATCTGGCTGCGACATGCCGAAGACGGCAACTCCGGCATTAGGATCTTCCATAAGGAAATCAAATAGCGCATCCAGTGGATCCTTGTTCCAAAGCTTAGCAATATCAGAGAGCCTCTTGCCTTGCAGAGGGACAAGCTTGGGATTTTGCACGATCCCGATCATGATGGCCTCGGGACCGGGAATCTCCTGCCACTCGTTGTCCCAGTCCTTCGAGGGGGTCAGCATGTCTTTTCGCATGCGAGCCCGCATTCCAGGATCTTTCAAACGCTCGACCATCTTCGCCGTGCCGCCGTCGTGCCCCCAGGGAGGAACGAATGCTGAGAAGTCGTTGAACCAGGCGGTGTAGGCATAGGTGTTGGCGGAGACATCCATGCCGGCATTGCGCGCTGCATTGATTTTGGCTACGACTTCGGGCATGCGTCCCCAGTTATTCTTGCCCGCGACTTTGAGATGCCATATCTCAACCGGGATGCGGGCTTCGCGGCCGATGCGCAGGGCTTCGTCGATTGATGCAAGTACTGCGTCACTTTCGCTTCGCATGTGCGTGGCATAGATGCCGCCAAACTTCGAGGCCTCGGAAGCAAGGGCTATAAGCTCGTCGGTCTTGGCGTAGGGTGCGGGTGCGTATTCAAGCGAGGTAGAGACTCCCACCGCCCCGTCTTTCATGGCGTCTCGCACCAAAGTCTTCATCTGTACTAGCTGCTCCGGCGATGGCTGCTTGTCGTCGTCACCAAGCACCATGCGGCGGACCTGTGTCGCGCCTACATAGCTCGCCAGATTGATGCCCATTCCCTGTTTTTCCAGCCGCGCAAAATATTGACGGAAGGTCCGCCAGTCTGGAGTGATGTGGTAGTGCTCATAGCCCGAGTGGTCTGCGCGAATGATTGCGTCATTGAGCGGAGCGGCACTTCCGCCCTCGCCGGTAATCTCAGTGGTGATTCCCTGATAGATTTTCGACGGCAGGCGAGGGTCTACCAGGATGGTCATCTCCGATTGTCCCAACATGTCGATAAAGCCGGGAGCGACAACCTTGCCTTGGGCATCAATGGTACGAGTACGCGCATCCGCGGACAGATTGCCGATGGCTGCTATCTTTCCGCCGCGAATGCCGATGTCGCCGGAATACCAGGGCGAACCGGATCCATCGATAATGTGGCCATTCGTGATGACGAGGTCAAAGGCAGAGTTGGGGACTTGCGCGAAAAAATTGGGAAGGCAAAAAGCGAAAAGGATTCCGACGATCAAATAATTCGCGAGTATTCGAGAAGTATTGCTGTTCATAGCTGGCGCGAATTATAAAGCACCGGCCCGGCGATCGACGCTTAGTGCGTGCTGCAGCGCAGCCGCGGCGCATGGTGTGCTATGTTTTAAACTGCCCGGCCACGAAGCGAGGCAAACATGCCGCGATATGAATATCGAGAAGTGAACCCTACGCCAGCGGCAGAAAAGACTTTTCTCAACTGGATTGAGCAACTGGATCGTGAATTCATGCAGCGCGATCCCGAGCACCGCAGCAATGTGGTGTGCGATGCCTTGCAGCAGCTTTATCTCGGTCGCCGGTACGGTGCTCCGAACGCCGCGGCGCCCTTAGCCGAACAGGCACTGGTGCATTCCTTCGATCCGCGTAACGCCACGCTCGAACCCGAATACTATGGTGACGTCGATGCATCCAAATACGCGGAACGCAAACCGCTGATCTGGTTCTGGATGATGTATGACCGCTCCCCCGGGGGATTGAATCACTGGCTGGGATATCGCGTGCGTGCCATGCTGGCGCGGCACATCTTCAAACACTGTGGCAAGAACGTGAAGATCTTTCACGGCGTGGAGTTTTCTTTTGGCTACAACCTCACGGTGGAGGACAATTGCACCATCCACAAGTATGTGCTGCTGGATGACCGCGGCGAGATCGTCATCCATGAGGGCAGTTCCATCTCGGACTATGCCAATGTCTATTCCCACGCGCACGACTTGAATGACGGCATGATTGTAAGCAACCACAAGACTGAAATCGGCCCGCGAGCGCGCGTCACCTATCACGCCACCGTGCTTAGCGGAGTGACCGTGGGTGAGCACGGTATGGTTGGATCCATGGGGGTAGCTTCGAAGAATGTGGATCCATTCAACATCGTCGGAGGTATTCCTGCCAAGACAATCAAGGTGAAGTCGATTGCGCCGGAGGAATTGCAGAAGAAATCTGGCTAGAACCGACCCGGGCAGCGCGTGGCCTGGGCTTTTTGCGTGTTAGTATCGATTTCAGGCCAGCATGACAGTGCAACATGTGAATATTGTGTTTCAGTTGATCGTGTTTCTCTTCGCGATCAGCTTTCACGAGTCGGCGCACGCGTGGATGGCGAACCGGTGCGGCGATCCGACTGCGCGTATGCTGGGCCGGATCTCGCTGAATCCTATCAAGCACATTGATCCCGTCGGAACGGTCGTGTTGCCTCTGTTTGCCATGTTAACGGGAATTCCCGTGCTGGGCTGGGCCAAGCCGACGCCGGTCGATCCGCGCAATTTTCGCAATCAGGTTCGCGACGACATTTTGACCGCGGTCGTCGGGCCGATC
>Ga0137388_10003003_pt1 | contig 10779 bp, 7 predicted proteins | sample 15con2h14AmetaG_FD_104644 | JGI IMG/M metagenome (GOLD analysis project Ga0137388, IMG submission 104644) | Vadose zone soil microbial communities from Angelo Coast Range Reserve, California, USA - 15con2h1.4A metaG | ecosystem: Environmental > Terrestrial > Soil > Vadose zone > Saprolite...
AATGCTATTCACGCTCCAGGTGACCGGAGTTGCGCTGCCTGCCGCGGTAAGCTGCTGTGAGCCGTTGAGGGCCACGGTAAACGCAGTAGGCGATACCGAAACTGGAGCCGGAGGCGGTGTGGGTGTGGGCACCGGCGTTGGCGTGGGTGTTGGCGTTGGCGTCGTATGATTGCCACCGCCGCAAGCCACCAGACCGAACAGAATAAGACACAGCAGACACGAAGCAAAAATCTTGCTCATAAGCAGATCATCCCTCCACAGGCACAAAACCACGTTCTCTCGAATAGTATAGGCCGAATCAGGCCGGACATACGGGTTCTATGAGTGGTTCCCTTGGTTCTCCAGAGTAGCTGACCTGAGGTAACAAAGCACCAGACGGCTGTAAATCTTGTGTCAGGTAAGCACCTGAGGGAGTCGGGTTCACGGCCACTTGGTGCAGAGAAGGTGCTCGAATTTTCCTGCTAACCGATTGCAATCTGGACGAGTCATATAGCCAGCTAGGTAAGATAATGCCTAGGGGGAGCCGATGGGTAAACATCCGAATGACCGATTGCAGGGCACCCTTGACCTGCTGGTTTTACAGTCGCTGGCCAGCCGGGGCAAGATGCACGGCTATGGGATTACGGTCCATATTCAGCAGATTGCCGGCGACGTGCTCCGCGTGGAAGAAGGATCACTGTATCCGGCGTTGCATCGTATGGCTCAGGAGGGCTGGATCAAGGCCGAATGGGGGACCAGTGAGAACAATCGCCGGGCCCGTTTTTATTCTTTGACGGCCGCCGGCCGTTCCCAACTGGCTGCCGAACAGGAACGCTGGAGCCAACTCACTGACGCAGTTTCCCGTGTGCTGCGCTTCGCCTGATGATTTTCACCAGCAGCAAGAATTTCACCACGCAGCCGCGGAGAACCGCAAAGACTCTTACAGAGGATGGACGCGGATGGTCGCCGATTTAAAAGCTAAACCTTTAACCACGAAGAACGCGAAGGAACACAAAGGAAACAAAACAAGTTGAGGTCCAGAAAGTATGGCTTGGCTCGACCGTCTTCGTAACATCTTCCGTTCCCATGCGCTGCAAAGGGAACTGGAAGATGAAATGCGCCTGCATCTGGATTTGCGCGCCGCTGACCTGCAACGCGAAGGGCTCAGCGCAGAAGAAGCGCGGGCTGCGGCCCACAGGCAATTCGGTAATCCTACTCTGGAAATGGAAAAGGCCCGCACCATGGACATTGCCGCCGGAATGGAAACACTGCTGAAAGATTTTCGTTACGCGTTGCGCCAGTTCGCCCGCAACCCTGTATTTACGATTGTGGCGGTGGCCTCATTGGCCATTGGCATTGGCGCCAACACCGCAATTTTCAGTGTGATCAACGCAATTCTGCTGCGCGAGCTTCCAGTTACAGACGCGGGTTCGCTGGTGATGCTCAGCAATCCTGACGCCGCCGGCGTGAATAACGGTCTCACCAGCGGAGTGCGCCGTCTGCTGACCTACGCGGAATACGATCAACTGCGCGACCATGCCACCAGCTTTGCAGGAATCTGTGCGGCGCAGTCCGATCTTGATAAGTCATCTGTGCGCATTGCCGGGGGCCAACCGGAAGACGCGCACAGCAAACTTGTTTCAGAAGATTACTTTTCCGTTCTCGGAATCAGTCCTGCCATTGGCCGTGTCTTCACGCCCGACGATCGCAAAGCTCCCGGGCAGGACCCGTATGCAGTGCTCAGCTATGACTACTGGCAGCATCGCTTCGGCGGCAACACGGCTGTCCTGGGTACGCCGATTCGCCTGGTCAGCACGACTGTAACGGTGATTGGTGTAACGCCTGCAGGATTTCATGGTGAAAGCGTCGGCCAGCGGCCTGACTTCTGGATGCCCATGATGATGCAGCCTGTGATCATGCAGGGCCATGACTGGCTGCATGAAGACCTGGGCAAGGATATGCAGAAGATCATGTGGCTGCATGCCATTGCACGCCTGAAGCCTGCTGTGACCATGGCCAAAACTCAGACTGAAGTGGATGTGCTTTTCAAAGCGATCATCGAGAACGGATATCCCACCACGCTTCCTCGTGAGACACGCCAGAAAGCCATGAACCAGACACTCAAGCTGCATGGCGCGAGCAGCGGTGCTTTCAGCGGCCGTGACGACCTTTCACAGCAACTGGTGGTCCTGATGGCAGCCTCGGGTGTGGTTCTGCTGATCGCTTGTATCAATGTGGCCAACCTGCTGCTGGCACGGGCGGCGTCGCGCAGCAAAGAGGTGAGCGTGCGGCTTTCCATCGGCGCGTCGCGCGGGCGCCTGATACGCCAGTTCCTTACGGAAAGTCTTACGCTGTCAGTCTTGGGCGGCATTGCCGGGCTCTTTCTTGCCTGGGGAGCCTCGCGTGTGCTTTCCGTCATGGTCTCCTCGGTCAACCGCAAAGCGGAAGTTGCCGTTGCGCTTGATTTGCGTGTGCTTGCTTTTACTGCCGGCGTAACTTTGTTGACTGGCTTGATCTTTGGATTGGCGCCCGCAATTCGCGGTACGCGAGTGAAACTGGTTGACAGTCTGCGCGATGGCAGCCGGGCCACAGCTTCCGGCACAAAGCTCAATCTGGCCAAGGGACTTGTAGTTCTTCAAGTGGGATTATCTCTGCTGGTGGTAGTGAGTTCCGGCTTGCTGTTGCGTACCTTGTGGAACCTCCAGAGCGCCGATCTCGGCTACGTGAAAGAAAAAATGCTGGTCGTGAACATTGATGGCACTGTTCCGGGATACAAAGGGCCACAGCTTACAGCCATGTGGCGCGAATTATCGGATCGAATCGGCGCGCTGCCAGGGGTTCGCGGCGTCACTTTTTCCAACAATGGCCTGTTTACGGGGAATGAAGCCGCCGACTATATCAGCGCGGAAGGATACGTTCCCGGGAAAGATGACGAGAAGTTTTCACGCTTTGACGCGGTTGGGCCCGGCTATTTTTCCACCGTCGGCATTCCCATGCTGCGCGGCCGCGAGTTCGGGCTGCAGGACACGGCTACTTCCACCAAAGTCGCTGTGATCAATGAAGCATTTGCCAGGAAGTATTTTGCCGGACGTAATCCCATTGGCTACCACATCACTTCAACGTTCGGAAAGAACCAGGTCACGTTTGAAGTGGTAGGAGTGTCCCGCAACGTTCGCGACCACCGCTTGTCTGGTGAAGTACCACCCCGTTACTACATTGTTCCGGAGCAATCGATGGAAGGCCCGTTGGAATTCGGATCCATCATGATTCGCACAGCCGCTGATCCCGATCAACTGATTCCCTCAGTACGGCGAGCCATCCTTTCCGTGAATCAGGACCTTTACCCCGATGAGTTACAGCCTTTGGTGCAAAACGTGGACACTTTCATTGCCCAGCCTCGAGTCCTGGCGCGGCTTTGTACCTTGTTCGGCTCAATTGCACTACTGCTGGCGGCCACCGGACTTTATGGTGTGCTCTCTTATGGCGTAACCCGTCGCACCAATGAGATTGGCATCCGCATGGCCCTAGGCGCTGGGAGAAGCAATGTGGTTGGCATGATTCTGAGGGAAACCAGCGTGATGATCGCCATCGGCGTGGCGCTTGGCATGGGCGCTATAGCGGCGGTTACTCGTTTGATGAAAGCCGTTCTGTACGGCTTGAGCTCTCTTGATCCAGCCACGATCGGCGGAGCCTTATTGTTGTTGGGCGTGGTGGCTCTGGTGGCCGGCTATATTCCCGCCACGCGAGCCGCGCGTGTGAATCCTACGACGGCATTAAGGCATGAGTGAGCTACTAGCTGCTAGCCATTCGCACTTAGCCATTCGCACTTAGCCATTAGCCATTAGCCATGAGCCATTAGCCATGAGCACTTAACCTTCAGGATTTGCCGCTGCAAAGCTAATGATTGAGGACGCCACAATTGCGGAGACCGCTACTCGGCGATGCTTTCTCCCCGTGTCATCTTGAGCGCAGTCGGCGCGCATGCGACGACGTAGTCGAAAGATCCCGAGAATGCTGGGTGTAACCAGGCAGTCTCAGGGAATTTTCTCGAGAAGCCCTTTGTGTTCCTTCGTGCCCTTCGTGATGAAGCTTTCGACTTCCCGATCTCAGCGTCCGTGCAACCACAGAGGTCACAGAGGAACACCGAGGAAAACAAAACCACAAAGACACGAAGGAACACGAAGGCGGACTGCTGGAAGAAGAGCCGTCGGCACTCAGCATTCAGCACTCAGCCGGGAAACTTTAATTTCTGGAGCAAAGGGTTAATTACGGCTAAGTGCTAATGGCTAAGTACTAAGTACCGATTGCTAAGTGCTAACGGCTAAGTGCTAAAGGCCAAGTACCAAGTACCAAGTACCAAGTACCAAGTACTGACTCGCTTATTCGTATGCCAGCGCGTCAATGGGATCTTTCTGGGCGGCTTTGAAGGCAGGATAAACGGCTCCCAGCATGGCGCCGCCCACGGCGATTACCGTTGCGTAGAAAGCCCAGCGGAGGGTAAGTGGAAGCACGCTGAGAGTAGGGAATTGATGCACCAGTCCGGCGCGGCCAGCCACGCTGATCACGATCCCCACCACAACTCCGGCCACGCCAAGCAGAGCGCTTTCCCGCAGAATCAGGCGCACGATGTAGCTCTTGGACGCACCCAGAGATTTCAGGATTCCGATTTCGCGGGTCCGCTCCATCACAGACGTGTACATTGACTGGAAGATCACAATGAAGCCGATGATCATGGCAATCCCGATGACCACCTTGATGAAAATCGACAGGCCGGGAATATTGTCCGGCGACATGATGGTGAGCCAGTCACGCATGGACTGGACGTTGAAGTCGCTGAGTCCAGGGACGGCTTTGATTTCCTTCGAGACAATATCTGCGTTGGCCGGATTATCCAGCTTTACATAAAACATGGTGGCTTTGTTTTCCGCGCCCAGCATGTCCTGCATGGTGTGAATGGGAATATAGCGGCGCGCGCCACGGCCATGTTCCACAATGCCGCTCACGCGGAAGTCATGTCCCAGAATCGGGAGCGTGGTGCCAATCTTCACTTTATGGGCGGACGCGTAGATGTCATCCACAATCGCGTCATACGGACCTTGGAACGGGCCGCCCTTCAGGTAACGAAATGGCCCGCCGAGCTTCTCATAGCTTGTGAGATCGATCCCGGTAAGAATTTCCAGGGTGTTAGTGGTTTGCAGGACAACCGGCGCAACCGCCACCACGTGCTGCTGTCTGGCCAGAATGTCGCCAATCTTGATGGAGACCGGCGCGCTGCTGAAAGCGCTGAAATTGGCCGAACCCGGAGGCCGCACCATGATGTCCGCGCCCGTGCCTTTTTGCCGGGTCTTGTTGTCATCGAGAATGCCCAGCGCCAGCCCAACGATCAGCAGAATCAAAGTGACTTCCACCGCCACGGCGGTGATGCTGATGATCGACCGCAACGGGCGGTTGGTCAGGTTGGCGACAATCATTTTGTTCATGGGGTCAAATAGTCCTGAGTTCCTGTCGTAGGTTATTGGGCGTGCTTCTCCGGCTGAGGCTTTACCGTGGTCTGGTTCTCGGCATGCGTGCTCTCGTTGTCCAGATTAATGAGCCGCGACCCGGCGGGCTGGGCGAGTTGGAACTGGTCGTCGCGGAGCGGTTCGTTTAGCCGCAGCTTCAGTATGTTTAGAGTGATGGCGTACTCTTCCACCGGACGTTGTATGTCTACCACAGTGGGGAACATCGTCCCGCCAAAGTCCTGGAACTTTTCGTAGTTGGCATATGTAATGATTTGTCCGTCGTGGTTATAAAGGTATTGCTCGTGTGGCATTAGATCTTCGCGACTGAACACGATGCGCCGGTGAAGATATGGGCCTTTGTCATCTTTGCTGATGACCACCACTACATAGTCCTGCTGGATGGCGTCTTTGTGGGTCTTCGCGTCCTTTACCATCTCCGTGCTTTGTTCAAGAACGGCGATTTCACCGGCAGCCTGGTCAATAGGCTTGAGCAGCAGCGCATTCAGGATGTGCTGCGGCCTTAGGTTTTCCAGAGGCTGGGCGGAAGGCCTTTCCGTCTTATTGGAGCCGACGATGAACTTGTTCTGCGGAGGGATGGAAAGCTCGAATGTCTTTCCGTTGCTTACCATGTCAAAAAGATGGTTTCCGACGACAGGTGCGCGCCCGATCATGCGCATCATCTCCGGTTTGCGCACCAGCACGTTGCCATTAATCTGGCGATAGTCGGTGACCTTTCCTTTTTTTTCGCCTCCAGCAGAGGCGTCAATGGTCACAGTGGCGTTCATGGTCTGGAGTTGGGCCGCGCTCGAGTTGATCTTGTCCACCAGTTGGTCCAGCGTGGCGCTCTGTAGCGTATTGGTGCTCATGCGCGTATGTACGTTGCGTGAGCTGCTGAACAGACACCCGCTGAGTGGAAGCAGAGCAACCAGGAGAATAAGGGCTTTAATTCGTGACGAACCGACCATTGAGATGACTGAGACTCCGTTAATCGACGGTTTAAGTATATCGAACTAAAGATGATCCTGCGGGGCAGGAAGATGCGGCAAAGTATGACAATCCGCGGTGAAATAAGTCTCAAATTCCGGTATTTGATGAATGCATCCGGCAGAATGGGCGTTCTCTAAGGATGTATGTCTGGACGAAAGGTGAGTGCCGTTAACGGTTTACGGCCTGTGACACTGCCCTGCGGTAGGCGGCAACGTTGCGCGCATGTTCGGCTTCCGTGCGGGAAAAATTGTGGTGACCGCGGTTGTCACTGACAAAGAAGAGGTAGTCCGTGGTGGCTGGGTGCAAGGCGGCTTGCAGTGAGGCTCGGCCGGGATTGCAGATCGGTCCGGGCGGCAGGCCCTGGTTTCTATAAGTGTTGTACGGCGAGTCAAATTGCAGATCGGACCGATAGATGGTTCCGCGATAGCGATTGTTCAGCAGCGCCGCGTAGATAACCGTGGGATCGGTAGCCAGCACCATATGCCGGTTCAGCCGGTTATAGAAAACGCTGGCCACTTGGGGCCGCTCTTCCGGAGCTCCCGTTTCTTTCTCCACGATGCTGGCCATGGTCACCGTGGCGTGAAAGTCTTTGGTGAGTCCGGCGTTCTGCGCCGCCTGGCGGAAGCGATGCACCATGGTCGCCGCAATGTCATGCAAACTCTGCGTGCGGGTGAGGCGATAGCTGTCAGGGAAGAGGTAACCTTCCAGCGTGGTGGCTTGCGGATCAAGATCATGGATAAGCGCAATATCCGTATGCGCGATTTTTAGGAAATCATCACGCTTGCCCAGGCCAGCCTCTTCAATGGCCCCGGCAATATCGAACATGTTGTAGCCTTCTGGAATGACCAGAAGATGAACGAAAATATCGCCGCGGGAGACGCGGTCATACACTTCCCCCAGTTTAGCGGGATGATCAAACGAGTATTCGCCGGCTTTCAGCGGCTTGCGTCCGTGAAACTGGTGCCATAGGAGAAACCCGTACTGGCTGCGAATGATACCGGCCTTTTGCAGATCGGTGGCAATGCGTTTGGCTGATGATCCCGGACGGAGTTGCACCAGCTTCTCTTCACGCGGACCGGCTGGCAGCAGCAGCAGCGCATAAGCCAGCAGCCCTGCCACCAAGATCAGCGCGATCACGAATAATCTGGCGAATAGTTTCAACATTCTTCCCTATCTATTTTAGATGCGACTGGCTCCTGGGCATGCTAGCGAACGGCCATGAACCAGAAACAGGAGAGCCTCGTCCCTTTGGAATTTGAGGGTGCTCGCCGGTAAAGAGTTGGCCTCACCGCACGGCACGAGCGCGCTCCCGTGGCTGTTTGTCGCCTACTTGTCTTCGATTGGCTTTTCTGTCACAGGCTTCTCCTCTTCTTTGGCTTGGGCTTTGGTCTGGGCGCGAGAACGCTTCACCGCCTTAACAAATTCATGGGCCACGTCGGCTGCGCCTAAGGGACCGGAAAAGGGACCCAGTCCTTTGCCCGCCAGCAACACAATGGTCGTGTTCTGGTGCTTGAGCTGAAAGGGATACTCCCAGGCAAACGTGTATCCGACCTTTAGCAGCACGTCCGCCACGTGCGGATCGTCCACGATATGGATATTCAGCTCGCGAAATTCCTTATTGCGGCCTAGCGCGGCCTTCATCTGGTCGCTGCCAAAGTATTGGGCATCTCGGGCGTCCACCCACATGGTGCGGAAGTTCTTCAGGATGAAATCCGGGTCCTTCGAGTTCTTGAGCAGGTCAGACTGGTCTGGGGCGTCAGGTCGGGCCAAATCCTGGGGCTCGAGCTGGCTTCGCTGTAAACGCCGGACAGACTGTCCTGCCTCATTCCGCAGCACGTAGCTCTGCTGCGCCTGTGCCAGACGTGCCTGGGCTTCCATGGCCTCTAAGTAGGGACCGCCAACGCGGTTTCGATCAATGTAAGCTGGCATGTTGCGATAGGGATAAAGTGGCGCCGATTGCTGAACCACGGAGCGTTCTAAGTTAGGATTCTGGGCCAAGGCTGGGCTGGAAAGAGAAAGAACAAGCGTGAGAAACGTGACAACAAGGATGGGTGTTTTTGTGAATTGAAGTCTTATGGATTGAAGCTGCATGTGACTGATGCCTCCTGGTTTTGCCAACTCCCGGGTTAGCCGATTGAACTTGGCGATGGCCAGCATGGCTAAGGCAGCGCTCGAAGACAATCCACCCCGCATAAACTGGAGATCATCAGAAGGTAAACCAGAAGATAAACCAGAAGATAAATTGCTAAATTGTGTCTAAACAACAGTTTGGCTAATAGTTTCCGATGCACCAAGCACCGAAGGTGCGACTGAAAATAGCCCGGCACGCAGCGAAGCAAGTGCCGGGAGTAGAGAAGAAAGGAAACAAAGTCCCGCCAGGGACGGCTGAACCTGCGGATACCCAAAGGGTGGAGCAGGCATTCATGCCCGCCAGGGACGGCTGAACCTGCGGATACCCAAAGGGTGGAGCAGGCATTCATGCCTGCGTTAAAGGACAAAATAATGGGGGCTTAGCCCCTGTGGTTTTTGCGAAAATATGCAGAGCCATAGGGATAACCCTCCGCTGAATTGGCCAGACCCGCTTTCACCGCATCGATAGTAAGACCTGTGGCGAAGGAAGCTCTCGCGATCCCAGAATTTAGTAAATGCCGCGGGCCTGCATGAACGATTGCAGGATCAGCGTGGCCGCCAACCGGTCAACAGCCTGGGCACGTTTTTGAATGCTGAGATCGGCCTCGCGCAGAAGCCGGTTCGCCTCCGCAGACGTGAGCCGTTCGTCCCAGAGATGGACAGGAAGCTCGAACTTGCGGCGAAGCTCCTCGGCAAACTCGGCCACCTTTTGTGACTGCGTGCCTTCCTCTCCGCTCATGCGCAGCGGGTAGCCGAGCACGATTTCCTGGACCTGGTTTTCACGGATCAGGCGTTCCAGCCGGGCGAAATCGCTGCGGCGGTTCTTACGCTGAAGAGTTTCCAGGCCCTGCGCCGTGATGCCCAGAGCGTCACTTACGGCCAGCCCCATGCGTCGGGAGCCGTAATCGATGGCCAGTATCCGCGGAGCCGGAGTACGGGCAGCCTGGTCGTCAGAGGGAAGTTCCACACGGCAATTATATGGTTATCTGCATCTTAGAACCCGTGGGGGAGTGTGGGGCCTCGCATACATCATGGCAACCAATCGCGTTATCCCTCCGTCTCGGGAGCAACTCTCCGCTGAGACTACGGCGGAGGAAACCAAGAATGCGCAAGTTGCGTTGAAGCAAAAGCAGGAGCGCCGCCTGAACCGCGCTGTGTGGGCGGGCTCGGTTGCCCAGGTGATCACAGGCGTCGTTGTAGTTTTTGGCATTTTGTACCTGGCCAAGCTGGTGCTGGTCACGTTGCTGGTCTCCATCCTGATCGCGTTCATGCTGGCGCCAGTCGTCAACCTTCTGGAACGCGTACGGTTGCCGCGTTCAGCCTCGGCGTTTATTGCCGTGATCGCCCTCATGGCTGCGTTATGGGGCGCCAGTTATTTCTTTTACTACCGGGCAGTAGATTTCCTTCAGGAGATGCCGAAGTACTCGCAAAAAATACGCGGCATGGTGGCACACTTCCGCGAACAAACCAGAGACCTCCAGCAGACCACCGAAAAAATTCTGCCGGAGGAAGCCAAGCCGGCGAAGAATGTTCCGACCGTAAGGGTCCAGAACAGCGGCAAGGCTGACATGATCTCGCAGAACCTTGGCACCGTGACTGAGGTTATGCTCACGGTGGCATTTATTCCGTTTCTGGTTTATTTCATGCTGAGCTGGCAGGAGCATGCCCGGACCAAGACAGTCGAGCTTTTTCCGACGGAAAATCGCACCACTGCCTACGTTACGCTGGGACAAATCTCACTCATGGTGCGAAGTTTCATTGCCGGTAACGTAATGATCGGCGTGTTTATGAGCGCCATCAGCATGATCGTGTTCGGATTCCTGGGCCTGCCCTATTTCTATTTTCTGGGCATTATCAGCGGCTTTTTAAGTCTCATGCCCTACCTGGGTCTGGTGCTGGCGGTTGTTCCGCCGCTGGCCGCCGGATTGGGAACGCTGAAAGAAACGGGCCTCATCATCATTGTGGTGACTGTGCTTGGTCTGCACCTGTTCTCAATGAACGTGCTCTATCCCAAGGTGATTGGCAAACGCCTTCAACTCAATCCCTTGCTGGTGACAATATCACTGCTGTTGTGGGGATGGCTCTGGGGCGCCATGGGATTGATTCTGGCAGTGCCCATCACGGGCGTTTTCAAAATTGTTTGTGACCACGTGGTCGCCCTGCGGCGCTTCGGCGAGTGGAT
>Ga0137388_10003007_pt1 | contig 10771 bp, 16 predicted proteins | sample 15con2h14AmetaG_FD_104644 | JGI IMG/M metagenome (GOLD analysis project Ga0137388, IMG submission 104644) | Vadose zone soil microbial communities from Angelo Coast Range Reserve, California, USA - 15con2h1.4A metaG | ecosystem: Environmental > Terrestrial > Soil > Vadose zone > Saprolite...
CAAGCGCCAATCGACGGTGGTGGCGAAGGGGTCAGTACAGAGAATCGGGGCGGCGGCGGGATCGGCCGGATTTGTGTTCTCAACCTGGAACCAGTAATGGCAGATGCCGTCAGGGAGTCCGCTCTCCGCAGCGGCGATGGCCCATAGACCGGGGCTGTTCGGATCGGCCTTTGAAAGTGGGATGTCTTTGCGGTTGGTGAGAGTGTTGGGGTTGCCTGCTGCGAAAGTACCGATGACCAAAACCGGCGCCCTAGCGCCGACACTAGGGCGTCAGAGCGTAAAGTGTGTTTCCCTGCGGAGGAGGAGATCGGAAGATAACATGCACACCCCCTAGAGCCCACTCGCACAAGGTAGCGAAGAGTACGCACCGAATCAAATGAAATTTGTGTTACCGTTGTACGCCAGTGATCAGCTCGTTGCACACACCCGAGCAAAGCAATTGACGACTAGCTGGACGTCGTGGGCGGGTGGCGATTTGGCCTCTTTTGCCTTTCATGTGCGTCGCTCGATAAGAGTCTCGGGCACAAAGTGCGGTGTGTGGCCCTGCGACGCTAACCCGTTATCTGGCTCATAGCCTGCGTCAGAAGCGTAGTCGAAGCGGTGTGCGGCGCGAATCATATTGGGCCCGGACAAGAGGAGAAGTTAAGCCGTTTCGAGTCCGGTGAGCGTGGGCATCGGTAGAAATCCAATGCAAACTGTCAACAATCGATACCGCGCCCAGATCCGCTTGGCTTGCCGATAACTCAGCTCCAGCAACTCGCCGGCTTCTCCCAGCCGCAAGTTGCCCGCCTTCACTCGCCCCATCACCTCAACCCGACTCAGTTCCTTGCTGCTCAATCCCGTTCTCCCCAATCGGTGTGCCTCCTGTCCTAGGCACTCTAAATGGGGGCACTTCTGATGTGGTTTCATGGGGACACCTTTAATGTGGTTCAACATACAAAATTTGCAAATTTGCGGCTGTTGTTACGAAACCGGAGCGATGTTGTGGTTCGGCAAAAATAGAGAGCGCGATCGAGTCGAGTCGCGTGAAGCTTCGAACCATGTCGATCTCACTCGAGGATCAGCGGTTCGTCACAGAGATCAATCAGCATGGAATGGCGCTCATGGTCGAACCGGCGGCAGAAGATATCGAAGCTACAGTCTTGGAGGCCAAGTCGTGGTTCGGCGAACCAAGCGGTCAACTGCTCGACGAAAATCTCCTCGCAGCGTTCGGGCAGTACGTCGGCAACGTCAGTTACTCACCGTAACTTCTAAAACCTAAGTGATGTGGCATCTCATACATTCTCCCTCCCTATGTGTCGGGAGCCCGACGCAACGCGGAATAGTCGGAACTCCGACATTACTGTTCCACTCTCCGAACAGAGATCGTTTCCGCTTGACTTCGGCTCTTAACGCGAGCAAGATTCGGCGCAAGCGTCTCTCCGAAGAGCAGTTCCCACCGAGGGGGAGGAAATGCGCACTCCCTGAGGCGACGGGCCCTGGATTCCCCGACGAGCCCAATCGGAAAGCATTCTTCAGGCACGCAAGAGAAAGATCATGCATTCGTCCACAGGGGTCTTGGCCTTCCGCGCGCTTCAACGGGACGAACTCCCTGGAAACGACCTGGAGGAACTCATGGGTACACGAGTTCTGTTCGCTCTATTCGCGCTGCTTTTCATTTTCCTGTACACCGTGCCGGCAAGTAGAGCGACCGAAATCGTGACATTCGAAGAAACATCCCACTGTTCCGGGATCTGGAAAAGTGATTCGAATCCAACTCCGGCATCGCACGAAACAAATTGGGTCCCCCTAATTACACTATTACACTTTGTTTGCGAACCTCACAGCTGGAGCCTTAGCGGCCCCTGATTTAGCCGGATTAGGGTGATCCAACCAAATCAATTAGGAGACGTCTTATGAGCGCGTTAACAGCAAACGTCGCATTAGTATCGGACACACCCGTGGTCGATTTCTCCCAAGTTTCGATTGTGGCGGCCGCCCTGAACAAGCAAGTTACTCGGGACTTCGGTCCGCTCTGGGAGGTGGGCGCCACGGTCAGCGGATTTGACACACTCGAGTCAGTCCCGGTCGATTATTGGCCGGTGATCATTCGGGACGACATCAATCAGCCGGGTGCAGCGGGCTATCACACGGACGATAATTGGCAGCCTTTTTCGCTCGTCCAAGCCGATGACAGCTGGGCCCTGACATCAAGCCATGAAGCACTGGAGATGCTAGCCGATCCTTTCGGCAGCAGAACCATTGCCGGATCTCCTCCTCCCGCCTCGCCGGACCCGATTTCGCAATTCGATCGGGTCATTTATCTGGTGGAGGTTTGTGATCCCTGCGAGAGCGAACAGTTGGCCTACACCGTGAACGGAGTCACAGTCTCGGACTTCATTACGCCTCACTACTACGACCCGAATGGCACGAGTGGAGCGCAGTATGACTTCCAAGGCAATCTCGAAGGCCCACACACGGTGCTGGAGGGGGGATACGTGAGCTTCGGCAACCCAGTGGACAACCATTGGTATCAAATCATCGTTGTGAACGGCCAAAGCCAGGTGCGTGATTTGGGCGTCATCCAATCAACCAATGGCCGCAGCTTACGCGAGTTGGTGGATCTCGCCGTTCGAAGGGCCAGACAAAAGGAGCACTACCGCACCAAGCCCGCGATGACGAAGGCAGTGGCTGCGGCAGTGGGATCCCCGCTAGCAAAGACAAGCACAGCCCGCGCGAAGACGTTGCGAAACTATGTGCAGAAGCTGAAACAGCGTGATGTAGCATAAAACGTGAAAGGAGCCATCCTCCGGGGTGGCTCCTTCTGAAAAGAGGTCTTCCATGCCGGAAGAACAATCCCACATCGAGCAGGGACAGATTGAGCGAGCCAAAAGACTGCGCAATCACATTGATCGTTTGAGGCAGGGGCAGCCCGAGCCGACCGATCCGAAGAAGGGAAAGTCGCTGAAAGAGCAAATTGCGGAACGTACTGCCGAGCAAGAGAAATAGGCAAACGCGTTACCAAGTCGGGCCATGGTCCACTTGTATGTCGTTCGCGTGAATTTACCACCACTGGAAATGCAAATTCTCCATCGTCGTAATCTGTAACCCTCGGAACCTGCGTCGGGTGGCACCGTAAGTCTCTGAAAATGCTTCGAGGGAGTGCTTATGTGGTGGCCTAAACGCAAGCTCAGCGGATAACGCGGGCTTGGGCTATGTTTTGCGACAGTCTTGAGTTTAATTCGAGTAATGCCTCGAAGGAGGACAGCGAATGACCGCCCATCGATACGACCATCTTCTGAGAACGACACCTATACCGCCGCATTCGGCGCCAGTCACTGCACGTCCGCACAAGCCAATTGGGAAAAGCCGCCGTCCACCGGGCGACCCATCCTCAGCGCCCAAGCCGTACCCGCGGTTCATCGCACCGCCAACCACAAACCTCAACAACTTAAGCCTTGCGTTGGACGTTATCCTGCCGGACGAGGCGAAGGCCGCTGAAGATGCTGGACTGCTCGTCTTTCACTCAGTAGGTGACACAGGCGGCATCCATGGAGACGACGTCGAGAGGGCGATTTCTGATGCGATGGAGAGTCAGATTTCCGCCGCCACCGGGAAGAGTCCTGCTCCCGCGTTTTATTACAACCTCGGAGACGTTGTCTATTTCAATGGAGAGAGCAAACTTTATCAAAGCCAGTTCTACGAGCCTTACCAGAACTACCATGCAACGATTTTTGCGATTGCCGGAAATCACGACGGCGATACCTCAACCCGGCCGGGCGATCCAGTCGACACCGACCCGTCGCTGTTCGGATTCATGCGCAACTTTTGCGATACCGCGAGCCACCACGATAGCCCCTACCGTCCGACGATGACGCAACCTTACGTTTACTGGACGTTCGAAACACCCTTTGCGACGATTGTCGGGCTTTATTCGAATGTTGACGGCACACTTGATGCGAGGGGTACAAGCGAACAGCAGCAGTGGTTTCAAAATCAGGTAACCAACGCTCCTAAAGATAAGGCGCTGATTATTACAGTACACCATCCTCCATACTCGCTCGACACGACACACGGAGGCTATCCGGACATTGAAATCGCGCTCGACCGGATCATTCAAGCCACCGGGCGTATCCCCACCGCGGTCTTATCCGGACATGTGCACTCCTTTCAGCGGTTCGAACGCGCCTTGGGCGACCATAAGGTGCCGTACATCGTCGCCGGCGCTGGAGGTTACGCCCACACGCTAAGCCTTTTGCATAAAATTGAAACGGCTTCCAATGGGAAATCGTTGGCTCCTGGTTTCCAAACCACCCACAAGGACCTGAAGCTGATGGCACACAATGACCAGGAGCCAGGTTTCCTTCGGGTCACTGTGGACGGCAAGAAGCAAACAGCAACGTTCGACTATTTCCTTGTTCCGTTCCCGCCAGCGGCACCCACCGGGAGCCCAGCGGACTCGGTGACGGTTCCCTGGTGAAGTCGAGAGTGTGACAGGAGGTTGTTGTTTCGTTTGCAGTTTCTGAGCGCTTCCCCCAAGATTCAAACTTCAGTGGCTTTCCAGGCAAACTTAGCCTGTCGCTCGCCAAAATTCTGTCCGGCCGTGAAATCAACAGCTTACACACTTTCCTCAACCCACCCATCTGCTATGACTGTTGCCCAGGCTCCACTTTTTCCGGCTTTGGTTCGGAGCACTGACTCGCTGCTTTCGCCCACGCCAGGACCGGCTCCTGGAGAATCTGGCACTCAAAGAGTGGAGCCGAGCAAACTTGAAGCGTTCGCTGTTAGCCCGCATTACTTGACACACTTGGACTTGCCATCCAGTGCAGACCTGACGCCTTCGAGAAATGTGTACTTTATCCCCCCTTCTTGCACGAGACCGAGTTTGTGGCCCGGTTTGCGTTACAGCACCTATGCAACTTTGCAGGCCCTCCTGGCTTCACTAGTGGTTCCCTTCGTCATTGCTAGCCTTGCGGATCGCCTTCGTCACCACCATGCTTGACGCAAAAGTACACCTCCGGCTCCTCGCCGATCCTCGTGAATGGCCTAGGTGGGGTGGTTCAAGGCCGAGGCGGTTTTCTCATCGATGCGGTAGTGCGAAATGGTTTGGTGATCATCAGCGGCGTAGCAACTCTGGATTGCAATCTTAGGCGTGCTGCGAATACGGAGTCAACGAGGGCAACACATTGACACATTGCGCCAATAGACGCACTTTCTGAGGCGGCGGTGCCCATTTCCTAGCCGTGTTCGGCCAGCAATTGACAGAGCCGCCGATCAATTTCTTTGCCGGGCCAGAAGTTTACCTTGACTCTTTCCGATCCAGACTTCAATCGACGGAAGGGGGGTTTGAGTGAAGGAGGAGAAATCTTGGACCGCAGATGTATATCCAAGCTCTCGCATTACGTCGTTCACAATGCTAGCTTTCAATGCGCCAGGAGCGGAATAAAAGCGCACGTAGGTATGAACCGTCGCTACCACCCCATTTACCAATTCTATCGGCGGTGTGGCAAAACCCTTATTGCGGAGAGCTACTTGAAGTCTCAAGCCATCCTCGCGTTGTTCTTCTTTGGCAATTTGAACGTAAACCTGAATTGGCGAGTTTGCAGCCGCACTTGCGATTTGGGCACCAATAAGCTGATTCTGAGCCCCGGCCTTGGCGAGGATTCGGTTAGCGGCCACTGTGAGAGAGTTGGCCGGGGGCCCTCCAGCGAAGATGGTCAGCACTGCAATTAGGTCTTTCGAAAACTTATGCTCTTTGCTAAGGACCCCTATGATACCCATTCCGAGTTCTTGTTCGTTGTCGTTGGAGCTTGCCAACATCTTGACGTATCCAGTGTCACGCTCCAAGTCTCGCCGGTCACTTTCGTCTTGACGCTGGGCGTCAAGACGCATTCTATCAACCCTGCCTTGATGAGAAGAATACAGGATTCCAACAACGGCAATGACAACGGGAATGAGCAACTTCGATATCACGTCAATCCAATCAATCCAATCCCGGTGCTTTTCCTCGGTCATAAGTACCTGTTGTGAAGAGCGAATATTAACAGCAAGTGTCCTAGATAGTCACTGAATTTCAGAAACGATCTCCCGTCCGAATTGCTCGTAGCGGTGGCATCCGGGGAGGAATAGCTGGTGACAAGGTTTCTGGCTGAGAATTTCTCGATCCTCATTTGGGCAGAGGAGGTAGCCCTAATTCGAGGCCACCCCTTGCGAGGAGCCTAAACTCTATCGGGAAACTCCCGGCGAGTGTGACGGGTTGCGAAGACCGATGAGTCGGACACCTGGACCCCATTAATCCCGAGGAGGCGGAGCACCACGACCATGCCGCCACGGCCCGAGTTTTTCGAAGGCAAAGCCGATGCCGAGGTTTGTGTGGAGGTTCGTGCCGTCGTTGTTATGGCGCCGAGCACGAGGAAAATTGCTCACTCAGACCGGGCTGTTCCCGCTACGCCGTAAACCTTACCCAAAAGGCCCAAGAACCATCCAAGAGCAAACAGGCTTGAGCTTATCCACCATGCGTATTTGGAACGTCTCGTGTTTAGTCGGCGCCTCTCGCTCGCCATGTTCGTAATCTTCGTTACAATGTCGCTAGTTGTGCGTCCTAAGATCGTAGCCTTCTCGTAATGATCCTTTTGTCTTTGCAGCAACGCTCCGTGGTCGGCTCGTGAAAGGTCTCCGCTGTCCTTCCAATTCATTTCGTTAATTTCCTGTTCAAGGGCAGTGATCTCCTTCACGATATTGCGGAGTTTCTCGCTATACTCCTGTGACTGTGATAGCTGTTCTAAGAGAAGCGAGATGCTCGTTGCCTCGCGGTAGGACGTAGCAAGTAACGAGAGGGTCACTATATTGTTGCTTCGTCGTTTCTCGAAGTCCGCACCTGCCCCTGTCGGTGTCTTTCGGTCGTTGACTGCCGCGACGACGTTGTCTTCCACAGATCCAATATCTTTACTGAGCGAATAGAAGTAGGTGGCTCTTTCGATCGATTCCGAAATATGACGCCACGAGTCGCCTAATCCTTCCTTGATGACAAAGGTAGTGAACACAATCAGAGCGCCTACATAGGTCAGTAGCTGACTGTGTCTTCTGACGAATCGTCCAAGGCCAGTATGCTTCGAGAACATTGAGGACCTCCATTGACGTTCTGGCCCGGCATTGTACGATGAGGGAAACCCGCAACAACAAGACAAATCTTTCCTAGATGCCCGAGTCACATCACAGGCCAGCCTTTCTCGATAGGAGACACAGGTAAGTCCAACATCGGCGGTTCGAAATTTAAATTCCGCGTCTGGGCAGATGGGACCCATACCAAAAAATGCCACCCCCCTGGCGATAAGCTTGTAAACTCGGGCGGAAACTCCCTACCGGCACAATTTCCCGTCGAGACCAGATGGAGTAGGTTATTCGGGAACAGACGACTCGCGCTGGACCCCATTGTCCCCAAGAAAGCTGAGTGTCGAACAAAGGTAACGGTAACGGACCCGGTATGGCTCGCTTTACGGTCGGGCAGAGAGTTTTGTGACGTGAGTTGTGACGTAACCCGGGCATCCAAGCCTGTGCAAGTGGGTGCAAACGGCTGCTCCGCGTGCCCATGCAAGTCCGGTCTAGATTCCGGCAGGTTCTTGGGCTCGTGCAACTTGAGCTCACTCCCGCTCATTCCTTCTTATCGGGGTCCTTGAATTCGGGACTAGGGGGTCGGTGGTTCAAATCCTGCGCGGCGATTATTGCCCGCTGAGAGGCTCCCCGGGGGACTACTCGGGTGAAGCCCCGCAGGGAAAGTGCTTGCCACTATTCTCGCTCCTGTTACGCTCCCGTTTGCGTGAATGGGGAGTTCTTTCCCCTGACTCTACGCGACCATCCGTGCCGCGCTAAGTGTTTGAATTACCATGGGTAAAGCCTCATAACCCAAAGGTCGGTGCTTCAAATCCACCCCCCGCAACCAACCTCAAGCTCCACGGTATGAATCACTTGAGTATAAAGCCCAACCGTGGTGTCCTTAGTTCCTTTTAGTTCCCATTAGCGGAGAATTGGCCCTCCGCAGTCTTCCGGTCAAAAACCATTCCTACTACAGTGCTGTTTGCTGCCCGTTTGTGTTCAGCAATGGCCTGGGTATAGACGTTCATCGTGCTTTGCACAGTCGAGTGCGGCAACAGCTCCTGCTGCACTTTGATATCGGTGCCCACGCTTCGCAACATCGTCGAATAGGGATCTCGGAAGGTGTGCCAGCCGATTTTTTCTATGCCAGCTCGTAGGGCTGCAGGTTTGAGGTGCCGCTGCAGAATGTTCTGCTGAGAACGAGGTTGCCCAACTCGGTTTGCGAACACCCAGTCCTCTGCTCCCTTGTACAAGGTGTTCTTGCGCCATTGCAGCAGAGCCTCAGCCAGGCGGGAATCAACGGGAAGGGCCTTGCGTGAAGCTTCAGTCTTCGTATCGCCCGACCTGCCGTTGACAACCCCTCGCCGTATTAGGACAGTGAGACTGTCCCAATCGAAGTCGCCCCACCGTAGGCCCACGATCTCACTGGCTCGGAGACCAAGACAATCGGCAACCAGAACCATAGTTCGGTATGGTTCAACTAGCTGTGCAAGCAGAAGCTTGATCTCTTCGGACGTGAAAATGCGGGGGATCGAGCGACGACCACCGCTCTGCCGCACCAGAGCAATGGGATTGCGATCCGTTAAATTCCAGCGGAGTGCGTGTCCGTAGAGAACGTGAAACACGCTGCGAAGGTTGAGTTTGGTTTTGGGCGCCCGCGGCAGCGACCGTAACCATTGCTCCACCGCAACCGGTGTGACTTGTTCCAGCAAGTGATCGCCACACTGAGGACGAATCCAGCAATTAAGGGCGGAAGTGTAGGACTGTTGGGTTGCATGCCGTCGCTGTGGCAGCTCCTGTTCCATATAGCGAGCTGCGAGAGCGCCGACCGTAATTGGTCGTCCGAAGCGATGGCCCAAATTCAACCAAACCCGAAATGGCTCGACGCCCCGCAGAGCATCCGTCCGCGTGGGGATTGCCTCACAGTGCTGACGATCCTCGAACGGCGGCTGCGGTGACCTTCTGGTGTAGTTTCGTAAAAGCGAAACTGCCATACATCTTCGGTGAGACTGTTGCGCTTCCTGGTTAGACATCCGTATTGATATCTTCGTCTCTTCATCTGGCGCGTTTTCTCTTTCTGACTTGAGGCAACGCCGGGAGGAGAGATTATTCCAGGAATTGAGATGTGAGTGTTATGAATGCCGCAAACGGTCCCTCTCGGGGAACTTTGCCGGGGTCAGATGCCTTTGCGACGGCAATAATGTGGAATGCTATTTGGGAATGGTGCCCAAGTTCGGAGCGCATTCAGAACCGAACTCCACTCAGCAACTGGAGCAGATGCGGTGCGAAAGAGTTTCATTTGATCGCTGAGCCGGTGAAGCAGGAACTAATGCCCGGCAAGATCGCAAACCTGTGGGACCACGACGGCAGCGCTGCGGGACCCACCATTCAGGTGAACCAAGGTGACTGGGTGAGGATCATCGTGGATAACCACTTTCCTGTAGCGACCTCGATGCACTGGCACGGATTTGAAATCCCCATCCACACGGACGGACCGCCCATGCATGGTTTCCAGAGGTAAGGCAATCGGCAGAACCACGGGGCAGGGAATCAGCGGATATGCAAGACGGCTCCCGCCTCTGGACTGCGAAAGGCTATTCGTTCGAGCTACATGTTTGTGTGAGCCCGCCGGTCATGCATCCGTTTTTCCAGTACCTTTGATTGTCTAATTCAGGAGGGCAGTGTGGAAGAAACCCTTCCTGCAGTCTTCGTCAAGCGTGTCTTGCCCCACAGTTCATGTTGGCATCCCTCTGGTCCAGTACCGCATCGGAGAGCGTTGAGCAACTCATGTACATTGGCTCTCCGAGGACGACATCAACACCGCCGATCCCGAACCCTGGTCCTGGGCCTTCACCGGATCCCGAACCCCAGCCGGGCTCTGATCCCGATCTAGTTCCTCCCGTAAACCCCGAACCGGAACCCGGTTCTACTCCGGGAATATTTCCTTGGGCACCAGAACCCGAGCCGATACCCATCTAGACCACAGTGGTCGCGCGAAGGTCGCCCACTTTCCCTCTTGACTCTAGACCATAGTCCAGAGTGTATCCTTTAAACATGCTTCAAGGTTCAGCAGCCGTTGCAGGCACAATCCAGATAGGAAAAGCGGCGAAGGTCACAGCGCTCAGTATTGACGCAATCCGCTTATATGAGCGCAGGGCGTTGTTACCTAAGGTGCCCAGGACCGCCGGCCGATTCCGGCTGTACACCGCCGATGACGTCTCCCGTTTGACCTTTATCAAGCAAATGCAGGGCGTTGGGTTCTCGTTGCAGGAGATCAAGCGGCTGCTGGATCTACGAGAACGTCCGCGAGATGCTTGCCGAGAGGTCAGTGAACTGCTGAAAACAAAACTAGCCAAGGTCCACGGCAGTATCCGCGAGCTCAAAAAGTTAGAACGAGAGTTGGCGGTTGATTTGAAAAAGTGCAATCGGGAACTCAGGTACAGCAAAAAACATACTCCAAGAAACTGTCCAGTCCTACAAATTCCGAACAAGAGCAACGGGGAGGCTTGATGCGCATAGAGGTTCTTTACGTGCCCGGCTGTCCCAACCATGAAGCCGCGATGAGTAGCACAAACGAGGCACTGCGTACCGAAAAGACGATCGCTGTGGTTGAAGAGGTGGAAGTATCGGATGCAGTGGCAGCTCAAGCGCTGCGTTTTCCCGGTTCTCCCACCATTCGCATCGATGGTGTAGATGCCGA
>Ga0137388_10003008_pt1 | contig 10768 bp, 6 predicted proteins | sample 15con2h14AmetaG_FD_104644 | JGI IMG/M metagenome (GOLD analysis project Ga0137388, IMG submission 104644) | Vadose zone soil microbial communities from Angelo Coast Range Reserve, California, USA - 15con2h1.4A metaG | ecosystem: Environmental > Terrestrial > Soil > Vadose zone > Saprolite...
AAAAGATATGGCCAGAGATGGTGAAGGGGCAACGAAACTACTAGAAGTCAGAGTGGAGAATGCCTCATCATTTTCCCAGGCGAAACGGATTGCCAAATCCATTGTCAATTCACCGCTGGTCAAAACTGCAATCTTTGGTGCTGATCCGAACTGGGGTAGGGTTGCGATGGCGATTGGCAAATGCAGTGAGCAGGTCAATATCGTCCCCGAAAAAGTTTCTATTGCCTTTGGTGACTTGCTTGTCTACCAGGGACGGGCGCTTGGCGAGCAGAATCTGGCGCAATTGAAAGCTTATCTGCAAAGTCCCGAAGTAGCTATTCATGTCTCGCTTGGCCTCGGTGATGCCAGGGCAACTGTGTGGGGCTGCGACCTGTCGTATGAGTACGTCAAGATCAATGGGGAATATACCACCTAGAGAGGCCCGTTTTATCGGGTCTGCTGCCTATTCTTCAGGATAGAACTAACAATTGCTCGTATGGGTATCTCCAAGGTAGCAGTAATCAGCGACGCAACAAAGACAATTACAATGAACACAAGAATTGTACTCCCGGCGTTTGTATCATTTTTAAGTGCGTTACTTGCAAGTAAAAGCGAGAATAAAAGGATAGCTGACTCTAGAGCTAATGTTCCCCAGGATAGCATAAAATTACGTGCCTTGCGTTGCTGATAGATCCATCCCGTAACCAACGTTATGACTATCCACCCTGCTAGGAGCCAGAATGGTCCCGGCTGGTTGTATATGCTAGTGCCTCCCTGACTCTGGGCATAGAGAACGATGCCCACGCTGAATAGAAGAGTCGCAAGGGCTCCGCGTAGGCCTCCCAAGAGTGGGCCTGTCAGGAGTATCGTAGCAGATAGCAGAGTTCCGAAAAGGATAGCCCCAGCTACACCACTTGAACCCAATGGACCAAAATACGCGAGAGGGAGTATCAAGAATAAAAGCAATCCACAATATCCCAGGATGATCGGGAGATCGACAAGTTTTAGTTTTCCTCGTCGTAAAGGCAAAACGTTAGGCGGTTTTGGTTTCGCCTGTCGTGGCTGCCGGGGTCCCTGATAAGGCGGTGGGTAAGGATAAGGATAGGGCTGTGGATAATAAGCTGGTGGTGGCGGTGGCGGGGAGTATCTTTGCTGATTTCCAGATACTGGAGTGAGCCCTGGCTGTGAAGGATAGGGTACGGGTACGGGCGGCTGTGTTGTAATGGAGGGCTGTGATGGTGTTGGTGGTGTTGATAAGCCTGCCGGTGGCGTGGCTGCTACCGTAGAAGCCAGGGGAGATGCGGGTGTCTCCTTTGGAGATGAGGATACCTTCTCTGCTGGCTTTGGCTGGACAGAAGCATTGTTTTGCAATAAATGTGATGGATCAGTCGCAGGTGCTTTGCTTTGAATTGCTGCATGTTCCGTTTTATACGCCTTTTGGAGTGCTATGGCGAAGTCTTTGACGCTGGCAAACCGCTGTGCCGAATCTTTGGCTAAGGCTTTATGAATGACCTGTTCAACCTCTTCTGAGACTTGGGCACGTCCACGTAATGATGGAGGAGCCGATGCACTATGTTGTGCTGCAACTTCTGCAAACGTACCTCTGAAGGGTCGCTCTCCACACAGCCATTCATAGGCGATAATGCCCAGAGCGTACTGATCGCTGGCGGGACGTGGATGGCCTTGCAATTGTTCTGGTGACATGTACACGATGGTGCCCGCGAGATCCTGTACGCCCTGAGATCGTGTGCTGTGGGCAATGACGGCAATACCAAAGTCACTCAATAGAATCTCGCCACGCCGCCCGATCAGCATATTTTCTGGCTTGATGTCACGGTGAACGATTTTCTGTTCGTGAGCATACTGGAGCCCTTCAGCAGCCTGCTCTACATAGGTGACGACGGTGGCTGGTGGTACCTTGCTACCACTGGGATGGCGTTGGCGTAGAGTTCCCTGGGAGGCATAGTCCATGACCAGGAATGGAATAATGTCGGTTACTCCAAAATCGAGCGTTCGCACAATATGAGGATGGACCAGTTGTGCTATCATGCGTGCTTCTTTGTGGAAATGTTCGGTGGTATCTTTGTCTGCCAGTTGGGTATGAAGGACTTTGATAGCGGCCTGAGTGCCGAGGTGAACATGCTCTCCAAGATAGACTTCGGCGAATCCTCCTCGCCCCAGCAGCTGAATGAGGCGATAGTTGCCGAGTTGCTGTCCTACGCGGTCGGCCATGTGTTAACTCCTATGGAGAGTCTATGAGCGAAGTCAAGCGCTATTACATGAATGTATGCAGAAACGTAGAAGTTTAGCAACGTCAGTATAGCATATTGATGAGATATGTACCACTGAGAGTGGCACGTTGACGTGTATTCGAGAAAAATTCCCTGCAAATGCTCATGAACTTGACACGCTACATATATGCATATACAATCGCTTATGTTTGATAGTAAAGTTCCCTAAAAAGGGGGAAATTATGACCGATCGCGTGGGACAGCGGCTAGACAGCTACCAGCTTATTCGCCTATTGGGAACTGGCAGCTTTGGTGAAGTCTATCTAGCTGAGCATGTCTATCGTCTAATATAGCTGGCGGAGGCCGTTTGGTTTATGTCTTTTTTGCGTTTTTTGGTACGCTTGTATGTCAAGCTCAGCATCAAACTGCTCTCAAATGCAGTATAGAAGAAATTCGTATACTCTTCCAGGGGAAAATAGGGACAGTTTCACGCATTCTTGTGACTCTATTTGGGGTAGACGGGCAGACGGGCAGACTTCCCACTTGCTTTCTTACAAATAATAGGCTACACTCTATAGTAGGAACTCTGGAACTTGTACTAGGTTCTATATTAAAGAGCGGTGTCTTATGGATGTGACAAGTCCTTCTGCTAAAGGCAAAGATCGGTACATCGCAAAATACCATGTATTTTGTGGTTTTCATCTATCCACTTGCTACCCCTGAGCTTCTCTCCAATTCCTCTAGCTTCGAGAATGATTGACCAGTTCTTGTATATGTTCATCCCATTTATGCGTAGCTAGGAAGCTTTCCACGCTGCGGGATCTTTTTACCCACTAGCAAACTTGCGGTTTTTTTCGTCTTTGTTTCTATCCATATGGATAGGTTAGCCATGCCCATAGGATCAGATGACAGGTCATCCTTTACTGAATGTTTGCTCACTGATTGCTTGCTCGATGATGCGGGTCGAGTATGGGATGGTCTCTACTACAGTCCGCATTAACGGAAAGGATCTTTATGAGTACCGATGATGGATTACTCCAGGCCCTGAACGACTCACAACGCTATCTCGACTTTATCCACAAAACACAGTTGAGCAGAAGCGAAGCTGAATGGTTGATTGAGACGTCGGTCACCAATTTTGCTCGGTATTTCAATAGTGGGTTTATTGAATACCGGAAATCGGTTGCCGAAGCTGGCGACTTTGCTGCTGTTGAGTGGACTGGTCAGGGCGCGACTTTTAAGGATGTGCTGGGACGCGAATTTATCGACTGCCTGGGTGGCTTCGGCCTATTCAACTTGGGCTGGGCTCATCCCAAAGTCGTCGGGGCCGTGCAAGCGCAGTTGCGGAAGAGCCCTCTACCTACACAGGAATTGCTCGATCCTCCGCGTGGTATGCTGGCACACCTGCTAGCAGAAATTACCCCTGGTGATATCCAATATAGCTTCTTTGTGTCAAGTGGAACCGAAGCTGTCGAGGGAGCCATGAAGTTGGCGAAACTCTATACGCGTAAGAGCGGCTTTATCGCTGCTGTACGCGGCTTCCATGGAAAAACTACGGGGTCACTTGCTCTTTCTGGAAAGGCTGTTTTCCGCCGTCCAGTTATGCCATTGTATAGTAACATTTACCATGTACCTTATGGCGACGCCGATGCTGTCGAACAGCAATTGCAAATCGCACGCGAGGTCGGCAACGATATCGCTGCTGTCATCATGGAGCCAGTACAGGGTGAAGCGGGAGCAATTGTTCCGCCGGATGATTTCTGGCCACGCCTGCGCCAACTTTGCAATGAATACGAGGCTCTCTTGATTGCAGACGAAGTACAGACCGGAATGGGGCGCACTGGCAAGCTGTGGGGAGTTGACCATTGGAATGTCGCGCCTGATATCATCACCTCGGCCAAAGCGCTTGGTGGTGGTGTCATGCCAATTGGGGCCTTTATGTCTACGCCGAAAATCTGGAGTGTATTCAACAGCAATCCCAATATTCATAGCTCAACCACGGGTGGTAACCCTATCGCCTGTGCAGCTGCTATTGCTGCAATTAACGTAACATTGGAAGAGCATATCGTAGAACAAGCTGCTGAGAAGGGCAAGTACCTTATCGCGCAGCTGAAGATGATTGCTGCACGCTATCCCGGCATCTACAGAGAGATCACCGGAAAAGGTTTGCTCATTGGCATGCACTTTGTCAACGACGATATCGGTTATGAAATCGCTGCTGGTCTCTTCAAGCGTGGTGTACTGGTTTCTGGCATGCTCAACAATGCACGCGTTGTTCGCATTGAGCCGCCTCTGAATATTAGTCGTGAGGAGATTGACACGGTATTGGATCGTCTGGAAGATACGATTCAGTCTTTGCATAAAACGGTCTCGACACCGGATATAGCGTTGGCAGGATTATCCTCAAGCCTACTTCCCCGTAGTGACATTGTCGTCGCTTGATACCGCTTTATGGTATCAGAGTGCGTGAAGCATTTTGCATTTCTGAAGAGGCAGGGAGCATTTCCTCCCTGCTTGGTCGCATCAGCCTGCCGAGCTAGCAGATGTATCCATCCATGTTCTCACAAACAAGTTTTATTCCTAAAGCTTCCCTATTTCTGGTATCCTTCACCAGAATGTGGCTGAGAGTGTGGCTTTAATCCCTGAGCATAATGACTGTTATCATATTCTAACTTCTCTTGTGCTCGTGACGCGATCAGTTTATCGAGCCATTCGGTCAGCAGTGCGCCAGCAAATGCTCCACCTGCAAAAGCCACGATTTTTGCCAGTGTCGATCCCAAGTTGTTCATCACAGTTCCTTTCAGTGACCTTACCTTGCTATAGATTGTCTATTGCATATATGATATACGGAGCAACAGCCCATTGGGGATAGAATTTTGATAAAGATATCTTAAATGGAAAACACTCTAGAAACAGAAAGCTGTTGCTATTAGCCGATGGTACTATCCATCTATGAAGTAGTGCCCTAGTGCTCAAAATGTGGTAATGTGAAGTAAGATGGGAATATTCTGAGGGAATTTATCAGGGGAGAGAATCTCAAAGCAAACTGCAACTCGTATGTTAGAATCTGCATTAAATTTCAGAAAAGTCTCTATGTTGGGTTTGCGGCTTTCCCAGTGAATTGAGCGAGGGGTATCAATGGACAGTTTACGAAGGCGTATTCAGGCTGCACGGGGTGAACTGCCTGCCGATCTGGTGTTACGCAATGCGAATCTGGTCAATGTTTGTAGCGGTGAATGTTACTTGGCTGATGTGGCAATCACGGATGGACTTATCGTGGGTCTGAGTACTCCTGGTATTCCAGACCAGCATTACCAGGGACATGAGGAACGGGATCTGCAGGGCCGCTGGCTGGCTCCTGGACTAATTGATGGACATATGCATATTGAGAGCACGATGCTGGTGTTGGCTGAGTTCGCTCGTCTGGTTGTGCCTCGTGGGGTAACGACTGTTATGCTCGATCCCCATGAATTTGCCAATGTGATGGGATTAGAGGGAATTCGCTATGTTCTGGAGGCAAGCCAGGGTTTGCCGCTCTCTGCCTATGTGATGCTGTCATCGTGTGTGCCTGCATCCGCCTTTGAGAGTCCCTATCGTGTTTTGCTAGCCGAAGATCTACTGCCATTCCTGAAGGATGAGCGTGTCCTGGGATTGGCTGAGATGATGAATGTGCCGGGTGTTTTGCAGGGGGATGAGCAGGTCCTAGCAAAAATCATAGCAACTCACAAACATGGTTTGGTTGTCGATGGACATGCACCCGGTGTCAGCGGGCGAGATTTGTGTGCCTATGCTACAGCTGGTATCATGTCGGATCATGAGTGTACCTCCGTTGAAGAGGCACGCCAGCGTATTCGCCTGGGCATGTGGCTCATGATCCGCGAAGGGTCAGCGGCACAGAACCTGGATGCGTTGCTCCCACTTGTCCAGGAACTGCATCCTCCACGCGTTTTCTTTGTAACTGATGACCGCGATCCGCACCTGATGGTGCGTGGGCACATAGACTCAATGGTGCGCCGTGCGATCGAATTAGGGCTCGATCCGGTTGAAGCTATACGTCTGGCCTCTTATAATACTGCACAGTACTTTCACTTATATAATCGTGGTGCTATTGCCCCCGGCTTCGTCGCAGATGTGGTAGTATTGGACGATTTGCGCAACTTCCAGGTCGAGTCGGTCTATAAAGAAGGTCTATGCGTTGCTCGTGCAGGCAAATTGCTCGTAGATGAGCTATCTGCCTCATCCACATCTTCCGATATCACTACAAATGTAACGGGAACAGTCCATATTGGCACGTTATCTGAAACAGATCTGTGTATTCCTGGAGCGCCAGGGCTTGTTTCAGTCATCGGGATCGAGGCGGGACAGATCACTACACGACATCTTCGGGAAGAGGCACCTCTCTATGATGGTAAAATCGTTGCCTATCCCGAACGAGACCTGCTAAAGTTGGTTGTGATTGAGCGACACCACGCCAGCCGACAGGTAGGTCTTGGCCTCGTCAAGGGTTTTGGTTTGAAACAAGGTGCAATTGCTTCAAGTGTCGCTCATGATGCACATAATCTAGTAATTGCGGGCGCGAGTGATCGTGATATTTTGTGCGCGGCATATGCGTTGGAAGAAATGGGCGGTGGCTTTGTCTGTGTTCTAAATGGAAGCGTACGGGCAAGTGTTCCATTGCCTATTGGCGGTCTTGTTTCTCCTCTTCCTGCTGCTGAAGTGGTAGAGCAACTGTGCTTTCTGGATGCCGTTGCAGCTGAACTCGGGTGTACATTGGAACACCCCTGTATGACTTTGAGCTTCCTGTCGCTCTCTGTGATCCCGTCGCTCAAATTGACGGATCAGGGTTTAATCGACGTGGAAACTTTCACTCTCCAGCCCTTACAAAGGGAAGGCCCATGCTACTGAAGCTCGTTGAATATCATTGGGCGGAGCATATAGACGACGCTCTTTTGCTCTTAGCGCGTCTCGATATGAAGACGGTGCCCCTAGCCGGTGGTACTTACCTGCTGGGTCTGCAGGATGACACAGTAGAAGCTGTTGTTGATCTGCGTGACCTTGGGCTAGCATATATTTCTGAGGATGGACGAGGTATTCATATTGGTGCCATGACAACATTGCAAAGTATGGCCGATTCTGCTGTGCTGAAAGAGTTTGCCATGGGGCTATTGGCGCGTTCCGCGCTTGTTTCATCGTCTTCTCGCTTGATTCGCAACTGTGCAACGATTGGGGGTACATTGGGAGCTGGAGTTCCTTCGCAAGCCGACCTACTGACAGCCTTGGTCGCTCTCGAGGCTGAGGTGGTGGTACGTTCAGGGTCGCAAACCCAGGTGGGATTGAAAGGGGGATCGTTTGAACGCCCCGGCTTCATTGCGCCCGAGATTATGTTTAAGGGGAAGCAGGAGCGGCATATTCCTTGTAGTGAGTTCAACCTGACCCAGCGTGCACGAGAACTCATTATCGAGGTGGTCGTGCCTCACCCCGGACCTAACTCTGGTACATCCCTGATGCGTATCGGGCGTACAGCGACGGACACGGCTCTTCTTAACGCTGCGGCCATGGTTGAGGTTGATCATGGCAGCTATCAAAAGGTACGTCTGGCCGTAGGTGGTGTCAACATGGAGCCTGTTCGCTTGGGCTCAGTTGAACGCCATCTAGAAGGTCAGCCAGTGGATCCTCTGAACAGTCAGGCCCTACTGGCCGCGCTACATGCTGGTATGGCCGAATTTCGTCCTCCCTCTGATAGCCGTGTGAGTAATGCATATCGACGGGTAAGTGGAATGAATCTGGTTTATAACGTGCTTGAAGAAGCAATCAATGTCTCGCACTGGCGTGGCGTGGTTTCCTCGGAAAGGGACTGATAGAAGCATGGAACTGGAACTGCGTATCAATGGAGTAGTTGAGAGCCTAGACGCGGCTCCGAATGAGTCGTTGCAGGTATTATTGCGGCGTGAGGGGTATGGTAGTGTGAAGCATGGCTGTGAGACTGGCGAATGTGGTGCCTGTACTGTGCTCGTAGAGGGAGTTCCACGCCCAAGTTGTGTGATGCTGGCTGCGCAGGCTGGTGGGTGTGAATTGATGACCGTTGAAGGCCTAGGGGTTGCAAGCAAGCTTCATCCGTTGCAGCAAGCTTTTATTGAAGTTGGAGCAGTACAGTGCGGCTTCTGTACTCCTGGTATGCTTCTTTCAGCATATGCTCTCCTCAAGCGCAAGCCTTCCCCAACTAAGGATGAGGTACGCGATGCACTCTCAGGCAATCTATGTCGCTGTTCCGGTTATGAGAAACCTGTGCAGGCAGTGTTGCGGGCAGCCGCAGTGATGCGCGGCGAAAAGGTAGAAGCACTGCAATATAATACGATAAATGCCGCGGAAGAGCAGGGAGTGGAGCATGGAAAACTTTTGCCCGTACTTGCCGGTAGTGCGGTAGCTGCTACGGTGAAACTTACTGCGGTAAAAGTGGGTATGGAAGCTCCTGCTACTACCATATCCCGTGATCAGCAGTTTGAGGTCGTTGGCAAACCCCTTCCTCCTCTGAATGCGGCTAAGCTGGCTACCGGAAAACCTACTTTTGCTAGTGATATCAACTTGCGCGAGATGCTGCACGCACGCATTCTTCCCTCTCCTCATGCTCATGCTATCATTCATACTATCGATATTGCTGAAGCGAAAGCATTGTCAGGAGTGCATGCAGTCTTGACCCATAAAGATGTACCACGTGTTGCTTACTCTAGTGTGGAATCTATATCGTCCGTAATAACCTTGCAAGACCGCTATTGCTTGGATTATATACTCCGCTATGTAGGTGACCGGGTTGCTGTAGTGGCTGCCGAAACTGCAGAGGTTGCTGAAGAAGCACTGAAACTGATCAAGGTTGAATACGAAGTTTTGCCTGCTATCCTTCATCCGCGTCACGCATTGGAGCCCAGTGCTCCTCGTTTACATCCTGAGAGAGAATCATCGGGTATTTTTGACGCTACACGCAACGTAGCAGCCCATATACACTCCGAGATTGGCAATGTAGAGCAAGGCTTTGCGCAGGCAGATCTGATTGTGGAGGGTGAGTATTTTGTCTCTCCAAGCCAGCAAGTCCCACTGGAAAATCATACAGTAGTGACCTATTTTGATGAGGACAACTGCCTAGTGGTACGAACGAACTGTCAGGCTTCTCATTATATACGGCGTGCACTCGCTCGTATTCTTGGCCTGCCAGTACGCCGTATTCGAGTCATCTCTACAGAGACGGGTGGGTCGGCTGGTAACAGACAGGAACTCTTACTGGAAGATCTCTGTGCTCTGCTGACTGTGGTAACACGTCGTCCCGTCGCTCTGGCTTATGCCCGTGCAGAGGAGTTTTCCAGTAGTGTTTACTCGCCACATATTTTACGTATGAAGACTGGTGTGCTCCATGATGGTACTATTATTGCCAACCAGATGATTCTTCTTGCTGGTACTGGGGCTTATGGCACACATCCGTTGATTACCCAACGTAACACCTTGATGCCTGCACTTACACTCTATAGTTGCCAGCATATACGCTTTGGGGCTGAAGTAGTCTATACCAACCATGCTCCTGCAGGGGCATTTGGTGGCAATAGTTCGTTCCAAGAATTCTTTGCGCTTGAAAGCCATATAGATGAGATTGCCAATCGCCTGGGAATGGATGCCCTGGCTCTGCGGCGCAAAAACTGGATCAAGACTGGCGATACGTATAGGATGGGGCTCGACTTAGGGCTAGGCAAGCAGGGCGAGCTCAATGTCGAAAGTTGTGGTTTGCCAGCATGCCTAAAGATTGTCGAAGATAAGTTGAACTGGGTCGGAAAGCGAAAGCATGTCGCGGCTAAGCAAGGTCGTTTCCGCCGTGGTATCGGGGTAGCGCTGGCTATGCATGAGAATCCTGGCGGACAGGCAAATATTAGTGGTGCCATGATCAAGCTCAACGAAGATGGCTCGTTTGATGTCTTTATAAGCGCCACCAGCGGTAGGAGTGGTGCTCCAACCATGATAGCGCAGATTGCTGCCGAGGTTCTGGGTGTGTCACTAACCGATATCTTGATCCACTCGGCTGAGACTGACTTTACACCGTTTGCCAGCAGTACAGATGCCGCTACTGCTTTCTATGCAGCCAGTGGTGCAACCCGCAAAGCAAGCGAGCAGATGCGCCGTCAGATCCTGGCTGTAGCTGGTCGCATGCTCAATGCGCTACCCGAAGCAGTGAAGATCAGCAATGGCCTTATTAGCGGACCGAATGGCCAACAAGTGTTAATTGAACAGGTCGCAGCTTACGCGTTATACAACGATGGCCGACAACTGATGACAACAGCTTCTTGGAAAGTGCAGCAAACTCCAGCGACGTTTGCTGCGCAAGGAGTAGAAGTCGAAGTTGATACAGAAACAGGTAATGTGCGAGTTCTCAATGTAATTACTGCGGTCGATGTGGGCCGTGCTATTAACCCGCTGATCATCGAAGGCCAGATTCAGGGGAGCGTAGCGCAAGCGTTGGGAGCAACCCTCTCCGAGGAATTGCTGTATGATCAGAAGGGAGCCTTGCTCACGACCAATCT
>Ga0137388_10003011_pt1 | contig 10767 bp, 8 predicted proteins | sample 15con2h14AmetaG_FD_104644 | JGI IMG/M metagenome (GOLD analysis project Ga0137388, IMG submission 104644) | Vadose zone soil microbial communities from Angelo Coast Range Reserve, California, USA - 15con2h1.4A metaG | ecosystem: Environmental > Terrestrial > Soil > Vadose zone > Saprolite...
ACCCTCGCCGGGCAGGACGTAGGACCCGTCCCGGTAGAGCTCGTTGGCGGCGACATCGAGCGCCAGCGCCACCTCGGTGCCGGGCTCGTAGCCCGCGGCCTCGATGGCCTCCACGAGGAGGGACAGGGCGTCCTCGTTGCGAGCAAGGTCGGGAGCGAACCCTCCCTCGTCGCCGATGCCGGTGGACAGGCCCCGCTCGTGCAGGACCTTCTTGAGCACGTGGTAGACCTCGGTACCCATCCGCAGCGCCTCGCCGAACGAGGCGGCACCGTGGGGCACGATCATGAACTCCTGGATGTCGAGGGTGTTGTCGGCGTGGACGCCCCCGTTCAGCACGTTCATGAGAGGGACCGGAAGGAGGTGGGCGCCGGCCCCGCCGATGTAGCGGTACGGCGGGAGGCCCAGCTCGTCGGCAGCGGCCTTGGCCACCGCCATCGACACGCCCAGGATGGCGTTGGCGCCGAGCTTGGACTTCGTCGGGGTGCCGTCGAGCTCCAGCAGGATGCGGTCCACCAGGCGCTGGTCGTTGGCCGGCACGCCTTCCAGCGCTGGGGCGATGACCTCGTCCACGTTGCGGACCGCCCGCAGGACGCCCAAGCCGGCGTAGCGGTCGTCCCCATCGCGCAGCTCCACTGCCTCGAAGGTACCGGTGGACGCGCCGGACGGGACGGCCGCCCGTGCCCAACCTCCGTCATCCGTCGAGACCTCGACCTCAACCGTCGGATTGCCACGACTGTCGAGGATCTCGCGGGCAACAACACGCTCGATCGTGCTCATCACAAGACTCCTGTTAACTGAAGTAACGCCGAGTTTACCCGCCCGACTCTCCGAGGGCCGGATTCAGAGCCACCGACGGCGCCCGGAAGCCGGTGTCAGGGCAGTTTCCGTCAAAAAGCCTGCTGGGCGGTCCTTTTGACGGAAACTAGAAACTTGGTTACTCGGACGGCGGGGTCGGGAGCCCGACGAGACCTTCGGGGTGGGCGCCACCGCCCACGAGGTGGCGGGACGTCGTCCGGCGCAGGGCGCCCTCGGGGTCGACCCCCGCCTGCCGGGCGAGAGAGACCGCCTCGAACAGCAGCTCGCCGAACGCCCGATCGGCCGAGGCTCCTTCCGCATCAGCCGCCGCGGCCACCAGCTCGGACAGGCGCTCGGCGGACGCCTCCCAGGGGCGTCCCGCACCGGAAAGCCGGCGCTGGACCTTGTGGGCGTAGAGGAGGGCGGGCAGGTCCTTGGGGATGCCGTCGGCCCGCGTGGTGCGGGCCTTCTCCTCGTGTTTCAGCGCCTCCCAGTTGGAGACGACCTCATCTGGCCCGCTGACCGACACGTCGCCGAAGATGTGGGGATGGCGGTAGACGAGCTTGGCGATCAACTCCTCGACGACGTCGCCGATCTCGAATGCTCCGGCGTCGTCGGCCAGCTGGGCGTGGAAGACGATCTGCAGGAGCAGGTCGCCCAACTCCTCTTCGAGGTCGACCATGTCGTTGCGGTCGATGGCGTCGAGGACCTCGTGGCACTCCTCGATCAGGTGGATCGCCAGCGAGGCGTGGCTCTGCGCACGGTCCCACGGGCAGCCGTCGGGCGAGCGCAGCCGCGCCATCACGGCCACGAGGCGCTCGAAGGCCATCGCGCCCCGCAGCGCCCCGGGTCCGGCGAAGGTCCCTGTCACCGGGTCGGCTGCGGGGAGCCGCTCGAGGTCGCTCACGCCAGGCTCCACTTCGACATCGACCCCTGCCGATGCCGCCGCCCGGAGTATCGGGATGGCCTCGGGTGCCTCGAGGGGATGCCCCGACACCGCGTAGACGCTGGCCTCGTTCCTCCTGGCCCAGCGGACGACCGACGTGGCGATGGCTTCGGGATCGGTCTCGGTAACGGTGTCGAAGTTGAAGCCCCGGGCGAGCACGGTCTGGGCGGCCTCGTGGCCCGGGTCCCGGATCCGCAGCGGTTTGCCGGAGGCGAGCAACTCCCAGGACCGCAGCGTCAGCAACTCCGCTGCCCCCGGCCCCAGCCCGACCAGGTGCAGGACGGTCATGGCCCGCTGGTTCCTGGCGGCGCCGAGGGAGCCGGCGCCGGGGCGGCCCCGGCGGGGGCCACCACCGACTGGGAGGTCGCGTCGAACTGGCCGTACGTCGGGTTGATGCGGATCCGGGTCTCGGCGATCGCCTTGCGGATGAAGGTGGCGAAGGCCTGCTGGCGGGCCGTCTGCTCGAGCTGGCCGTTGAGCTCGCTGGTGGCGTCGGCGAGGGACCTGCCCTTGGCGATCAGCTTGATGATGTGGTACCCGAACTGGGTCTGGACCGGCTGCGGCGTTACCTGCCCCGGCTGCAGGGCGAGCGCCGCCTGCTCGAAGGGAGCCACGACCGAGCCAGGCTGCACCCAGCCGAGGTCGCCACCCGCCGCCTTCGACCCGGCGTCGGTCGAGTACTGCCGCGCAAGCTGGGAGAAGTCGTTGCCCGCCAGGGCGCGCTCGTTCACCGATTTGGCGAGATCGAGGTCGGCCTGAGTGGGGGTGCAGGCCCCGTTGGCATCGGCGTGCCCGCAGATGAGGATGTGCGCCACGTGGTACTCGGCGTCGTAGTTCGCCTTGTTCTGCTGGTAGGCGGCGGAGATCTGGTCCGCCGTGGCGTTGATGGTGCCGACGACCTTGGCCTGCGCCCGGGTGACGATGAGGTTGAGCCGCTCGTAGTTGGTGAACTCGTCGACGTTGAGCCCGTGCTGGGCCAGGGACTTGTTGAGGGCGTCCGCCCCCCCGAGGCGCTGGCGGGTGTTGGCGACCGCGGTCTGCACGTCCTGCGGCGTGACGACCACCCCGAGGCTTGGCGCCTCGTTCACGACCGCCTGCTGCTTCACGAGCTGGCTCAGGATCTGGCGCTTGGCGTCGAGCCGGTTCAGGTTGGACTGGGGGCCTTGGAAGAGCCCGGAGAACTGCTGCTGGGTGGCGACGACCTTCAGTTGGGCGATCACGGTCGACTCGGCGATCTTTGCGCCACCGACGACGGCCGCCGTGGGGGCGAAGTAGGTGCCCAACCCACTCGTGCAGGCGGGCATGGCCACCGCCAGGGCTGCGAGCAGCAGCAGGTGACGGCGGGTCGGGACCTTGCCCGCTCGGTGCCGGGGGCCGTAGCGAAGAGGTCGCACGCTTCCCGAGGTTAGCACGCAGGTCCGAGCACCCCGCCCCGAACGAGATGACGGACTGCGCCAGACTTTCTTTGTCCCCAACCCGCCGTTCCACGCCGCCTGGGCGATGAAGAAAGGTTTCGACTCCTCCGGGCCGGGCCACTCAAGCCAGCAGGCGGCGCACGCTCGACAGGACCCAGCCCGCTAGGTCGATGGCGGGGGCGCCGGGGATGATCAGTGTCCCGGTGACGGGCTTGTAGGCCGCGCCTGGGTGCAGGCGCTCCAGGCGCACCTCCTGCGAGTCGAGCAGCGACGGGACGGGCCTGACCTTCATGACCCCGTCCCGCACCGCGATCTCGGTGATGCCCGCCTCCGCCATGTACGCCCGCAGCTCGGCGACCGCCAGCAGGTTCTCCGTCGGTGCCGGGGGCGGCCCGTAACGGTCGGCCAGTTCCTCCCGGAGCGAGGCCACCTCCTCGGCGGTCCGCACCTTCTCGATCTGGCGGTAGGACTCGATGCGCAGCGACTCCCGGGCGATGTACGAGGGTGGGATGAAGGCGTCGACCGGCAGGTCGATGCGGACCTCGACCGGGGCCACGACCGGCGTCCCGGCGAGCTCCTGGACCGCCTCGTTCATCATCTTGACGTACAGGTCGAGACCGACCGCCGCGATGTGGCCCGACTGCTCCGCCCCCACGAGGTTGCCGGCGCCGCGGATCTGGAGGTCGCGCAGGGCGATCTTGAAGCCGCTTCCTAGCTCGGTGAACTCCGAGAGCGTCTTCAGCCGCTCGTGGGCCTCGTCGGTCAGCACGTCCTCGTCGGGATAGAAGAAGTAGGCATAGGCCCGCTCCCGGGCACGGCCAACCCGGCCGCGGAGCTGGTAGAGCTGGGCCAGCCCGAGCCGGTCGGCCCGCTCGACGATCAGGGTGTTCATCGCCGGGATGTCGAGGCCGCTCTCGATGATGGTCGTGCAGACGAGCACGTCGGTCTTGCCGTCCCAGACGTCGACCATCACCCGTTCGAGCTCATGCTCCGTCATCTGCCCGTGCGCGACCGCAACCCGTGCCTGCGGCACCAGGGCCTGGATGCGGCGCGCGGCCCCGAGGATGGAGCGGACCCGGTTGTGGACGTAGAAGACCTGCCCGTCCCGGGCAAGCTCGCGGCGGATCGCGGCGGTGACCATGCGCTGCTCGTGGGCGCCGACGTAGGTGAGGACCGGCCGGCGATCTGCAGGTGGCGTGTCGACGAGCGACAGGTCCCGGATCCCCGTGAGCGCCATCTCGAGCGTCCGGGGGATGGGGGTGGCGGTCATCGCCAGGGCGTCGACGTTTGCCCGCAGCTTCTTGAGGGCCTCCTTGTGCTTGACGCCGAAGCGCTGCTCCTCGTCGATGACGAGCAGGCCGAGGTCATGGAACTTGATGTCGCGCTGCAGGAGCCGGTGGGTGCCGATGACGACGTCGACTCTCCCGCTCGCCAGGCCCTCGACCACCTCCGCCTCCTCCTTCGACGTGAGGAACCGGGAGAGCTGGGAGACCTTGACGGGGAAGCCGGCGAAGCGGTCGCCGAAGGTCTGGGCGTGCTGCTGGGCGAGGATGGTGGTCGGCACGAGGACCGCCACCTGCTTGGAGTCCTGGACCGCCTTGAAGGCGGCTCGCACCGCGATCTCGGTCTTCCCGTAGCCGACGTCGCCGCAGATCAGGCGGTCCATTGGGACCGGTCGTTCCATATCGCCCTTCACCTCGTCGATGGCCCGGGCCTGGTCCGGGGTCTCGAGGAAGGGGAAGGCATCCTCGAGCTCGCGCTGCCAGGGCGTGTCGCTGCCGAAGGAGTGGCCCTCCGCATGCTTGCGCTTGGCGTAGAGGATGACCAACTCCTTGGCGATGTCCTGCACCGCCCGGCGCGCCCGGGAGCGGGCCTTTTCCCAATCCCCGCTGCCGAGGCGGTTGAGTCGCGGTGCCTCGCCGCCGGCGTACTTCGTGATGACATCGAGCGACTCGACCGGCACGTAGAGGCGGTCGGCGCCGGAGTACTCGATCAGCAGGTAGTCCCGGGAGATGCCCGCCACGGTTCGGGTGACCATGCCGAGGTAGCGCCCGACGCCGTTGGTCTCGTGAACGACGTAGTCGCCGACGGCGAGCTGGAGGACGAGGGCGGTGGCCCGGGCGTCCGGCTCGGCCGAGGGTGCCGCCACCGGGCGCCGCCGGCCGAAGAGGTCTGCCTCGCCGATGAGGGCCAGCGCCGGTTTGCCGCCGAAGCGCAGCAGGTACCCACGCTCCACGGAGGCGGTCGAGATGGCGGCCTCGTCGACCTTGGCCCGCCCGACGGGAAGGCCGAGTCCGGCCTGCGCCAGGATCTCCCTGGCCCGGTTGGAGGTGCGCCCCGCAGCCACGGCGACCGTGGCGCCCTCGGCCCGGTACCGCCGGATGGTGTCGACCAGCTTCTCCGGTTGGCCGATCGACTCGTCCCAGCCGGTGATGTCGAGGTCGATGCCCTCCTCGGCCCGGGCGTAGGGCCACAGCTCGATGACCTCGGCGCCGCCGGCGGCCTCCTCCCAGTCGACGAAGAGGCCGGCGGACTCGGGGGAGGCCCACTCCGCTGCCTGGGCGAGGAAGTCGGAGGCTCGGTCGCGGCACGACTTGGGGTCGCAGATGACGACGGCCCCCACCCCGGCGATGAGGCTCGCCGGCGGCTGGAGCGGCCCGCCGAGCGTGCGGATCCAGGCCTCCATCCCCGGGAAGGCGATGCGGGACGCCAGCCGCTCCAGATCTGACTGCCGGCCCGACCCCCGGGCTTCTGGCCGGAGGTAGGCGTCGTCCTCGTCGTCGTCCCCTGGGTCGTCTCCCCTCGCCTCCGCCTCCACCTCCTCGGGGGGCTCCAGCCCGTTCCGGGCGGAGAGCAGCCGGCGTGCGGCCTCGGTGGTCTCCGGGCCCAGCAGCAGTTCCCGGACGGGGAGGATCTCCACCCGGCCGGCGTCCGCGCGGCTGCGCTGGCTGCCGACGGAGAATGTCTTGAGGGAGGTGATCTCGTCGCCGAAGAAGTCGGCCCGGACCGCCCGGGCCCCCGGGGGGTAGACGTCGAGGATGCCGCCGCGGACCGAGAACTCGCCGGGCCGCTCCACAAGGTAGTTCCGCTCGTAGCCGAGGGCGGCGAGGCGGTGCTTGAGGTCTTCGAGGTCGATCACCATTCCGGCTTCGAGGTGGAGCGACTCGGTAGGGGCCGCCCCCACCTGCTGCAGGTAGGCCCGCACCGAGGTGACGACGATGGTCAGCGGCGGCGTGCCCTTGGGGAGCGTCGCGGCCCCGCCCCCGGCGAGCTCCCAGAGGATGCGCAGGCGCCGGCCCATGGTGTCGAGGGTGGGCGACATCGCCTCGCCCGGGAGCACTTCCCAGGCGGGGAACACCTCGACCCGCCCGCCCGCCACCCAGGGCTCGAGGGCAGCGGTGAAGGCCTCGGCGTCCCGGCCGCGGGGGAGCACGACGAGCAGCGGTTCGACCCGCTTGGCGAGCCCGGCGACGGTCGCCGGGCGCGCGACATCCGGGAGACCGGCCTCGCCCTCGGCAACGATGGCGTCGAGGACGTCGGAGCGGTCCCACAGGGCAACGAGATCGGAGAGTTCACCGGACATATGCGCGAAAGAGGGCCCGACCGGTGTCCCGATCGGGCTTGCACCCATGCTACTCCCGCCGCGGCCGGGGCCCCCGACGAGGTGTTCGCGATGTTTTTCTGTTTGACCGCGCATAACGCGGCCATACAGAAACACTTCGTTTCGCGACCCCTTAAAGGCCATCGTGACCCGGGTGGTGGCCGGCGCCGGTGCCGCTAGGGGTCCGCTCGAGGGTGTCGTCAGCTGAGGAGATGGCGGGCCTGGGCGTCCGGTTCCAGGATCGGTCCCCTCGTCGAGTTGCCGCCATGATCCGCAGGCACCGGGTTGTCATCGGGGCCGCTCTCATCCACGGTTTGACCTGCTGCGCGAGCCTGCCGGGCCGCTGAGCCGCCCCAAAGGCCGAACCACCCCCCGCTGGCGCACACCCCCTCGCAGAGGTGCTTGCCGCGCTCGGGCCGCCTTTGCAGAAGATCCGTGAACGTCGGCGATGCGGGCTCGGGTGCAGGGAGTCAAAGAGTCACCCACAGATGAGGCAGAAGACTCCTTAAGTTAGGGCTCGACGAACCGCTTCACGAAGGCGAGGGCCGTGTCGGCCACCTCCCGCCACCCGCTGTCGATCGTAAGCGCGTGCCCGCGGTTGGGCATCTCGACGATCTCGGTGACGCCCTTGTTGCGCTCCTGCCGTTTGAACGAGGCGTTTGCGATGGACCACGGCACCGTGTGGTCCTTCTCGCCCGAGACGATCAGCAGGGGTCCACGGTCAGGGTTCTTCGTCTTCACCTTCGCCTCGGTCCAGGGATTGAGGTTGGCGGTCGCCGCCTGGAAGAGCGGCGCGCCGGATGCCGGCACCGCGAACGTCGCGTACAACTCCTTCGCCTCGTTCTCGCTGACCGCATTGGCAAAGGCGTAGCGGAACTGCTCGTAGGTGAGCGGGACCGCGTGGTTGCGGTTGGCCGGGTTGCCCAGGACCGGGAACGCAGACTTCAGTGCGGAGATCGGGAGGGGCAGTACGCCCCGGAAGGGGGCCGGATCGATGGCGACGGTCGCGGCGGCCAGCCCGCGCCCGGCAATGATCTGGGCGAGGAGCCCGCCGAAGGAGTGACCGATGACGGCCGGCTTCTTCTTGAGCATGCCGATCACCTCCGCAAAGTGGTCGGCGACCTGGCCCACCGTCTTGTGGGCGAAGACCTTCGGGTCCGCGTTTGCCTTCTCGACGGTGTCCGGATCGTCCGGCCACCCCGGGGTGAGCGCCGTGTAGCCGGCCTCCTCGAAGACGGTCGCCCAGCGTTCCCAGCTGCTCGGCAGCAGCCAGAGGCCGTGGATGAAGACCACCGGCGGGCGCCCGGACGTATTGGCCTGCTCGATGCGCTCTGCCTCGTGCTCCGTGATCGTTGCCATTGCCGGACCTCCCTGGGGGAATGTGGAGACGGCGCTTACTGGGGAACGATGTGCCGTGTTTGCATGATGGCACCGGGTCGCGAGAGTCACAACGGCGCGCAACCCGCCTCGGCCTGCTGGCGGGCTCGAAACAATCCTTCACACCTCTCCCGCGGCGTCGAGGCAGGGCAGGACCACGGAGACGTCGAGGCCCCCGGTCGCCCGGCTGTGGGCGCTGACCGTCCCCTCGTGAGCCGTCGCCACTGACTGCACGATGGCGAGGCCGAGCCCGAGCCCGTTGCCGCCGGGGGTCGGGTCGAGGCGCCGGAACGGCTCGAAGAGCAGGCCCGCCACGTCCTCGGGGATGACCGGGCCCGTGCTGGACACGTCGAGGAACGCTTCCCCGTTGCGCTGGCCGGTCGTCACCCGTATCCAACCCGGCGAGACGTTGTGGCGCACGGCATTGTCGACGAGGTTGGCAGCCAGGCGCTCCAACAGCACGGGGTCGCCCGATGTCGGGGCCGGCTCGAACACGGCCTGGACCTCGAGGCCCGACTCCCGGATCGCCCCGGCGGCGGCGTCGAGGGCGTCCTCGGCGGCCGTGGCGAGGTCCACCGGCTCCCGGAGGCCCAGCCCCCGGTCGCTGCGGGCCAGGGTCAGCAGCGCCTCGATCAGCGACTCCGCCCGGTCGATGGCGGCCCGTACCTCGGCCGCCATCTCCTCCAGCTGTCCGGTCGTGCGGGCGGGCTTGGCGAGGGTGACGTCGATGGCGGTGCGCATGATGGTCAGGGGTGTCCGCAGCTCGTGGGATGCGTTGGCGACGAAGCGCCGCTGGCTGGCGAACGCGGCGTCGAGGCGGTCGAGCATCTCGTCGAAGGTGTCGGCAAGCTCCTTCAGCTCGCCGGGCGGGCCCCGGAACGCGACGCGCTCGTCGAGGTTCGTGTGCGAGGCCCGGCGCGCCGCTTCGGTGACGGCCTGGAGGGGTCGGAGGGCCCGCCCTGCGACGAGCCAGCCAAGCACGGCGGAGACCACCGCCATGCCCGCGAGCGCCGCCAGCGACGTGACCAGCAGGTTGTGCAGGGTGCTCACCCGCTGCTTGTTCGCCCCTGCGTCGAACAGCGCCTTGCACTGCTGCTGCAGCTTGGCGTCGGGGATGGTCCCCCCGGTCTTCGACGACCCGAAGGAGGTCTTACAGTTGGCCAGGAGCTGCGGATCGGCGGTGCTGGGGGTCTTGGACGAGGCGAGGTCGTGGGCTACGAGGCCGTACGCCACGGCGAGCAGCAACGCCCCGCTCGCCAGGAACAGGCCCGTGTACGCGACGGTGAGCCGCAGGCGCAGGCTCCGCTGGGGCCGGGCCACTAGAGCCGGTACCCGCTGCCCACGACGGTCTCGATGAGCGGTGGTGCCCCGAGCTTGTGCCGCAGCCGGCCGAGGGTCACGACGTTGCTGAAGGGGTCGAGGCCTTCCAACAGCATCTCGGCGCGCTCACCACGGCGCCGTCGGCCACCACGAGCGCCTCGAGGACCCCGAACTCCTTCCGGGTCAGCGACAGCGCCCTGCCGCCCCGGCTCGCCCGGCGGCGCGCCCCGTCGAGCACGAGGTCGCCCCGCGTCAGCACCGGTGGGGTCGAGGGCGACCGCCGGGCGAGCGCCCGCACCCTGGCGGCGACCTCGGCGAAAGCGAACGGCTTGGTGAGGTAGTCGTCGGCGCCGAGGTTGAGCCCGTTCACCCGGCTCTCGACCGCAGCGGCGGCCGTCAGCATGAGGATCCGGGCGGGGGAGGGTCCGGCGACGATCGTTGCGCAGACGGCGTCGCCGTGGACGCGCGGCAGGTCCCGGTCGAGCACGACCACGTCGTAGCCGACCATGCTCACCGCCTCGATGGCGGCCGAACCGTCGTAGGCGACGTCGACCGCCATGCCCTGGTCGCGCAGCCCGTCGGCGATGCGGTCGGCGAGGACTGCCTGGTCCTCCACCACGAGCACTCGCATGGCTCTCATTGTGGCGCGCCGGGTGTGACATCCGCCGAACGCCCGCCCGCCCACCGTCCCCGCGTTCGGGCGTGCACGGCGGGCGCCAGGGGGCCGCCCGAGGGCTGGAACCGCCGGCGGCCGTTGGGCTGGTGTCATCGGCCCCGGCGTAGACCCCCGAGGGGAACGGGGGCGACCGGTGCCCTCAGACGCCACTCAGGAGGATGCCCCCGGCCCCCTGCGGGTGGCGACGCTCGCCGCCAACCTCGGCGCGCCCATCCAGCCGGGCGGCCAGGTGCTGGCCGGCACCTCGACGACCCTCGTCGTCAAGGCGCAGGTGCCGGTGAGCCAGGTGCGGCTGGTCAGAGCGGGCGACGCCGTCTCCGTGACGATGCCCGACGGTTACACCATGGAGCCGGGCGTGGTGGGGGACGTGTCGCCCGTGGCCGTCACCGCGCCGGCCGACCGGGCCTCCAACGAGCCCACGGTAGCGGTCACCGTCACGCTCGACCATCTCTCTACCCCAGGGGGACCCCGACCTGCCACCGACACCGGGAACCTCGACCTGGCCCCCGTCCAGGTCAACGTCAGCCGGGCCAGCGCCCAGGGCGCCCTAGCCCCGTTTTCCGTACCCCCGGCGGCCTAGTCCACCCGCTCCGGCCAAGGCATGGGGATGTCCAGAAGGGCAAGGATCCTGCGCTGC
>Ga0137388_10003012_pt1 | contig 10765 bp, 10 predicted proteins | sample 15con2h14AmetaG_FD_104644 | JGI IMG/M metagenome (GOLD analysis project Ga0137388, IMG submission 104644) | Vadose zone soil microbial communities from Angelo Coast Range Reserve, California, USA - 15con2h1.4A metaG | ecosystem: Environmental > Terrestrial > Soil > Vadose zone > Saprolite...
CCATTGGCCCTGCTTACCCGAATAGTGCAAGTGGCATAAGGCTCCGCAGCGCCCACAGCGCACGATCCCTTGCAGTAAGGCTTGTCCTTTGCGGGCTACCCCAGGCTGCTCCTCTCGATACTTCAGACTATTGGCGCGCAGCTGCGCCTGGTTCGCCACACATTCTTCCCACGGAATATATGCTGGATACCTATTGTGTAAACAAATATTCCATTTGTCAATGGGCTGGAGAATTCGCCCTCCACTCGGATGCCCCGGGGTTCGGCGTACAGGATCAAGCTGCTTGCGCCCATAGACATAGGCTCCGGCGTAGGCCGGATTGTGGAGAATATCGAGAATAGCCGAGGTACGTGCTGGTTGCCAGACCATCTCTTAGGGAGCAGGGCCAACTCTAGGGCAAGCGGGCAGAGGTAAGCGCGCTGCTCGCAGATACCGCATCACACCGCCAGCCGAGCGGATTTCCTGGAACTTCTCAAAGACCAGCCGGATGCGTGCCTGCACTTCTTCGTCGGAATTCAAGATCACTTCTCCGGCAGGCCCGCGAGCCAATCCCACAGGCAACCCCTGGTGCAGTTCTCCTCGCTCGGCTTTGTGTCGGGCTCTTGCCTGCATCCGCTGTTTGAGTTGGTGAAGCTCCGCCTCGCTGAGCATGCCAGTCAAGCCTAACAGCAGACGATCGTGGTAGAGCCGTGGATCGTAGAGGCGTTCACCGTCGGCGATCAAGGTGCCGAAGATTGAGCTGACCTCCAGCAGTTGATACCAATCGCGATTGTTGCGCGCCAGCCGGGAGGCATCAAAGCTGAGCACCAAGCCTGCATGAGCCAGACTAATCTCGGCGAGCAGGTACTGGAAGCCACCACGCGCAAAGGCGTCGGCTCCGGATTTGCCCAGATCCTCATCAATGACTTCCACGCGCTCACGCGGCCATCCCAACTTGACAGCTCGCTCCACCAATGAGTACTGGATCTCAGTGCTCTCAGCGTGACGCGTAACTTGCATGAGGGAGGATTGGCGAATGTAGACATAGGCCATCTTGGCCCGCTGCTCGGTGGTCGGCGTAAGAGGCGGTGACTCAGCGTTCATGATCGCCCTCCCTGTTTTGCTTGGCTGCGTGCATGCGCCGAATGAGGTCGGCGAGCAGGTGTACGAGTTGCCGCTAGTGGCTCTGGGGAAGCTGATGAAAGATCGTCGCCGGAACTGGGGACACAGGATTCTGTGGAATGGATGGTTGACGCTGTTTGCTCGGCATGGCTTTCCTCCTTGGCCTGCTTGAGTCGCTGCACCAGGCGTGCGAGAGGAAGCGTAGTCCGAACCGAGATTACAGGCAAGGGAGCAACAGGCAAAGCGGCCCCCTCTGGGCGTTCGAGATTGGTTGCAGCTCGTGGCACCAGGCGCCGCCGCCCGCTCGGCAGCAACACCATCACATGCAGCGGAGTGCGATTGATCCGCATAGGAAGCAGCGGGAGGGTTTGGCCATACAAGGGATGGGCCGGATCAGTGACTATAACCTCACCACACACTCTGTCTAACAGTGGGGTTTCTTGTTGGGTGTGATTCCCCAAGCCACGATGGCGTCGAAGGCACAGATTGCGCAGAGGTTTGAATGGTCACAGGAGAAGAGCGAGAGAAGTCATCGGTCTCCTTCTCAGGGGTCATGTATTTCCTTCCCGAGAGCCGCAAGAGAGTGAAGGTTGCTGTCGCCACGCGGCTTCCGCCTATGCGCACGTATGGCTCTGTGCATTTCCTCCTCCCTGTGATGCGGCTCCTCTCCTCAGTTACAGGAATTCGCTTTCGGTTAAATCCGTATTCACGCCTGCGGCGGCCCGACTTCCCTCGGCGGCTGCGATGACCAGTTGAGCGGGAACAACCACTGAAGCGTCACCAGCCGCATACACGCGAGGAACTGTCGTTCTCCCAAAGGGGTCAGTGACGATTCCCCCCATGACATTCATCTCGCAGCCGAGTTCTTCACCAAAGGGCGAAGCTTGCAGCAACTGGGGGGCGACAAAACCGCCGTGACGCGCTTTCTCGACCTTTGTGGCAAACACAATCCGCTCAAGCTGCCCACCCTTTCCAACAAGAGCGGTAATCCGATCTTCTACCACCTCTACTCCTTTCTGGCGCAACGTTGCTTGTTGTTCTTTCGTGAGAACCTGATGGCCATTCGTACAGACGAGCAGGTCGTGACTCCAATTCCAGACGACTTTGACCAGATGGAATGTGTGTGGCCTTTCCGAGATGACGACCAGGGGCTTGTCTCTCAGTTCCCATCCATCGCAATAGGGGCAGCAAAAAACGCTTTTCCCGTAATAGTCATGCAAACCATCGATCGGAGGAAGAAACTCTTTGAGACCGGTGGCAAGCAAAACGGTCTTTGCGGAAAACACATCTCCTTTCTCGGTGGTGATTTCAAAAGCGTCAGAAGCCTTGCGTATCGCAGTGACTCGCACGAATTGCATGTCCACCGAAGGATACTTCCTGAGTTCCTGGTGCGCAATGGCTCTGAACTCGTGCGGTTTGACTCCGTCTCGGGTGACAAATCCATGCGACTCCTGCGTGACGGCATTTCTTGGGTGATTATCGTCAAAGACCAGAACCCTTCTTCTGGCTCTGCCCAGGACAAGCGCTGCATTTAACCCAGCAGGTCCGCCACCAAGAATGGCACAGTCAACGATCATAGCAGCCACACCTTTTCTTTTCAAAGACTTTACAGACTCTTAATATCTACAATTGTGAGAAAAAAACACGCCTGCTCTTTCACACCAGCGCGCTCACATCGCCTAATTGTCCAACCAGTTCAACGAGCTTTCGCTCTTTGAGGTAATCTTCCACCTGCTGTTCCGCTTTTGCCATCACTCCCTGAATCAAACACCCTTGATGAGCTTCACCACTTCCACAGTGAAAGAACGAGGCCGTCCCTTCAATGGCATGAATGACCTCCAGGAAAGAAAGGTCTGCTTTGTTTCTCGTCAACTTGTACCCTCCGTTGATCCCAGGAGTCGATTCGATCAAGCCAGCCTTCACGAGTCTAGTCAAAATCTTGGAGAGATAGGTTGGGGAAAGCTCCTGAATTTCTGCCAATCGCTGGACTCCCATGGTTGTTCCAGGAGGGACAGCGACAAAGTAGAGCATGGTATGCAGCGCATAATTGGTCGCTTGTGAGTATTTCATCCCTCCCTCCTTTCTATTACAGACTCATCGAGTCCATAATAGACGAGGATGAGGGATGATGTCAAGCCTCTCGATCTTCAACAATCTTTTTTTACAAGCTCGTTGCGCAACCCGTGGGTGGGGAGCCGTCACGAAGAGAAAGTATGCTCTTGGCTATTCCCCCTAAGAGCGTCCCGGTCGTCAGGCACAGGAGCCATCTCAATCGCCCCCAACGCGCGTAATGATGCCCTCTGCGCCTGCGTCAACCCTTGTACCCCGCTGATATCCAGCCGCTCGTATGGCCTGTCTCGTCGCAGTGTGCGTTGATGCTCGCCGCTCTCCAACTCCCAGATGGTGATGGTACCATCGTCCCCGCAACTGGAAAGCCACCGGCCATCGGGACTCACCTTGAGGGATTGGATTGTTCCTTGATGCGCCTGCCGCATCTGCACGCATTCCCCGCGCTCAACATCCCACCAGCGCAGCATCCCATCGCTACCGCCACTGATCAGGATCCCGCCAGTCGATCCCCAGGCCACTGCATACACTATCCCGGGATGCCCCGAAAGGACTCGTTTGGGTTCTCCGCTGATCATCTCCCACACGAACAACTCCCCGCCATCTCCCCACCCCTGGCTCCTCCCTCCACCCGAGGCAAGCCACTTTCCATCACGGCTCCAGATCACGTCGTTCACTTTGCCGTGATGTCCTCTTAGTTGCTTCAGCACTCTCCCATCCGAGGCGTTCCATATCGAGACGATGCCATCATCGCCGGCACTGGCAAGCTTCTTTCCATCTGGGCTCCAGGCCACCCGGCGGACCGAGGCTGGTTGTTCGCGGACAATCCATCGGCGGGTGCCGCTTTCTACCTCCCACACCTGGACCTCCTGCCGATAGTTGCCACACGCCAGAAGCTTGCCGTCCGGGCTCCACGCGACGCCATAGAAGGAGGTGTAGAGGTCGTCGGGATCCCGCATCACGCGCACGCACTCTCCTGTAGCCGCGTCCCAGATCCGGATGGCATTATCCCATCCACTGCTCGCCAACCACCGCCCATCGGGACTCCAGGCCACCCCAAACACGAGGTAGCGATGGCCCTGGAACAGTCTGGGTGGCGTCAGGTTCTCCACGTCCCAAATGGTCACAAGACCATTCGAGCTGCCATTGGCGAGCTGAGAGCCATCCGGACTCCATGCGAGGTCATACAGCGAGACCGCGTAACCCTGCATGGTCTGCTCACACAGTCCCCTTTGCGTGTCCCACAGCCGTAAGGTACCATCGACACTGCCGCTGAGCAGTCTCCGACTGTCGGGCAGAAAAACGAGCGAAAACACCACGCCTGTATGCCCGTGGAGCGTCGTCCGATAGGTGTGTTGCTCCACGTCCCAAAGCCAGATGGTGTGGTCGAAACCAGCGCTCGCCAGTGTCCGTCCATCCGGACTCCACACCACTGTTTGGACACGATCGGTCTGCCCGGCTAGGGTCTGGAGGAGGCTTCCCGTGGCAACCTCCCAGAGCTTGATCGTCCGGTCCCAGCTGGCGCTGGCAAGCAAGCCTCCGTCGGGAGAATAGGCCAGCCCCATCCCCCAGTTGGTATGTCCAGCAAGGAGCGCAACGCAGGTAGTCGGCCCGCCCGGCACGCTCTGCCAGAGCCTGATCTGCCCATCCTGTCCGAGAGTGGCGAGTAGCCTCCCATCGGGACTCCATTTGAGAGTAAAGACCGCCTGAGGATGTGATAGCGTCTCGAGCAGTGCGCCGGTCTTGGCATCCCAGAGCCGGACCAGCGCATCGGTTCCTGCACTGGCCAGCACAGTGCCGTCGGGAGAATAGGCAATCCCAGAGATATAGGTGGTATGCGAGCCCGACCAGAGCAACGCGCCGCTCTCCACCTCCCACACCTTGACCGTGCTATCATAACTTCCGCTGGCCAAGCAGCGTCCATCTGAACTGAAGGCGAGCGCCCGGACGACGTCTGAGTGGGCTTGCCAGATCAGGTGTAACCTCTGCTGCGCCCCCACCCACATTTCCCCTCGCCTGCTGCCAGCTGCCCAGTAGTCTCCATCGGGGCTGATCGCTACAGCCCAGATGGCACCGAAGGTCGACGTCCAGGCGCACTCCTCGAGCCTTGCCCCGAAAAGTATGGTATCTTGCATCTCGACGTCTTGCACATACGCGCTACGTAGCACCAGATGCGACAGGTCGAGACCACGCAAATGCCCGCGATACTCTCGTAATAGCGCCAGCACATTGGCTGGTCCGTAGCCCTGCGCGGAGTCTTCCCGTGCGCGTAACCCTTTCAGGAGCGCGAGGAGATGCTTCTCGAGATCTGTGCGCTGCGGGTAGGAGCTGCGCAAGCCAGCCAGAATGGGGACGAGAAAGAGACGCTGTTGGGTCTGCCGCACGTATTCCTTGCAGGAAGCCAGTTCCAAACCATACTCGACCAGGTGCGAGTATCGGCCCTGCTTGATCTCGCTGATTACCTCGGCAATTAACCGTGCCGTGACATACTCCATCACGACCGCATGCAGCGTGAAGCTTCCCTGTCGCGGGCCTGGCTCAATGAGCGAGCGACGATGTAAGCTTTCGACGGCTTCCAGTACCTGAGAACGCGGCACGGGTACACCAAGCACCTTCAGTAATTCCTGCAGGTTCACCGGTTCGCGCAGGATCGCTAACCACACGAGCACGCTCTGCTCCGGAGCAGAGAGGCGGATGTATTGCTCATCTAGCAAGGTACGCACCCCCCCGAAGACCACCTCACCTTGATCGAGGAACGGAGCAATCTGGCCATCGAAGAGATCCACGATGGTCTGCGCTACGATTTTGAGGGCCAGGGGATTGCCCGCGTAGGTCTCGACCAGCTGGAGATGTTCTGACGTGCTGCCTGCAACCCCCTTTTCGGCCAACAACTGCTGGCATGCCTCGGCATCCAGCCGGGCCAGGCGTAAGGCACGCACGGGAGCTCGACTGCCTTCCAGCGGTACAAGCTCGCTCGACTTCTCTCGACTGGTCAGCAGCCAGCAACTCTGATGCTCGGTTTCCGCTACCCGGCGCAGCACCCGGGCGAAGCCCTCGTAGTCGGCACGCATACGCCCGCTCTCCTCCCCTTCCTCTAAGAACGACTCTACGTTGTCATAGACCAGCAACACACGCCTGTTGCGCAAACATTCCAGGAGGAGGTCCTGACGTTTTTCAATGCTGGAAGACGCGTCGGAGAGCCCTTGGGGAGCCAGCACCTGTAGGCAGCTATCCAGCAGTGCTTCGCAACTGGGGACATCGCGCAGGGAGCGCCAGATGACCACTTCGAAGCTCTTCGCCACGTGGTGCATCACCTTCGTTGCCAATGCCGACTTGCCAATGCCACCCTGGCCCAGCACACTAACCACACGACAACGCTCCTCGACCAGCCATTCAGCCAGCAGGTCCAGTTCCCACTCACGCCCATAAAAGCTCGCCACATCTGGCGCGTTGCCCCAATCGACCCGTCGCCCGCTCTTGAAAGGAGAAGCGGAAGCGTGGGTAATGACATCGCTCTCCTCGCCAAGTCGGGATGCTGGGAGAGGCTGGATGTCGGACAACAGCCCACCAAGCCATACTTCATCGAGGAGTACCTTCTGGCGAGCCGCCTGCCACAGCGCACGTATCTCCTCTGCCTCACGCCCGGTGGAAAAAACCCGGTGCTCTAGAGCGAGGGTCACGAAGTGTTTCAGATGATCGGCGGTCGGATAGGTGAGGCCTCCCTCCCAATCAATCACGGCTCGGCGCCTGACACCAAGCTTTTCAGCCAATTCGGTTTGCGTCAACTTTAGCTTCGTACGCACGGTCAATATCAGCTGCCCAAAGGCGTAGTCTCGCTCGCGGTACAAGGACCCCTTCATGGACGTTCCTTTTTCGTCTTCTTCTCACACGTGCTGCGATGTGAGGGCATGTGCGGCGCAAAAGTGTCGCGATGTCCGGTGACTTCACGTACGCTGCTTAGTATACTACAAAACAGAAGCCTCCTCGCACTCAATTGACACATTGTTAAGATAGTCTCTCAGGCTAAATGAGACTCAATGCGCAGAGATCTGCGTCCTTCAATGAAGGAGAGGAATCATGACACAAGCGGAAAGGGGCGCTTTGCCCGACATTGGCACTGTAGCAACCGTAGAGATCGACGGGTTGTCTGTTCGATATGCACGAAGCGGCGTGTCCAAAGGCACGCCTATCCTCCTGACGGCACCTTGGCCGGAAAGCATTTACTCGTTCCATCGCGTATTGCCGCGGCTTGCCCCCGAGCATTCCCTCATAGCGGTTGACCTGCCGGGCTATGGGCGTTCCCAGAGCCGACCGGACGTCATGGCACCGGAGGCGATGGGAGATTTCGTGATCACCCTTCTCAAGCATTTCGGCATCAGCCGTACTCATGTAGTCGCGCCCGATGTCGGCACCCTCGCGGTTTTGTTCGCCGCATCGAAGAAACCCGACCTCTTCGAGAGCCTTGTTCTTGGCAGCGGGGTCATGCGCGCCGATCTTGCTGACGGTGTGTTGAAGGATATCATTTATTCGCCAACAGGTACTTTTTCCAACATCGATGGAGCCGAGGGCGTAAAGGAATACCTGACGCATGCGGCGCAACTGACACCAGCAGCTATCATCGAGGACTTCCGTGCCGCTTCGGCCGGCAGGCGCTTTGAAGAAGCTTCGCAATATGTGCGTGAGTATATTCCCGGCCTTCCCAAGCTCGAACCGATGTTGCCTGGCATCACAACGCCCGCGCTGATTATCGCCGGAAAGAACGATCCGATTGTCCCACCTGCCAATGGGCAGTTCTTGGCCGACCGGCTTCCGCACAATCGCTTTGTCCTGCTCGATGCTGAGCACCGTGTTTGGGAAGAAGCTGCTTCTGAATATATCGAAGCACTCGTATCATGGTTTGGCGGTGGCTACCGATCCCTCTGAAAGACACTGTGATAACGCAATTTCGTCTCCTTGCGCCTCTAAAGCGGTAAGGCCGAATGTCCTAGAGTCTTTTAGTCATTCGATATCGGGGAAGAGGTTCATGAAAGGTGATCCTTCATGAACCTCTTCCCCGAGCGGTGGGAGCGACGACGAATGGGCTTTTGTCGCTCCCTCCTTCATTTTGTTACCCGAGGACGCCAGACATCGCACCTGCGACCTGCGTGAAGTGTTCAACGGCAAACGACCAGATCATGCGAACCGGCGCGCCTTTTGGAATGTGAAGCAATGTGCGGTGCGAAAGTGTCGTGATGTCCGGTGACTTCGATTACGCTGATCAGTATACTACAAAACAGCAGCCTCCTCGCCCTCAACGGCTTGGACCTGTTCAGTGCGATCCTGTATGTCTTCACATCAAAAACTCATGCTGAGAGAGAGGGGAACGCTATGCCAATGATCGATATCTACGCCGTTGCTGGGACGTTTGCCGATACCAAGCAACTGGCCATTGATGCGGCAACTACGGTGAAAACGATCGAGGGAGTGCCTGATATCCCGATGTTCCGTAAAAACACCGCCGCATTCGTGCACGAGTTGCCAAAAGGCACACTCGCCAATGTGGATGGGGACGAAACATATGTACGCGTGCAGGTTCTGACCAACGAGGGTGCCCTGGACCGCGAAAAACAACTAGCCGTTGTTGAACAGCTGACACAGCTCGTGAGTACTGCTGCCGGTGACGAAACGCTGAAAGACCGAATATGGGTGCTCTTAACAGAAGCGAAAGAAGGTGGCTGGGGCCTCTGGGGCCATGCTCACACGAATGAAGAGTTAGTGGCTGCTGCAAGAACAGAAATAGCCAGGCTGAAGTCCGCGTCCAGTTAACATCGTCATGGGAGAGCGAAAGGACAACAGAGCAAAGTTTTCGGACACACTGCTTGCTCACATGCTCATCCGAAGGGTATTCCATCATGAATCAGCACGCACCATGGAAGCAGTGCTCGTAGATCAAGCAAAAGGAGGACACTTATGAGCAATGAGCGTCACAACGTCCCTCACATTCTTCTGGCGTATCCAGGGTTAGAGTCGAAGAAATTGAACCGTGGCAGGAAAAAGGGGAACTTTGGCCAGGCCTACGAGTGACCTTTCCAAAGTCGTTTTAAAATCACTGCACAGTTCAAGAGTTCTATTTCAACGACAGGCGACTGCTTGCTCGTCGTGACTATCATGTCGATATAGCTGGAGGATTTCCTGCTGCTCCAGTACGTCTGCGACTACGTCACGGTAAATGGGTTGCAATATCCCACTAAACGACGAGCGTATATGCGAGCAATGAATGGTCAGCCGCTGATGGACAGGCTGATGGCGCCTATGGGTTTTTTCGAGTTTTGGTTGAAAGACCAAAACGAATAACTAAAGGAGAACTATGACTAACTCATCTACAAGTCTCCAATCGAAGTTATCACTCAACGTATACGTGACGCCCATGCGGCCTATGGTAGGGACACCCCCGCAGGGTCCTGGTGACGAGCCAATGTGGTCCCCGATGTCCAGTACGCTTATTTATGGTGAGCATGACGCGATTCTTGTCGATACGCTCGTCACGTTCGATCAAGTCGATGCCCTGGCAGACTGGGTGAAAAGTTTCAAAAAGCGTGTCACCACGATTCTCCTTACCCATGGCCATTCCGACCATTGGATTGGGCTTCAGCGACTTCTTAAGCATTTCCCTGGGGTAAGAACGATGGCGAGGCCTGCAGTGAGAGACCGAGCACAATTTGAGGCCACCAATCCTAACCTCAGAAAATATTGGCAGGGGATCTTTCCTGGAGAAATCCCGGAAAACCCCACGGTGCCAGATGTAACTACTGAGACTTTTGTGGAACTTGAGGGCCATCGCATCGATTTGATCGACATTGGTCAAGGGGATACCGAGCATTCAACGATCATGCATGTGCCATCCATAGCAGCGATCGTGGCGGGTGATGTGGTCTATAACCAAGTTCATATGATGACCGGGGAGACCGACGAGCAGTCTCAGCAGAAGTGGATGGACAATTTGGATCGAATCGCCGCAATGAACCCCCAAATGATAGTGGCTGGGCATAAGCGAGTTGGTACATCAGACGGACCTGAAAACATAGCCGAGAGCAAGAAATATCTGGCCGATTTCTCCCGAGTGGTCAAAGAGAATGAAACGGTTGAGGCAATTGTCAAGGCGATGCTGACCCTACACCCGAATCGGGACAATCCACGCGTTGTCTGGCACTCTGCACGTCAGGCGGTAGCAAAACGCACATAATCGGTGTATTTTTAACGATTAGGGTAGGTACAACGTGCGATATAACTAGCGAATTTGTGCTCGTCTAGCTGCGCTCATTCCAAATTGGCAAAGTGCTAGCAAAGCGATGTTATCTAGGCTATCGCACCTGCTGTAAGCAAGGAACAGCCTTTGGGAAACAGGTCCGCGGAACCACGATTCTGACGCGCAACCATGAGGGGCTGATTGAACATATCCAGCTCTACCATAGCCCCTTGCAGGTGGTCGTGGAGTTTGCTCGAGAACTGGCAAAGCGTCTTCAGGGGAAAGTAGATCAGGCTGTACTGAATGAGGAGCGATAAAGGAACGTTCTTGTGCAGCAGACACGCTGTGCGCTGTCAGATGTCATTGAGGAGC
>Ga0137388_10003016_pt1 | contig 10760 bp, 9 predicted proteins | sample 15con2h14AmetaG_FD_104644 | JGI IMG/M metagenome (GOLD analysis project Ga0137388, IMG submission 104644) | Vadose zone soil microbial communities from Angelo Coast Range Reserve, California, USA - 15con2h1.4A metaG | ecosystem: Environmental > Terrestrial > Soil > Vadose zone > Saprolite...
CAGCCGGGCAACGGGCCTGTTCGCAGAAGCGCCTGAAGCAACGTGGCGCACGGCGAGGTGGCCCGAGCGGAACCCGTCCGGAGGGAGCCACCAGAGGGACCGCCACCGGCAACAGGTTCAGCCGTGACAGTCCAGGAGTCGTGGGCCAACCTGCGCCCGACCAGGGGGGGCTCACGAGGTTATCGGCCCGCCGCCCGGGGCTGCCTCCTGCACCGCCTCCTCGACGACCACGGCGTAGGAGCCAATGCCGAGAAGCCGGTCGCTGGACACATTCCCCGCGTCCCCGAGGTCGAAGCCGACGAGGGCTCCAGAGGTTTCATCGAAGTCGACATCCTCGACCTTGCCCAACGCCGTCCCGTACTCGCTCAGGACGAGTTTCTCGATTGGCTGAAGCGCCTTGGAGGCGGCGCGCTCCTCCGCCTCGTCGGCCGCCAGGCGAAGGAGATCGGCACTGCCGACGGTTATCGCATCGGTCCCGAACCCCTGGAGATTTGCCCAGGACAGGAAGGGGCGATCACCTCGAACCTTCGCCAAGCGAAGCCCAACCACAGAGCGCTGCCGGGGATCGATGATAAACGCGTCCAACCGGCCGATTGCCTCGGCGTCGTCGGTGCTCACCACCTTTCGGCCGTAGGCCTCCCTGAGCTTCATGAGCCGCCCTGCCGCAACTTTGCCCGAAAAGCCTCAACGGCTGCGCCGAAGCCGGAGAGGTCGTTGCCGACAAACTCCAGCGCTCCGGCGGGAACGATGAGGTGTTCGCCCGAGACGGCAATCGCGTCGGGCAACGGGATGAGCACATGTTCCCCGTGCGTTGCGAGGGCGTCCGAGGCTTTCACCTCGTAGCCCACGATCTCCGCCTCCGAGCCTGCCTCGATGATCACATCGACGACAGTGCCCACGTCCGTGCCCCCGTCGGTCAGCACCTGGTTGCCGATGACGTTGCGGTGGTCGGGGACCCCATCCGCCGCCAGCGCGTCCTCTCCCCCAAAGGCGTCTTCGTCTCGGATCATGACTGCATCCCGCCCGATACTGTGAATCTTGGTCCAGGGCAGCATGTCCTTGCGGGCACGGGAGAAAAGACCGTGGCTCCGAAGCGTGAAGCCGAGCAAACTGCCCTTCGCGCTGTCGAAGACCACGTCCTTCACCTCGGCGGCCCGTTCCCCGGCGAAGGTGACAATGGGCCGCCCTTCGAGCTCGGTCGCACGCAACAGCACGCTCATCGTCGGGGCCTCTTCGTCCGGGGGCGGACCGATAGGACGCCGCCAGCCCTGCGACGGCGCTGGAAGAGGATCGCCCCCAGCAAGATGAGCGCCAGCACAATGGCGACCACAATCACCCAGAGGTACCAAGCCACGGGGGAATCATAGGCGCGGCCGACCAATCAAGAGCGGCCGACATCAATCCAGCGCACCTTCGGGCTTCGGCAAGCCGGGCCCCCGAGGATCGGAAAGCCATGAGCTCACGCACGTCGTCCAGCAGGCAACCGGAACAGTGGATCGCAAGGGAAGCCAATCCGGGATCCGGATCAGCGATCCGGCAGACCGCTTCCAACGAGAGGCCCGGTCCGCCGCTCGCCGGTCGCCGGCCTCCGTGGTGACGGCGCGAGGCATTAAGTCGCCATATGGCACACACCGACCCTGGTGGAGCGGGACGGCCAGCCGTTCCGAACCCCCGTCTCAAGGCCCAGCGTGCCCGGCTGGGCCTGACGCAGCAGGAAGTGGCAGAAGCGCTCGCGGCGCTTGCGTGGGAGCATGACCATGGGCAGCTCGGGGTGGACGCCTCCATGGTCTCGAAGTGGGAGCGGGGCGAGAAACGACCCCGGCAACAGTACCGTCGGCTGCTCTGCTCCCTGTACAGCAGCACGGAAGAGGAACTCGGGTTCCGCCAGACGCAGGGCGGTGCTACCGCCGACGACTTCGACGGGGAGGATGTGAACCGCCGAGAATTCCTCCGAGCGGCAGTGGTGGCTCCCGAGATCCTGCGGCGCGTCCTGCGCGTGGCCGGCGGGGAAGCCACGGAGTTCACCCGGTTGACCGGGATCTCCGGCGTGGGGGCGGGGACATTCGATCATCTCGAAGCGGTCCTCACCGAACTGCATGGTCCCACTCCAAGGAATCGCTTGCTGAGCAGTTTGCCGTAGCCCGCGCCTACCGTGCTCGGGTGCAGGAGCTGCTCCAAGGGCGCCACACCTTCAAGGAAGGCAGGCAGCTCTGTGTTTACGCAGCATGGCTGGACGAGATACTGGCCTGGCTCGCCCACGACCTCGGCGACGCGCTCACAGCGGAAGCGCATGCGATCGACTGCTTCGAACACGCCGACCAGGTGGGCCACGACGAGTTGTGCGCCTGGGCCACCGACCAGATGGCCTCGATAGCCATGTACGCCGACCACCCGCACCGGGCGGCAGCGGCAGCGAGGAGGGGCATCGGCGGGGCCCCGACCTCCCATCCTCTGGCGGTTCGGCTGCGCGGTCAGGCCCTCCGTGCCCATGCCCGGCTGGGGCAGCGAGACGAGTGCGAGCACCTCCTCACCGAGGCGAAAGATCTGTATGACAGGCTCCCGTCGACGACACCCATGCGGTTCACCGTGGACACCAGGGTCCTGGCCGACTACGCCCTGACCGGCTTCCCGGCGTCCTCCTACATCTGGCTGGGCGACTTCGAGCAGGCCAAGCGGTATGCACATCAGGCCGTGGCCGCTCACCAGGCCGTCCCAGCCCAGTCGCGCTCCCCCAGCAGAGAGGCGGTCGCCCGCATCGATCTCGGCATCGCCCTGGCCGAGCTCGGCTCACCCGACGAAGCGATGGGTCAAGGACGTCTCGCTCTCACGTCACCACGAGTGGTCGGTTCGGTGCGGTCCAGAGCCGCAGAACTGGACAGGGTGCTCGCCGTCCGGTACCCGCGGCTGGCCGCCGACCAGGAGTTCCACGAGCAGTACAGCGAACTCGTTCGAGCGAGGCCATGAGCAGGCTGCAGCCCCGCAAGGACATGAACCTGAAGCCGTATTTCAAGCTGGTAGCTGCCGGAACCAGGACATCACCCCCGCGACAAGGAAGCTCTCGGCGTGCTGGCCATCGAGGTCGAGCGCATCTGAAAGGCCACCGACCGCTCGGGCGGCGAGCGGTTCGACTGCCTCTGCCCGGCCGCAGCGGGTAGCCAGGTCTCCGGGTCTCACCTCAAGAGGCCGGAACGAGGGGACCACGATTCGGACCAGTGAAAGGACCAGGTGGGCCTTGTGACGCGAGGCTCTCACCCCGATCCTGGCCAGGACAACGTCGAGTCCGCCGAAGGACGCTGGCGGCGAGGCCAAAGGGGGTCAGGATAAGTTGCCGATTTGTTACGCCCGTACTATCGGGCACCTGCTTGCTCCCGCTGAAATCCGTGATCAACTGTCAGAGCAATCAGGTCGTTGCGGACGCCAACGAGGAGCGGCCTGGCCGCCTCGTGGTGGATCGACAACAGCCGACCCTCGTTGCCACCGCTGCCGATATGGGGGCCGTGGGCGGTCGGTGCGAGCACGGGCCGCTGCCGTGACGACGCCAAGAAACCGCTCGCTCGGCGGTCCCGGCCACCCCTTGGATGGCGGGCAGGGGTGATCGCCGTGGCCGCGGGATGCGTCTGGCCCGCCAACTGCCGGGACTCCTGCGGCTCTCCCGCCCAGCAGGCTCGCATCTGCTCAAAGCACCTGGAGCGGGTGCACGGCATAGCCGGCACGCTCGCGTGCGCCTGGCCCGGGTGCACCCGCCGGGCCTGGGACCGCAAGAGCCTCTGTTCCTTCCACCGGAAGGTCGCCTTCGCGCTGACCGAGCGCTGACCGGAAACCAGTCCTCTGACGCTACGGGAGTTCCCGGCGGGCGGAACCCTTGGGGCAGGACATGCCAGCGGAGCGGTCCTCGGCGAAGCCGCTCGAGGAGGCGGTGCGGGCGACAACGGATTCGGCGGCGATCCCGGCTGCTGCACTCAGCGTCCGGGGAGGAGGGCCACGACGATTCGGGGGAATCGAGATCGACGCCCGGGCCATTCGAGGGGATGGCCCGGGCGAGGTCTCGGCAGAGGTCGTCGCCGTGGTCGCTGTTCGGGAGGCTCTTCCACCAGGCCTGACGTGGCGACGCGGCCCACGGGCTCCCGCGGGCCGCAGCCTGCCTGCCCGACCTACCTGCCTGCTGCCTGGGGGATGGAGATGACCCCCACCGCGCATCCATGGCTGTTTCGCCGCGGATATCGCGGTTAGGCAGCCATGGAGCGGCCATGAACGGCTGCGGGAGGGATGGCCATCGACCGTGCCGCTGACCTTCACGCGGCCACGGGTGCCGAAGTGCTGGGCCGACGTAGGTCATCTTCGAGAAGAGGGACGCCGCAGATCCGACCTTGCCGGCGGCTTCGAACTGGTGTGTGCCTTCGAGACCATCCACGACATGTGCGATCCGGTGAGTGCGTTGCGCTCCATGCGGTCGCTGCGCAGCGAGCACGGCACCGTGCTCCTAGCCGACGAGCGGGTCGCCGACGCGTTCACCGTCGGGCCGACCACGCTGAGCGGTTACAGTTCGGCTGGAGCGCCCTGCATTGCCTGCCGACTGCCTCGACGGACCCGCCAGCCGCCGGGACCGGCACCATCATGCGGACGCCAATGCTTCGGAGCCACGCCCAGGAGGCCGGCTTTGTCGATGTGGAGGTGCTGCCGATTGACAACGACTTCTGGCGGTTCTACCGGCTCGTGGGCTGACATGCACCCAAGCGCGTGGGCGCCATCGCATGCGACAATCTCGTCTCGTTGGCAGAGGACTCATGGATTGGGGGAGGGTCATGAGCAATCCGGCCAGACTGGGTTTGCGGAAGCCTCTCGTCGCACTGGTCCTGCTTGCCGTGGCAGCCGGAGGCGTCAGCTGCAAGAGCACGTCGACGGCAACCAGCTCGCCATCGGGCACCCCCTCCTCTGCCACCCTGTTCGCAAAACTGCCGGCGGCCATCCAGACAAGCAAGGAGATCCAGGTGGGCTCGGACGTCGGCTACGCGCCCATCGAGTTCTTCAAGGAGGGCACCCAGCAAGTGGAGGGTGTGGACTACGACATCGGTCAGGCGCTCGGGGCCAAGCTCGGGGTCAAGGTCACGTTCGTGAACACGCCCTTCGACGGGCAGCCCGCAGCCCTGAAGGCGAAGCGGTTCGACATGGTCATGTCGGCGAGGACGGACACCAAGACTCGGCAGGCAGAGGTCGACTTCGTGGACTACTTCACGGCCGGGACAGGGATCCTCGTCCAGAAGGGCAACCCCAAAAACATCAACTCGTTGGACGACCTGTGCGGCAAGACGGTGGCCCTGGAGAAGGGCACCACCCAGGCCGACGTTGCGGACGGTCAGTCAACGAAGTGCCAGGCGGCCGGCAAGGCAACCGTCAACGTCCTGAAGCTCGACAAGGACACCGACGCCCTTCAGCAACTCAAGATCGGCCGCAGCGACGCCGACCTGAACGACTTCCCCGTGGCAGCCTACAACGCCAAGACGTCGGGCGGCGGCAACGACTTCCAGGTGACCGGTCAGCAATTCATGAGCGCTCCCTACGGCATCGCCTTCAGCAAGGACAACGCCCAGCTCCGCGATACGGTGCAGTCGGCCCTGAAGGCGATCATCGCTGACGGTACATACGATCAGATCCTCAGCACGTGGGGCGTTTCGGCGGGTGCCCTCAAGACCGCGGACATCAACGGCGGCACCGGCACCTGAGCCCGAGGGGCCGGGTGAGCCCAGGGGTAGGCCCATGGGTCAGCCCACCCCTCCCGACCAGATCCTGGCGGTCCCCCTCCGCCACCGGGGCCGATGGGTGGCTGCGGCCGTCCTGCTCGGACTCCTGGCGCTGCTCATCCGGCTGATCGTCAACTCGCGCTTCGCCGACTTCGCAGTCGTCCGGCAATTCCTGTTCAACGGGTCCATCCTCGAGGGCCTCCGCAACACCCTCGTCATCTCGGTCCTCGCCCAGATCGTGGGCATCACCCTGGGCGTGATTTGCTCCGTGATGCGGCTCGCCAAGAACCCGGTGCTGTCGATCACGAGTTGGCTCTACATCTGGTTCTTCCGCGGCACGCCGGTCCTGGTCCAGCTACTGTTCTGGTTCAACGCGGTGCCGGCGGTGTTCAAGACCTTCGCTGTCTCGGTGCCCTTCACCCACGTCGTGCTGTACCAGAAGCCGATGGTGCAGTTCATGACGCCGTTCATGGCGGCGCTCCTTGGCCTCGGTCTGAACGAGGGCGCCTACATGGCCGAGATCGTCAGGGCCGCCATCATCTCTGTCGACGAAGGCCAGACCGAAGCGGCCCAAGCACTCGGCATGCGGGCCGGTCTCATCATGCGCCGGGTGATCCTGCCTCAGGCGATGCGGGTCATCATCCCCCCGACGGGCAACGAGTTCATCTCGATGCTGAAGACCTCGTCGCTGGCGTCGGTCGTCCTCTACGGGGAACTGCTGCGCCGGGCCAACGACATCTACTCGACGAACCTGCGCGTGGTCGAGCTACTCCTGGATGCCAGCATCTGGTACCTCGTCCTGACCAGCGTCGCGACGGTCGGCCAGTACTACCTCGAGCGCCGCTTCGCCCGCGGCGCATCGCGGGAGCTGCCGCTCACGCCGCTGCAACGGCTACGCCGCAACCTGCTGCCGGTCCGGGCCGGGACGGCGACCTGAGATGGCAGACTCCGGGGGCCGCCTCATGGTCGACGTGCAGGGTGTCCACAAGCGGTTCGGGCGGCTCGAGGTGCTGCGGGGCATCGACCTGGAGGTCCACCGGGGCGAGGTCATGGTCATTCTCGGCCCATCCGGGTCGGGGAAGTCCACGCTGCTGCGGTGCATCAACCACCTGGAGAAAATCGACGCCGGACGGATCTCGGTGGACGGGAACCTGGTCGGCTACCGGCAGGTGGGGGACCGCATCTACGAACTCAAGGAGAAGGAGGTGGCCGAGCGACGGGCCGAGGTCGGCATGGTGTTCCAGCGCTTCAACCTCTTCCCCCACATGACGGCGCTGGGCAACATCATCGAGGCGCCCTGCCGCGTCCGTGGGACGCCTCGTGCCGAGGCCACGAAACGGGCCCAAGCACTGTTGGAGCGCGTGGGCCTCTCGGAGAAGGCGGGGGCCTATCCCTCCCAGCTCTCCGGGGGCCAGCAGCAGCGGGTCGCGATCGCCCGTGCCCTCGCCATGGACCCAAAGCTCATGCTATTCGACGAGCCGACGTCGGCCCTCGACCCGGAGTTGGTGGGCGACGTCCTCGACGTGATGCGGGCCCTGTCGGGCGAGGGGATGACCATGATGGTCGTCACCCACGAGATGGGCTTTGCCCGAGAAGTTGCCGACCAGGTGGTCTTCATGGACGGCGGCGTGATCGTGGAGCGAGGCGAGCCTGCCGAGGTGATCGGCGCGCCCCGCGAGGAGCGGACGAAAGCCTTTCTCTCCAAGGTGCTTTAGGGGGACCGCACGGTCAGCCCGTTCCCGACCAGCCCAGAGAGAACCGGCTCGGGTCTGGGGAAACTGGCTATTTTGCCTGGTCAGAACTCCGTTGGACTACGAGTCGATTTTCTGAAGTAGCCCAGCGACAGGTCACAATCTGCACCAACGACGGTCACCCGCTCCGGCCGGCCCGCCAAGAATTGATCGCAGGCCAACTTTACTCCCGGTAGTTCGTTCCAAGCCATGGGATTCACGTCACGGTCACAATAGTCATCTAAAAGGACAATGGCGCGACGCCCAGCGACTCCTGAGCGACTGCGGAAAGGAACCTGCGAGTGGGAAGAAGTAAGATCGATGCACCCGCCCGAAGAATGCCCAACATCGTGATGACATCTTCAGGGCCACCCCTCAGCCTCAACGAGACAAGCTTTCCACTCAGTCCTGTCAAGCGGGAGAAACTCGAGGCGACGCCGCTGACATACTGCTCCATCTTCGATACGTGACCGCCACATCGCGAGATAGGAGGGCAATACTCGCACCCCGCTCTCGCTCTGCGGCGCGGAGACATGACTTCAGGAGGTTTGTGTCTGCAAGGCGGGCATCATGGTAGCGTGTTATTGCCAACCCAAGCTCCGCGCTACAGGTCGACTTCTGCGTACAGTGGCCTGGCTCTAGTTAGGTTCGACACCTCAGCGCGGACTGCAGCCAGAACGTCGTCCCCAAGCTCCCATTTGGACCTATTGCCGTCCGGCACGATCATTGAGACGAGCACTCGATGGATCAGCCGGGCAATGGTTTCCATGTCCACGGCAGAGAATCCCCTCGTTGTCAGGGCGGATGTCCCGACCCGAATGCCGCTTGTGAACCAAGCACCGTTGGGATCGAACGGCAACACATTCCTGTTCACGACGATATTGCAGGCACGCAAAGCACTCTCCGCTTGCCTACCAGTTAGGCCGTGTGGCCGCACGTCCACGAGTAGGAGATGGTTGTCTGTCCCACCGGTTTGTATGACTTCGCCGAGGCTTTGCAGGCAATCGGAGAGCCTGGCGGCATTAGCAGCGACCCCACGCGCGTAGGTTCTAAAGTCCTCGCTCAGCGCCTCCTTGAATGCCACCGCTTTGGCCGCCATCACGTTCGGGAGGGGGCCGCCAAGCACCATAGGACACCCCCGATCGACTGCGTCTGCGAACTCCTCCCGGCAGAGAACAAACCCTCCGCGCGGGCCCCGAAGCGTCTTGTGCGTTGTGCTCGTGACGATATCGGCGAACGGCACTGGATCAGCTGTGCCGGTGAAAACCTTGCCCGCCACAAGCCCGGCAAAATGGGCCATATCAACCATGAACACCGCTCCGACTTCGTCGGCGATGTCCCGAAACTTGCTGAAATCGATCTTCCGGGAATACGAGCTATAGCCCGCAACGATCAGCAGCGGCCGGTGCTCGAGCGCAAGACGATGAATCTCCTCATATTCGATCAGCCCAGTGTCGGGTGAGACTGCATACGGGATGATTTCGAACAGCTTGGCCGACATGTTCGCCCTCATACCGTGCGTCAGGTGCCCTCCGGACATCAGTTCCATCGCCAGCATCTTCTGCCCAAGCAAGCACTGACGCAGCTCGGCCCACCCCGATTCATCCAGACCGCGAGAGTCCTTGAGTCCCCGTTGTGCCAGGAAAGGGGCCTCGACTCGTTTCGCTAGCACGGCCGAGAAGGCGACGAGATTCGCGTCCGCTCCACTATGAGGCTGCACATAGGCATGCTCAGCGGCGAACAGTTCCTTCGCTAGATCGGCCGCGAGGGCCTCCACCGCATCGACGTTTTCGCACCCTGCATACCAACGCTTATGGGGTGCCCCCTCCGCATACTTGTCGGTCAACCAATTGCCCATCGCGAGTTGCACGGCCGGGGAGCAGTAGTTTTCGCTCGCGATCATCTTGAGCTGACGTCGTTGATCCTCCAACTCAGCCGTGATGGAAGCCGCTACCTCCGGACACACTTCGGCAATCACATGGAGCCCAGCGCGGAAGGCTTCCGTTTCTGCAGTAACCGAACCTACCGTGTTCTTGTCCATCGCACCTATCCTAGCATTCCAGCGGGCGAACACGACTCATATCAGGCGAGCCGAACACAACCCGACACATCAATGCCCCCAGGCAAGTCTAACACCCGAGAGTTTCGTTCGAAATAGCTACTGATTCCTCAACATCCAGCTTAGCCATACTTGGATTGACGGTTATTGAAACGCCGGGCCCGAGGGTGGACACATCAAGGGCCGTATCTCTCTCTGAAAGCGGTGTGGCCCCGCATTTTCGCAGAACTTCGCCCCATGTGCCGCCCAGGCCCTGCTTCCCGGGTTCACCGGGAGCACGGGGTGGCGGCCACGCCCCGCTCTCGTAAGACCTGGGCTCGGTCGAGGGCCTCATCCCTGCTTCCCACATAGAAGACAACGCTCGTGCCGTTCGAGCCATCAGCGTCCGCCTCAGGGCGCAGGCGAACGGAGCGATTCGACCGAAGCGGCCCGATCAACAGCGTACTGACCTCTCGAAGACGCGCAATCCATGATTTGCTCGCTTCCAGTTGAGCGAGACCAAGAGCTCCCCCGATTTCCGATAAGCGAAAGTTGCCCGAAGCGAACGGAAGGGGGGAAGCTTGTCCAAAGATGTTGGGCTCGACCCAATAGGTTGCAGCGTCATGCAGGGCCCGGGTCGTGGCGAAAAGACTCGAATGACGCGTCACAATAGACCTCCTTCCCCCGTCGTGATGAGCTTGAATTCTTGAAAACTAAAGCAGCCGAACACTCCCATGGTCCCGAGAGGCCGCCCTCCGTTTGACCCCCCGCACACTTGACCGACATCCTCTATTACAGAAACACCAGCGGCCAGGCCGATACTCACTATTTCATCAATCGAACACGATGATCCATGGGCATGGACCGCCAAAATGGCACCTGTTTTGGGGCCGATCCGCTCTGAGAGCATGCCCACTTCCAGCCCAAGATTCCGATCCACGGGGTGGAGAACCGGGATCGCTCCGGCGGCCAACACGGCAGTCGCACAGGCCACGAACCCGTAACTCGGAATGATCACTTCGGCCCCGGAGGGAAGTCCCAGGGCCGCGAGGGACAGGGTAAGGGCCGTCGACCCGGAATTGACTGCGAGACAGTAAGGGCCGCGCCCTGAGTCAAGCCACAGAGAGAAGGCACGTTCGAAAGCAGCGACCTCCCCGCCGCGATGTCTGTAGAGGTGCCGGCTTCTCAGGACGCGCTCTACGAGCTCACGTTCCCTCGGGCCTATCTGGGATGCTCCGACACCAATTGGCCCAA
>Ga0137388_10003017_pt1 | contig 10758 bp, 11 predicted proteins | sample 15con2h14AmetaG_FD_104644 | JGI IMG/M metagenome (GOLD analysis project Ga0137388, IMG submission 104644) | Vadose zone soil microbial communities from Angelo Coast Range Reserve, California, USA - 15con2h1.4A metaG | ecosystem: Environmental > Terrestrial > Soil > Vadose zone > Saprolite...
CGCAAGGCGCGACGCAATCGACAGGCCCGAAACGCCGCCCGCGCAGCCAAGGCCGAACACCGGCACGCGCATGACGTCGGAGCGAAAACCCATCGCGCGGGCGACGCGCGCTTCGAGACTCGGGGTTGCGATACCGGTGGAGCAAACGGTCACGACGGTGTCGATGTCGCCGCCGCCAAGGTGTGCGCTCGCCAGCGCCTTCTGCGCGACATCGACGAACAGCGCCTCGGCCCCCTCCAGAAATGCCTGGGTACGCTCCGGCCAGCCGCGCGGCTTGAGATACCACTCGAACGGCCTGACGCCGTGACGTTTGACGATTCCGGTGTTCGCAAAGATACTCGAAAACGTCGCGAATTCAGGAAAGCGGGGTCCGAGTTCATCCCAGGCCGCGGCGAGAACATCCTTCTGCAAGAATACATGAGGAGGGGCCGATGTCGCCAGCGAAACCAGGGCAGCCGTGGGCATCGCGAGATCTCTCCTGCTGCTTCAGTTTATGGGAAACATCGGCGCGGGTCGTTTATTCCAGTGCCGGTGCAGACCATCAGGTCGAATGGGGCACCAAAACGTGAAACACGTCGCCTGTGCAGCCTCTGAGATTTGGTCTGGAGGCTTGGACTGTGATCAATTAGCATTGAGGCGATTTGTCGGCGATGGCGGTGCACCTGATGCAGAAACAGACTTTCAGGCGAGCGACATCCGCGGACGCAAGCACTGTTCGTGAAATCACGCGGGCCGCCTACTCAAAGTGGATTCCGGTGATCGGCCGAGAACCGAAGCCAATGACGGCGAATTACCTGCAGGCCGTGGCCGACCATGTCATCGATCTCTTTGAAGAAGCTGGCCGGCCAATTGCGCTGATTGAGGTGATCCCCAAGCCTTCGCATCTGCTGATCGAGAATGTCGCCGTCCTGCCGGATCAGCACGGCAAAGGCATTGGGGGCTTGCTTCTCAAGCGCGCCGAGACCATTGCGCGATCACTCGGATTGAATGAGTTGAGATTGTATACCAATGCGATGTTTGCCGCGAACATAACATTCTATGCGCATCGCGGATTTGAAGAATTCCTGCGTGAGCCGCATGCAGCGGGTGGCGAGGTGGTTCACATGAAGAGAGCGGTCGAGCCTTAGGCGGTCAAACTCCTTTGTTTTTTTGGCCGCACTCTCTCCCCTTGTGGGCTCCTGGATTCATTCCGGTGGTCGTGCCAGATTTCATCTTTCCGGACTTCATTTTGAAATCGGCAGCGCCCGGTCCCACATTGCCGACGCAGGGCGGCAAACATGGCGGTCAGAAGGGCATGCCCAGGTCGGAGCCGCGTCCATCGGGGGGGCAAGGACCAAGGCATTGTGCGCGACGAGCGGGGACAGGAGCAGCCGCCCGACAAAGCCCGCGCCCATTAGGTCAGCCAGCAGGACAGGGGCGGCGACCCGCCGGGCCAAAAATCCTAGCCTGACTTCCATGGACTTCGATGTGGGCGATGCGAGAGATCGGCAGAGGTTGAGCCTCTGCGCAAGCCGATAAGTCTGGCTTCAGCATGAGCAGAGCCTCCTTCAGAGAACGGGACATCGGTGCTGTCGACGCGTTGCCCGACCGCTTGGCCCGGTTGGCGTCCGAACATCCTGTCGCGCATGGCGGTGAACCATCTCCACAGATCGGCGAACCAGTTCACGGTCATCAGCTTGAATTTGACCACCTTGAAAAGTCGTTCAACGACCACGAGACTGACTCCGTAGGCCGCAACCAGCATTCCGGTCCCGGTCAGCCAATGTCCGTGGCCCACAACAAACAGGGCCACAATCTTCAGCGGCTCGACAAGCAGGATCGGCAAAAGCATCAATGCAAGCGACTGGTAAGGTCCCAATCGCCGAATGTGGCGACGGGCCGCCAGCAGCGTAGCCATCTTCCATCGGCGTTTGCGGGTGATCGCCGGCATGGCTCGGTCTTAACCCGCGAGACGAGTTGCATTCGCAGTGACATGTTTACGATAGCGGTCAATAACGATGGAGAGGCCGCCACCAGTCAACAGGGTTTCGACAGCTTCGAATGCTGCGGTAATTTTCTCGGTGACCATCAAATTAGCCTCGTCACCGGCCTCGCTGCCTCCGCGCGTGAGTTTCGTCAGTCGCAGGCCCACGACGCTGCTCGACTCCAGGATCAGCATCGCCGACGCATACCATGGCAACATGTCTTTTCCTCATGCAGGCCAAGCTGCCTGAGCACAACAGCATGCTTACCCGATGGTTCCGACGTCGGATCCTCGGCACGGGCATATCTCATCCGGATATGTTGCGATGGTGGCGTGTGGTGGTTATCGCGCAGTTAGTGCAGGGAGTTCTTGGTGTCGGTGGTCTTGCCATGCTCCGACGCCGCCTACAGGCTTCGGAGTTCCGATTCCAGCTCGATATTTTCAACAAGCACGGCACGTAATGCGCGCCGCACGTCGCCATCGGCACTCGCCAGGATTTCATCTATGGCAGACTCAAAAGGATCACTTTTCATCAATCAACAACCGCGAAACCGAGCCGGGGTTCCGTTTGTGCCGGAGTTCCCTTTGCATGGACTCGGCGCGTCGGCCGTCCGTGCTCGGGGCTTCAACCATCGTTGCGTCTTCGGTACCGCCAGCCCGTCGCGACGCTCGAAAAGACCACGCGAATGAAGATGATCTGAATCCAGATGAACCCGCCGAGCTCTCTGAGAACGATTTCGATGCGATCGCCCCAGGGGGAAGCCAGAGCGTCGCCGACCGCCTCTATGCCATTCGTCGCAGCTCGCAGCCCCCACTTGATCCAGTCCGGCCGGTAATAAAACGCCACTCCGATGAAAACCCATGCCAGGATAGCGGTGATGATTCGAAAACTGTGTACTTTGACCGGGCGCGCATTTGCGCGGGGTCAGACAGATCGATCTTGTCGCGGATCGGTTGGGGCGCGGCGCATTGGGGGCATCTCCTATCGACGAGGGATAATGACCGCCGCGCTTGATTTGTTCCGCCACCCGATAGAAGTTGGGAACATGCGGTAGGCCGGCGGCTTGTCTTTGCAGACGATCCATCCGGATCGGAAACGGACGCAGCGGATGAAAGATTTTTCGAATGCCTCGTTTTCTCCCGAGCTGATCAAGGCAATGGATGAAGCGCTGGAGGGGGCGGTAGCCACGCTGCCACACCCGGTAAGCTCGACGCGCGTGCGAAACATCGCGGAGAGCATTCTTCGGAGTGCGAAGCAGGGCGAAAGTAACCCCAGGACATTGCAAATGATGGCCTTGGTCGAAATGCAGATCCGATCCGGCGAGCAATGATCCGAGCCGATTGGGGGACCGCGCCTTGGGTCTGGGTACATCCCGACGATGAGTGCTGAATTTCCAAAAAGGGGTCGGTAATACCAAAACCGCCCGAGGCAAACAGCGCGAAGACGCCGTTCTGGAAATGTGGTAACGCTCCGTTCAAACCAGAGGATGACGGCATGATTGAACCGAAACTCGAAGTCCCGGCCGAATTGCGCGAGTTGGCCGAAAAAACCATCGATCAGGCGGAAAAAGCGTTCGAGATGTTTTTTGATGCTGCGGGCAAGTCGATGGCGTCGGTCCCGACCCCGGGGACGGAGATTTCCAAGCAGGCGCTGTCGTTCACCGAACAGAACTTGAAGGCTGCGTTCGAACATGCGCGCAAGCTGGTTCACGCGACCGATCTTCAGGAAGCCCTGCAAATTCAATCGGAGTTCTTGAAGAGCCAGTTTACCAATGCCGGAGAACATATGAGGCAGATCACCGGCGGGGTCATGTCGGCTGCGAAGGATGCGTCGAAAGGCAAGTTCTAGGAGCGGTAGTGGGGCGGCGATAATGCCTTCCATCGGCGATCGGAGAGCATCGGCCGTGGTGTAACGCCAGGTGTACGCAGATGATGAATCTGCCCACAAAATAGTCTTGCATGGATTTGTAGGGTAGACTTCAATTGGTGAGCAGGTCCTTGACGGGCCACCGGGTGATGCCACTCGCCGTCTGTCAACTTTTCTGCTGATCCCTGTCGGCCAAAACCGGCGGGGATTTGCATTTGGGCCGCGAACGGATCCGAGCAGTTGGAGCGGGGTCGCGATCAAGAAAGCGGCCGGCTGGCTGAACTCTTCAAGGTCTCGGATGCCAGCTCCCCGAACGTGAGCCGGAAATCTCGCGCGAACCGTGCCGGTGACACCTTGGGAAGTTCGTGAATACCAGCGCTCGATTTCGGCGGCGTTCGTCGTATTGGCTTTCATCGTCGGCGTCGGTGAAGCCGTCGACCGCGCAAGGCCCGCATCGCTAACTCTTTGGGATTGTAGCGAAATCATCTGCTATCCGGGAATGCCCGATCATTTCGCCTCTGCACGACGGGCATTAGTCATACTAATAATACAAACCGCCTATACAGGCTTTGGGCATTGTGGCACTAAGTATGCCGCCAGCTTTGATCTTGCTCGAAGAAGCAGGACGGCGGCTCAACAATCAGGGAACGAAACCTCATGACTCTCAGAAAGTCTCTTGTCGCCGCGCTCGCCGCGCTCACTCCGTTTGTCGCAACCAGCGCCGTCGCCGCCAGTCTGACGGTAGGCTTCTCGCAGATCGGCTCGGAATCAGGTTGGCGCGCGGCGGAAACTTCCGTGTCCAAAAGCGAAGCGCAAAAGCGCAACATCACATTGAAGATCGCCGACGCTCAGCAGAAGCAGGAGAACCAGATCAAGGCCATTCGCTCTTTCGTCGCGCAGGGCGTTGACGCCATTTTCCTCGCGCCTGTCGTTGCGACCGGCTGGGATGCCGTGCTCAACGAGGCCAAGGACGCCAAGATTCCGGTCATCCTGCTCGATCGTGACATCGAGACCGCGAACAAATCGCTCTATTTGACCGCCGTCACATCCGACAGCGTTCATGAAGGCGTGGTCGCCGGTGAGTGGCTGGCGAAAAATGTCGGCAGCAAGCCATGCAACGTGGTCGAGCTGCAGGGCACCGTCGGGGCGAGCGTCGCCACCAACCGCAAGAAGGGGTTTGATGAGGCGATCGCAAAGCATTCCAACATCAAGATGATCCGGAGCCAGACCGGCGATTTCACCCGCGCCAAGGGCAAGGAAGTCACCGAAAGCTTCCTGAAGGCCGAAAATGGCGGCAAGAATATCTGCGCGCTCTATGCCCATAACGACGACATGGCCGTCGGCGCGATTCAGGCGATCAAGGAAGCAGGCCTCAAGCCCGGCAAGGACATCCTCGTTGTTTCGATCGACGCGGTGCCCGACATCTTCAAGGCGTTCATGGTGGGCGAGGCGAACGCGACGGTCGAGTTGACGCCGAACATGGCGGGACCTGCCTTCGATGCGCTGATTGCGTTCAAGGAAAAGGGAACGGTGCCGCCGAAATGGATCCAGACGGATTCGAAGCTCTATACGCCGACCGACGATCCGCAGAAGATCTATGACAGCAAGAAGGGTCTTGGCTACTGATTGAGCCATGGACTGGGCGCGGCCGGGCCTTGCCCGGCCGTTCTCACTGCGTCCTGTTGGAAAGTGTCGACGATGGCTTCGCGTCCGGAACTTGCTCGCCCCCTGCTCGAAGTCGCGGGCTTGACCAAGAGCTTCTTGAGACAACGTGTTCTTAATGGCGTGGATCTGACGCTGCATTCCGGCGAGATTCACGCTTTGCTGGGTGAAAACGGCGCCGGCAAGTCGACGCTGATCAAGGCAGTCACCGGGGTTGTTCAGCGCGACGCCGGCACGGTGAAGCTTGACGGCGTGGAAATCATGCCGCGCGATGCCGAGGAGGCGGTGAAGCTCGGCATCGCCACGGTCTATCAGGAGGTCAATCTCCTGCCCAATCTCACGGTTGCAGAAAACCTGTTCCTGGGCCGGCAGCCGACACGGTTCGGGCTGGTGCGCGATCGCGAAATGCGCCGCAACGCGGCTATTCTCCTGCGCGGCTTCGGGCTCGCCATCGACGTCGGCGCTCCGCTCGGCGACTATTCGGTCGCTGTTCAACATCTTGTTGCGATCGCCCGGGCCGTCGACATGTCCGCGCGCGTGCTGATCCTGGACGAGCCCACCGCGAGTCTTGATGCGCACGAGGTCGACATTCTGTTTGGCATCATGCGCCAGCTCGCCGCTCGCGGCATTGGCATTCTGTTCGTTACGCACTTCCTCGATCAGGTCTACGCCATCAGTGATCGCATCACCGTGCTGCGGAACGGCCAGCTGGTCGGTCGGCGTGAAACGGCGGCGCTTCCGCGGCTCGACCTTGTCCACATGATGCTGGGCAGAGAGCTGTCAGAGGTGACCGCCGATCGGGAACACAGGCCGATCGACGAGTCCAAGCCGCCTTACGCGCTTTTCCAGCATTTCGGCAAGCGGCGCTATTTGGCGCCGTTCGATCTGGCATTGAGGGACGGCCAGGTCGTGGCGCTCGCTGGTTTGCTCGGTTCGGGTCGAACTGAGACGGCGCGGATGGTGTTCGGCGTTGAACGTGCCGACACCGGTACGGTGCAGGTTGCCGGCGAGAAAGTCCGCGTCGGCTCGCCGCGCGATGCTGTTGGCCTTGGGTTCGGCTATTGTCCGGAAGAGCGCAAGACGGAGGGCATCATTGCCGAACTTTCCGTGCGGGAGAACATCGTGCTCGCCCTTCAGGCGCGGCGTGGCTGGATGAAGCCGCTCTCCAGGCGGGAGCAGGACGAGATCGCGCGGCACTTCATCACGCTGCTGGATATCCGTCCCGCAGATCCGGAGCGGCCGATCGGCCTGTTGTCGGGCGGCAATCAGCAGAAGGCCCTGCTTGCACGCTGGTTGGCCACCAAGCCGCGGTTGCTGATCCTCGACGAGCCGACCCGTGGCATCGACGTCGGCGCGCATGCCGAGATCATACGCCTGATCCGCCAGCTTTGCGCCGACGGGCTTGCCCTTCTTGTCATCTCCTCGGAGATCGAGGAGGTCGTGACTTATGCCGACGAGGTCATCGTGCTGCGGGACCGCGCGCACGTTATGACCTTGAGCGGCGACGCCATCACGGTGCCGGCGGTGCTGGCGACGATCGCCGCCGAAACGCCCCACGTGGCCTGAGGAAAGATGACCGTGAAGTCGTTTCGCATGCTAAGGATAGGCACTCCGCAAAGCTTGGCCTTTCTGACCATCCTGATGGCGGATCGGCTGGTTTCGCCGCAGTTCTTCGACATCCGCCTGCAGGACGGGCGCCTGTTCGGCAGTCTCGTCGATGTTTTCAACCGCGGCGCGCCGGTGGCGCTTCTGTCGCTGGGCATGGTGCTGGTGATCGCGACGCGCGGCATCGATCTGTCGGTCGGCGCGGTAATGGCCATCGCGGGTGCCATCGCCGCCAGTCTGGTCGACAGCCACTCCGTGCCGATTGCGCTCGGCGCGGCCCTCGGTGTCGGGTTGCTGTGCGGCCTCTGGAACGGCTTTCTGGTGGCGGTGCTCCGGATCCAGCCGATCGTCGCCACCTTGATCCTGATGGTCGCCGGTCGAGGCATCGCCCAGCTCATCACCGAGGGGAGGATCGTGACCTTCTCTTCGCCGTCGCTTGCCTGGTTCGGCAACGGATCGGTTGTTGGCATTCCCGCGCCGGTCGCCATCACCCTAGGGATGCTGCTTCTGACCTTGTTGCTGGTTCGAGGCACGGCTCTCGGCGTGCTGATCGAGGCGGTCGGCGCCAATGCCCGCGCCAGCGAACTTGCCGGCATTGGCACGCAGGCGATAACCATCACCGCCTATGTCTGGTGCGGTCTTTGCTCGGCGGTCGCCGGTGTCATTTCCGCCGCCGACATTCTTGGCGCCGATGCCAACAATTCCGGTCTGTGGCTTGAGCTCGATGCCATCCTCGCCGTGGTGGTCGGCGGCACCTCCTTGTTCGGCGGGCGTTTCAGCCTGATACTCGCCGTGCTCGGTGCGTTGATCATCCAGGCCATGAACACCGGTATCCTGCTCAGCGGCTATCGTCCGGAGCTCAATTTGGTGGTGAAGGCCATCGTTGTGATCGCGGTTCTGCTGCTGCAGTCGCCGCGTCTCGCCGGTTTCGGTTATTGGTTCAACAGGAAGGGGACGACCTGATGCGCCGTCTGCTTCCCGTTCTGGTCACCACCGCTGTCTTTGTTATCGGGTTCATTCTCTGCTCGCTGCAGTTCCCGAACTTCGCGTCCACGCGGGTCGTCGCCAATCTTCTCACCGACAATGCCTTTCTCGGCATTGTTGCCGTCGGCATGACCTTCGTCATCATCTCCGGCGGGATCGACCTTTCGGTCGGGTCGGTTATCGGCTTCACCACCGTGTTTCTCGCCATCGCGATCGAGCGCTATGGAATTCCGCCCTTCGTTGCCTTCGCCATCGTCCTGGTCATCTGCCTGCTGTTCGGCGCGGCGATGGGCGCGGTGATTCACTACTTCGAAATGCCAGCCTTCATCGTCACCCTGGCTGGCATGTTCCTGGCGCGCGGCGCAGCCTTTTTGATGTCGACGGAGTCGATCCCGATCAATGCACCGCTCTACAGCGATATCGGCTTGCTCACGATCTATCTGCCGGGCGGCGGCCGGCTGCCCCTGATTGCGATGATCATGCTCGTCGTGTTTGCGATGGGCGCCGTGCTGCTGCATTTTACCCGCTTCGGTACCAATGTCTACGCGCTCGGCGGAAGCCGGTATTCGACGGCGCTGATGGGCGTTCGTGTGGCGCCGACAATCGTTCGGGTCTACGTGCTGTCCAGCGTGCTGGCCGGCCTGTCGGGTATCGTGTTTTCCTTCTACACCGCCGCCGGTTACGCGCTGTCTGCCGTCGGCGTGGAACTCGACACCATTGCCGCCGTCGTCATCGGCGGTACGCTGTTGACCGGCGGCGCGGGCTTCATATTCGGCACGCTGATGGGGCTTCTGATCCAGGGCCTGATCCAGACCTACATCACTTTCGATGGCAATCTGTCGAGCTGGTGGACCAAGATCGTGACGGGCCTTTTGCTGTTTGCCTTCATCGCTTTCCAGCAGACCCTGGTGCGCCTCGCCAAACGGCCTGCCACACTAGCCGCGGGAGGAACGTCATGACCACCCATCTGGTAATTCCGGCAGGCCGTGGCCATTCCAGTCAGCTGGAAGTAACCCGGACGATCGGGATCGACATCATCGTAGGCCGCTATCCGGAAGGAACCGGTCTGCCGCGAGATGCGGAACTGACCTCGATGTTCGACGTGTCGCGAACCGTGCTGCGCGAAAGCGTCAAGACGCTGTCGGCCAAGGGGCTGCTGAGCTCGAAGGCGGGTGTCGGCACCTGGGTCAGGGAGCGCTCGGCCTGGAACATGTTCGACCCGGACGTGCTCGGCTGGCATCTCGAGGCCGGGATCGACAAACGGTTTCTTCGCGATCTCGCCGATATTCGCCTTGCGGTGGAGCCACGTGCGGCCGCGCTCGCCGCCGAACGGTGGACGGGCGATGCCATCGCTATCCTGCGCGACAGCGTCACCAGGATGCGAAGTTTCGCTTCAGACAGCATCGAATTCGCCGATGCCGATCTTCGCCTGCATCTTGATGTCGCGACGATCTCGGCCAACCCTTTCATGCGGTCGATCGGGGCCGTGATTGAAGCGGCATTGCGGGCATCGTTTCGGCTCAGCGCTCCCACGGAAGAATCCGAGCGCGAGATGACTCTCGCTGCCCACGAGCGCATCGTCGATGCGATCGCCGACCGCGATGCAGAAGCAGCCTCCGCGGCGATGGTGGATGTTATTTTCAACGGCCTGCGCCGGCATGGTGCGGCCGGCTGAAAGCCACGGAGCAGGGCGCGATCATCGTACGGCGAGAGCTGGCAAGAGCTGGAAACGAAAGCAGGGGATGGTTATGGCAAACTCCAGAGTCCGGCGGCCCTACAAGGGCGTATTCCCGGTGGTGCCGACGATATTCGACGGCGACGGCCGGCTTGATCTCGAGGGTCAGAAGCGCGCCGTCGACTTCATGATCGACGCCGGCTCGCACGGGCTCTGCATCCTCGCCAATTTCTCCGAGCAGTTCGTGCTGACCGACGCTGAGCGCGACCTTGTACTCGACACGGTCTTGAGCCATGTCGCGGGCCGCGTACCGGTGATCGTCACGACCACGCATTTCGCTTCCCACATCTGCGCCGAGCGTTCAAGGCGCGCACAGGAGGCCGGCGCTGCCATGGTGATGGTGATGCCGCCCTATCACGGCGCGACCGTACGGGTCGGGGAAGCCGCAATCTACGAGTTCTACCGAACCGTTTCGGGTACGATCTCGATTCCCATCATGATCCAGGACGCGCCGGTCGCCGGCACGCCGATGTCGGCGGCCTTCCTCGCCCGCATGGCGCGCGAGCTGGAAAACGTCTGCTACTTCAAGATCGAGGTGCCCCAGACCGCCGCCAAGCTGCGCGAGTTGATTGCGCTCGGCGGTGAGGCGATCGAAGGCCCGTGGGACGGCGAGGAGGCCATCACGTTGATGGCCGACCTTGATGCCGGTGCGACCGGGGCGATGACTGGCGGAGGTTATCCCGACGGCATCCGCCAGATCATCGATCCGTATGTCGCCGGCCGCCGCGACGAAGCCGCCGCGGCCTATGCGCGATGGCTGCCGCTGATCAACTACGAGAACCGCCAGTGTGGCCTTATCGCTTGCAAGGCGCTTATGAGGGAAGGGGGAGTGATCAGGCACGAGACCGTCCGTCTTCCCCTTCAGCCGTTACATCCGGCCGTGCGGGCCGGGTTGATCGAAATCGCCAACCGCCTCGATCCGCTGGTACTGCGATGGGGCAA
>Ga0137388_10003028_pt1 | contig 10749 bp, 6 predicted proteins | sample 15con2h14AmetaG_FD_104644 | JGI IMG/M metagenome (GOLD analysis project Ga0137388, IMG submission 104644) | Vadose zone soil microbial communities from Angelo Coast Range Reserve, California, USA - 15con2h1.4A metaG | ecosystem: Environmental > Terrestrial > Soil > Vadose zone > Saprolite...
AAGCTCAACATTCTGCCTGCACATATATTCCCACGTGCAACAGAGCACATCCCCGAGATGATAGCGATCATTCAGGGCTTACAGGCAAAGGATGTTGCCTATGAAGTCAACGGCAATGTCTACTACGATATCAAACGCTTCCCTGCATATGGCAGGCTCTCTGGTAATCAGCTTGAGAATATGCTGGCCGGTGTGCGCGAAGGAGTAGATGCTGACCGGCGCAATCCAGAAGATTTCCCCTTGTGGAAGGTGGCTGAACCGGGGCGCGAAATGGCCTGGGATAGTCCCTGGGGGTGTGGTTTCCCTGGCTGGCACATTGAGTGTAGTGCCATGTCAATGAAATACCTTGGCGAGTATTTTGACATCCACACCGGCGGCGTAGATAACATTTTTCCCCATCACGAAGATGAAATTGCGCAGAGCGAAGGGTTCACGGATCATCCATTTGTGAAGTACTGGGTACACGCCCAGCATCTGCTTGCCGATGGGCAGAAGATGGCGAAATCCACCGGCAACGCCTACACATGTTCCGAGATCGAAGCACGCGGCTTCGACCCCATGGCGCTGCGTTACTTTTACACGACGGCCCTCTATCGCAGTCGTGTGAATTTCACCTTCCGCGCCCTGCAAGCTGCACAGGTCTCTCTAGAGCGATTGCGAGACCGAGCATATGAGTTGTTCTTGCAGGCTGATAGAGAACGAGTATTCTCTGGTGAAGCGGAGGAGCAATGTAGTGGTGCCCCTTGCGGGTACCAGGGGGCCGATAAGGGACGGGTATTCTCTGCTGAAGCAGAGGAGTCGAATCAATGGCGTGCTGCATTCCTGGCAGAAGTCGAGGATGACCTGAATATGCCACAGGCCATGGCAGTAGTCTGGGCGATGTTGCGTTCGCACGAAGATGATCAGCTATCAAGTTCGCCAGAAGCCAAATTGCGCTTGTTGCTCGACTTTGATCGTATCCTTGGTTTCGACCTCAAGGGATACCTGCTAAGTGACCAACCACGGAAGAAACGCGATCCAGAGGTATACCTGGCGGCGGTGCCAGCTGAAGTGGCAGAGCAGGTGCGTGAACGGGAAGGATTACGTCATCACAGTGACTTCCCCCAGGCCGATCGTGTACGTGAAGGGCTTCGCTCCGCTGGGTATAACGTCCGAGACACGCGCCAGGGACCGCTTGTGCTGCCGCGTCGGTTGGAGGAAGAGTTCGTGGTGCTTTCCAGTTCCAGCGATGCACCCGATCATACGCAATCGCCCGATCTGTTTGAGTTTTCAGTGAACCTGCTGGCTCATAATAGCCGCGACGACCTGGAACGTTGTATCCAGAGCATTTGTCGCCATTCCGATCAGCGTTCTATCGAGGTGGTGATAATTGATAATGGCTCAACCGATGAGACGCTCGGATATCTGCAACAACTCGCACGGTATGATGATCTGCGTGGAGAAGAGGGACAGCGCATCGGGTTGCAGGTGCTCTTCGCTGATCACAACATGGGGTTTGCGGCGGGGCGCAATGCCACGATGCGTGCCAGTAGAGGGCATTATATTGTGCTCATGGATACTTCGATTGAGATCAAGGGCGATATCTGGGAGCCGCTGGCAATGACGCTGGCCGACCGCAATATGGGTCTCGTCGGGCCATATGGACTGGTGACTGAAGACCTGAGAGAGTTCTATGAATCACGGGGACCCGACGTCGATGCTATCGAAGGCTACCTGATGGCCTTCCGCCGCGAATTGCTGCAAGAAGTCGGCTGGATCGATGAACGGTTCCGCTTTTATCGCTTGATGGATATCCACTATAGCTTCTTCTTCAAGACTTCCGGCTATCGTGTGCTCACAACGCCGCTCGTGGCTGAGCGGATTGAGAAGCATCCACATCGTGAGTGGGAGAGCCTGGGTGAGGATGAGCGAGCAACGAAGAGCAAGAAAAACTATGACATCTTCCGCGCTCGCTGGCATCATGGCGAGAGTCTGCTGGTTGCCAACTATAATCCGCAGCACCTCTGGCGCGGTCATGACCATCACCATCATCTCGGCGGAACGCACACTCACAAAGCGCATGAACTCCCGCCTGTTGGTACCACGCATAGTCACATGCACCAGCACTGGCCCGATCACTCGCACGAGCATGCGCACTACCATGAATTGAGACATGGGAAACACGAAGAACAGAAGTGACAACTCCCCATGCATAGAATGCGGGGCTTCTCAGTTCAGCGCGTTTTCGTGACGCTCCCTGAAGGCCATGCCCTGGCCCGTTCGTTCGTTGCAATCTCGACAGACAGCTTGGTTTCACTCGCCTGTGTCAACAATTGGCACGACTTGACATTTGGTACGCTAGTGTTTTTACCCAAGGAAGCGATTTACCTTGGAACCCACAAGCACTATTCGGTTGTCAGCGTGCATCGGGAAGTCTGCGCCGGTCCGCCGATTGCTCGCCTTACGGCCTTAAGACTTTCCCAAGAGAACGCTTATACTATAGCACATTGACACCTACCTGTCAACAGGGTATACTGCTGACATGAGAAAGAAACAACCCAATGTCACAACGATCCGCCTTGAGCCAACAGATAGAGAAGCCATTGCTCGTATCAGGGAGCTGTATGGCTGTCCTTCAGACAATGCCGCTATCAAACTCGCCTTGCGTATGGTGGCACGTGGCGAGGCGTCTTCTGCCTGCGGGCAGGCGGCCATTCACTCCCATAGCTAAAGCAAGGGACCCTCTGGCCGCAGGAGGTAGAGTGCCGATTTATCGAGCACGTCCTGAGTAGGAGTTATACCACGCATGTTGCATATACAAGAGGGCATCCCCGTTGTCACTGTTCCGGAGAAGTTTGCTTACCTGACTCCCCAACACGTCGTTGTCCTGGATGGCAGTATAGGCCCACTTACCCACGAACAGGAGGAAGCCCTTTGCACCTTTGTCGAACGTGGTGGCGGGCTTGTGTGCATTGGTGATGCCGCGGAGGTATATCACGAATACGAACTGCTGGGTGAGGTGCTGGGCGACATTCACGGATTCTGCACACCGCGTAGCGAGATCATTGCCCGTGTTGTCACCGATGACCACTACCTCACTCGTCGTGTCGATCCGACCTTTGCGGTGCTTGAAGCCGTCTACCTGCTGGATGTCATTCCTCCTGATGCCGAAATACTCTGGCGTACCTCCTGGCGTTATGCCTCTTATACCCTGGCGTATACACGTACTTACGGCCAGGGTCGTGTCTTCTGCACGACCCTTGGTAGCGCAACGGAGACACAGGCAGCGCCCGTCTTCCAGCAGATGGTCGACCGTTCTATTCGCTATGTCTCAGGTGTGAATACGCGGGAGAGTACTGCTCGTGTTGCTTTGATCGGCTATGGAGCCATAGGTTTCGAGCACGGCACGGCCATCAGTAACGTCGCGGGGTTAGAGTTTGCACTCGTGTGTGATCACAGTGAAAAGCGTTTAGCAGCTGCTCGCCAGGCTTTTCCTGCAGTGAGTACCTGCACGGATCTGACCAAGGTCGCGCAAGACCCGGATATCGATATGGTCATCGTCTCCACCCCGCCCAATACGCACGCGGACATCTGCATGCAGATGCTGCGTGCGGAAAAACACGTAGTTACGGAGAAGCCTTTTTGCCTGACGACCGCCGAGGCTGATGATATGATCCAGCTTGCACAGGAACAGCAGCGCGCGCTGACGGTCTATCAGTGTCGGCGCTGGGACCCCGACTATCTTGCCATTCAGCAGGTGCTCAAACGTGAAACTATCGGAGCCGTCTTCCATATGGAGACCTTCATTGGTGGCTATGCGCATCCTTGTGATTACTGGCATTCACACGAACCGATCTCCGGAGGCGTCTTCTACGACTGGGGTTCGCACTACCTGGACTGGATTCTCAATTTGATCCCTGATCCTGTCGTCAGCGTGCGTGGCGTTGAACATAAACGAGTCTGGCATGATATCACCAATGCGGACCACTCCAGTGTCTATCTCCGCTTTGCAGGCGGACAGGAAGCCGAGTTTATGCATTCGGATATCGCGGCCGCGCTCAAGCCCAAATGGTACATCCTGGGTGAGCGAGGCGCAATTGTCGGGCACTGGCGGCATGAGACGGTGAAGACGCGCCGCTGGTCGGGCGATTTGATAGAAGAACGCCTGGCCCCTTCCGAAGCTCTGCCGGACCTCTCGGTTTTCACACGCGACCTGGGTGGCGCTATTCATGAACAACATCTCATGCTCCCTGAGCCGCCACTTTATGCCTTCCATCGCAATCTGGCCAATCACCTGCATTGTAGCGAACCCTTAGCCGTCCCACCCGAAGAATCGCGGCGCAATATCGCGGTGATGGAGGCGGCAAAACGCTCAGCTGAACGCGAGGGAGAGATTATCGAGCTAGCGTGCTGATCAGCAAGACCGCAAGGTTGACCTTGCAATATGGGCGCATTTCAGGCATACTGTCTTTATAGACTGATCGCGTGCATATTCTCACACCTACCGCCAATCCTCAATGGCGGGAAAGGAGAAAGCCTGGCAGTATCATTGCTCCTATTGATCCCCCACCATCGCTCGTACACCTTGTACGGCTTTGTAGTGCGTTATCTTTGTTACGTGGCTCTCATTTTCTATTTCTTCTCAAGGAGGAGTTATGGCAACTGACTCAGCGAGGGGCCCCGTTACTGTACGGAGTATGCTCCCCATCCTTGGTGCCAGTACCGTTGGCACCGCCATCGAATGGTATGATTTCTTCTTGTATGGCTTCCTCGCCGCAACCGTCTTTCCGAAAATCTTCTTCCCAACGCTCAGTCCGATCAATGGTATCCTCGCGGCATTCACGACCTACTTTGTGGGTTTTCTTGCACGCCCCATAGGTGGTGCCTTCTTTGGCTGGTTTGGTGATCGCGTTGGGCGTAAATCGACCTTGATTGCGACCCTCTTGCTCATGGGCATCGCCACCGCGTTGATAGGCCTGCTGCCAGGCTATGCACAGATCGGTCTTGCTGCTCCTCTCCTACTCACCATGTTGCGCTTCCTACAAGGCGCAGGTGTGGGTGGTGAATGGGGTGGCTCAGTACTCCTGTCCCAGGAGTATGGTGATGATCGGCGTCGTGGCTTCTGGGCCAGCTGGCCACAGACGGGTGTGCCCGTCGGTTTGGCCCTTGCCGCTCTGGCATTGTTAGGTTTTCGGGCGCTCTTCCCAGGTGCCGCCTTCGACAGCATTGGGTGGCGTATTCCCTTGTTGTTGAGTCTCGTGTTGCTTCTCGTTGGTCTCTACATCCGTTTGCGCATCCTGGAGACCCCTTCCTTCGCAAAATTAAAACAGGAAAACAGAATCGCTCGTGATCCATTGCTGGATGTGATACGCTACAACTGGCGCGAGATTATTCTGTCCGCCCTGTTACGTTCGGCTGAACAGGCTCCCTTCTACATCTTCACCACCTTTATCCTTGCCTATGGCGTGAAGACCCTGGGGTTGCCCCTCAACTTGCTGTACGTGGGCCTCATTGTTACAGCCGTCGTCAGTCTTGTGACGATGCCAACCTTCGGTGCTCTCTCTGACCGCGTTGGGCGCAAACGGTGGTATATGATTGGCACCGTGCTGATGGCGATCTTTGCCTACCCGTACTTCCTGCTTCTGCAAACGAAGAATCCTGTGATCGTCGTCATCGCGATAGTGCTCTCTGTGAGCGTTTGCCACGACTGGATGTATGGGCCACAGGCAGCTCTGATCGCGGAGCGTTTCGGGACCAAGCTGCGCTACAGCGGTGCATCGCTCGGCTATCAACTGGCGTCCATCACCGCCGGTGGACCAGCTCCCATTATCGCGACGATCCTGGTGGCAAACTCAAAAGCCATCCTTGGCCCTGGCGTGCCTACCTACACATTAATCGCCTTCTACATCATTTTCATGGCTGTGGTCTCGTTCATCTCCACTGCCCTCCTGCGGGACTATACAGGCAAGGCCGCTGCTGCGGATGTGGGCGAACCTGCGCTTGCGGTGTCTGGCAACTAAAGAGGCATAGCTCTAGGCTCCGAGAGGTAACCAACTAAAAACCAGCCTGGTCCTCCACAATGGAAGTCGCCAGGCGGGTTTCTTTCTTATATCCTTTTTTACACCGGGACGCGTCGTTTCTTCTCCACCAACGTCTGCATATATTCCTGCCCCCAATCGCGCATCTGGAGCAGGATAGGTTGCAAGCTTGTGCCGAAGTCAGTAAGCGAATATTCGACTTTGGGGGCACTTCGCGGTAGACAAGGCGATCGATGATGCCGTCCTCTTCCAATTCGTGCAATTGCAGTGTGAGCATGCGTTGGGTGACGCCGGGGAGCAGGCGTTGGCAGTTCGCCAAAGCGTTTTTTGCCGGGCAGGAGATGGAATAAGATCACGCTTTTCCATTTGCCGCCGATGGTGATATTGATGTGCTGACATACGAAGACGTCGAGCGACCGGAGCCGCAAGCGGGTGAAGTGCTGGTGCGTGTCCGATCTGCTGGCATTAATCTGGTGGCCTGGGTCTCGCGCGCCTTCCCTGTACCCATTACCACAGGAGCGGCCGAGAAGGAGCAGTGTTTGTATCGAGCAAGAGCTTCCCCCAGCCTCCTCCGCCAGGAGATTGGATCGTCAGCCGGTCCCCAGGCAACGCCCGGAAGTGTACCTTGCCCGGCAACAGTATCTCCCGCCCCTCATGCAGCAAGCGGTTCTCACCGCGCATCCCAGGCTCTCCCCCTTGCAGTCCGTAAGGTGATGTGCTGCGTCGCTCCGTCAGTAGCGTGACATCCGTTGGCACCTCGAAGGTGATCTCTCGTACCAGCCCGTCGCCTCCTCGTGATACACCGTTTCCTCCGGAATGATCACGCAGTCGATACGCCGTAATGCGCATGGGCTACGCATATTCGAACGCCTCGACCGGTGTGTTGAGCGTATTACTCATGTGCGTATGCACTCCTGAAAGACCATCGAGTCCGGGCCTGGCTCCCATACCGCCACCCATGGTCTCATAGTAAGCGAATGGTTGCTGTGTGCGTGGGTCGATGCCGCCGGCCGTAATGTTATTCATCGTGCCCTGGCTCGCTGCCGGAATAACCTCAGGCAGTGCCAGAGATAATGCTCCAAGCACGACGTCAGTAATCCGCTGTGATGTCTCAACATTTCCCTGCGCTACGGCCGCCGGTGGGCGAGCATTGACGACGCTCCCTTCCGGTGCGATAACCGTTATCGGCGCGAATGTCCCATGATTCATAGGCGCATCCTCCGGCATGAGACAACGAACCACGTAGTATGTTGCCGATTTGGCAACCGAGGCAACGGCATTCACGTTGCCGCGTGTTTGTGGCGCGCTGCCTGTGAAGTCAACCGTGAGACTGTCTCCCTGCACTGTGACCCTGGTAGTAATCGGGATGGGTTCTTCACTGAAGCCATCGTTGTCAAGATAATCGGTAAACTCGTAGCATCCATCTGGAATGGCCTCAATCGTCGCCCTGGTGATACGTTCGGCGTAGGCGATCAGTGCATCGATATGTTCCTCCGTGGCCGCGACCCCCCATCTATCGACGAGTTCTTGCATCCGCCGCGCAGCAATGCGGTTGGCAGCAGTCTGTGCGGCCAGGTCGCCACGGCGCTCATGCGGCGTGCGAATGTTACGCAGTATGAGATCGAGCACAACTTGATTCGGTTGACCTGCCTCCCACAGCTTAATCGGCGGAATAATGACTCCTTCCTGGTAAATTTCGCTGGCCATCGGCATCGAGCCGGGTGACATGCCCCCAACGTCAGCATGATGGGCGCGGTTAGCAGCAAAACCGAGCAGGCGTTGTTCTCCTTCCGCCTGCACGTATACCGGTCCAATCATGGTAATGTCTGGGAGATGCGTCCCACCTAAGAAAGGATCATTGAGCGCAATGATATCGCCAGGTGCGAAGTGATCGAAGGTGTTGAGCGCAGACGCGACTGAGTCAGGCATTGAGCCGAGGTGGACTGGGATGTGAGCTGCCTGGGCTATAAGCCTACCCTGACGGTCAAAGATAGCGCAGGAGAAGTCGCGCCTCTCCTTAATGTTCGGTGAGTAGCTACTCCGCGTGAGGACCGCTCCCATTTCTTCGGCAATCGCCGTAAGCGCACTTCTGAACAGTTCCAGACTGATAGGATTTACTTCGCTCATATCACTCCTTTTCGGGCGACCACAAGGGTCCCCACCCAACCCTACACCGCCCCCGCCCCTACAGCGATGATATTGCCAATGGCGTCGATCCGTGCCAGCCAGCCAGGTGGTAGCACTGTGGTTGTATCGTACTGCGTCACGATAGCAGGTCCCGTGAATGTTCCACCCGCCGGAAGTGTCTCTCTTGTATATATCGCCGTATCCTGGGGAGTTGGACCATCCGTCGCGAAAATGACAGATCGAACTGCAACCGGCGTAATCGTTGCCTGTACCATCTCTTCTCTTCGTTCTAAAACCGGCTTGGTCGTTATCCCACGGGCCTTGAGTCGTACATTAACGACTTGAACTCGCTCTTGCGGGTTGTTGTAGCCAAATCTGCGCTCATGGGCTGCATGAAACGCTGTAACTGATTCTGCGACTTCACCTGCGAATGGGACGATGAGTTCGTAGGATTGCCCCACGTAGCGTAGATCGAGAGCACGCTCGATCGTGACGCGCTCAGACGAAAATCCTTCCTCGGCAAGCTCACCATGCCCATGCGCCTCCAACTCGCTGAAGACCTTCTCTACGATCTCTTGCGCTTCCTCTGTGGGAACCATGATGGTGCGCACATAGTCTTTGATGATGTCGGCGGCCAGCATACCAAGGGCTGAAAGCACTCCTGGCGTCGTCGGGATAAGTACCTTCGGAATTTGCAACGCTACTGCCAGTTCGCAGGCATGTAGCGGGCCTGCGCCGCCAAATGCAACCAGTATATAATTGCGCGGATCAAAGCCCCGTTCGACGGAGATGACGCGCATCGCGGCCTCCATGTTGGCGTTCACGATGCGCACAATGCCCAATGCTGCCTCCTCTACACCTGTCCCCAGACGCTGGGCAATACGTGCTACTACATTTCGTGCCTGCACTGGATCCAGTGACATTGCGCCACCAAGGAATGCCTCTGGAAGCAGCCTCCCCAGCACGATGTTCGCATCGGTCACGGTCGGCTCGTTTCCTCCGCGCCCATAGGCGGCTGGTCCAGGGTCAGCGCCAGCCGATCTCGGCCCAACCCGCAATGCTCCACCGGTATCGAACCAGGCGATGCTGCCACCTCCGGCTCCAACGGTATGAATGTCGATCATAGGTAACTTGATAGGATACCCACCGATCTTGCCGTCGGTAGTCTCAGCAATCGCTCCATCGATGAGGGCAACATCGGTCGATGTGCCTCCAATATCAATCGTGATAGCGCGCTTGAAGCCAGATGCCTCAGCGACGAATGCTGCACCGACGACTCCGGCTGCCGGACCCGAGAGAAGGGTGCGGGCAGCCTCTCGCCTGGCTCTTGCACTGGAAATAGAGCCACCATTGGATTGCATGATGCGCAGCCGCGTCTCGTAGCTCCCCGATTTATCGTGGGACCCCGTAGCTCCCCGATTTATCGTGGGATAGCTTGCGGAGCGCGTTTCAATTCCCTCGCGTCTGCGGGGTGGGGCGTAGCTCCCCGATTTATCGAGGGAGCCCGATTTATCGAGGGAATCTTCCAGGCGCTTGAGATAGCGGTCTATCAACGGTCCGACGTATGCGTTCAGCACAACCGTACTCGTGCGCTCGTACTCGCGGAACTCTGGTAATACTTCCGACGAGACCGAGACATAAAAACCGGCTGCCCGTGCCGCCTCGGCTACTTTGCGCTCATGGTCGGGATTAGCGAAACTGAACAGGAGACAGATGGCAACTGCTTCGACGTTTGCCGCCTGCATCTGCTCGATTGCCGCCTGAAGTTCCGCCTCATCCAAGGGAATTAGCACCTCGCCACGTTCATTGAGGCGCTCAACCACCTCGACTCGTCGTGAACGAGGCACCAGAGGAGGCTCCTTCTGCACTCTCAGCTCATAGAGCTTGGGACGAGTTTGGCGACCAATCTCAAGCACGTCTCGAAAACCTGCCGTCGTGATCAAACCCGTACGTACCCCTTTGTGTTCGAGCACGGCATTGGTCGCAACCGTCGAGCCATGCACCAGCGAGTGTAGGGGCCGGTTTACCGTGCCCACCGCCGATTTATCGGCCCCCACCCCTACTGTCACGCCAAGGTTGACCAGGCCCTGCAGAATGGCCCGCGAGGGATCATCGGGCGTAGAAAGGACCTTGTGAACGCGAATTTCACCCTCCCGAAGCAGGACAAGATCGGTAAATGTACCGCCTGTATCTATACCAACGAATAGTGCTGTCATGGTATCGTCCCTTCTTCGAGTCCCACGATACAGATTTTTAACAATCAAAACCGGACCTGTCATGCTGAGCGCAGCGAAGCATCTCTCTGCCCATCGAGCTAGACCCTTCGCTGCGCTCAGGGTGACACAACATTGCCGATCTTGGTCGTTAAAATTCATCATCGGGGACCTACGCAAGTATTGTACATGGCAAAAGAGGTTATAGCCAGAGGTTGGCATCATTTAGCAGAAAGTATTAAAATTACTTTATTATGGTCTGCGTACTACGTAGGGACCCGTAGATCCCCGATTTATCGTGGGATAGCAGAGTGCCGATTTATCGAGCACGTCTTGCGGAGCGCCTTTGATTAGCCCGACTGCCGCAGCAGGTCGGGATCATCAAACTTTTC